>Ga0181537_10001414_pt1 | contig 22201 bp, 16 predicted proteins | sample PEATcosm2014_Bin_39_FD_119765 | JGI IMG/M metagenome (GOLD analysis project Ga0181537, IMG submission 119765) | Peatland microbial communities from MTU Mesocosm Facility, Houghton, MI, USA - PEATcosm2014_Bin23_10_metaG | ecosystem: Environmental > Terrestrial > Soil > Wetlands > Peat | place... | reverse complement strand
TGGATCGTCGAGGGCGAACCCGGCATCGACATGATGGCGGTCGATCCGCGCCGCTATGGACCCTACACCAGCAAGCGCTATGTGGTGCAGAAGAACGAGGAAACGTACCGCAACGTATTCGTCATCCATTACCCGGACGAGGAGCGGGCCGACGCACGCCCTGCCAAGACCAGTCCGGTATACGACAAACTCGAGCGCATGGGTGCGGTGTTCGGTCAGCGCTACGGCTGGGAGCGCGCCAACTGGTTCGCGCCGCCCGGAGTGCCCGCGAAGGATCAATGGAGCTTTCGCCGCTCGAATTATTTCGAACATGTGGGCAATGAAGCGCGGCGTCTGCGCGAGCACGTCGGCATCATCGATTTGACGCCTTTCACCAAGCACGAAGTGACCGGGCCCGGCGCGGAGGGTTGGCTCGATGGCTTGGTGGCCAACAAAGTGCCGACCAAGATCGGGCGCATCGCGCTCGCCCACGCGTTGACCCGCCGCGGCGGCATCCGCAGCGAATTCACGATCACCAAGATCGCCGACAATCATTTCTATGTCGTGAGCGCGGGCGCCGCCGAGCGTTACGACAGCGACTACCTGCTTGCGATGCTGCCGCAGGACGGAGGCGTCGCTTTGCGCAATATCACGATGAGCCGCGGCGTTTTCGTGCTGGCGGGCCCGCGCTCGCGGGAGGTCCTCGCGAAGCTCACCGACGCGCCGTTGGACAATGCGGCATTCCCGTGGCTCACGGGACAGGTGGCCGAGGTCGGGCTGGCCACCGATGTGTACGTGCTGCGCGTCAACTTCGTCGGCGCGCTCGGCTGGGAGCTGCATTTTCCGATTGAGTACGCGCATCACCTGTTCGACTCGCTGTTCGCCGCCGGCAAAGAGTTCAACATCGGCATGGCCGGCATGCGCGCCATGGAATCGCTGCGGCTCGAAAAGTCGTATCGCATGTGGGGCAGCGACCTCACTCCGGACTACACGCCGTATGAAGCAGGGCTCGACCGCTTCGTGCGCCTCAACAAAGGTGCATTCGTCGGCAAGGAGGCGCTCGAGAAGCAGCTCAAGGCGGGCGTGCCGCATCGATTCATCACGTTCGAGGTGCACGGTGTCGGCGATGCGGATCCGCTCGGCAACGAACCGCTGTTCGATTCGAAAGGCAACATCATCGGCCGCGCCACCGCCGGCTATTACGGCCATGCCCTGCGCAAGAGCCTCGGGCTCGGCTACGTCAAACCGGAATTCGCCCAGATTGGCTCCGCCATCGAGATCGAGATCCTCGGCGAACGCAAGCGGGCGACGGTGCTCGTCGATTCACCGTATGACCCCGAGAACCAGGACTTGCGGGCCTAGGGATGAGCAGGCAAGCATTCTCGGCCCTGTCGCTGATTTGGCGCGGCCTGTCGCGCCACCGCAGCTGGCAGAACCAGTGGCGCAAGCCGCAACCCAAAGCCGCCTATGACGCCGTGATCGTCGGCGGCGGCGGCCATGGCCTCGGCGCCGCCTACTACCTCGCGAAGGAGCATGGGATTCGCAATGTCGCCGTGTTGGAGAAGGGTTGGATCGGCGGCGGCAACACCGGACGCAATACCACCATCATCCGCTCCAATTACCTGTTCAACGAGAGCGCGGCGCTTTACGATCACTCGCTCAAGTTGTGGGAAGATCTCTCGCAGGTGCTCAACTACAATGTGATGTTCTCGCCGCGCGGCGTCATGATGCTCGCGCATACCGTGCACGACATCCAGGTATTCAAGCGTCACGTGCACGCGAATCGCTGCAACGGGGTGGACAATGAGTGGCTCGAGCCCGAGCAAGCCAAGGAGTTCTGCCCGCCTCTCAACATTGCCGACAACATCCGCTATCCGGTGCTGGGGGCGGCGCTGCAGCGCCGTGGCGGGACCGCCCGGCACGACGCGGTTGCCTGGGGCTACGCGCGGGCGGCCGACTCGCTCGGCGTCGACATCATCGAGAATTGCGAGGTGACGGGTATCCGGCGCGGCGCCGGCGGCGCTGTCGAGGCGCTGGAAACGACCCGCGGCCTGATCGGCGCGCGCAAGATCGGCGTATCGGCCGCGGGACATACCAGCGTCATCATGCGCATGGCGGGAGTTCATGTACCGCTCGAGAGTTTCCCGCTGCAGGCGCTGGTCTCGGAACCCGTCAAGCCTGTGTTTCCGTGCGTGGTCATGTCCAATACCATCCACGCCTACATCAGCCAGTCGGACAAGGGGGAACTGGTGATCGGCGCCGGCACCGATGCCTACACCTCGTACACGCAACGCGGCGCGCTGCACGTCAATACGCACACGCTCGACGCGATCTGCGAATTGTTCCCGAACTTTCGCCGTCTGCGGATGATGCGCAACTGGGGCGGCATCGTCGATGTGACGCCGGATCGTTCGCCGATCATCGCCAAGACGCCGGTGCCCGGACTGTTCGTCAATTGCGGGTGGGGCACCGGCGGATTCAAGGCAACGCCGGGATCGGCGCACGTCTTTGCCTGGACCATTGCGCGTGACGAACCGCATCCGATCAACGCGCCGTTCACCATCGAACGCTTCCGCGACGGTTATCTCATCGACGAAGCCGCGGCGGCCGCGGTCGCTCATTAACGGGTCCATCATGCTCGTCATCGTCTGCCCCTACTGCGGAAAGCGTCCGGAAATCGAATTCAGCTACGGCGGCCAGGCACATCTCGCGCGGCCGGGCCAACCCGCGCAACTCGACGATCAGGCCTGGGCGGAATTCTTGTACATGCGCACCAATACCAAGGGCGTGTACGCCGAGCGCTGGCGCCACGCGCGCGGCTGCGGGCGGTTCTTCAACGCGTTGCGCGACACCTCCACGGATCATTTTCTGGCCTTCTACAAAACCGGCGAAGCACAACCGGTGCTGCCCGGGCGTGCGCCGTGAGCGGCAGAGAGAACGGGTTCCGAACGCCCGACGGCGGCCGGGTGGACCGTGCGCGGCGCCTCGAATTCAAATTCGACGGCCGGACCTATCGAGGACTCGCGGGCGACACTCTGGCTTCGGCGCTGCTCGCGAACGGCGTGCATCTGACTGGACGTTCGTTCAAATATCACCGTCCGCGCGGCATTTTCGCGGCCGGATCCGAAGAACCGAACGCGCTGGTGACGGTATGCCGGGACGCCGCGCGCATCACGCCGAACCTGCGCGCGACTCAAGTCGAGCTATATGAGGGGTTGGTCGCCGAAAGCCAGAACCGCTGGCCCAGTTTGAGTTTCGACGCCGGCCGCATCAACGATCGGCTGTCGGCATTTTTCCCCGCCGGTTTTTACTACAAGACTTTCATGTGGCCGAGGAAGGCATGGAAGTCGCTCTACGAACCGGTGATTCGCCGCGCCGCGGGCCTGGGCCGCGCGCCCACGCAACCCGATCCGGATCGTTATGCGCAGCGTTATGCGCATTGCGACGTGCTCGTGGTCGGCTCGGGCCCCGCCGGCATTGCCGCCGCAATTGCGGCGGCCGCCCTCGGCGCCCGCGTGATCTTGTGCGATGAGAGCGCCGAATTCGGCGGCAGCCTGCTGAGCGAGACCCAGGCGCGGATCGACGGGCAGCCGGCGCTCGGCTGGCTGCGGCAGTGCCTCGATTCCCTGGAAAACAATAATCGCGTCACCCTGCTGACCCGCACCACGGCGTTCGGTTATTTTCCGCACAATCTCATCGGCCTGAATCAACGGCTCACCGATCATCTGGCGCGCCCCGCCGAGAATCAGCCGCGCGAACGGCTATGGCAGGTGCGTGCCCGCTCCGTCGTGCTCGCCACCGGAGCGATCGAACGCCCGCTGGTGTTTCCGGGCAACGATCGGCCCGGGATTCTGCTCGCCGGCGCGGCGCACACATATCTCAACCGCTATGCGGTGCGTGCCGGCAGCCGCGCCGTCATCGTCACCTCGACCGATGACGCCTATCAGACGGCACTCGACCTCGAGGCAGCCGGGGTCGCGATTGCGGTCATCGCCGATCTGCGATCGGAGGCCGCGGGCGCGCTGCCCGATGCCGCACGCCGCGCAGGCATCGAAGTGCTGCCCAAGTCCACCGTGCTCGGCACCGAAGGCGACTTGCGCGTGAGCGCCGTCACCCTCGGCCGCATCGGCGAGGCGGGTGTGCAACCCGGACAGCGGATACCCTGCGACTTGGTGCTCATGTCCGGGGGCTTCACGCCGAGCGTGCACTTGTTTTCGCAATCCCGCGGCAAGCTCAAGTGGGACGAGCGTCTCGAGGCGTTCATACCCGCCGCCTCGGCGGAAAACGAGCGTTCGGCAGGCGCCTGCCGCGGCGTCCATGATCTACTCGACGTGCTCAATGATGGGGCCGCTGCCGGTGCGGCTGCCGCCCCGGAACCCGGCCGCCACTCCCGCTTCACGGTGGATGCGCCCAAGCGCAGCGCTTGCGCCTATCTCGGCCTGTTGCCGCAGGCGGATCCGCCGAGCAGCGGCAAGTCCTTCGTCGATTGGCAGCACGATGTGACCACGCGCGATCTCGCGCTCGCCACACGCGAAGGTTTCCAGTCGATCGAACACGTCAAGCGCTACACCACCACGGGCATGGCCACCGATCAAGGCAAGACATCGAATCTTAACGCCATGGCCATTGTGGCCAAGGCTTTGGACGTTGCCATGCCGCAGGTGGGTCTCACCACGTTTCGCATGCCCTACACTCCGGTGACGTTCGGCAGCATGGCCGGCATTTCGCGGGGTGATTTGTTCGACCCGGTCCGCACCACGCCGACCCATTCGTGGGCGCAAGCGCAGGGCGCGGTATTCGAGAACGTCGGATTGTGGAAGCGCGCCCGTTACTTTCCACGCGACGGCGAAGACATGCATGCGGCGGTGGCGCGCGAGTGCCGTGCGGTGCGCAGCGCATGCGGCATCTTCGACGCCTCGACCCTCGGCAAAATCGAGGTCGTCGGGCCGGACGCCGCCGAATTCATGAATCGTCTGTACGTCAACAATTGGTCGAACCTCGGAATCGGCCGGTCGCGATACGGAATACTGTTGCGTGACGACGGATTCATTTTCGATGACGGCGTCGTCGCACGAACCGGCGCCGACCGCTTCCACGTCACCACCACCACCGGCGGGGCGCCGCGCGTTCTCGCGCTGATGGAGGACTATCGCCAGACTGAATGGCCGGACCTCAAGGTCTGGCTGACCTCGACCACCGAGCAGTGGGCGGTGATTGCGGTCCAGGGGCCGAACGCGCGCCGGGTGCTCGACACCTTGGTCGAGGGTATCGACATCTCCGCCGCCGCCTGGCCGCACATGAGCGTCGCGCGCGGCCGCATTTGCGGCGTGCCGATGCTGCTGTTTCGCGTCAGCTTCACGGGCGAACTCGGATTCGAAATCAACGTGCCGTCGGATTACGGTCTCAAGGTTTGGGAGGCGGTACATGCGGCCGGTCTGGCGCACGGTATCACTGCGTACGGCACCGAAACCATGCACGTGCTGCGCGCGGAGAAGGGCTACATCATCGTCGGCCAGGACACCGACGGCACGGTGACCCCCGATGATGCCGGACTCGGCTGGGCCATCGGCAAGAACAAGGCAGATTTCGTCGGCAAGCGCTCGTTGGAGCGCGCTTCGATGAAAGCGCCCGATCGCAAGCAGCTGGTCGGACTTCGCACCAAGGATCCCGCCACCGTGCTCGAGGAAGGAGCGCAGGTGGCCGCGGCCTCCGGCCAGACACCGCCGATGAAACTACTCGGTCATGTAACCTCCTCCTATGCCAGCAGCGTGCTTGGACACTCAATTGCCATGGCCGCCATCGCGGGCGGGCGGGCCAGGCTCGGGCAGACGCTCTTCGTACCGATGCCCGGCCGCGACATCCCCGTCGAAGTGGTATCCGCCGTGTTCTACGATCCCACGGGAGCACGCATCAATGGTTGAATCCGCCGCACGCAGCGTGCCGGAGGTTCCGGCGCACACATGGCTCCGGGCCACGCCGCCGGGGCTGCGCCTGATCTTTCAAGGCGACGCGGCCGCCCGGTCGGCCGCCGCCGCCGCGTGGGGCGTCGCCTTTTCCGAGGAGCCCTGCCGCGCCGTGGTCGGCGATGGCCGTGCCACCCTGTGGCTCGGCCCCGATGAATTCCTGCTGTTGGCCGCCGATCCCGACTCCGGCGCCACGGCCGCTGCCGCATTGGAGCAGGCGCTCGGCGCAACACCGCACGCGCTCGTGGACGTGAGTCATCGGCAATTCGCGGTCGAACTCTTCGGCCCGCATGCAGTCACGATTTTGAACGGCGCCTGCCCGCTCGACTTGGATCTCGCGGAATTTCCGGTCGGCATGTGCACCCGCACCGTCCTCGCCAAGGCCGACATCGTGCTTTGGCGCACGCGCGCCGATGCCTTTCATCTTGAAGTGTGGCGTTCCTTCAGCGGCTATGTGACCGGCTTGCTCCGCGAAATCGCCTTGGAGTTCTACGCCGGGTGAGCGCAGCGGGCGCGTGCGGTCATGGTGTGCGGCACGACGAGCGGCGCCGGCGCTTGAACTTGCCCACGCTCTGCCGGTCAATTCACGGTGAGTGTAGGTAATACAGATGTTAAATTGATGGCCGTTGCGCGAAATTACAAACCCTTCACGATCCTGACCTGCAAGCTCGGCGCCGCTGCGCTGCTCGTGGGTTGTGTTGCGTGCGGAGGCGGCGGCAGCGCGAGCGCGCCGGGCGCCGGCGCAGGCCAATCCCAGACATCCACCACGACCGCCGCACCGTGCTCGCCCGATCTGCGCTGCGCACCGTGAAGAATCTCGAGCGGCGAAGATTTCTGCGGTCCGTAGGCGCCGCAGGCGCGATCGGTCTGATGCCCAGCGTGATCCGGCGCGCGCTCGCGATTGCCGCGCAAGTCGAAACAGGAACCCTCCAGGACGTCAAACACATCGTCATCCTGATGCAGGAGAACCGCGGCTTCGATCACTACTTCGGCACCTTGAGCGGCGTACGCGGTTTCGGCGACCGCTTTCCGATCACACTGCCGGGCGGTCAGCCGGTTTGGTCTCAGTCCAATGGGACCGAGACCGTTCCGCCTTACCATTTGGATCCGGCCACCACCAGCGCCCTGCTCGTGCCGGACACGCCGCACAGCTTCTCCGACGCACAAGCGGCATGGAATCAAGGCATCATGAGCCAATGGCCGCTCTACAAGACCGGCTATTCGATGGGCCATTACGCGCGCGGGGACCTTCCGTTCCAGTTCGCGCTGGCCGAAGCCTTTACGGTCTGCGATGCCTACCACTGCTCGATCACCGGCGGCACCGATCCCAACCGCGTGGTTTTTTTCTCCGGCTCGAACTTCAATCCGACGCTCGGGCAATCGGGCGTCAATTGCACCGCCGCGCAGGCTGAGATCGATAATACGCGCTGCACGGTGAGCGGCACCATGCCGGCTCCGGGCTACACCTATCAGGGCACGGCGTTTCAATGGGCCACGTTGCCCGACATTTTGCAGAAGGCGGGCATCAGCTGGCGCATCTACCAGAACCCGAACAGCAATTACAACGGCGGCATGCACGGTTGTCTCGCTTTCCAAAGCTTCCGCGACGCGACCGCGACCTCGGGCTCGCCCCTGTATACGAACGGTATGTCGCTGTTCACGCCGGCAGATCTGCTCGATGACGTGATGAATGGAACGCTGCCCGCCGTGTCCTGGATATTGCCCGAGGCGCCGCAGTGCGAACATCCGTCGGTGTCCTCGCCGCCGACAGGAGCCGACTTTACGTCGCAGATTTTGAGTGCCGTGACGGCGAACCCGGAAGTTTGGGCGCAAACGGTATTTTTCCTGGTCTACGACGAGAACGACGGCTTCTTCGATCATATGCCGCCGCCCGCGGTGCCGTCTTACAACGCCGACGGCACGCTCGCCGGCGCCTCGACCCTGCCGCTGGCGGGCGAATATTTTTCGGATCCCAAACGGACGAACCTCAATCCCAAGGACACGATCAGCGGAACCGTTCGGCCGTGGGGCTTGGGGCCGCGCGTGCCGATGTGCGTCATCTCACCCTGGAGCCGGGGCGGATGGGTCAATTCGCAGGTGTTCGATCACACCTCGATGGGGATGTTCTTGGAGAAGCGTTTTGGCATTTCGGTGCCGAGCATCAGCCCGTGGCATCGGGCCGTTTGCGGCGACCTGACTTCTGCCTTCGACTTCGCGACACCGAACGGTGCGCAGCTGCCCGCTCTCCCCGACGTCAGCAATTACGCCGCGATCATTGCGCAGCAGAAAACCCTGCCCAAACCCACGCCGCCGAGCATCCCGCAGTCCTTGTTTCAGGAAACCGGCACGCGCTTGTCACGTGCGCTGCCCTATGAGCTGCACACCAGCGCCCGCGTACAGGCGGGCGGCGTCGTGACCCTGATGTTCAGCAACTCAGGGAAGCAGGCCGCAGTGTTCCATGTGTACGATCAGCTGCACCTCGAGCGGATTCCACGCCGCTACACCGTCGAAGCCGGCAAAATGCTGTCCGATGCCTGGCAGACGGCGGCTGCGGATGACGGTGAGTACAACTTATGGGTCTATTCCGCGAACGGCTTCTTCCGCGGATTCGAGGGCAACGCCCTGGCGGCCGCGGATTTCACTCCGGAGACGCAGATTTGCTATGAGCCCTGCTCCGGGCAGATCTACATGAAGGTCAATAATGCCGGCTCCGCCGCGGGCGAAGTGACGGTCAGCGCCAACGCCTATTTGAGCGACGGCCCATGGACCCTGACGGTGCAGCCGGGCACCACGGGCACGCTCAGCTGGACCATGAAGACCAGCGGCTATTGGTACGACTTCACCGCCCGAGCCGGCAGCTTCGGACGCCGTTTTGCCGGACGCATCGAGACCGGTGCGGACAGCATCAGCGATCCCGCCATGGCGCAGAACCTCTCCTGATGGGCCGCCCGGAGTGCTGGAGATTGGCGCTTCAAGACAAGTCCACGACGCAAATTGATCACCGGCGCTCACCCACTGTGACCATACTCAGGGGTTGGATCATCGGGGGAACTTGTCATGGAAGAAGTGAATACGCCGGCCACACACGCCCGCCGCCCCAGCGGCCGCGATGCCAAGCGCGCGGCGCGCGCCGCCCGCGCAGGCGCGTCCATCCCCTACATCACCCGGAAAATTCCGTTCTACGAGGTGTTGAGCGAGGAGGGCCTCGCGCTGATGGAGCACAACGCCGATACCATTCTCGAAGAGATCGGCATCGATTTTCGCGACGATCCGGAGGCGATCGAGATCTGGAAGGCGGCCGGTGCCGACGTCAAAGGCGAGCGCGTGCGATTCGCGCGCGGCATGTGCCGCTCGCTCGTGCAGCGCACGGCGCCCCGCGAGTTCACCCAGCATGCCCGCAATCCCGCGCGCAGTGTGCTGATCGGCGGCAAGAACACCGTGTTCGCACCGGCCTATGGGTCGCCCTTCGTGCGCAATCTCGACGAGGGCCGGCGCTACGCGCGCATCGAGGACTTCCGCAATTTCGTCAAGCTCGCGTATATGGCGAATTCTCTGCACCACTCGGGTGGAACCATTTGCGAACCGGTCGATTTGCCGGTCAACAAGCGGCACCTCGACATGGTGTACAGCCATTTGAAATACAGCGACAAGGCGTTCATGGGTTCGGTCACCGCGCCGGAGCGCGCCGCGGACTCGGTGGCGATGGCCAACATCGTGTTCGGCAGTGAACTGACCGACCCGGCAACCGGTCGCCCGAAGACGACGATCATCAACTTGATCAACGTCAATTCGCCGATGACCTACGACTCGACCATGCTCGGCGCCGCGAAGGTTTACGCGCGCGCCAACCAAGCCCTGATCATCACGCCGTTCATTCTGGCCGGCGCGATGTCGCCGGTGACCGTTGCGGGCACCGTCGCACAGACCTTGGCCGAAGCGCTGGCGGGCCTTGCTTTCGTGCAGTTGGTCAACCCGGGCTCGCCGGTCGTGCTCGGCAGTTTCGCCTCCTCGATCTCGATGCAGTCGGGGGCGCCGACGTTCGGCACACCGGAACCGGCGTTGGTGCTGTATTCGATGGCGGCGTTGGCGCGCCGCCTGGGAATACCCTTCCGCTCGGGCGGCAGCTTATGTGCATCGAAGATCCCGGACGCGCAAGCGGCCTACGAGTCGGCGAATACCTTGCTGCCCACCTGCCTTGCCGGCGTCAATTTCGTATTGCATACGGCAGGCTGGCTCGAAGGGGGTCTCGCCATGGGCTACGAGAAATTCGTCATGGATGCGGATCAGGCGGGAATGATGCATACGCTGCTGGCGGGCGTCGACTTGTCGGTCAATGGCCAGGCGCTCGACGCGATGCACGAGGTCGGCCCCGGCAAGCACTTCTTGGGCTGCGCACACACACAGGCCAATTTCGAGAATGCGTTCTACCGCTCGCCGCTCGCCGATAACAACAGTTACGAACAATGGGAAGCCGAGGGTTCCCCCGACATGACCAAGCGCGCCAATGCGCTATGGAAAAAACAGCTCGCCGACTACGTGCCTCCGCCCATGGACCCCGCCATCGACGAGGCATTGCTCGACTATGTGGCCAGGCGCAAGGCGTCGTCTCCCGATTCGAACGTCTGAACTTCAAACGGCTGCGAGTCCAATCTCCAGATCGGCGAATAAATCGTCGATGTGTTCGAGGCCGATCGACAAGCGCACGCTATCTTCGGAGACACCCGCGCGCTCGAGTTCATCCACGGACAGCTGCCGGTGGGTGGTCGATGCCGGATGCGTCGCCAATGAACGAACATCGCCGATGTTGACGAGCCTCGTGAACAGCTGCAACGCGTCCAGAAAGCGCGCACCCCGCTCGCGCCCCTTCCCTGCCGGACCCTTGAGACCGAACGTCAACAGTCCGGATGCGCGGCCCGACAGGTATTTCTTGACGAGCGCGTGGTCGGGATGCCCCTTCAAGCCGGGATAATTGACCCAGGCCACTTTCTTGTGCTTTTGCAAGAACTGCGCGACTTTGAGCGCGCTGTCGCTGATCCTGTCCATGCGCAGCGACAGGGTCTCGATCCCTTGCAGCACCAGAAACGCATTGAACGGCGAAATCGCAGCGCCGGTATTGCGCAGCGGCACGATTCGAGCCCGCCCGATATAGGCTGCCGGGCCGAGCGCCTCGGTGTACACGACACCGTGATAGCTCACGTCCGGTTCGTTGAGGCGCCGAAAGCGCTCCTTGTGTTGCGCCCAGGGGAATTTTCCCGAATCGACGATCGCCCCGCCGACGCTGGTGCCATGCCCGCCGAGGTATTTCGTGAGCGAATGAACGACGATGTCGGCGCCGTGTTGAATGGGACGGCACAGGTATGGCGTCGGCACGGTATTGTCGACGATCAAGGGGACTCCGTGACGGTGCGCGATGGCGGCGATGCGCTTGAAATCGGTGATGTTGCCCTGCGGATTTCCAAGTGATTCGACAAATACCGCCTTGGTCCTGCCGTCGATCAATGGCTCGAACGATTTCGGTTCGCGATAATCGGCGAATCGTGCTTCGATGCCGTATTGCGGCAGTGTATGCGCGAACAAATTATAGGTGCCGCCGTACAGGGCGCTCGAGGCGACGATATTGTCGCCCGCCTCGGAGATCGTGAGGATGGAATAGGTCACCGCGGCTTGCCCCGAGGCGAGCGCCAATGCGGCGATGCCCCCCTCGAGCGCCGCCAGCCGCTGCTCGAGCACATCCTGCGTCGGATTCATGATGCGGCTGTAGATATTCCCCGGCACCTTGAGATCGAAAAGATCCGCGCCGTGTTGGGCATTGTCGAAGGCGTAAGCGACGGTTTGATAAATCGGCACCGCCACCGCCTTGGTCGTTGCTTCCGGCGAGTAGCCGCCATGAACCGAAATGGTTTCAAACCGCCAGTTTTCTCTATTGTTGGGTGTTGCCATTGATCACCTGATTTTTTGATGTTCGGTCAATCGGCGCGTCATGCAGGGTGACTTTGCTGATCGCGGCGGCGCCACGCGCAGTATATCAACCGGATCCCGAGATACAAACGCAATCCCGCGCCGTTTGCCCTAGTCCTGCCTCGCATCGGGGCGCCGCGGACGCCTTCCGCGCGTCTCGCTCTGGCTGGTTGATTCCTTGGGCGCCGGCAGTTCCACCACCTTGCGCAGGTGCACGTAGCTTGCCGTCTTGTGCGGGATTGCCATGGCTTCGACGAACAGCTGCTGAAAGCGCGGCTCGATGGCGGTCTCGACTTTCTCGATGCGCCTGACCAAGGCTTCGATGAGATCCCGCGACGTCGAGTCGAGCAATGCGATGCGCGCGCCGGTGCCGGCGGCGTTGCCGGCCGAGCGCACTTGGGCGAGATCGCAATCGGGCACCATCCCCAGGATTATCGCGTACTTGACGTCGATGTGGCTGCCGAAGGCACCGGCGAGGCGGATGCGGTCGACGTGATCGATGCCGAGCCGCTCCATGAGCAACGCGATGCCCGCGTACAGCGCCGCCTTGGCCAGCTGAATGGCACGCACGTCGTTCTGCGTGATCTTCATGTCGACGGACCCTTGCTGCAGCACATAGGCGAAGGTTCTGCCGTTGGCGACCACCCGCGGGGAACGCGCAGCCAATCTGCCATCGAGGACGCCATCTTGGTTGATGATGCCGGCGAGGTACATCTCCGCGATGACCTCGATGATTCCGGACCCGCAGACGCCGGTGATGCCGGTGGCCGCCGTGGCGGCCGCGAATCCGGGCTCGTCGGACCAAAGATCGCAGCCTATGACCTTGAATCGCGGCTCGAGGGTGCTGCGATCGATGCGCACGCGCTCGATGGCGCCCGGCGCGGCGCGCTGACCGCAGCTGATCTGGGCGCCTTCGAACGCGGGACCCGTCGGGCTCGAGCACGCGACCAGGCGCGCATTGTTCCCGAGCACGATTTCCGCATTCGTGCCGACGTCGACCAGCAAGGTGATCTCGCCGGACATGTCCGGACGCTCGGCGAGCACCATCCCCGCCGCATCGGCGCCCACGTGCCCGGCGATACACGGCAGCACGTAGATGCGCGCGTTGCGATTCAACTTGAAGTCGATGACATTCGCGCGCAGCGTGAGCGAATGATCGGTGGCCAGCGCGAATGGCGCACCGCCGAGTTCCACCGGGTCGATGCCGAGCAGCAGGTGATGCATGATGGGATTGCCGACCAGCGTCGCCTCGAGAATGTCTTCCGGCGTTACCCCCGCCTGCCGCGCCACGTCGGCCGCCAGAGCACACAGCGCTTCGCGCACCGCCGCAGTCATCAACGCCGCACCCCCCGGATTCATCATCGAATAGGAGACCCGGCTCATGAGATCCTCGCCGAAACGGATCTGCGGATTCATGAGGCCCGCCGAGGCCACGACCTCGCCGCTGGTCAGATCGCAGAGGTGGGCGGCAATGGTCGTCGAGCCGACGTCCACCGCAAGGCCATAGGCGAGCTCATGCAATCCGGGCCACACCGCGATGATCTGTTTGCCGGCATGCACCGCCACGGTGACCTGCCACGCCGCGGCGCGCAGCGTCGGCTGGAGGGTTTGCAGGACCGATAGAGCGCAGGTGAGATCCTCGAGACTCCACTCCGCTTCGAGCGCCTCGAACAGCCGCCTGAGGTCGCCGGATGGCTCGTGCATGTCCGGCTCCTTCACCTGCACATAATGCAGCCGCACCACCGGATTGAGTTCGATTGCGCGTGCGTCGGCCTCCTTGCGCACCACTTGCCGGTGCACCTGACTGCTCTCCGGCACGTCGATGACCACGTCCGCCTCGATGCGCGCCGAACACGACAGGCGCCGTCCCGGCGCCAGCGGCGAGCGGCGCGAGAAGCGCATTTCCGGTTCGCTGAACGGCGAGAGGCTCGCGCTCGATGAGGAAACGCCGTGCTTGGCGAATTCGCCCTCCGCAACCAGCACCTGGCAGCGTCCGCAAAGACCGCGGCCGCCGCACACCGAGTCGATATCGACGCCGAGACTGCGCGCCGCCTGCAGCAGCGGCGTTCCGACCGCAAAATTGCCGCGCTTGCCCGAAGGCGTGAAAACGACGAGCGGCTCGCGCGTGGACATGAGAATCGCCGCTCAGGCAGGCCGGCGGCGGTGGCCGCCTTCGCGCCGGCCGCGCGGCGGCACGGCGGGCCCGCCCGGCGCCGCCGTTGCAGCGCCCGCCGGCGGAGCCGAATCGCGGAAGCGGCGGATCCAGCGCGCGCAATCCGGATCGTGTCCCAACATGACGTCCGCGCCCATGCACGCCTTGATGACTTCCACATGCAGCGGATTGGTGATGGCGGAGGTCATGCCGGCGCCCATGGCCATGGTCAGGAACGCGCTATTGATGCCGTCCCGATTCGGCAACCCGAAGCTGATGTTGGAGGCGCCGCAGGATGTGTTCACTTTCAGTTCCGTGCGCAGCCGATGCACCAGGCGCATGACCTGAACGCCCGCCTGGTTGATGGCCCCGATGGGCATCACCAAGGGATCGACCACGACGTCGCTCGCGGGGATGCCGTGATCGATCGCACGCTCGACGATCTTCTTGGCGACGGCAAAGCGCACGTCCGGGTCCTCGGAAATTCCCGTCTCGTCGTTGGAAATCGCGATCACCGCGGCCCCATACTTCTTGACCAGCGGCAACACGGCTTCCAGGCGCTCGTCCTCGCCGGTCACCGAATTGACCAAGGCCTTGCCCTTGTAGACCGCGAGTCCCGCCTCGAGCGCCGCGACGATGGAGGAATCGATCGACAGCGGCACATCGGTGATCGTTTGCACGAGTTGCACGGCGCGCGCGAGGATTGCGGGTTCGTCCGCAAGCGGGATACCGGCGTTGACGTCGAGCATGTGCGCGCCGGCCTCGACCTGGGCGCGGGCGTCCGCTTCGACGCGCGTGAAGTCGCCCGCCGCCATCTCCGCGGCGAGAATCTTGCGTCCGGTCGGATTGATGCGCTCGCCGATGATGACGAACGGCCGATCGAAGCCGATGACGACTTCCTTGGTGGCGGAGCTGACGATGGTGTCGGTCATGAGGCTGTCCTGTGAGCTGATGGCAAGGCGTCGCGCCCCGGATACCAGGGAGAGCGACCGTTGAGAACGCCGGATGTTTCGACGATTTCCGGCACCGATTCCTCCTGGCGGTACGCCATGAGGTGCACGCCGCTGACGCCGCGCATTTCGCGGATCGCCTGAATCAATTCGATGCAGATATTGCGGCCTTCGCGCGCCTGATCAGCCGCGCCTGCGAGGCGCGCGATGAGTGCATCCGGCACATGCATGCCGGGGACATTCTTGCGCATCCACTCCGCAGTCTTCGCTGAACGCAGCGGACCCACACCCACCAATATGAAAACCTTGCCGCCGAGACCGAGTGCCTCCACCTGATCCATGAAGTTCCGCAACAGCGGCAAGTCGTAGCAGTACTGGGTCTGGATGAACTGCGCGCCCGCGGCCACCTTTTTCGCCAGGCGCTGCGGGCGCCACGCATGCGGCAGGCCCGACGGGTTCTCGGCGGCGCCCAAGAACACGCGCGGCGCGAAACTGATCTTGCGCCCGCTCTGGAAGCGATGCTCATCGCGCAGGGTGCGCGCGATATCCAAGAGCGATACGCAGTCGAGGTCGAACACGGGCTTGGCCTGCGGATGATCGCCGGCCTGTACCCCGTCGCCCGTCAGGCACAGGATGTTGCACACGCCCATGGCCGCGCCGCCGAGAATGTCGCCCTGAATCGCGATCCGATTCTTGTCGCGGCAGGAGATTTGCATGATGGGCGCATAGCCGACGCGCGTCAGGAGCGCGCACACGGCGAGACTCGACATGTGGCAATTTGCGCCGCTGCCGTCGGTGGCGTTGATGGCATCGACGTAGCCGTCGAATACCCGCGCCCGCTTGAATACATCTTCGGGATCCGCCGAGTCCGGCGGCGCAAGCTCGGTGGTCACCGCAAAGCCGCCGGCGCGCAACACGCGTTCGAAGCGGCCGGGCGAGGTGTGACCGGGCAGAATCGGCAGCGGATAGCCCGGGACCGGTTCGTCTTCGAATCTCATGGCGCGCCCTGCGGCGGCGCGGCGCTCTTCTCGCGCGCGACCCGGAGCCACGAGGAACTGCCCTGGCGGCGCTGATCCACCGCGAACTGCACGTTGCGCATCGCTTCGGTACCGCCCGGGATCCGTTCGCTGCCGCGATATGCCTCGACCCACACGCAGCGCATCTCGGGTTTGACCTCGCAGTTGCCGTTGTCGCGCACGCCGCCGCAGGGTCCGTTGCGCAAAGACTTCGGGCAATTCATCGGGCACGACATGCCGGTGGAACTCAGCACGCATTGCCCGCACATGCGACAGTCGAACAGCAATCCCTTGACGGCCTTCTCCACCGCCGCCGTCGGGCGCTCGATCCGTGCGTATCCCAAAGCCTCGAAGACAGGGTGCAGCCGCACCAGGAAGGCTTCGAAGCCGCGATAGAAGGCGTTCAAGCCGCGCGCATGGCGCACCGACCAGAGTCTGACTGCATACATCAGGCGGACTCGGCCGGGGGCGCGGCTCCGGCATCGGGCGCCGCCCCGGCATCGGGCGCAGCTCCCGCATCGGGCACGGCTCGATTCGTGTCCACGCCCTTGGCGCGAATCAGCCGCTCGAGATCCTCGTCGCTGAACGCAGCTTCGAGTTTCGCGGCCTCCGCGGCCGCTTCGGCTTTGAGGTCATCGCCGCAGGGCCGCGGCGCGCTGCGCGCCCAATCGGCGAGGTAGGCGTCCGAGCTGCCCTTCCCCGCGCGCATAGCGGCACGGTCCACCGCCTCTTGAAAGCGCTGCGACAACTGCACTTTGGCGGCTTCACGGCCGCGCTTGACGATGACCTGCGCCGGAATGTCGCGCCAGGAGATCACGATCAGCGAAGCCATGAGACGACCTCTTCACGCCGTTTGGCGACGCCGTCCTCGACCGCGGAGACCAGCGTGGTCCCGAGCGTGCCGTATCCGGTGGGCCGGTATTCGAATTGCAAGCCCATCCGCGTGGCAATCGCCTGCGCCGCCTCCTGCGCTTGCGCGCCCGGCGCCTGCGCCAGGTAAACGAGCTTGCGGTAATTGCCGAAGTACGTCGCATGGAGTTCGGGATGCCGATCGAGTCCCAGCCCGCGAATCACCAGGCGTTCGAAATGACGCAGCAGGAAGTCCGTGAGGTAGAACGTGCCCGGCTCGGCTTCGGCGAGCGCCGCGAACACCGGCGCGGTCGCGAAGAATTCGTAGCAGTGCGCGCCCGGGATGCGTTCGATGCCCTCTTCGCGCAGCACCGCGTCGAGCAATCCTCCGGTGCCGCAATCACCGTATGCGACGAAGATCGACCGGTAGCGATCGCGCGACGCGCGAATCAGATCGCGCACGGCCCCGGGGATCTTCTCAGGCCGGTTGTGCAGTTCCGCCGGCAGACAGCGCACATCGACGGACCAATGGTTGGCGCGGCGCAGCTCCGTAATTTCGTGGGCGAGCGCGCCGCAGGCGATGATCAGCATGTGCGCCATGGCGCGATCCGCGCTTAGTGGGCCGCCACGCCGGCCCGGCGTGCAGCGATCAACCCTTTGGCGGTCTCGACCGCGATCGCGGCGTCGCGGCAATACGCATCCGCTCCGACGGCCTTGCCGAATTCCTCGTTGAGCGGCGCACCGCCGACCAGAACGATGTAGTCGTTGCGGATGCCGCGCTCCTTCAAAGTATCGATCACCACTTTCATGTACGGCATCGTGGTCGTGAGCAGCGCCGACATCCCCAGGATATCGGGCTTGTGCTTGTCGAGCGCATCCAAATATTTCTCGACCGGGTTGTTGATGCCGAGATCGATCACTTCGAACCCGGCGCCCTCGAGCATCATCGAGACCAGATTCTTGCCGATGTCGTGAATATCGCCCTTCACCGTGCCGATGACGATCTTGCCGATCGGCTCGACTCCGGTCTCCGCCAGCAGCGGCCGCAGAATCTCCATGCCACCCTTCATGGCGTTCGCGGCGAGCAATACCTCGGGCACGAACAGGATGCCGTCGCGAAAATCGATGCCGACGATGCGCATGCCTTCCACCAGCGCGTCATTCAGCACCCGTTCCGCGGACCATCCCCGGGCCAAAAAAATCCGTGTCGCGTCCTCGACCTCGTTCTTCAACCCGTTGTACAGGTCATCGTGGACCTGCTCGGTGAGTTCCTCGTCATTGAGCGAGGCGAGATCGAATTCTCCCTCAGTCGGTTCTGCCATCTAACTCTCCAGCCGTCATTTTCCGAACCGCAACCGAACCTTACACGATACTTATAGCTCTCCATGTTAGGACGCAATGCGCTTACGGACTTGCAATATCGCGACGGTGACTTATCCAGATGCGACATCCTCTCACGGGCGCGACATCCTCAAGTAACGGGTGGCGCACCGCCCTCGGCCTTGCGCCGCGCCACGTAGGCGTCCAGCGCCTCGGTGATGGCCGGATCGCGCGCCGGTGCGACATAACGCTTCAGTTGTTCGCGCCAAATCTCGGCGGCGCGCTCGGTCGCCGTTTTCCCACCGTCGTCCGCCCAGCTGCCGGCATTGCGCCAATCGGACACCAAGGGTGCATAGAAGGCGCTTCGATAGCGCTCCATCGTGTGTGCGCAGCCGAAGAAGTGCCCTCCGGCGCCCACTTCGGCGACCGCCTCGAGCGCCAAGTCGGAGGGCGCGGCGCCCACCGGTTGAAACACCTCCGCGAACATCTGCAGCATTTCGATGTCGAGAATGAATTTCTCGTACGAGGTGGTCAGCCCGCTCTCCAGCCATCCGGCCGCATGCAACACGAAATTGCAGCCGCCGAATAATGCGCCCCACAGGCTCATTTGCGACTCATACGCGGACTGCGCATCGGGAATGTTGGACGCGGTGGCGTTGGAGGAACGCCACGGGAATCCGAGAAAGCGCGCCAGCTGCCCGGCACCGAAAGCCGCCTTCACGTATTCCGGAGTCCCGAACGCCGGCGAACCCGATTTCATGTCGACGTTGGACGTGAAGCTGCCGTACACGACCGGAGCGCCCGGCTTCACGATCTCGGCCAGAGTGAGTCCCGCCAGGAACTCGGCGTGCGCCAGCGTCAGCGCACCGGCGATGGTGACGGGCGCCATCGCACCGGCGAGGGTAAAGGGCGTGATGATGAGCACCTGGCCCGCGAGTGCGAAATCGATGATCCCATCCGCCATCGGTATGTCGAGCTGCAGCGGCGAGTTGGTATTGATGATGGTGTAGGTGTACGGGCGCGAGCGGAACTCTTCCGCCGAGATGCCGTGCGCGAGGCGGATCAGCTCGAAGTTATCCGCCACCTGGCCGTGACCGCGCGAAAAGATGAATGGGATTTTGTCCGTCAGCTTGAGCTGGGCGCGCGTCACCTCGAGATGGCGGACATTGACGGGAATGTCCTGCGGCTCGGTGGCCCCGCCCAAAACGTGGATCACTTCGTAGCTTTGGCACAGCTTCATCAGATTGCAGAAGTCCTCGAACGTGCCGGCGCGGCGCCCGCCCGCGGTATCCATGATATTCGGCGGTCCCGAGGTCACCGCGAATGCGACGCTTTGATTCGACAGCGGCATGTGGCGCTGCGGGTCCACCGAATGCAGCGTGATGTCCCGCGGCGCGGCGCCCAGCGCCGTACCGACGAGTTCGCGGGGCAAGCGCACGATGAGGCTCGATTCGTCCACTTCGGCACCGGCGTTCTTGTAGCGGGTGCGCGCATCGGCGGACAAAACCTTCATGCCCTGGGTTTCGAGAATCCTGAGCGCGGCGTCGTGCACGGCCGCCACTTGATCGTCGGAGAACACCTTCATCGGCGTGAACGGATTGCGCAAATGCCGATAGGGCCGTGTGCGGTCGAAGACTGCGTGGCTCACGTCGGCGCTGGACGGTCGACGTCGATTGCGTCGGCCAACCGTCTCATCGGGTTGTTTCATCTAATATCCAGCGCGTAAGCGCGTTGACTCTGGCAAGCCCTGAGCATAAGAGAACTGCAATTATTATAGAGCTATTGCTCCACCGTCGACGCCGCAGTGCGCACTTTCGGTATGCCATTATCCGATGCGGCGCCATGGTCGATGCCTTTATCCGATATGCGCAGCGCCCGCCGCGCCCGCGAGCGGCCGTCCCGTCGCGGTCGAGCGTGCCACCGCCTCCGCGAGGTAGTCGGCTCCGGAACCTCCCTGCGCACGCTTCTCGCTCACGCTGGTCTCGACGTGCGGGTCGGCGGCGCCGGCGCGGCGCGCCGCGGCGAGCGCAAGCTCCCGCGACACACGGCTTGCATGCTCGAGGGCGGATTGCGGCTCCGGGTAGTCCTTGATTCCTTCCGGGTCGTGCACCCGGAACACTTTGAAGCTGGGCTGATTCACCAAAATTTCGACCGTCTGCGACACGACGCCGGCGACCGCGCCCACTGCGTTGCACACTTCCGCGTGCGGCGGGATCACCAGGGCAGCGCCGAGGCGGCGTGCAACTTCGGGATAGTAGGCGCCGACCGGCGCGCCGATCGCGACCAGTGGCCGCGCCACAGCGAGCGATGCCCGCAAGATACTGGAGAATGGCCGGCCGGCAATCGTGTCCTCGAGCAGACGGTCGCCCAGGTCATTCGAGCCTCTACCTCGCGCCTGCACACCCGGATCATGGGCCAACGCGGCGGCGAGCAGCGCGCGGCCGGTTTCGCGCACCACATGTTCATAAGTGCGCTCGCACATCGCCGCGGGCGTCGCGGCCGCGCGCGCAGCGAGCGCATTGCGCTCCTCGGTGGCAAGGATGCGCGCGCCGTGTTCGGCCGCTTCGCGGCACCATCCCCGTTGCCGATCGAGCACGTGCATGGCATCGCTCGGCGTGAAGGCGGCGAGGGTTGCAAGTCCCGCGTCCGCCAAACGACGCAGCGCCTCGAGCCCGGAGCCGCTGCGGATGACTTGGGACAGGGGCCGCGGTTGCAGATCGAGCGCATCCCATACGCGGCGTTCGATCGACGACAAATGTCCCGGCGGTTGGCGATCGGGATTGCGGAACGCGAATTGCGCCGGATGCACCGGCAGGCGCTCGAGTTGCGCCGTTGCGGCGAGTTGCGCGAGCGCGGCCGGGAACTCAAGCGCCATCAAACTGAGCGGCATGGCCTTGCGCGGACCGACGCGCAGCCGATGCTGCCGGTCGAAATGCACTTCGCTGTCGCCGCCGAGTCCCGAGGTGCGCACGTCGACCGCCTCGACCATCGTGCGCCAGGCGCCGACCAGCGCGCCTTCGCCGCTGATGACAGGCCGCCCGCCCGAGACGATGGCGATATCGGTGGTCGTACCGCCCATGTCGGCGACGACGAAATCGACAAGGCCGGTGAGAAATCCCGCGCCGACGACGCTCGCTGCGGGACCCGACAGTATCGTCTCCACCGGATATTCGAGCGCGATGTCGGCCTTCATCAGCGAACCGTCGCCTTTGACGATCATGAGCGGAGCCGCGATCGATTCCTGCGCGAGCACGCGCGCTATGGCTTCGATGAGATGCCGGATCTGCGGCGTGAGGCGGGCATTCAGGGCGGCCGTGAGCGCGCGCCGCGGCGCGTCGAGCTTCGAGCTCAATTCATGCGCACAGGTCACCGGCTTCGGCGACAGTGTGCGAATTATTCTGCGCGCGCGCAATTCGTGCGCCGGATTGCGCACCGAGAACTGGGCGGCGACGGCGAACGCCTCGATGCGCATCTCGTGCTCGGCGACCGCGCGCGCCACCGCCGCCTCGTCCAACGGCGCCGACTCTTCGCCGGTCGCCATGTGGCCGCCTTGGACACGCACAACGAGGCCGCCGCTGCCCGGACGCGCGAGCTCCGAGCGCTCCACCATGGCTTCGTCGAATCCGATCAGCAGGCTCAAGACCGGACTGAAGCGGTTTTCGACCACGGCATTGGTGGCGAGCGTGGTCGAAACCGACACGAGACCAATGTCGGCGCGGCCCGCGCCTTCGGGCAGCGAAGCCAATACCGCCGCGATCGCCCGGCCGATGCCGAGCGCGAGGTTCCACGGCGTCGTCAATGCCTTCGCGCTCGCGATCACGCGCCGGCCCTCTGCGAGAAGCACCGCGTCGGTAAATGTTCCGCCGGTATCGAGACCGAGCCAAAGCTCCTGATTGGCAGTCATAGGCCGGTCGACCCCTTTCTTAAGTGGGCGTGGATGGTTAAGCTCGGCGTCCGGGCGTTATAGAATGGGAGAGGCATATGCAGCGAGCAGTGCGCAAGTATCTCACGGCC
>Ga0181537_10001413_pt1 | contig 22203 bp, 20 predicted proteins | sample PEATcosm2014_Bin_39_FD_119765 | JGI IMG/M metagenome (GOLD analysis project Ga0181537, IMG submission 119765) | Peatland microbial communities from MTU Mesocosm Facility, Houghton, MI, USA - PEATcosm2014_Bin23_10_metaG | ecosystem: Environmental > Terrestrial > Soil > Wetlands > Peat | place... | reverse complement strand
CCTTTGCCGTCGTTCCGGCCGAGAACGCGTCCGGGGTCGGCGACCGCTTTGCCCCCTTTATCGCCTATCTGACCAAGGAGCTGGGCGTGCCGGTCGAATTGCGGCTGGCGAACGATTACGCCGCGGTCATCGAGGGTCAGCGCGCCGGCAATATCGAGATCGCGCATTACGGACCCGCCTCTTACGCGAAGGCGTATCTGACCGGGGTCAAGACCGAACCGTTTGCCACCACGCGCAAGGACAACGGCGAGATCGGCTACTACTCGGTCATCTACGCAAAGGCCGACAGCCCTTATCACGACATCCATGACCTGAAAGGCAAGACCATCGGTTTTGTCGATCCGAACTCGACCTCGGGCTACAACGCGCCGCGCTTCTACCTGCACAAAATGGGGATCGACGCCGACAGCTTCTTTGGCAAGTCGATCATCACCGGCAGCCACGAAAACGGCATCATCGCCCTGGCGCAGGGAACGGTCGATTGCGCCGCCGATTGGTGGAACGCGGACGACGACTCCAACCTGACCCGCATGGTCAACAAGGGCATGGCGAAAAAGGACGATTTTCGCCTGATCTTCAAGACGCCGATCTTGCCCGGTTCGCCCTACGCCTATCTCACCGACCTGCCCGATGACTTGAAGAAAAGCATTGTCGCCGCCTTTGTCGCAGCGCCGGCCAAGGACAAAGCGGCGTTCGACCGCCTGTCGGACGGCAAGGACAAGAATTTTGTCGCCGTCAGCGATAAGGACTACGCCGACATCGTCGAGATGATCCAGTTCGTCGACGAAATGCGCAAGACGCGCAGCTAACCGCCAGCCGCCAGTTTTGTCCTAACTCGCTTGGGGAATTGAAATGCTCGATCGTCGCAAATTGCTGCTATCCACCGCCGCGCTGTTGTCGACCGCCAGCATCGCCCGGGCCGCCGGCGACTGGAAAAGCCAATACAAGGAGTTGACCTTCGCCGTCGTACCGGCGGAGAACGCCTCCGGGGTCAGCGACCGCTACGCGCCCTATATGGATTACCTGTCCAAGCAGCTTGGCGTGCCGGTGACGCTGCGTGTCGCGAACGATTACGCCGCGGTCATCGAAGGCCAGCGCGCGGGCAATATCCAGATCGCCTATTACGGTCCAGCCTCGTATTCCAAGGCGTATATGACGGGGGTCAAGACCGAGCCATTCGTGACGACGCGCAACAACAGCGGCGAAATTGGCTACTATTCGGTCATCTATGTGAAGGCGAGCAGCCCCTACAAGGAGGTCCAGGACCTCAAGGGCAAGACGATCGGGTTTGTCGATCCCAATTCGACCTCGGGCTACAACGCCCCGCGCTTCTACCTGCACAAAATGGGGATCGAGGTCGACAGCTTCTTCAGCAAGTCAATCATCACGGGCAGCCACGAGAACGGCGTCATCGCGGTCGACAAGGGCACGGTCGATTGCTGTGCCGACTGGTGGAACGCCGAGGACGATTCCAACCTCACCCGCATGGTCAACAAGGGCATGGTGAAAAAGGAAGACTTCCGGATGATCTTCAAGACGCCGATCCTTCCCGGTTCGCCCTACGCCTATCTCAGCGATCTGCCGGACGATCTGAAGAAAGCGATCATGACCGCCTTCACTGAGGCTCCGACCAAGGACAAGGCCGCGTTCGACAAACTGTCCGACGGCAAGGACAAGGAATTCGTTCCGGTGACGCACAAGGACTACGCGGATATCGTCGAGATGATCCAGTGGGTCGACGATCAGCGGAAGAAGAAGGCGAGCTGATCGCCTAGCTCGCAAAGAAACAGCCGATGAGCACCGGCCTGCCGGTCCTGCCGGAGCAGCGTCTCGCGCAGCTTGTGGCGAATTACGGGCGCGATATCGCCCGCCGACGGCGCCAATCGCTTGTCGCGCTCGCGGTGGTGGTCGTTCTGATCGCCCTCGCCGGTCATTATGGGGAGGTGGAGCTTGGTAAGCTGCTCCACCACCTTTCCGGCCTGACGAGCTATTTCGGCCGGATCATGCCGCATTTGCGGCCGGATCACCTGACCGACGATATCGCCGACTGGTACTGGGGCTTTGGCGGCTGGCTGAAGCTGCTGTTCGACACGATCCTAATCGCCTATCTGTCGACCCTGGCGGGGATGGTCGGCGCCGGTCTGCTTGCTTGCTTCGCCGCCGAGAACCTCGCGCCCAACCCCGTCGTGCGCTGGCTGGTCAAGCGGCTCTTCGAGTTTTGCCGCACGGTCCCCGACCTGGTCTTCGCGCTGCTGTTTGTCAGCGCCTTTGGGCTGGGTCCGCTCGCCGGTATCCTGGCGATCAGCATTCATACCTTCGGAACGCTCGGCAAGCTCTACACCGAGGCCGTCGAGAGCATCGACATGAACCCGGTCGAGGGTGTGCGCAGCGCCGGCGGACGGTTTGTCGATACGGTGCGCTACGCCGCGCTGCCGCAGGTCTTGCCCAATATCGCGAGCTACACGTTGCTGCGTTTTGAGATCAACGTGCGCGCGAGTTCGATTGTCGGCTTTGTCGGCGCCGGCGGCATCGGCCAGGATCTTTTCGTCGCGATCCGCAAATTCTATTACACCGATGTCAGTGCCATTTTGCTGATGATCATCGTCACGGTGTCGCTCATTGATGTGCTCACCGAGCGCATCCGCCATCACGTCGCGCCAGTGGAGAATGTAACGTGAGGGTGCGACACGCGATCGTCACCGGTGATCCGGCCGCGGTATTGGCGCGTCACCAGGATTTGCTGGCGCGGCCGTGGCAGCAGCGCCTCGGCAACATCGGCTTTCCGGTCGGGATCGTCGCGCTGACAATCTTTTCGGTGTGGTGGCTCGACATCTCGTTCGCGCAGATCGGGCCGGGTCTTGCGGAACTGGGCAAGTTCATCGCCTTGATGATCCCGCCATCGACCGGCGGCCATCTGCGGCTCTTTCTGCAGGCGATGGTCGAGACCCTGGCGATCGCCTTTCTCGGCACCCTGATCGCAGCGGTGCTGGCGATACCGCTGGCCTTGCTCGCGGCGGAAAACACCTCGCCCAGCCGGGTGCTCCGCTTTGCGATCCGCCGCGTGCTCGATGTCATTCGCGGGATCGACACGCTGATCTGGGCGCTGGTGTTTGTCGGCGTGGTCGGCCTCGGCCCGTTTGCCGGCATTCTGGCGATCGCGGTATCCGACACTGGCGGGTTCGGCAAATTGTTCTCCGAGGCGATCGAGGCGACAAGGGGACGGGAGCGGGAGACGATCGTCGCCAGCGGCGGCACCAACTGGCTGGGCATCCGCTTTGGCGTGCTGCCTCAGGTCCTGCCGATCATCGCCGGGCAGATCCTCTATTTCTTCGAGTCGAACACGCGCTCGGCAACAATCATCGGCATTGTCGGCGCCGGCGGCATCGGGCTGCAGCTATCGGAACAGATCCGGACCTACGATTTCGACCGGGTGGCGTTTATCGTGCTGATGATCCTCGTCGCCGTCGCGACCATCGATTGGATATCGGGCAAGCTCCGCTTCGCCATCATCGGCCGGCGGCCGATAAGGAACTGAGCCACCCGGCCCAACGCCCTAAACGACGCGCTCCCCGCCGCGCCACACGGCCCGTGCGATCGGCAAACTATCGGCGACGCGGACCCGCACGAGATCGGCGCGCTTGCCCGCCGCGATCTCGCCGCGATCGGCGAGACCCAGCGCCTGCGCCGGATTGCGCGACACCTTCGCGACCGCCTCGGGCAACGGGATGTCGATCGCGCTGTGCAGCAGGAACGCCGCGTGCAGCAGGCTGATCGGCGCATAATCCGACGACAGAATGTCGAGCCGCCCGGCCGCCGCCTGGTCGCGGGCCGAGACATTGCCCGAATGCGACCCGCCGCGCACGACATTGGGCGCGCCTAGCACGATCGCCATGCCGCGGTGGTTCGCCGCGGCCGCGGCCTCCTCGGTCGTCGGGAACTCGGCGATGGTCATGCCGAGTTCGACGGCCTCCTCGATATGGGCGAGCGTGCCGTCATCGTGACTGGCCTGCGGCAGCGCGCGGTCACGCCCGAGCGCGGCCAGGCGCCGCCGATTGGAATCGCCAAAACGCCGATTGAGATCGGTTTTTTGCGCGATATAGGCCGCCATCTCGGCGTCGGTGTAGCCAAACTTGCCTTGGTAATATTCGTAATATTTGTCGATCGAGGCGAACTGCCGCTGACCCGGCGTGTGGTCCATCAACGACATTAGCCGCACCAGCGGATGATCGATCAGTTCCTCGACCGTCGCCACGATCGTCTCGTGCGCGACCTCGCAGCGAAGATGCAGAAAATGCTCGGCGCGCAGACCCCCGTCGCGCTGCATCGCGCTGATGGCTTCCACCGAGCCGAACAGCATCTCCGCGCGCACGGCCTCCTGCCGCACTTCGCCGACGGTCAGCGCGTCGAACACCGTGGTGATGCCCGAGCCCGCGATCTGTGCGTCATGCGCGAGCACCGCCGCCGGCATCGGCCAGCGCACGCCGGGACGCGGCGCGACGTTTTTTTCGAGATTGTCGGTGTGCAGCTCGATAAGGCCCGGCACCAGATAATCGCCGCTGAGATCGAGCGCACCCGGGACATGGCTCACCGCGTCATCGACGCGGGTGATCTCCTCGCTGCGCATGACGACGGAGCCGTCGATCACCGCGTCGGCGGTGACGATCCGCGTGTTGGTGAACACAAGCTCGGGATCGCTGCGTCGGTTTCGGCGCGGCGGCGGTGCTTCGCTTCGCCCCATCTCGACCGTGCGCGTCGCCACCGCCTCGCGCACGTACTGATCATGGAAGATGCCGACGATCGCCGTGCCGCGCTGGCGCGACGCGATGATCAGCTCGATGACCGCGTCGCGGTTCGCGCCGTCGAGCGCGGCGGTCGGCTCGTCGAGCAGCAGGACCGGATGCCCGGCGACGAGGCCGCGCGCGATGTTGACGCGCTGCTGTTCGCCGCCCGAAAAGGTCGCCGGCGGCAAACCCCAAAGCCGGCGCGGGATCGCGAGGCGATCGAGCAGGATCTCGGCCCGCTCTTGTGCGATCGCCGCGTCGACTCCCAGCCGCCGCAACGGCTCGGCCACCAGATCGAGGGTCGCGACGCGCGGAATGACGCGCAGGAACTGGCTGACAAAACCGATCGTCCGCCGCCGAACATCGAGCACGGTCCGCGGCGGCGCCGTCGCTATATCCACGACCTCGCCGAGATGGCGGACCAGAATGTGACCCTGCTGCACCAGGTAATTGCCATAGAGCGCGCGCAGCAGCGTCGACTTGCCGACCCCCGACGGCCCGTTGAGGACGACGCATTCGCCGGCGGCGACCGAGAGATCGGCGCCGTCGAGCACTCGCAGCTCCAAGCCGCCTTGATTGTGCAGGGTGAAGGTCTTGCGGAGACCGATCGCGCGCAGTTGTTCGGTCATTGCGGCATCGAGGAAACAAGAAGCTGCGAATAAGGGTGCTGCGGGTCGTCGAGAACCTGGTCGGTAAGCCCGGTCTCAACGATCGCGCCGCCGCGCATGACGATCAGTCGGTGCGCGAGCAGGCGGGCGACGCTCAGATCATGCGTCACGACAATCGCGGCGAGGCCGAGCTCGTCACACAGGCCACGCAACAGATCGAGCAGCCGCGCCTGCACCGAAACATCGAGCCCGCCGGTCGGCTCGTCCATAAAGACGAGGCGCGGGTGCGACACCAGGTTGCGCGCGATTTGCAACCGTTGCTGCATGCCGCCGGAGAAGGTCAGCGGGGTGTCGTCGACGCGTTCGATGTCGATCTCGACCTTGGCGAGCCAATCGGTCGCGGCCTCGCGGATGTCGCCGTAATGCCGCGCGCCGACCGCCATCAGCCGCTCGCCGATATTGGCGCCGGCGGAGAGGCCGAGGCGCAGCCCGTCGCGCGGGTTCTGATGGACAAAACCCCATTCGGTGCGCATCAACAGCCGCCGCACCGGTTCCGACAATTCGAACAGATCGGCGACCCGGCCGTCGCGCATACGGTATTCGATCCGCCCGGAATCGGGCTCGAGCCGCGCCGACAGGCAGTTGAGCAGCGTCGTCTTGCCCGACCCCGACTCGCCTACGACGCCGAGCACTTCGCCCGGCCACAATTCAAACGACACGTCACGGCAGGCGACGCGCTCGCCAAAATTCTTGCCCAGCCCCGTCACATTGAGGAGTGGCGCTTCCGGCTCGAAAGGCGTCACATCCGCGAGCGACAGCGCGCTCATTCGGCGGCCTTGGCCGGTTGCCGGCTCTGGCAATAATCGGTGTCGGAGCAGACGAACATGCGCCCGCCCCGGTCGTCGGTGATGACCTCGTCGAGAAACGAATCCCCGGCGCCGCAGATCGCGCAACGCTGGTCCCATTGCTCCACGGCGAACGGATGGTCGGCGAAATCGAGGCTCTTGACCGAGGTAAAGGGCGGCACCGCGTAGATGCGCTTTTCGCGGCCGGCGCCAAACAATTGCAGCGCCGGGTTCATGTCCATCTTCGGATTGTCGAATTTGGGAATCGGCGACGGCTTCATCAGATAACGGCCATTGACCAGCACCGGGTAATCATAGGCGGTGGTCACTCGGCCGTATTGCGCGATGTCCTCGTAGAGCCGGACATACATCGGGCCGTATTCGGCGAGCGCGTGCATCTTGCGCGTTTCGGCCTCGCGCGGCTCGATCCAGCGCAGCGGCTCGGGGATCGGCACCTGGTAGACGATGATCTGATCCTCGCGCAGCGGCGTTTCGGGGATGCGGTGGCGGGTCTGCACGATACTCGCTTCCGCTGTGTGCTCGGTCGTCTCGACCCCGGTCGTGCGCGCGAAAAAGCGGCGGATCGACACGGCGTTTGTCGTATCGTCGGCGCCCTGATCGATGACCTTTAGCGTGTCGTCCCGGCCGATGATGCTCGCCGTCACCTGGATGCCGCCAGTACCCCAGCCATAGGGCAGCGGCATTTCGCGGCTCGCAAACGGCACCTGGTAACCGGGGATCGCCACCGCCTTCAGGATGGCGCGGCGGATCATCCGTTTGGTCTGCTCATCGAGATAGGCGAAATTGTAACCGCCCGCCTCCGACGTCTGGGCTTCGCTCATTCGGCGGCCTCGGCTTGCGGCTCGTTCCATTCGGCACGCAGGCGGCGAACTAGGTTCAACTCGGCCTGAAAATCGACGTAATGCGGCAATTTCAGATGCTGGGTGAACCCCGACGCTTCGACATTGTCCGAGTGGTAAAGCACAAATTCCTGGTCCTGCGCCGGCGCCGTCACGTCCTCGCCGAGCTCCCCGGCGCGTAATGCCCGGTCGACCAGCGCCATCGCCATCGCCTTGCGCTCGCTTTCGCCAAAGGCAAGGCCGTAGCCGCGGGTGAATTGCGGCGGGGCGGTCGCCGAACCCTTAAACTGGTTGACCATCTCGCATTCGGTGACGGTGATCTCGCCGATCACGACCGGAAAGCCGAGTTCCGGTGGGACGATCTCGATCTCGACTTCGCCGATGCGGATTTCGCCGGCAAAGGGGTGGTTCTTGCCGTAGCCGCGCTGTGTCGAATAGCCGAGCGCCAACAGATAGCCTTCGTCGCCGCGCGCCAGGTTTTGCAGCCGCGTCGCGCGATCCGCGGGAAACGACAGCGGATCGCGGGTCAGGTCCCGTGGCTCGCGCGCATCGGCCGGGTTGGGCTCGATCAGCCCTTCGTCACCGAGCAACGAACTGACCCGAGGCATCGGGGCGCTCTCGACCGGCGCCGTCGGTGGCACGGCCAAAACGCCATCACTCTCAGCGGCGAGCGCGAAATCGATCAGCCGATGGGTGTAGTCAAAGGTGGGCCCGAGTACCTGACCGCCCGGCAGATCCTTGAACGTCGCCGAGATGCGGCGTCGCAAATCCGCCTGCTCGGTCTCGATCGGCCGGCTGACCGCAAGGCGCGGCAGGGTCGTGCGGTAGGCCCGCAACAGAAAGATCGCCTCGACCAGATCGCCGCGCGCCTGCTTGATCGCCAGCGCCGCCAGCTCACGATCGTAGACCGAGCCTTCGGTCATCACGCGATCGACCGCGAGCGCCAATTGCTCGTCGATCTGCGCCAGGCTGAGTTCCGGCACCGCCGGGTCGCCGCGCCGCGCCTCGGCCAGCAAGCGATGCGCCGCCGAGATCGCCTTTTCGCCGCCTTTGACCGCGACATACATTCGCCGGCCTCCTACAAAACGACGCGGGTGGAGCGCGGCAGAGCGGCCAGCGCGTCGCCGCAGGTAAACACGATGTCGAGACCGCGCGGGAACAATTCGCCGAGCATCGCGCGTTCCGTCCAGAACCGCGCAGGCAACACCGCCGCGCCCAACCGGATCTCATCGCGGATGCCGGGCCCCCGCAGCGTCGCCCCGCTATTATTCGCCAGACCGGCGACTTCTATCACCAGCGTCGCCGACCGCTCGGGATGCTCGTCGCTGCCCAGCGCGAACCCGTCGAGCGGCGGCAGGGCATCGGCGTTCGCGATAAAGGCGAACCGCGCGGCGGCCGGCGTCGCGGCGAGCGGCGCCCCGCAATGAAAAGCCAAATAGCCGGACACGGCCGCCGACGCGGCGTCGAGCCAAACCGGCGTATCGATATCGCATAGGCTCAGCGCGATCGCGGTCGCGGCAAAACCGAGCGGCACTCGGCCCGGCAGTGCATTCGGTACCCGCACGACCCGCCCCGGATGGGCCATCGCGTCGAGCACCGCGCGAAAACACGCCTGCGCGTCATGGACCGGATCGGCAAAGCCGGGTTCGAGCGGTCCTGGCGCCGTGCCGTCGGCCAGATGGGCCGTCGCGATCCCGCTCATTCGCCGCGCACCATCGTGAAAAAATCGACCTTGCTTTCCATCACCTTCGCGGTACGCGCCGCCTTCGCCGCGTCCTGTTCAGCCGCCAGCGGCACGACGACCCGCTCGATGATCGCCTCATGCCGCGCCGGGTCCTGCAGCATCGCGTCGAACAGCGCCACCAGCTCTGCCCGGCGCACCGAGCGTCCCGCCACGTGGCCAAACCCGGTCTCGGCCACACCGCCGGCCGGGTCGAGCAGCTGGACCGCCGCGCGCGTCATCGTCATCTCGCCAAAATTGAACGGGCTGCCGCTGCCGCCGATGCGCCCGCGCACCATGACGAGGCCGGTTTCGCCCCGCCGCAACAATCGGTACGCCGGCTTGTCGCCGAGCGACTCCCATGCCGCCGCCAGCCGAGTAACGGGCGCCTTGGCCAGCACCGCCAGCCAGCGCTGTCGCGCGGTGGGTTCGCTGTGATCATGGGGTGCGGCAAGCGACATATTGATCTATTCGTCTAGATGAATTTGTGGCAGATTAGTCCTCACCGCTGCACGATGTAAAGCCGTTTCCTTCATCCGACGCCCAGCATCGAACCACAAGAAGATGACAGTTCTGCCATTCTCACCGGGGATCACACGCTGGCGCCAGATCGCCGAAAGCCTCGGCCAGGACGTGACCGAAGCCCGGTTCGCCGACGGGCGCCTGCCGACCGAACCGGAGCTTGCCACGCGGTTTGGCGTTAACCGCCACACCATTCGCCGCGCGATCGGCATGCTGGTCGATCAAGGGCTGGTCCGCGTCGAGCAGGGCCGTGGCACGTTCGTCGCCAATGGCCATATCGACTACCTGCTCGGACGCCGGACCCGGTTCAGCACAAATCTGCAACGCGAAGGGCGCGAGCCGGGTCATCGGCTGCTCAGCAGCAGGCAGGACATAGCCGATGCGGCGACGGCGCGCGACCTGCGGCTGGCCCCGGGCGCTGTCATCGTCGAAATCGAGACGCTGGGCCGCGCCGATGGGGTGCCGGTGAGCTACGCGCTGCACCGCTTTCCCGCCGACCGTTTCGCGGCGCTGCCGGATACCTTTGCGGCGACCCGGTCGATCACCGCGGCGCTGGCGGCATGCGGCGTCGCCGATTACACCCGCAGCGTCACCCGCCTGCTGGCGCGAATGCCCAGCGAACGCGAAGCGCTGCATCTCGAACAGCCCGCCTCGCGCCCGGTGCTGCAGACGGAAGCAATCAACATCGATCCGCAGGGCGTGCCGATACAGCGCTCGGTCACGGTATTCGCCGGCGACCGCGTGCAGGTGGTCGTCGCCGATGAGGTCGGCACGTAGGTAAGGATAGCCCGGCATAGAGGGGTTTGACATGGCGGCGGTGCACTCTCGGCATCAAGACGGTAGCGCCGGCGACGCCGATTACGGCGCGATCGGCACAAATTACGCGCAATATCGCCAGCCAGACCCGCGTATCGCGGCCCAGATCGAACGGGCGCTTGGCGACGCGCGCACGGTGCTGAACGTCGGCGCCGGCGCGGGTTCCTACGAGCCGACCAGCCGTCAGGTGACCGCGGTCGAGCCTTCGGCGTCGATGCGCGCGCAACGCCCAGCGCATCTTTCGCCGGCCGTCGATGCCGTGGCGGAGCACCTGCCATTTCCCGACAAATATTTCGACGCCGCTATGACTGTGTTTTCGGTGCATCAATGGCCCGACCTCGCGGCCGGCCTCAGCGAAATACGGCGCGTGACGCGGGGGCCGGTGGTGATCATGACCTGCGATCCGGATGCGCTCGACGTGTTTTGGCTGATCGAATATGCACCGGAGGTGATCGCAACCGAGGCGCGCCGCTACCCCGCGATCGCGGCGATAAAAGCCGCACTAGGTGGCCCCGTCGACATCGCGCCGGTGCCGATCCCGTTCGACTGCACGGACGGGTTTGGCGAAGCCTATTACGGCCGCCCCGAGGCTCTGCTCGATCCTGGCGCCCGCCTCGCCTGCTCGGCCTGGCATTTTGTCGGGTCCGATGTCGTCGATCGTTTTGTGGCGAGCTTGAGCCGCGATCTTGCCGAGGGCACCTGGGCGGCAAAGTACGGCCATCTGCGGACGCAGCCCGCGTTCGAAGGCTCCCTGCGGCTCGTGATCGGTCGTTGAGCAGAGAGCGCGGCATGCGGCACGAACGACAGCATTACGTCGACGGCGCCTGGGTCGACCCGCTGCAGCCGGTTCCGCTCGACGTGATCGATCCCTCCGCCGAGGAGGCATTCACCTTCGCCTATGACAGCCAGTCGGCGACCGGCTCCGATCCCCTTCTGTAATCGGAAGGCCCTCGTCAAGCCGTAGTTTTTCGCTTCAACTTCGACCACGACCACGACCACGGACCGCAACGCGACCGGCAAGCAAGCCTGCATGCGGCCATCGGAGAGAACACAATGCGCGCACTGCTCGTCGGTGCAATCCTCCTGCTTCTGGGTCCTGTCACGGGCGCGGTAGGCGAGACGACCCCATTTAATGCCGGGGTCGCGCGGCTCTCCGTCGCTGCGGCCACGCCGTTTGACGTGCTGGTGTGGTACCCGACCCAGGCCGAGGAAGTGCCCTGGCAGACGGGTGATTTCTCGATCCCGGCAAGCCACGATGCTGCGATGGCGCCCGGCCATTTTCCCATCGTGTTGTTGTCGCATGGTGGTGGCCTTACCGGAGGAACCCCGCTCATTTTGCGCGAGCTTTCGGCAGACCTGGCTCGGCGGGGATTTCTCGTGGTCGCGCCGTTTCATGGCAAAGCCGGGCTGAAAGCTCGGCCGGGCCAGGTCAAGCTGGCGCTCGACGATGTGTTAGCCGACTCTCGCTTCGCCTCGAACGTCGATCCGCGGCGGCTTGGCATGCTCGGCTTTTCGCTCGGCACGGCGGTCACGCTGGAACTCGCGGGCGCCGTTCCCAACGTGGCCCATCTCGTGTCGTATTGCGCCGCTCACCCGGACGACATCATGTCCTGCGGCCATGCGCCGGATGGCAAGAATGGCCCAGCGCCCGGGCAGACCCTTCCGGTAGGCACCGCGAGCGCGCCATCGCCGCTTCCTCTGAAGGCGATCGTCTTGCTTGATCCGTACGCAGTGCTGTTCCAGCAGCACGAGCTTACCGCTGTGACGATGCCAGTTCTGGTCTTCCGACCGAAGGAGAGCGAACTACCCGGTGAAGCAAACGCCTTCAGTCTCGTCGCCGCCTTGCCGCAACCTCCACAGTTCCAAACCGTGCCGGGACGGCACTTCATTTTCACAGATGTCTGCCCGGCGCCCCTGCAGTCATCGGCGCCCGAAGTGTGTCAGGACCCGGACGGCGTCGATCGCGCGGCCGTTCACGCCGCTGTCGAGACGCAAATCGCAAGGTTCTTCGACGATAACCTTTAGAGCTCTCAGCTTGCTGGCGGTCTGACACGAAAGTCCCCCGATTCGGGGAAGTTTCGGCTTTGGGTGCGAGCATCCTCGCACCCTTGCCTCTCGGCGAGAGCGGGGCGCAAAAGCCATCGTCGGCGCCGATCATCGTTGACGGATAGCGTGCTCCCAATGCTCGGGGGGCGATTTGAGATAACGCTGGCAGCGTTCGAGCATCAGCGCGGCCGGCCGATCCTCATGGCGGATCGCCCGGACCTTGTCGAAATACTTGATCGCCCGAGCCCAATCGCCGGCGAGATAGGTTTCCAGACCGGGTGCGTAGGCCTCGATCACCGCATCGGGGATGTCGGGCCGATGCTCCAACACTTCCCAAAGCTCGATCGGCCGGGTTTGACCGCGCAGCGGTACCACGTCGAGCAGGCGGGCGCGCGGCGTCGGCATGACGCGAGACCGGGTGCTGCCGCAAACCAGGATGTCGGCGCCGTAGGTCTTTGTCGCCTCCTCGATGCGCGACGCCAGATTGACCGCGTCGCCGATCACCGTGAAATCCATCCGCTTGGGCGAGCCGATATTGCCGGTCACCACGGTTCCGGTGCCGATCCCGACGCCGATGCGGATCGCGGACTTGCCCTCGGCCGAACGGCGCGTGTTCAGAATCTGCAGGACTTGGAACATGTCGCCGGCCGCTTGCACGGCGTTGCCGGCGTCGTTCTCGCTCGGAAACGGCGATCCGAACAACGCCATGATCGCGTCGCCGATATATTTGTCGATGACGCCGCTGCGATTGGTGACGACGTCCTCCATGTACGAGAAATACTCGTTCAGCATCGACACGGTCTCTCCGGCGCCGAGCCGCTCGGTCATCGGTGTAAAGCCGCGAATGTCGGAGAACAGGATCGTCACCTCATTGGACGTGCCGCCGAGACCGGCATCGGCGTCGACCATCAGCCGGTCGATGACCTCGTTCGAGAGGTAGCGCGACATGGTTCGCCGCAATTCCTTCTCGCGCTGCACATCGTCGATGACGAGCATCACGCCGAGCGCGGTGTGATGGGCGTCGCGCAGCGGGACGACCGCGAGGTTGGCGGCGACCCAATCATCGGCGCTGGCGATAAAGAATTCGCTGTTCGGCAGCAGCTTTTCCTCGCCGGAGGCGCTCGCTTCGGCCATCGCCTCGGCGACCCAGGCGTTAAAGCCATCAAAGATGTCATCCAGCGGCCGCCCAACGGAGGCCTCGCCGTCGAGGCAGAGGATGCGGCTCGCGGCGGGGTTCATATAGGTCACGACCCGCGCGAGATCGACGGTAATGACACCGTTGGTCAGGCTGCGCAGCATGCTTTCATTGTGCGATTTGATCGTCACCATCTGGTCGAACAGGCCGGAATAGTCGATCGCGACCGCCATCTGCGACGCGAGGCCGGCGATGCGCCGTTCGTCCGGCGTGCTGAACGTGCCGTGTTTCTTGTTGAGCAGCTCGACGACGCCGACGCACTTGCCGGAGTTGCCAAAAATCGGTGCGCACAATGCGCTGCTGGTGCGATAGCCGATCTCCCGGTCCAGCCAGGGATCGAAACGGGGGTCATGATAGGCGTCGGGGGTGTTGACGATCGCGCCATCGCGAAAAGCCGCGCCGGCCAGCCCGCTATTGGGGTCGATCCGCAACTCGCGTTCGCCCAACCCTTCGGCATGGGTCGTATAAAGTTCGGCGGTCGCCGGGTCGTGGAGATAGATCGCGCCACGATCGCCGTCGAGCACATCAACCGCGACCGCGAGGATCTTCGATAGCATCAGGTCGCGGCTCGAAACATCCTCGGACCGGGCGACGCGGGGGATCAGCCGCGGCAACCGGTGCGGCTCGGAGCGGGAGGTCACCTAGCACACCACCTCGATAAAGGGCGCCGATGCGATCTGCAGCCGCAACGCCGGTGGGTCGGCGCCCAACGGCAGCGACACCGCGTCGATCATCGCGCCAAACTTCCCGATGGGCGGCAACGGCCGAAAGCTTTCCTCATCGAGCCTGACCAACCCCTCGACCCAATCGACAACGAGGCTGTCGGTGGTACCCGCGTCGGTCTCAAATACCACGCGATGCCCGGACGCGCCGGACGGCGCACCAAACAGAAGCCGGCAATCGATCTCGCGGCCGGCTGCTTCGATCTCATCCGCCGGCCCCAATTGCACCACACGCGCCGTGGCGACGAGATAGCTTGTTTTGCCGATTGTCACTTTCAGGTACAGCGTCACGAAGCAGCTCGCTGTTCGGCTTCGGGACGCTCGATGCCGCGCGAAGCAAGCTGGATCAGTTCGTCGCCGTCGAGCACCAGCACGACGCGGCCATCGCCCAGCACCGAGGCGCCCCCGATCCCCGGGAATTGCGCCAGTAACGGGTGCAGATCCTTAAGAAACAGTTCCTGGCGATGCTCGATGGACGTGACCTCCAGCCCGATCAGGCTGCGCCCGCTGCTGGCGACGACCACCGGTCGCGTCGGCCGCATGTCATCCGCCGGCGTCTGCGACAAGCCAAGCAAGACGCCGAGATCGTGCAGAGGCAAGACCGCCTGGCGGTAGAGCATCGATCGCCCCGCGCCAATCTGCCGAATCTCGTCGCGATCGATTTCGGTCACCGTCGCGACATTGCGCTCGGGAATGGCGAGGCTCTGCCCAGCGACGCGGACAATCAGCGCGGTCTGCAACGCCGCCGAAACCGGCAGGGTCAAGGTAAAGGTCGTGCCATTGCCGCGCTCGGAGCGGATCGTAATGTCGCCGTTGAGCCGGTGGACGGTGTTGAGGACGACATCCATGCCGACACCGCGGCCGGAAGTTTCGGTGACCGCGGTAGCGGTCGACAAACCCGCCTCGAATATGAACGGGAACACCTCCGCGTCGTCGAGCGCCGCCGCCCGCGCCGCCGTGACCAGACCGCGGTCGACCGCTTTCGCACGGATCGCCTCGGCGCTCAGCCCGCGTCCGTCATCGCCGATCTCGATGACGATCTCCGAACCGCGCTGACTTGCGCGCAGGGTCAGCCGCGCCCGCTCGGGCTTCCCCGCCGCACGGCGTTCCTCGCCTGTCTCGATACCGTGATCCAGAGCGTTGCGGACCATGTGCAGCAGCGGGTCGGAAAGCGCCTCGACCATGCTCTTGTCGATCCGCACATCGCGGCCTTCAAGCACGACCTCGACCGATTTCGCCTGGCGCGCCGCCAAATCTCGCACGACCCGTGGCAGCCGGTTGAAGACCACGTCGATCGGCACGACGCGAAATTCGAGCGCGCCCTGATGGACCCGCCCGACAATGCCAGCGATCCGCTCCTCGGCGTCGCGCAGGAGGTGCTCGCGATCGGCAAGATTTTGCAGCAGCGCCAAAAGCTCGTCGCGCAGCCGCGGCGGCAGGCGGTCAGCCAATTGCCGCGCGTGGGCGAGGGTAACCAGGCTGTCCCGACCGCGCGCGGCGTGGGACAGCGCGCCGACCGCGGCCCGCATTTCGCCGATTTCGTCAAGAAACGCGTCGATCGCCTCGCTGCGGACGCGGATCACATTGGCAGCGGCGGTGGCGCGCCGAGCCGCTTGCGGCTCCGGCTCGGGTACCGGCGATGTCGGCTGCGCCGCGTCCGCGACCGGCTCACCTTGCGGATCGGCAGTCAACCGCCGCACGCGCCTGACGCAGTGCCGCTCTGGATCAACCACTTGCAGCGCGGCCGCCAGCTCGACCGGCGACAGTGGCGACAGGAGCAGAAACTCGAACCAGCTCTCGCTTCCGGTGACAACCGTCCGATTGGCGAGCGCCCGGGTCTCGGCGGTCAGCCAGCCGACCAGGCTCTCGGCGGTTGCCGGATCGCTTTCGAGATGGACGAGGACGGCATAGGGCAGCAGCCCCTCCGCGATCCCCTGCTCGAGCAGCGCGAGGTTTTCGCCCGACAGGACAGCGATCAATTCCGCCGGAACATAAACCCCGGCGACGATCCTGCCGTCACCGTCGCCGCTCGGGACCTGATCGGCGAATGGCGCTCGCAACCGAGCCTCGAGAGCGGTGGCTTCCTCCTCGCTGCAGTCCTCGCCCAGAGACGCGTCGGCGACACGGCCAATCACGGTCTCAGTTGCGTCGAGCAGCGCATCCGAGATCGCGAGCTCGCCAGCCTCCGCGCGGCTGTAAAGGTCTTCAATGAGCAAGAAAAGTTGCGGCAGGCGCGTCAGCGACTGGGCCGACAACGCCGCTTGCAGCGTGCGCGCCAGCCGCGCGACCGGCGCGGCGTCGGCCTCCGCGGCCGCCCAGTCTTCGCTGTCGAGCGCGACACGCAGGTTTTCGAGGGCACTGCCGAATTCCTCGATGAGATCGGCGTGGTCCTGGCTGACCCGAGCGGCAAGCGCGGCCGCGAATTCAGTCGCTCCGGCATCCTGCCCGGTGATTTCGCCAAACAGTTCGATCTGCAGCCGGATGTCACCAAAACGCGACACCAGATCTTGCCGCGTCGTCGGATCGAGCTCGCCGCCAGCGGCCACGCGGAGACTGTCGAGCACGCCGGAAAAACTCTCCGCCAGCGCATCAAACCCCATGATCTCCGCGGCATGGGCGAGCGTCTCGGCGGCATCCACCGCGGTTTCGCGGTCATTGCCCGCGGACGACAGAGCGCCGCACAAATCGGGACCGCGCATCCGTATCATCTCGACAAAAATCTCGAGCATGTCGGGATCTTCGTGGAGCGGCAGGCCGCCGGTTTCCGCCGGAGCCTGATTTTGAGCCTGGTCCTGCGGCTCGCTCGCCGGCTTGTCCGCACCGCCGAGCTCAGCGAAAGCCGCCGCGAGACGGGCCAGCAAGGCAGGATCGGGTTGCGTGTCGGCTCGTTCGGCGACGATGCGCCCGCGCATCTGCTTTAACGCGTCGACCGCCAGCAGCAAGAGGTCGGCAAGCTCCAGGTTCAGCGTCGCGCGGCCCTCGCGGATCAGCCCGAGCAGGTTCTCGGCATGATGCGCCACTGCCTCCATCCCGAGCACGTCCATCGCCCGGGCGAGCCCCTTGAGCGAATGAAACGACCGAAAGAGCTGGGCGATGTCGGACGCGGAAGTCCGCTCGGGATCGCCACGCGCCAGCAGCGGCTCGACCGCCTGCAAATGCTCCTCGCTCTCGATCGCGAATTCCTGCCACAGCGTATCGGCGAGCGAGGTCATGACCAAAGTTCCGCGGGGTTCCGCGCTCAGGCGCTCGGGCTCGGGTCGATTTGCAATGCCCGGCGCAGCGACTGGACGATCTCGTGCCCCTTCTTGGCCTGAAGATCGAGGCTCATCGCGCCCGATGGCTTGGCGATCACATCGACCGCACCGAGCCGGCGCGCTTCGAGGGCCTGCGGCGACCCCGTCTGGCCGACCGACGAGACGACGATGACCTTCGCCTTGCCGAGCAGCATCAGCCGCTTCAGCATGTCGAGACCGGACATCTCCGGCATCTCCAGGTCGAGTAGGATCGCGTCCGGCTTCAGCTCGCGCATCCGCTGCAGCCCGACCTTGCCGTTTTCCGCAAAGCCGGCGACCTCGAACTCGGGGTCGCTCTCGACGATGTCCTTGATGATCGTCCGCATGATAAAGGAATCGTCCACGACGAGAATCTGCTTCTTGCTCATGATGGGCCTGCCGGTTCGACTTGAGCCTGGGTCGCGGTCAGCGGCGCCCATTGGCGCAGCCGACCGGCAATCTCTTCGAGGGTTAGCGACTCGCTGGCGACGCCCGCCTCGATCGCAGCGCTCGGCATGCCGTCGATGACGCAAGTGTCGGGCCGCTGAACCAAAACGGGCAGGCTGCGGCGGGCAAAACGGCCGGCGCCGCGCGTGCCGTCATCACCCATGCCGGTCAGGATCACCGCCACTGGTCGCCGCGCCGCCATCGCCGCCGATTCGAAAAGGACATTGGCCGACGGATGCACCACCCCGTCGGCTTCAGTGAGGCGCAGCTCCAGACCGCCGCCGCTACGCGGCGCGACGAGCGCGTCCTTGCCGCCCGGCAGGATGGTGACTTCCCCGGGCATGATCGGTTCCCGGTGGCTGCCCTCGCGCACCGTGAGGCCGGTGTCGTGGGCCAGCGACTGCGCGAGATAGGAGGTGAAAAATTCTGGCATGTGCTGAGCGATGACGATCGGCGCGGCGATCTGGCCGACAGCCCGCAGCAGCGCGGTCAGCGCCACCGGTCCGCCGGTCGAGGCGGCGATCGCTACGAGATCGATCGCGCCGTCCGGAACCCGGCCAGGGGACAGAGTTTCGCCCGGCAGGGGGGCGGCCGGCGTTCGCGCCTCTTCGTGCAGCACGCTGGCGAAAACGGGTCTGGCACCGCGTCGGCTCGCGCATAACCGGATCTTGGTGCGCAACTCGGAATCGATATGGCCGAGATCGGTTTTGGCGAAGGTCGATTCCTTCGAGACAAAGTCGGCGGCGCCGAGGCGCAGCGCTTCGATCGTCGCCGCCGCGCCGGCTTGCGTATGGCTGCTGACCATGATCACGACAGGCGCCGGCCGCAACTCAGCGAGAATCCGCCTCGTCGCCTCGATGCCGTCCATCACCGGCATTTCGATGTCCATCGTGATGACATCGGGCTTGAGGTCGCGGGCGAGCGTGCACGCCTCCTCGCCGTTGCGCGCCTCGCCGACGACCCGCATATCGCCATCGGTCTCGACGATCTGCCGCAGCGCCATGCACATGAAGCGCAGATCGTCGACGACCAGCACGCGCAGCGCGCCCGGCGCGAAGGATTTCGGCTCGGCCGCCATCAGCCGCCGCCTCCGACGCGATCGGGCGCCACGATCCGGAGCGGATCGCGGCGCTCGTCGAGCACGCCGACGCTGTCGATCAACGCGCCCGCGCCATGCGCCGGGATGACCTGTTCCGGTCGCAGCGCTACCAGCCGTCCCAGCCGCTCCACGCCGATCGCGATGAGCCCAGCGGCTCCCCGCATGATCACATAACCCACCGGCTCGTGGGCAATCGACCCGCTGGCCGGCGCGACCTCGATCGACGCCACCGGCACGACCTGGCCGTGCAGCTCGATCGCGCCGGTAATCCGGCTCTGCCCACCGCAGAGCCGCGGCAAACCGACCAGCGGCTGCGGCGGAACGATGCGATCCACCGCCTCGACCGGTAACGCGTAAGTCTGCCCACCGACAAAAAACGACAGGTATTGCCGAACATCGCCGCGGTCATTGGCGGCCGACTGACGAGAGATGGTCGTCGAGCCAAAAGCCGCCACGACATCGCGCAACGCGTCGGGCACGGCCGTCGCGAGATTGAACACCTGGTCGATGCGGCGCCGCCCCGGCCGATAAACCTGGGTTCGCAAACCGGCGATCCGGCCGAAACCGAGCAGCAGGCGATGACCGGCCAGCGCCATCAGCGCAAAGCAGCCGGGCGGACTTTCCTCCGGCAGTTCGAGCAACGAGGCGAGCAGCACCATCGGCAGCGCTTCGCCGCGCAGAATGCCGATCCCGTAAAACCCGGCGGGCGCGCCGGGCACCGCGACGCAAGGTGGCGCCTCGGTGAGTTCGAGCACAGAGGACCGCGGCAGCAGGATTTTTCTGCCCCCAACCTCGACGACGATGTAGCCGGCCTGCGACACCAGGCTTGCCGGCCGATCGACAATCTCGCGGGCGTCGCCCAGCGGATAGCGGGCGTCCGATGCGAGCTGCGGGACCGCTATCCCAGCCTCGATCAGTGTCTCGGGGTCGAGCGCGGTCGCGCTGTCCGACGCGGTGCTGCCGGTCGCGAAGAGGCGCTCCACGCGATCGACCCACACACCGACGCTGCCGCCGGCGGCCCGCAGCCGCAGCACTTCGCCGCCGCCATCATAGCGCCGCGGCTTCCGGCGGCCGGGGAGCAATGCCGCGAGATCGACGATCGGCAGCACCTGCCCGCCCAGATTGCCGGCGCCCAGCAGCGGCGACGGTGCATGCGGGACGCGCGACAAGGAAGGCGGCGGCATGATCGCCTCGACCGCGGCGAGCGGTATCACGTAATGCTCGCCGCCGAGCGCGACCATCACCGCGCCGCGATCAAACGCATCGGCCTGAGCCGGCGCTAATGGCAGGCCTCCGTCAGCCATCGCCGGTCTTCCGCCGATAAGCGACCGCGCCGTCGGCCCAATACGCCTCGCAAAGCCTGCTACCGGCGAGCGCATCGGTCGGGCCGAGCATCAGATAACCGCCTGGCCGCAACCCACGCTGCAACACCGCCAACGCCTTGGCGCGCGCCGCCATCGTCAGATAGATCAGCACGTTGCGGCACAGGACGATGTCGAACCCGGTTTCTGGCGGCGCGGCGCTCATCAGATTGAACGGCCCAAACCGGACATGGCGGCGGATGGTGGCCTCGACGCCGCGCAATTCAATGCCCGCCGCATCGCCGCGAGACGGCAGCAGCGGGAAAAACCTGTCGAATTCGGCCGGCAGATGACGAAACGAACCCAGTTCCTGCGCCGGATAGGTGGCCGCCGCGGCACGCGTCAGAACCTGACGCGAGATGTCGCTGCCGAGGACGTCGATCCCCCAGGGCGCGATGCAAGCGATGCCGTCAGGCGTTTCTTCGGCAAGACCGGCGTCGCGCAACGCCAGCAAGCCAAGGATCGCCAAGGTATAGGCTTCCTCCCCGGTCGCGCACCCCGCCGACCAGAACCGCAACCGGTGTCGGCCGCGCTGCGCGGCAGCGTCGATCAGCTCCGGCAGGAGCCGGCGGCGCAACAATTCGAGCTGCGACTGGTCGCGGTGGAAAAACGTCTCGTGAACCGTGAGGCTCTCGATAAGGCCTAGCCATTCGGGGTCGTCGGCCGGCAACAGATGAAGTCGGGTGACCCATGCATCGAGCTCAGGCAGCGCGACTGACGCGAGCACCCGACCCAATTTGGCTTCCATCATCCCGCTGATCTCGATCCCCGAGATCCGTTCGATGTCGCGCGTCAGTCGCTGGATGACCGCGCCCCGCGCATCTCGCGCGGGCGTCGCGGCGGTGGCGTCGTCGGTGGCGTCGTCGGCGGTCCACGGCGCACGGGTCTGGGCCAGCGCTCGCCGGTGCGCGTGCATCGCTTCCTGCAACTGGCGGAGCACTTCCTCCACGACGCTAACCCTATCTGTTCGGTCCCGGCGAAGCGCCGGATCCGACGCCGTCCAGTATAGCCAACCCGGTCTTTAAAGCCCGACCTTCTTGAATTCCTCGACATCGACGCGCGAGCGCTCCGCCAATTTGGACAGATCGACCATTGTCGCGGTGATTTCCTCGGCGGCGGTCGCGTTTGACTGACCGATGCGGGTGAGCTCCGCGACATTGGTGTTGATGCCGTTGACCGTCACCTGCTGCTCTTCCATGGCTGTCGCGATCGCGCCGACCAGGCGGTCGCTTTGCTGCACCCCGTCGGCGATCCGCCGCATGTTGCCGCTAACCTCCTGCGCCGTCTCGACACCGCGACCGGCTTCCTCGGTGGCGTTTTGCACCAGGCCGGCGATTTCCTCGGCGAGACCGCCCGAATTCTCCGCCAGCTTGCGCACCTCCTCGGCGACGACGGCAAAGCCCTTTCCGTGCTCGCCGGCCCGCGCCGCTTCGATGGCGGCGTTCAGCGCCAGCATGTTGGTCTGGTTGGCGATGCGCGAGATCGACGCGGCGATCTGGCTGATCTGTCCGCTATTCTGCGAGATCGCGTTGACCACCTCGACCATCGTACCCATCTGGCCGATCCCGTCAGTGACGAGCTTGGCGGCGCTTTTGGCTTGTTCGCTCGCCAGCTGGGTCGATCGCGCCACCTCGGCGATTGCAATGGCGCTTTGCTCCAGCGCCGTCGCCGATTGCTTGAGGGCGTTGAGCTGGATGTTCGATCCGTCCGAGACTTGGCTGATCGCACTCGACGCTTGCGTCGCCGCCATCGCCACGCGACGAATATTCTCGGTGACGCGTTCGGTCAGCGCTTGGGCGGCGATCGCCTGTTCCTGAAAGACGCCCAGGGCCCGCGCCATGTCGCCGATCTCGTCGCGGCGAGCGCGCGCCGGAATGACAACGTCCTTGTTGCCGGAGGCGAGCTCGGT
>Ga0181537_10001412_pt1 | contig 22207 bp, 15 predicted proteins | sample PEATcosm2014_Bin_39_FD_119765 | JGI IMG/M metagenome (GOLD analysis project Ga0181537, IMG submission 119765) | Peatland microbial communities from MTU Mesocosm Facility, Houghton, MI, USA - PEATcosm2014_Bin23_10_metaG | ecosystem: Environmental > Terrestrial > Soil > Wetlands > Peat | place... | reverse complement strand
CGAACTGATGTTGATGATGTCGCCGGCGCCGCGCTTGATCATCCCGGGAGCCACCGCGCGCGACACCAGAAACACGCTCTTCAGGTTGGTGTCCAGCACGCGGTCCCAGTCCGCTTCGGACTTCTCCTGCATCGGGCCAAATAACCCCACGCCAGCGTTGTTCACCAGGATGGAGATACCGCCGAGCGCAGCCTCGGTGTTGGCGACGAGGCGCAAGACCTCGGCGGCTTGCGAAACATCGGCACTTTCCGCGTGCGCTGGTGTCTGAATCTTTTGTAGCGCGGAGAGCGTCTCGTCCAGCGTGGCTTGATCGCGGCCGCAGATGCCGACCGCCGCTCCGAGCTCCGCCAGCCGCAGAGCGATGGCCCGGCCGATGCCACGATTGCCTCCGGTGACGAGCGCTACCGCGCCCTTGAGCGGCGCTGTATGTGAGCGCCTTGCAATCGCAGGTTCATTCGTTTCGCTTATCGGCGCCATGAGAATTCTTCCTCGTGCAGACCACTGTTTTTGTGCGACACTCATCGTATCATCGGGGAGTTTTGCCGAGGGTTGGAGAGCGAACGGGGCACCCGGACAGGCAAGCGCTGCAACACTGCGGGAATATTCATAGCAAAATACAGACGTTCCGGTATCCTTACGGCTTGCGAAGTCCCCGAAGCTTTCCCTATACTTCCAAAGTTCCTGAGCACGGGTGGACCCGGGCGCCGCACCCGGAGAAATATTAAGCGTACATACACGGTGAACGTTCGAGGAGAGTGGGAATGAGAGCAATCGCAAAATCTGTGAGCCTCGCGATGGTCGCGGCGCTCAGCTTGAGCGCTATGGCCATGCTGTTCGTAGCAGGCCCGGCGGCCGCGCAGACGGCTGCACCAGCCGCGGCACCGGCGGCGGCACAGGATCCCTGCGCGGCCGCAGCCGCCAACAAGCAGCCGTATACCATGGCGGAGTACAACGCCTATACGGCCGCGGCGTCGGAGAAAAATCCCGCCAGCCAGATCAAACTGCTCGACGATTTTGTTTCCAAATATCCCAACTCCGCGCTGCTCATTTACGTGTACCCGCTGTATTACCAGAACTATGGCGCGCAAAAGAATTACCAGCGCATGATTGAATATGCGGACAAGACCGCCGCGCTGCCTTGCGTCGATGCCAATGCCAAGTACGCGGCTCTGTATGCGCACACCGCGGGCTACAACGCGCTCATCTCGGATCCGGCGAACGGCCACACCGTGGCCACCGACGCGGTCCTGGCAAAGTCTGGACAGGCTGCCGCCGTTGCGGCGCTGAAGGCCCTGGACAATTTCAAGAAGCCGGACAACGTAGCGCAGGACGCGTTTGACGCCCAGAAAAAACAGCTGGAGATTTTCCTCTACGGCGTGGCGGCGCAAGCCGCGTTGATCCAGAAGGATTATCCTGACGCCATCACCTATTACAAGTCGGACCTCGGGCTAAAGCCGGACGACGCCGTTATGGAATTCAAGCTCGGCCAGGCCGAATTGAACTTAACTCCCCCTGCGACCCTCGACGGCTTCTGGGATATCGCGCGCGGAGCCAGCTCACCTTCCGCAAACGCAAAACAGGCCACGGAATTGAAGGCCTATCTGCGTAAGCTGATCGCCAATTATCAGCAGGCCGCTTGCGACAGCTTGACCGACGCGGAGTTCAACGAAATGCTGCAACTCGCAGCCGCTTCGCCGACGCGCCCGGACAGCTACAAATTGCCTTCCGCCACGGATCTCAGCGCGGCGCAAAAGGATATGACCATTGCCTCCGTGATTACCGATCTGAAAGCTGGAGGCGACAAGGGCAAAGTGACCTGGCTGGCGGCTTGCGGCCTGGAGTTCCCGGACGTGCCTGGGAAGATCATTGAGGTCACCCCGGGCGCGGACCTGACGGAACTCAAAGTCGCGTTCGTGACGAGCGATGCGGAGTTCGATGCCGCCACGGTGCCCAACATGGATGTGAAAATCGTCGGCCAGCCGGACGCCGCGCGCGTGGAGAAAGACAACGCTGTGCGCTTCACTGCCACACTGACCTCGTACGATCCCGATCCCAACTTCATGCTCCACTGGGAAAAAGGCAAAGTGAACGTGGAGGATATTCCCAAGGAAAAGGGCGCCAAGAAGCCGCCCGTCCATCGCAAGCCCAGTTGAGGCATTGCGCGCAGTTTTCCCCGGCCTCGCGGTGCACCCGCGGGGCCTTTTTTTATTTTGTGTGGTTAGGCTGGCCCCCTCTCGGGCGCCGAGGCTTGGTTCTTTCGCCGCGCTTTTCCCGATTACCGCGCGCGCTTCCGCCGGTGTCCGTTGTGGTCCAGCTTGTACTCTTCAATCTTCCGGCTGAGCGTGTTGCGGTGCATACCCAGCACTTCCGCGGCGCGCGACTGGTTGCCGCTGGCGCCTTCCAGCACCTTGCGGATAAACCGCTTCTCAAACTCTCCGACCGCTTCGTCGAAGAGAATCCCGTCTTCCACCATCTGCACCACTAATCCTTCGAGTTGATCCTTCACGTTGCCACGCTCCGCAAACTCTCCTGCAATTTTCTAAAAAGGGATAAAGGGGACTTACTCGAGTTCGTGCCCCACGAGGATGCGATACGCCTCGCGGTATTTGTTGCGGGTGGCGGCGACCACTTCCCCCGGCAAGTCCGGCCCGGGCGGAGTCTTCGGCCAGCGAATGCTTTCGAGATAATCGCGAACGTACTGCTTGTCGAAAGAAGGCTGCGGTCCGCCGGGTTTGTACTGTGCTGCGGGCCAGAAGCGCGAAGAGTCCGGCGTCAGCGCTTCGTCAATCCAGATCAATTCGCCGCCGCCGTCGGTCTTGCCGTTCCCCGATGCGCTGGGCAGCAGGCCAAACTCAAACTTAGTATCCGCCAGGATCACACCGCGCGGTTCGGCGTAGGCCGCGGCGCGTTTGTAAATCTCAATGCTCACCGCACGCACGCGCTCCGCAACCTCCTGGCCGACGCGTTCGGCGGCCTGCGCGAACGAAATATTTTCGTCGTGCCCGGTTACCGCCTTCGAGGCCGGGGTAAATATTGGCTCCGGCAAACGGTCCGACTCGCGCAGTCCTGTGGGCAATGCTATGCCGCAAACTTTCCCGGTGGCGCAATAATCCTTCCAGCCGGAGCCGGATAAGTAGCCGCGCACCACGCACTCGATGGGCAGCGGCTGCGTCTTGCGCACGATCATGGAGCGTCCGGCGAGTTCCACCGTGTGGGCCGCGAAAGGCTCGGGGAAATTCGTGGAGCGCAGCACGTGATTGGGAATGACGTCGCACAGTTGCGCGAACCAGAACAATGAGAGTTGCGTGAGAACGCGGCCTTTATCCGGGATGGGCGTTGGCAGGATGACGTCGAAGGCCGACAAGCGGTCCGTGGCCACGATCAGCAGTTCGTCGCCGAGATCGTAGATGTCGCGCACTTTGCCGCGCGCCACGGGCGTCAGACCCGCGAAATACGTCTCGCGAAGCGTACTGGTGGATGGAATGGCAGCCACGAAATGCGTTCCCCTGAACCGAGACGCATTCTAGCGCACGCCAACGTGAAGTCCAACCGCGAGTCGGTGGAAATTAGTGGAAGAATTTTTTTCGCTTGCATTCTGTACGAGCAGAGTGCTCATGTCGCGCGGGAAAATGTTGCGGGTGCTTTCGACGGATGATCGCTTTCGCTTCCGCGTTTACGCCGCCGTGGCCGCCGCCTGGCGTGGCTTAGGCGTAGCGCTCTCCGCGCCTTCCCAGCGCACGCTCACCAGTTTCGAGACGCCCGGCTCCTGCATGGTCACGCCGTACAGCACGTCGCCAATCTCCATGGTGCGGCGGTTGTGCGTCACCACAATGAACTGCGTCTGCGCGCTCATCTCGGCAATCAGCTTTGTGAAGCGTCCCACGTTGGCCTCGTCTAGCGGCGCATCCACTTCGTCCAGGATGCAGAAAGGGCTTGGCTGGTAGCGGAAAATGGCGATCAGCAGCGCTAGCGCGGCCATGGCTTTTTCTCCGCCGCTCAGCAGCAGCACGTTTTGCAGCCGCTTGCCCGGCGGCGAAGCCACCACGTCGATGCCGGCGTCGCCGGAGCTGTCTACTTCCGTAAGCCGCATTTCCGCCATGCCGCCGCCGAAAATCGTGTGGAAGGCCGTGGAGAAATTGGCGTTGATGGCATGAAAAGCATGCTCGAATTTTTCCTTGGAGATCTGGTCCAGCTCCGTGATGGCCTGCTGCGTGTCGCGAATGGACTGCAGTAAATCGTCGCGCTCGCGCGTCAGGAACGTGAAGCGCTGCTCGCACTCGTTGAACTCTTCGAGCGCCATCATATTCACCGCGCCCATGGCTTCCACGCGCTGCTTCATCTCACGGTAGTTGGCTTCCGCCACCGCCAGCTCATCGCCGGACATGAAGGCTTGCTCGGTGGCGATCAAATCTTCGGGCTGCGCATTCACTTCGGCCATGCACGTCTCGCGCAGGTGCGCCCGCTCGGAGTCGTTCTTGGCGCGCGCAATTTCCGCTTGGCCACGCAACTCGCGCACCTCCTGGATCGTCTGCCGCGCCATGCGCAGTTGATCGTCCAGCCGCGCCACGCTGGTGCGTCCCGTGTCCCACTCTTGTTCCAGTTCCCGCTGCCGCACTTCCAGCCGCAGCTTCTCGCCGCGCAGTCCTTCGAGCTGCCGTTGCAGTTCGTCGTTCTGCTTGGCCAGCGCCACCGTTTCGTCGCCGATGGAGAGTTCCTGCTGGCGCAGCGCGGCTTCGCGCCGTTCCAGTTCCCGTGACTCCTGCTCCAGCCGCTGCGCCAGCGCTTCGGCCGACGCCAGTCGCTCACTCATCGCCGCCAGCTCCGCGCGCGACGCCGTTAATTCATCCTGTTCGCTGTGGATCGAGTTGCGCAGTTGCACCAGCCCTTCGGAGAGCCGCACCGTTTCCGCTTCCGCTTCGGCCCGCGTCGCGGCTGCCGCTACGTGTTCATGCTCCGCGCGCTGCGCCCGCTGCCGCGCGTTATCCACATCTTGGCGAATGCGCGAAAGGTCGCTCTGGCACACTGTCAAGTCCAACCCCAAACGCGCCAGCTCACTCTGCATCTGGTCATGGCGCATCTTGCTCGAAATCACGCGCCGTTCCACGTCGCGCTGCTCCTCGTGAACCTTTTCCAGCGCTTGCTCGGTGTGAGCGATTTGCGCGGCCATTTCTTGCAGCGCCGCCTGCTTCTCGCCCATGTCGTGTTCGAGTTGCATCAGCTCGGCATCCAGCGCGCGCAGCTCGCGCTTCATGCCCAGCGGACCGGATTCATCGGGCCGCCCGCCGGTCACCATGCGTCCCTGGTAGCACGTGCCATCCGGCGTCACGAACGCATACTGCGTATTCTCGCGCGCCAGCCTTTCCGCCGCCGCCGCGTTTTCCGTCAGGTACGCCGAACGCAGCCGCGGCAGAAACTGCTTCGCCGCCGCGCCCAGTGGTTCGCGAAACTCCACGATCTTGTCCAGCCGCGAAATCACGCCGTCTTCGGGCCGGAAGTGCGCGATGGGCTCGTACTCGCCCAGCCGCAGGTTGCGCAGTGAGTCGACGAAGAACGTCGCACGCCCGCCGACCTCGTCTCGCAACATGGAGACGCCGGCCCGCGCGTGGTCATACGTCTCCACCACCACGAATTCCAGCTCCTCGCGCAAGTACTGCTCCAGCGCCGCCTCATGCTTTTCTTCCACTTCGGCATAATCCGCCAGTACGCCCACCGCGCGGAAATCTTCGCCGCCGCCGCGCTCGTTGGCCGCAAAAAGCTTCTGCACCGCGTCTGTGGTATACGAGCGGTCGTTCAAAATGTTGGTCAGCGAGCCATGCCGCGCCCGTACGCTGGAAAGCGCGTCCCGCACCGCATCCGCCAGCTTGCCGGTGGCTTCGCGCTCCGCCTTGTATTCCGCGAGGCTGGTCTGCAGCGCCGCCGCATCTTCTTTCAACGCCGTTAGGTTCGAGCTAGCCGCTTCGTAGTCAAACGCCGCCTGGTCCGCATCATCCCGTACTCGAATGGAAGACTCGAGCAGTTCATGCTCCGTATTCTCCAGCCGCCGCAGCGACTCCGCCTGGTGCACTAGCGCTTCCTCGGCTTGCTTCTGTTCCCCATGCAGCCGTAACAAACTTTCCCCCGCCTGCGCCGCCGAACGCCGCAGCGCCGCGATGCGCGATTCGGAATCCGCAATCTCCGCGTTGCGCGATTGCGCCCGCGCCGTCAACTCATCCGCGCGCGCTTGCAACTTGGTAGTCTCGCTGCGCACCGCCGCCACCGCCTCGCGCTGCGCCGCATGCCGCCCGGCGCATTCCGCCGCCTGCGCCACCGCTTGCGCCATCTCCGCGGACAGCTGTTCGCGCCGCCCGCCCAATTCCGTCGCGCGTTGCCGATTAAACGCCACGCGATTCTCGCAGCGGTCCGCCTCCAGCGCCGTCAAATTCAGTACGTTCTGGTTCTGCTTCAGCTCCGCATCCAGCTCATAGATCCGCTGGTTCACCCGGTCATGTTCTGCTTCCTGCGTAGCAATCGCCGCGGCCTGCTGCGCTTCCGCCGACGTAAGCTCCGCCAGTGAAGCCCCCACGCGCTCCGCCTCCGCATCCAGCTCCCGCGCCTTGCCCGCCAGCATCTGCCGCACAATCGCGCGCATCTGCTCGCGCACTTCCGCGTAGCGCCGCGCCTTCGCCGCCTGCCGCTTCAGCGACCCCAGCTGCTTCTCCACCTCCACCACAATATCGTTCACGCGCGACAGGTTCACCTTCGAGGACTCCAGCTTGGCCTCCGCCAGCCGCTTCTTCGTCTTAAACTTCGTCACGCCCGCTGCTTCTTCAATAATCGCCCGCCGCTCCATGGGCTTGGTTGACAATATCTGCCCGATGCGCCCCTGCTCGATAATCGCGTAGGAGTCCGGCCCCAGCCCCACGCCCATAAACATGTCCTGAATATCGCGCAACCGCGCCGGCCGCCCATTAATCAAATATTCGCTCTGCCCCGAGCGATACAACCGCCGGCTCACGACAACTTCTCCGGGCTTGGTCGCCAGCGTCAGTTTCTCAGCCTTTTTCCGCCGTCTGCCCTTCAGAAACTCCGGCGCTCCCGCAGTCTCCGCCTCCGCCGCAGAACTTTCCGGCACCGTCTCTGTGTTCTCTGGGCCCTCAAGGTTTTTCTCTGTGCAAGGGTTTTGCTCCGTCTCGCCGTCACCCATTGTTGGATCGCCGGGCTGCTCCGCCGGAGCTGCCGTCAAATCAATCACATCTGCATGGCCATTCGATCCCGTAGCTTCCGCTCCCTCCAGCACAAACCGCGCCGCCTCCGCCAACTCGGGGTCTTCCATCGTGATCGTCACTTCCGCCAATCCCAGCGGCGGCCGCTTCAGCGTCCCATTAAAGATGCAGTCAGACATCCGCCCCGCGCGCAGCGACTTGTGGCTCTGCTCGCCCAGCACCCACGAAATTGCGTCCACCACGTTGGACTTTCCGCACCCGTTCGGCCCCACGATGCAGGTCGTCCCCGCGCCACTAAACGTCACGGTGGTCCGCTCGAAGAACGACTTAAACCCGGTAATTTCCACTTTTCGCAGCTTCAGCAAGGTGACCTCATTTGCCTCTCCCCACATGCCCGCCAGCCCCACAAAAGGCCCCGCAAGCACAACAAGAGAGACGGCTTAGTATTCCCGGAGAGGGACTTGGTATCGCAACATGGCAATCGCCTTTGAAGCGATTGTCGACTCCGCACGCGACAATACACACGTGGAAGCGAACGTTTGGCAGGTTCTCGATCAGAGGCCCTAGCCGCCTGGCGCAAAGGATGGCGGTACGGAGAGAACACTAGCATGCCACGATTCCCGGTGTAAAGCCCTACCCTAGGAATAGTGGCCCTTTTGCACAAACCACAATACCGTCTGCTTTAGACCCCATACTGTAGCGCCGTTGCACCGCCGGCATCTTGCCGGCGGGTTTTAGCGGGCCACAGTTCCATCGTCGTTCTATCGCATTACTGCGCCACCAATTTCTGCAGATTCTCCAAATCTGGCAACGCCAAATCCGACACCAGCCAATACTCCATCCCGCCCTTCCGCCACCGGATCAACTGATACCCGCGCAACCCACTGGCCCGCGCCGCTTCATCGCCCGCCGCACTCACCGGCCACACAAATAGATTCACCTCATGCTTCCGCCGCCCATAAATCAGCGCCGCCACCGTGCGCCCATCGATCACTTCCAGCCGCCCGCCCTGCAGCGGAAACCCCTCATCCGTGAAATCCCGCACCGGCACCGCAAAATCCACCTTTCCGTTGAACCACGGCTTCACCGTATGCTGATCCGTCGAAATCACATCCGATAAATGCCCCGGCTGCAGCGACCGCACGTGCGCATCCACGATTTCCGCCGCCATCAACTGTTCCCCGGCTAGATCCAACCGACCAGACACCTCACGCCAGCCAACAAAACTCGCTACCAGCACCACCGCCGCAGCCACCGCCAGCCATTGCCACGACAAACGCAACGCGAAGTCGCCAGCCCGCGCCGCCTTCGGCAAACTCTTCACCACCTTCTTGCGCAAATCTGCCGGCGCCCGCTCGCGCAACTGCGCCTGCTTCAGCGATGCCCGCAGCGCCTCCTGTGCTTCCAGTTCCGCCAGGCATTCCGAACAGCCCTCAAGGTGCCGCTCGAACTCCGCCGCACGCACCGCATCCAGCTCGCCATCCAGGTACCCGTGCAGCGATTTACCGCGCAGTTCGCAGTTCACGGTGTACCTCCCTGTGGTGCGCGCGCCGGTCTCGTCGCATCCCCCGCCGCCAAGTCCGGCGCCCCTAGCGCCAGCTGTAGTTGCCTCCGCGCCCGCGATAGCGCCGACATCACCGTTCCCATCGGCACCGCCGTAATCGCCGCAATCTCCTTATACGAACACCCTTCCAACTCGCGCAGCACCAGCACCTCGCGAAATCGCGGCGGCAATTTCTCCAGCGCCTGTGTCAATCGTTCACGGTCCGCATTCGCAATCGCCAAAGCCTCTGGCGAGCCACCCGTCTGCGCCCCGCTGATCGGCGAATGATGTGTTTCATCGAATTCCGGCATAAATTCCATTGGCCGATTCTTCTCCAGCCACGTGTAACACGTATTCCGCACAATCTGCAGCAGCCACCCCCGCGCCTCGTTCCCAACGCCGCCGTGAAACCCGCCGAAAAAGCGGTACGCGCGCAGGAGCGCCTCCTGCGCCACGTCCTCCGCGTCGCTGCGATTGCGCAGCAGCCAGCGCGCCAGGTTGAACGCAGCGTCCAGATGCGGCAGCACGACCTGTTCGAATCGTGCCCGATCGTCCGGTTCCAGCAAAAAGGTAAACCTTCCCGGCAGCGTCCACAGGTCGCCGCCAAGCGCCCGGCGGCACCACGCGATGTCACAACTAAGGACCGCCGCACCTCCCACTTTATTCCCGAAGATGACCCGCCAGTCGAATTAATTTTTTTTCGCCAAGTCCGGAATAGAAACCGCACAGGCGCAGTCTTACTCGCTGAAACGCAACGCAGACCTCGTTCACTGAGGAGAGAGACCAAATGCCAAACAAAATTCGCATCGCCCCGCCAGACGAAATCCTGCATGACCACAATCACGACGGCATCGACCGTCGCGGCTTTCTGAAATGCATGGCCTGGGCCGGCACAGGCGCGCTGTGCGTCATTAAAGGCGGCGTGCTCAATTCCTATGCCCTCGGTACCGCCGGCAGCCACGCCGCCAAAGTCTCCGCCGGCGAACTAAGCTTCGTGCAAATCAGCGACAGCCACATGGGCTTCAGCAAAGCCGCCAATCCCGATGTCGCCGCCACCCTGCAAGCCGCCGTCGGCAAAATCAACGCGCTCCCCGTCGCGCCCGAGTTCCTTCTCCACACCGGCGACATCAGCCACCTCTCCAAGCCCGGAGAGTTCGATGCCGTCGACCAAATCCTCAAAGGCGCCCCCGCCAAAGACGTCTTTTTCGTCCCTGGCGAACACGATCTCCTCAACGACGATGGCAAGCAATATTTCGAACGCTACGCCACGCAAAGCAACGGCAAAGGCTGGTACAGCTTCGATAAAAAAGGCGTGCATTTCATTGGATTAGTCAATGTCCAAAATCTCAAGGCCGGCGGCCTCGGCTCGCTCGGCGCCGAACAAATCGCCTGGATGACGCAAGACGTGCAATCCCTTACCCCCAGCACGCCCATCGTCGTGTTCGCCCACATCCCGCTCTGGACCGTCTACCCCGAATGGGGCTGGGGCACGGACGACAGCGCGCAAGCCTTGGCGCAACTCAAAAAATTCGGCTCCGTCACCGTCCTCAACGGTCACATTCACCAGACCATGCAAAAGGTCGAAGGCAACGTCACCTTCCACACCGCATGCTCCACGGCCTTCCCGCAACCCGCGCCAGGCAAAGCCGACGCCCCCGGCCCCATGAAAGTTCCAGCCGACCAGTTGCGCGGCCTCCTCGGCATCACCGAAGTGCACTCCGTCAAGAAACATCACGGCCTGGCCGTCACCGACGAATCGCTCAGCGATCAACCCAAATCCGCCGAACGTCCAAGCGCCTACTAGTAACCGCGCTGGACCGGCCTGCTGGACGGACCTTTGATTGGCGCAATTCAGCGCCGCAGGCGCACACGAGTTAGGCCATGTAGTACGGCCTAGATGCCAATCCCCGGGGCTCGCGCGGGAGCCCCGGAGGGTTCGGCACGGCTTTTCTCACGCACCGGCTGAAGCCGCGCACGTTTCCTGTAGCGAGGAGCTTTAGCCCCTCAGGAAACTTCAAAAAAAGGGAGAACAATCATGCGTAGAAGTGTATTCATTTGCGGTGCAGTTCTGTTAGCAACACTGAGTTACGGCAAAGCAGCCACCGGCGAAAAGTTATCGCCAGTCGCCGTCATGCCCGCCGCGATCGAAGTCAAAATCGATAACTTCAAATTCGGCCCCGAATCCCTCACCGTTCCGGTCGGCGCCATCGTCACCTGGACCAACCGCGACGACATCCCCCACACCGTCGTTAGCACCGACGGCGTCTTCAAATCCAAAGTCCTCGACACCGACGAAAAATTTTCCTTCACCTTCACCAAAGCCGGCACCTACGACTACTTCTGCTCCGTCCACCCCAAAATGACCGGCAAGGTCATCGTCCAATGAGCCTGGCGATGACCATACTCGCCGCGTTATTGCTGGGAACCCCGGCGTTACTGGGGAGCATGACCAACCCCTTCGATCCGCGCACCATCTTCTTCGCCCACCACGCGCAACACGTCGTGCTCATCCATTTCCCCATCGCGCTCTTCCTCACCGGGGTCGCTTTCGATCTCGCCTCGCGCTGCCTCAAGCAGCCCACCTTGCGCGCCGTGGCCTCGTGGAACCTCGTCGCGGCGGCGCTCTCCACCTTCCCCGTCATCGTCACTGGCCTGTTAGCCTGGCAGTGGGCGCTAGAAGGGGAGCGCCTCAAAGGCATCCTCCTGCTACACCTGGTTTTCGGCTTGATCTCCAGCTTGTTGCTTTGGATCGTCGGCTACATCCACCTGCGCACACTGCGCAATCCAGCGGTCGCTCTCCCGCAAATCCGCATCCCACTAGAACTCCTGGCCGTAGCCGTAATCGGCCTAACCGGCCACCTAGGCGGCTTCCTAAGCGGCGTCAACGTGTAGCGTTATCTTGCCTTTGTAGTGGCCGCCTTCTGAGGACACACCACAATCACACGGTCACCAACTCTGTGACTGCACGCGCTTTGACTCGCCACTCGTTTACCCTGAGCGTTCGACGCGAAGGGCCACTCATCACTCGCCACTTCTTTAAAATTTAAAACGCTCCCGCCTTGCTCTGTCACGGACCACGCCCTCCTTCACTTCTTGTCCGCCGCCTTCGCACCGCTTCCCAAATATTTGTCATACCACGCCAAAATCCGCTTCAGCCGATCGATTAAATGCTTCTCCTCATGAAATCCATGCGGCTCCCGCGGATACACCACCATCTCCACCTCCACCCCATACCGCTTCAACCCGCGATACAACTCCTGGCTCTGCCCCAGCGGATCCACCGGATCCGCATCCCCCTGTAAAATCAGCGTTGGCGTCTTCACATTCTTGAAATAAAGGAATGGCGAACTGTTCAAAAATCCGTCCGGCTTCTCGTACGGCAACCCATAAAACCACTCATCGTAAGAAGGCCCGCGCTCCGTCCCATATTCCGAAATTAAGTTGGACAGTCCCGCCCCGCTCACTGCCGCCTTAAACCGTGTCGTCTGCGTAATCGCCCATTCCGACATATACCCGCCGTACGACCATCCTCCAATCCCCAGCCGGTTCGCGTCCGCGATGCCCTTGGCCACTAAATCGTCTACCCCAGCCATCACATCCTTGAAATCCTTCCCGCCCCAGTCCCCACGATTCATCTCCGCAAATTTCTGCCCATACCCGATGGACCCGCGTATATTCGGATAAAAAACCGCGTACCCGCGCGCCACCAGCAGTTGACCCCAGGTCTCGATGGCGTCTTCCCAAGCCCCGGTCGGCCCTCCATGAATCAGCGTAATCATCGGCAAGGGCGCTTTACCGTCATACCCGGCAGGCTTCAGCAGCGCCGCTTCAATCTCCAGCCCGTCAAACGATTTGTATTTGTAAACTTCCGGCTTCACCAAGGCATACTGCTTCCACGCGTCATTCAAGTGCGTCAATTGCACTGGCTTGCCGTGATTGTCCCAGGCATACAACTCCTGCGGCTCCGTGGCCGTCTGTCCCACAAAAATCATCCCCTCGCCCGTCAGCGCAAATGCCGCTGGATTCGTCCCCAGCGTCTCCTCCAAACTTCCCGCGTCCGTCAGCGCTCCATGCGCGTCCATCGCGTGAAATCGCGTATGAAAGCCGTCCGCCACAATCATCACTTGCCCGCCCACCTTGTTCCACTTGTAATCAAAAATCGCCCGGTCCAACGTCAACGCCGTCAAATTCTTCGCCGCCCCTGCCCCGTTGGAGACCCCCTCACTGCGCAACTCCACCACCATCAAATCATGCGGCGATGGACCATCCTCCCGCGCACCCACATAACTGAGCGCCGCACCATCTGGCGACACCTTCACGCTGCCAAACGGCCCGCGCGGCGCCGCCACCATCCGCATCGCCCCGTTGCCGGCGTTCACGTGAAAAATCCGATTGGTGTTTTGATCCGACTCCGGGTGATCCGTGGCCTCCACCATCAGGGCCTTCCCGTCCGGCATCCACGCCATCTCGCTCAACTCCCAGTTCGCATTGGTAAGCGCCTTCGCTTCCAGCGTCTTCACATCCAGCAGCCACAGCCGCGCGTGCTTGTCTTCCTTATCCGCAACATGCGCGTCGTCCTTATCCTTCTCTTTCTTCTCCTCGGCCTCGGATTTCGCCTCCGGAGCCAAAAACCCAATCGTCTTCCCATCTGGTGCCCACTCAAACGCATTGATCGACCGCTTGCCCTTGGTAATCGCGCTAGCCTCGCCCCCGCCCGCATGCATGAGATAGATCTGTTGTTCCTCTCCACGATTCGAGAGAAACGCCAACTCCGTCCCATCCGGCGACCACCGCGGCTCCTTCTCCGACTTCTTCGAGTAGGTAAACTGCCGCACCGTATTCCCGCGCTTGTCATATATCCAAATGTGCGTAGCCCGGCCATCCGCGGTGGGCGGCTCCGTCACCACAAACGCCACCCGCTGCCCATCCGGCGCCGCCTGCAAATCCGAAATAAATCGCAAATCCACCGCCCCCGCCGGCGTCAGCTCCTTCGCCGTCTGACCCGCCTGCGACACAGCCGTCTGCCCCGTCTGCGTCTGAGGCGTCTGGCCTACCATCGCGGCGGGATATAAAACCCCGCCCGCCAACAGCAAGAAGACTCCGCGTATCTTCATGACCAGTCTCATCAGTAAGCCCTCCGGTGTCTCAAGAACGCTAACTGTAAGTGCCGCGTTCCCCCACGTCAATTCGCGATTCTTTTGGGCGCAGGGCATCCCGCCCACGCGGGACCGTGCCGCTGCTGTAGCGCCATAAAGGGAAGGCTCCTAGCGCCAAAAAAATAAGCAAAATATTGAGTGACAACCACGCCATAGTCGCGGTGATCTGTACCCGTAAAAAGCTACGCCCGCCCACCGGCATTCCGCCACAGGTAACCCAATCATTCGCCAACTCTTAACATCCCTAACACCCGCAAATTTGCCCCAAATCATCCGTCAGCTTCCGAGGTCAATAAGAAATATTTTGCACTGCCGTTAGCCAGTTCGTTCCTCCCGATAATTCACTGAAGGAGGCATAAACGATAGGTATCGTTGGGTTTAGGTGGCACAGACTTCAGTCTGTGCGGTTGTCTTCAGCGCTGCCGCAATTCCCACTCGCCACCCCACACCCCTCTACCCGGCTCGCCACTCCGTGACCTACCAGAGCGCCCGAGCGCATCAAAAAATGCGGAATCCGATATCGAAAACATCACCCTTAGGAGGTAACCACTCTATAAATAGCCAAGCCCTCTAACCCCAGCAGAATGAACACTTCCAAATCTGCATCAAAACAAAGGATTTCATCTCCCATGGAATGAACACTTACAAAAAAAGTAGGGGTGGCCACACCTGCCCCAGCATCGAGGTTTGTTTTCCCAGTCCTTCCGGTTAGAATCGTCGTTTTGGTTTGCCTCATTTAGCGCGCAGGAAGGCACTGGAAAGCGGTTCATGGCGAATCCGATTCGTTTGCACAATACGATGGGCGGCGCGACCGAACCCTTCGTCCCGCAAAACGCCGGCGAAGTCCGCATGTACACCTGCGGTCCCACCGTCTACGACTACGCGCACATCGGCAATTTCCGTACCTTCGTCTTCCAGGACGTCTTGCGCCGTTTCCTGAAGTTGCGCGGCTACAAGATGCTCCACGTCATGAACCTCACCGATGTGGACGACCGCATCATCGCCAACGCCGCCGCTGCCGGTGTCGGCATCCGCGAGTACACCGAAAAGTACGCGCAAGCCTTCTTCCAGGATTGCAGCACGCTGAGCATCGAATCTCCCGAACACTGGATTCGCGCCACCGAGCACATCCCCGAAATGGTGGATCTGATTTCCAAGCTGCAACAGAAGTCCTTCACCTACGATGGCGAAGGCTCCATCTATTACCGCATCGCCAAGTTTCCCGCCTACGGAAAGCTCTCGCACATCGATGTGGCCGGAATCCAAGCCGGCGCGCGCGTGGACAACGATCGCTACGAGAAGGAGAGCGCGCGCGACTTCGCGCTGTGGAAAGCTCCCAAACCCGGCGAACACTTCTGGGAGACCGCCATCGGTCCAGGCCGTCCAGGCTGGCATATCGAGTGCTCGGCGATGGCCATGAAGTATCTCGGCGAAACGCTGGACATTCACACCGGCGGAATCGACCTGGCCTTTCCGCATCACGAAAACGAGATCGCGCAAAGCGAAGCAGCCACCGGCAAGCCCTTCGTGCGCTACTGGATGCACGCCGAGCATCTGCTCGTCGAAGGCGAGAAGATGTCCAAGTCGCTCGGCAATTTCTTCACGCTGCGCGACCTCTTTGCGAAGGGTTATAAGCCATCGGCGCTGCGCTTCGCCCTCGCCAGCGTGCCCTATCGCAAGCAGCTCAACTTCACCTTTGACGGTTTGCAGCAAGCCGCAAGCTCCGTCGAGCGCCTGCGCAACTTCGCCGACCGTCTCGCGCAAGGCAAATTCCCTGCAGGTGTCAGCCCCGAGATAACGGCGCGCGTAGCGCAAGCCGCCGCCGAATACGACGAAGGCCTTTCCGACGACCTGAACACCGCGCGCGCCTTAGCCGCCGCCTTCGACCTGCTCCGCGAAGTGAATATCGCCATCGATAAAGGACAGTTTCGCCAGGGCGACGTGGCGGGCATCCAGGCGTTCCTCGCCGATTTCGACCGCGTCTTTGCCGTGCTGGAAAACAATGACGCTGCAAAACTGCACGCGCTGGGTTATGGCGCGGCCGACAGCTCTGGCGACGACGCTGAGATCGAAGCCCTAGTCGCGGAGCGCCAGGCCGCGCGCCAAAAGCGCGACTTCGCCGCCTCCGACCGCATCCGCAAAGAGCTGGCGGAACGTGGTATAATCCTCGAAGATTCAAAAGACGGCGGCGTCCGCTGGAAACGCAAATGACCACCTCACTCCAATTTCCGACCTACGGTTCGCCCGCCGAACTGCGCCCCAACCTCTACGGCGTAGATTAACTTCCTTTCTCCGGCAGGACGCGCACGGGCCGTTGTGTATCTGAACGCCTCGTCGCGCACTCCGCCTGCCCTCGCTGCATTCAGCCCGCCTCCACAACAGCGACCGAACAGGGCAGCGCAAGTTGCTCCCGAGGAGAAACACCATGACCACCGCTACGGAACTCAACCTGAAATTGCCCCGGCTCGTGACGGCCTTACCCGGACCAAACGCGAAGCGCGCGGTCGAGCGCGACGCGGCGATCATGTCGCCATCGTACACGCGGGATTATCCGCTGGTGGCCAAGCGCGGACGCGGCGCCATGGTCGAAGACGTCGACGGCAACACCTTTCTGGATTTTGCGGCGGGCATTGCCGTGTGCTCCACAGGACATTGCCACCCGCACGTGGTGTCCGCCATTCAGCAGCAGGCCGCCGAACTGATTCACATGTCCGGCACGGATTTCTACTACGAGAGCATGCCGGCGCTGGCCGAGCGCGTCGCGGCGACCGTGCCGGGCAGCGAAGCCAAGAAGGTCTTCTTCTGCAATTCCGGCACGGAAGCCGTGGAAGGCGCGATGAAGCTGGCGCGCTACGCCACCAAGCGCGACAAGATGATCGCGTTCTATGGATGTTTCCATGGCCGCTCCATGGGTTCGCTGTCGCTGACAGCGTCCAAGGCTACGCAGCGCAAGAATTTCGGCGCGCTGCTCAGCGGCATCGAGCACATTGCATATCCCTACGCCTATCGCTGCGCGCACGGCCACTCCGCGGAGACCTGCGGCGCGGAGATTCTCGAAGAGCTCGAAGGGCAAATCTTCAAGCGGCTCTTCGATCCCGAGGACGTGGCGGGAATTATCATTGAACCGATTCAGGGCGAGGGCGGCTATGTTCCCGCGCCGAAGTTTTTCCTGCAGGAACTGCAACGCATCTGCCGGCAGCACGGCATCATGCTGATTTGCGATGAAGTGCAGTCCGGCATGGGCCGCACCGGCAAGTGGTGGGCGCACGAGCACGCCGGCATCGAGCCGGACATTCTGTGCAGCGCAAAAGGTATCGCCAGCGGCATGCCGCTCGGGGCGTTCATCGCGCGCGAGAGCGTGATGCGCTGGAAGCCTGGCGCGCATGGCACCACGTTTGGCGGAAACCCCGTGTGCATCGCGGCCGCGATGGCCACGATGGATTTGATCGAAAGCGAATATCGCGAAAATGCTGCGAACATCGGCGAGTACATGTTTGCGCGCATGAAGGATTGGCCGCACAAGTTCAAGATCGTCGGCGACGTGAGCGGGCGCGGCTTGATGATCGGCATCGAACTGGTGCGCGACCAACGGACCAAGGAACGCGCTGGCGATTTGCGCAACCTGGTGGTGGACAGCGCGTTCCACAAAGGACTGCTGGTGCTCGGCGCGGGAGAAAACACCGTGCGCTTGTCCCCGCCGTTGATGATTGATCGGACGCAGGCGGATTTTGCCATCGCCACACTCGAAGAATGCTTCCGTGAGGCGGAAGCGAAACTCTAACTCGCAAAATCAGAAACACGGGTCTGAAGACCCGCCGCTACCACCACCGTTAGCAACCCGCCGTAACCACCCACTCCGTTTTGGCGACGCGTGTTCGCCAAAGCGGAGTTTTTGTTTATACTCCCTCCGCGATGGCCATCTTTTCGTCGATCATTTTCGGTGTGGTGCGCTGGAAGGCGCGACATGGTTTGCGCGAAGAAGAGTCGCGCCCGTCTCTCCCAAAGAGCGCAGAAAAGGGCAACGCGGCGGCGGACGAAGTTCTGGCCGAACGAGAACGCGCGCGACGCACCGGGATTCGCGGGGAGACCTACGCCTATTGGTATTTAAGGCGGCTGGGGTACGTTTTTGTCGCGCGGAATTGGTCGACCAGCGTGATGAAGGGTGAGATTGATATGGTGGGCTACGATGGGGACACCCTGGCGTTTGTGGAAGTGCGCACGCGCACGTTGCGAGACGAGTTGACGGCGCTGCCGGAGTTGAGCGTCACTCTCGGGAAGCAGCAGATGCTGGTGCGCACGGCGAAATTATTTATGCACGAGCGTCGCGTGAAAGCCGGGCCGGTGCGGTTCGACGTGGTGGCCATCGATAACGAGATGGGGCGGGCGCCGGAGGTGCGGTTGCACAAGGACGCGTTTAGTCCGGAGGTGTGAGGTTGTAGAGATTGCGCGGAAAGGTACACAACCGGCGCGGCAAACGGGGGTACAATTGGCGGCTGCTGCGGACAGGTAAAACGATTTAGGAGGATGGGGTTTGCCAGAACTACGGAAAGACCCGATCACCGGACGCTGGGTGATTATTTCCACGGAGCGCGGAAAGCGGCCGAACGATTTTCTGCGCGAGACGGTGATCGCCAAGAACGCGAAGAACTGCCCATTTTGTCCGGGGAGCGAAAGCAAAACGCCGTCTGAAATTCTGGTGTACGGGCGCGGCGGCGGCGCGGCGAATACCTCCGGTTGGACGATTCGCGTGGTGCCCAACAAATTTCCCGCGCTGGGCATCGAGGGCGAGCTGGACCGCGAGGGCGAAGGCTTATTTGACAAGATGAATGGCGTTGGCGCGCACGAGGTGATTATCGAGACGCCCGACCACATGGCCACGCTGGCCAGCATGCCGGAACGCGCGGTGGAAGATGTGTTGTGGGCCTACCGCGACCGCATGCTGGATTTAAAGAACGACAAGCGTTTTCGCTACGTCCTGATTTTCAAGAATCATGGCGAACCGGCGGGCGCGACGGTCGAGCATCCGCATTCGCAGCTCATCGCGTTGCCGATTGTGCCGCGTCGGGTGCGCGAAGAAGTGGACAGCTGCTGGCACTATTACGACGAGAAAGAGCGCTGCATTTTCTGCGACATCATCCGGCAGGAACGCGATACCGGCGAACGGGTGATCGGCGAGAACGAGCATTTCATTACCCTGGCGCCGTATGCCCCGCGCTTCCCGTTTGAGATGTGGCTGCTGCCCAAGGTGCACGGCTCGTCCTACGAAAATAATCAGAGCACCATGTATTCCAGCTTGGCGAAAATGCTGAAGGAAACGTTGCAGCGCCTCGATGAGGTGCTGGACCATCCGCCGTACAATTTCATGATTCATACCTCGCCCATCGGCGAAGAGATCAATCCGCATTATCATTGGCACATCGAAATTATTCCGAAGCTGACCAAGGTGGCGGGTTTCGAGTGGGGCACGGGTTTTTATATCAATCCCACGCCGCCGGAAGAGTCCGCGCGGTTTTTGCGCGAAGCCAAGATCAACGGCGCGGTGGAGAAGAAGTAGGCGGGTGGCGTACTAGAATGCGCAGCAGGGAATTGTAGCCAGGCGAACGGCTGGGCCTGTAGTAACAGCCCGAGTGCGGCGGCAGAAAAGCGCACAGACTGAAGTCTGTGCCACATAAATCGTCGGCGCGATTTTTGCTATACTCAAGAGTTCGGCGCGGTACCCAAGTGGCCCAAGGGAGAGGTCTGCAAAACCTCCATTCGTGGGTTCGAATCCCACCCGCGCCTCCATCATTTTCCCTTATATCTTGCGATGTTTTTCAAAAATTGGACCGAAATTGTGCCCTCTCTTTTTCAGGCGGGCTCTTCCACTGGTAGGTTTGCCAAAGCTTTTTCTAGGGATCCCTGGCGTGTGCGAATCCTGGGACAGCGCCTATTCTAGCGAGGTACCGGAGCGACTGGCTGCTTCGCAATGATGGCTTCGTACACCGTCTTCTCGACGCCCGCCACGTCCGCTGTGGCGTCCAGAACGAGGTTGGCGTGCGTCTTGCTGGGCAGCGCGTATTGCCGCGCCGCCGGCAGCACCGTGTTCTGCCACTGCCATAGAATCAGGTCCATGGGACGTTGACGTTCCGTGATATCTCGAACCCGTCGCCGATGGAAACAGACATCTTCCGGCGCCTCTAGATAGATGGAAAAATTAAAGTATGGGCGTAATTGAGCAAAGTGCAAGGCAAGAATACCTTCCACGATCAGCAGTGACTCCGGTGGAATGTGTTCGCGTCGATCCTTGAGCCGCAAGTGTTGTGCAAAATCATAAATCGGGGCCTCGACTGCTTGGCCTTGGGCGTACTCCCGAACATGGGTTTCCAGCAGTTTCACATCGATGGCTTGCGGTGCGTCGTAGTCCAGCTTCGCGCGTTTCTCGAGCGGGAGATGGCTCATCTCCGCGGAGTAGTTTTCCATCGAAATGACGTGCCCATTCAAGCGGGCGGCCACCCGCTTGGCGACCGTAGATTTACCACTGCCGGACGGCCCGGCCAGTGCAACAACGAATATGCTTCCCTGACTCAACGAAATACTCATGATTTATTCTACGAAAAGACAAGCATAATAAGCCGCGATTCCTTGCCCCAAGTTTCACACTCGTTAGCGATTGAGATCCGTCGTCAATTCTTCGGCACGACGTCGAAGTTCATCACTTGAAATGGCTGGAGTTGAAATATGTAAGCCTTTCCTGCTTGTAGGTCGACGAGTGGCTGACCGGCATCCTTCCACGGACTTTGCGCGCGGTAAACTTGCGGCGCGCCGGCCGGTAGCTCGAAGATCTTTTGCACATCGACAGAAAATTGCTGCGGCTTATCGCTAGGGTTGCGCAACGTGAGTATGCCTTTGCGGGGAGACCACGACGCCCAGCCATAGACTTCCAGCATAGCCGGGTCGCCGCCAACCCAGTGGCTGTCCACCAGCACGTCGGCATTTTCGCGCGACCACTTCGCCGCCTCCGCCAACGTGTCCCAATTCTCCACCGAGAGCAGCGCAGGGGTGATGTACATTTCCTGCAACTGCGTGCCGGTGCCAAAGTAATCGTGGACTTCATCGGCAAAATCCCCGCCAGGATCGGTATCGAGATGTTTCGCATGCTGGGCATAAATCATTCCATGCAGCATCAGCGAATTCAGCGGGTACAACGGGCCCGATAGCACAATTCCGTTATAGGTGTCCGCGTCGCGGTAGGTGATCCAGCGCTGCCGAAACGTACCCACGCCCGCGAAGCTGTGATCCTCGCCGCCGCGCCAGATGGAATCGGCATAGCGCAGCCAGAAGGGAGACGGATACGTTCCCGTGGTCAGGTTGATGAACAGATCGGCTTTTTCCGCGCGCAGCTCGCCGATCAGATGGATGGCGGCGGCAAAGTCGCTGTCAAACGCACTGCCCGGGAAGGCTTGGTCGGCGTTTCCGGTGCCGTCGATCTTGAACTGGTTCACGCCGTATTTGCGAATCATCTCGAGGCAGGTGTCGCGGAAGCGCGCGTAATACTTCGGCCCAGAGAGCATGAATCCCTGCTCATTGGTTTCAAACCCTTGTTGCTTCCCGAGCGCGACGCGCTGGCGATGCGGTTCGCCGTAGCCTCCCCAAGGAGAAAGCCAAACGCCGGGCGCGGTGTTGTACTTGGCGGCGGCCTCCGCGACAGCTGTGAAGCCGCGGGGAAAGCCGGAATGGAAGCTCCACAGCGTGCGGTCATCATCCCAACCATCGTCGAAGAGAAAGGAATCGAGCTTCGTGCCGCGCTTTTGTGTCAGCTCGGTGCCAAAGGCGTTCACTACATTGACGGCGCCTGCTTCGTCGTATTTATTGAAATATCCAAGGTCGTACCAGGAGTTATAGTGCAAAAAAGTGCGGTACGGGTGTGCGCGCTCGCGTTCAATGTAATTCAGGAATGCGCGCCGCAGCTGGCCCGGGACGGTGACCCCGACGACGGACGAATAGGTTACGGACTGGCCGGCGCGCAAAGGCAATTCGCGCGAAATGGCCGCCACGGCGCTATCTTGCGTAGCTCTGCTTTCCGACAGCGGATGCTCGAAGCCAAAAAACACGTTGCCCACAATAATCGGCGAGCCTTTCACCGCGCCGGACACGTGAGCGTCGCGAACCTGCAGATCGATGAGGCGCACACTGGTGATGCTCACGTCCTTCTCTTTGGCCTGTAGGGTCAATTCTTGCCGAACGTAGTTCGAGCCGTCCCGCAAAGTCCCGCGCCAAGTCGCAGTCAGTCGACGATCCCTGTCCTCGAGATGCAACTCAATTTGTTT
>Ga0181537_10001410_pt1 | contig 22220 bp, 19 predicted proteins | sample PEATcosm2014_Bin_39_FD_119765 | JGI IMG/M metagenome (GOLD analysis project Ga0181537, IMG submission 119765) | Peatland microbial communities from MTU Mesocosm Facility, Houghton, MI, USA - PEATcosm2014_Bin23_10_metaG | ecosystem: Environmental > Terrestrial > Soil > Wetlands > Peat | place... | reverse complement strand
TCGCCCTGCTCGGCAACATCGTCGATGTGCTGCACACCCTGCTCGAGCGCGGCATCCGTCCCGATGCGCTCACCGATCAGACCTCCGCGCACGACCCGGTCAACGGCTACCTGCCGCAGGGCTGGACGGTCGAACAATGGGATGAGCGGCGGGTAACGGATCCTGCCGCCACCGCGGCGGCCGCGACGGTGTCGATGGCCAGGCACGTCGAGTATCTGTTGCGCTTCAAACGGATGGGACTGCCGGTGTTCGACTACGGCAACAACATTCGCCAGGTCGCCCGCGATGCGGGAGTCGCGCATGCCTTCGATGTCCCGGGCTTCGTGCCGGAATACATCCGTCCGCTGTTCTGCCGCGGGATCGGGCCGTTCCGCTGGGTGGCGCTCTCCGGCGATCCGGAGGACATCTACAAGACCGACGCGAAGGTCAAAGAACTGATACCGGACGATCCGCACCTGCACCACTGGCTCGATATGGCGCGCTCGCGCATTCATTTCCAAGGATTGCCCGCGCGTATCTGCTGGGTCGGCCTCGGGCAGCGCCATCGATTGGGGCTCGCCTTCAATGAAATGGTCAAGAGCGGCGAGCTCTCCGCACCCATCGTCATCGGCCGCGATCATTTGGACTCAGGCTCGGTCGCGAGTCCCAACCGGGAAACCGAAGCCATGCAGGACGGCTCGGATGCGGTGTCGGACTGGCCGCTGCTCAACGCGCTGCTCAACACCGCCGGCGGGGCCACGTGGGTCTCGATTCATCACGGCGGCGGCGTCGGCATGGGCTACTCACAGCACTCCGGTGTGGTCATCGTCTGCGACGGCAGCGAGGCCGCGGCCAGGCGCGTTCGCCGCGTGCTGTGGAACGACCCGGGCACCGGCGTCATGCGCCACGCCGACGCCGGCTACGCCGACGCCATCGCGTGCGCGCGCGAGCAAGGACTCAACCTACCCATGATCGAGCACCCGTAAGTGGCCGAGGTGCTCGAATTGAGTGCCGGCAGCCTGACTCTTCAGGCACTGCGGCGCATCTACGAGCAGCCGGTACAACTGGCATTGTCGGAGCACGATCGCGGCCGCATGGCCGGGTCGGGCGAGTTGGTCGAGAAGATCGTCGCACTCGGCGATGCCGCGTACGGCATCAATACGGGATTTGGCCTGCTCGCTCAGACGCGCATACCGGCCGACCAACTCGAATTGCTGCAGCGAAATCTGCTGCTGTCGCACGCGGCGGGTGTGGGGGATGCGTTGCCCGATGCCGTCGTGCGCCTGATCCTGGCGCTCAAAATCAATGCGCTGGCGCGCGGCCATTCGGGCATCACCCGGGGACTGATCGACGCGTTGCTCGCCTTGTTGCAACATGAGGTCTACCCGGTGATTCCCGCTCAAGGGTCGGTCGGCGCCTCCGGAGATCTTGCGCCGTTGGCGCACTTGAGCACGGTATTGCTCGGCATCGGCCGGGTGCGGGTGCGCGGCGCGGTGCTGCCCGCGGCGGAGGGGCTGCGCTTGGCGGGCCTTAGCCCCTTGAAATTGCGCGCCAAAGAGGGTTTGGCGCTGATCAACGGCACGCAGGTGTCCACCGCGCTCGCCTTGGCGGGACTGTTCGGTGCGGAAGACGTGTTCGCCGCCGCCGTCGTGGCGGGGGCCATGTCGGTGGATGCCCTGAAGGGCAGCGATGCGCCCTTCGATGAACGTATACAGCATGTCCGCGGGCAACCCGGGCAGATTGCCGTGGCGCGCGAATACCGCGACTTGATCGCGGGCAGCGCCATCCGGGCGTCGCACCTCGATTGCACGCGGGTGCAGGACCCGTATTCTTTCCGCTGTCAGCCGCAGGTCATGGGCGCCTGCCTCGACCTCATCCGCAACTGCAGCTTCACGCTCGGCATCGAAGCCAATGCGGTCACGGATAATCCGCTGCTCTTCGTCGACGCGGGCGATGTGCTGTCGGGCGGAAATTTTCATGGCGAGCCGGTCGCCTTCGCCGCGGATATACTGGCGCTCGCGCTCGCGGAGATCGGCAGCCTGGCGGAGCGCCGGATCGCCGTCCTGGTCGATCCCAAGATGAGCGGGCTGCCCGCGTTCCTCGTCGAGAACAGCGGTGTCAATTCGGGCTTCATGATTGCGCAAGTGACCGCCGCGGCCCTCGTGTCCGAGAACAAGAGCATCGCGGCTCCCTGCAGCGTCGATTCGATTCCCACGTCCGCGAACCAAGAGGATCACGTCAGCATGGCGACGCACGCCGCGCGCCGTCTCGGCCGCATGGTCGACAATGCGGGCGCCGTGGTCGGCATCGAATTGCTCGCCGCGGCGCAGGGCATCGACTTTCACCGGCCGGCCAAATCCTCAGCGAACCTCGAGCATGTGCACGCGAGCATTCGCCGCGATGTGCCCTTCTACGCCGCCGACCGGTACTTCGCGCCGGACATCGAGGCGGCAAAGTCCTGGGTGGCGTCCGGCCAATTCGCGCCTTTGGTGGGGAGGATTCTGCCGACCCGAGGAGTGAGCGGTTGAAATTTTTCGCCTCGGTCGTCTTGGGGGGTATCTGGCTGTTCCCCTGCGTGAGCGGCGCGGCGGAACTCAATCTTGCCACGTTGACGTGCGACAAATATGAGAACGAGGTCTTGCCCGCAGCCGTCTCGAATCCCACCATGGACTCGCTCAATACGGTGATGTGGCTGTTCGGCTATGCGGTCGCGAAGTCCGGAGCGCACGTCATGTATCCGGAGGCGTTGGCGCCCTTTGGATTTGCGCTCGACGGGGAGTGCAAGAGCAATCCGCGCGAAAGCCTGTTGGAGGCGCTGGCCATCGTCAAGCCCGACGCGAAGAACCCGATGGACTTGAGTTCGCTGCCCTGTGGGACATTCGCCTCGAGACACGTCAACATGGCGCGCGGCGACCCGGAAAGCGCGACCACGATCATGATGTGGTTGTTCGGATTCTCCGTGGCGAAATCCGGCAGCCACCTATTCGATGCGGATTCCTTCGGCGCCTTTCAATCCGCGCTGCTCGCCGACTGCGAGAAGCGTCCGCAAATCAATCTGCTCGACGCACTCGCTGCCGTGAAGCCCGCGAAAATCGTCAAATAGCCGCTCGACGCCTGCGCCCACCCACACCGGCCGCGGCGCGGCGGACTGGATCTACCCGGCGGGATCCTGAATCGACAGGGACGCCTGCCGGCTCTGCGCGCCGCGCGCGATGCTGCATTCCACGGTGTAGTCCGCTCCGTTGACCCGCCATTGGCCTTTCACCATCAAGGTATTTACCTGGTCCCAATACCGCGCCGTCCAATTGGCCGGCGAGAGGCCTCTGCCGATCAATGCCGCCTCGGATTCCTCTTTGCACCAGTCTCGAAGTTCACTGGCGGAATTGATGGGTGTGTCGTCGCGACGCGCGATTGCCGGCAATGCGAAGATCAGCGCGGCGAGCGCCATCGAGGTTCCAATGCTGATTTTAGTCATCGCGATTCTTCTCGTTGTTGGTTATTTCGGCCCCCCCCGAGAGCCAATCATGACCGCGTTTCTCGAAGCTCTCAAGTGTCCGGAGTTCGATCGAGTATCAACCGCCTGGCGGGGTGGAGAGCCGGGCGGAAACTGCTCCGGCCGCTTCCGCCCGGCTCTCCACCCCGCCGGGCCTTGCGAACCGGCCGAAATCAATGGTTCCGGTTCCGGCTCGCGCAAACCGCCCGAATTGATCAGCCAGATTGATCGAACCGTTGATCGAACCGTCGGCGACGCGGCGCGACATGCGCGCGACCCGTTCGACTTCGAGGTGCCGCAGCGTCATCGCGATTTTTTGCGGCGTGCCAAGATCGCTCCACCCGCAATCCGGCACGGGCAACACCCTGAGCTTCGACTCATTGCCATGCAAGAGATCGTGGCAGAAATCCACGCTGCGCAACTGTTGATACATGTCGTCGAACGCGGCGCCGCGCAGCATACGCATTGCCGCGATCGTGGGCGCGAACGAACAGCCGAAGAGACCCAGGAGCGCGCGCACCGATGCCGCGACGATGAACATGTTCCACAGCGCACCTTGATCGAGCAGCGCGCGCGCCCGCTCTGCGCTCGGCTTTTCGATGAAACGCAGTACGGGCGCAGGGTCATGCCCGGATCGAGAGGCCGGCACGATGTAGCCAAGTTCAGTATCCGGCTCTTGCGGTTCGGCTCCCAACAGATAAATAGACGTACGATTGACGCCGGCCAGTGCCGCGGCGTGGCGCAGCGACGCCGCCATCTTTTCTTCGTCTCGAAGATGGTGGTCCGCCGGCAGCAAAACGACCACTGCACCGGGATCGCGCGACTCGATCTTCAACAGCGGCAGCAAAATGCCGTGGCCGGTGCCGCGGTTTTGCGGCTGCACGATCACGTTCTCCTGCGGTAATCCGCCGACATTGCCCGTCCACCACTGGCGATGCTGAGCGGCGACGATCGTGCAGATCCGGCGCGTCGGCACTATGGCTGCTGCCCGATCGAGTGTCTCCTCCAGGAGACTCGGTCCATCTTGCAAGGAGCAGAACTGCTTCGGTACCGCCACTCCCCGTGGATTGCCGGTCAGTCCGTGCAAGCGGCGACCATCCCCGTCGGCAAGCACCAGCGCCCAAGTATTGCCGTGAACTTCGGAGGAAAGATCCATTGATCAATTGTTGTCCGACGATGGCTTCTTGGGAATTGGTGCGCCGCTCCCCTTTTCTGTAGGAATTGACTGATAAGTGGAAATTTCCTACGTGCATTCGAGACGCAGGCCCAATGCCCCGGACCGCAATTGATGGTTGAATGCCTTCATGGGCACACTGCCACAATCGACGCGGATATCTCTGACGACCCTCTTTTGCGGGGTCGCGCTGCTGAATACGGCGCTCGCCGCTCAGCCGCCTCGCGCGGCCGGCGCACACGGGACACTGGCGGCCGGCGCCACGCCGTCAGAGCCCAGCTCTGCGCCGCGTTTGGATCTGCGCCCACCGAGCGATGTCTCCGACGGTGCAAAGAACACGACCTCGTTTCCGTCGGCGTTACATCGGCAGTCGATTGCCGCTTTCGAGCAGACTGATCGAGAGCAACGCGGGCCGGCGGGCTTCGGCACCGAACCCACGAGCGCACGAAACCCGGCGAGTGTGGAGGAGTTCGCGCACCGCGTGCGTCGCCAAGGCCTGCCGATCGCCCGTCTGTGGCAGAACAAGTCGGCTCTGCTGAGTCTCGGCCTGAATCAGCGCGGCAAGCCCGGATTGTGGCTCGTCCAGAAGACCCACTGACCTCGGAATAATCCGCCGGATCCTCGAATGATCCGCGGATCGGGCGGAGAGCGGCTCGCTGAGCCTGCCGCCGCTTGAATTGACTCGCTCCTTATCCGGCACCAAACTTGGTGGCATGAGCGCCGATACTCCCGAGGCCACTGGCACAGACGATTCGTTTCCCCAGGCAGGCCGCCGGCGGCTGATCCTCCCGACGCCGGTTGCCACGAACGGTTCCGGAAATCCGGATGTCGAAGCGGAAATGTTGAAGCAACTGAAGCCCGGCACGGTGTTCATGATGGGCGACAATCCGGCGCTGCCGCGCATGCCGTCGAGGCCTCGGCTGCTCGACTTCTTCAAATGCCGCATCACCGAAGTGACTTATCGCCATCTGTTGACGAGCGCCAAGCGTGCGCTCGATGCGGGGCAGGACGAAAAGATCGTGCTGGCGTGCCTGCTGCACGATATCTCCAATGGCTGCCTGATTCGCACCGATCACGGCTACTGGGGTGCGCAAATGATCGCACCCTATGTGGAGGAGGAAATCGCCTGGGCGGTGCAGAATCATCAGGCCCTGCGCTACTTCGCCGACGAGTCCGTGGGCTACCAATATCCGGAATCCTATGTGCGGTTCTTCGGCGACGATTACGTGCCGCCCGAATACATTCGCGTCGCCGCCGAAAGCGCCAAGCGCCATGTCTGGTACATGAGCGCGCGCCTCGTGACGATCTACGACACGTATTTTTTCGACGCCGCCGATACCGTGGACCCAGAGATCTTCCAAGACATCATCGGTCGGCATTTCCGGGAGCCGAAGGAAGGACTCGGTTTCGACGGCTCGAGCGTCGCCCACATGTGGCGCACGGTGATCTGGCCGAACAATGCTCTGTAGGGCGCAGAACCGCACGACGGTGGAGCGGAAGTCCGATCGTGAGCCACACTCGCGCCTCGTCTGGACCAATGACGAAAGTGACGACGGTGCGCTCACCACGGTGACCTTCGAGGAACAAGACGGCAAGACGCTGTTGGTCATGCACGAACTCTATCCCTCGAAAGAAGCTCTCGACGGCGCCATCGTCGGGATGGAGGGTGGGATGCGCGAGACGTTCGGGCAACTGGACGAACTTCTTGCGCGAATCGAAGCCTTGGTGGACAACGTTGAACGCAAACGCCAGACGTAGGAGCCGGCTCAGTTCCCCAGGTTCAAAAGCGCCGCATTGCCGCCCGTCGCCGTGGTGTTCACGGTCAAGGTGCGCTCATTCGCGAACCGCGCGAGATAATGCGGTCCGCCGGCCTTGGGTCCGGTGCCCGATAGCCCGTTGCCGCCGAATGGCTGCACACCGACCACCGCGCCGATCATATTGCGATTGACGTAGGTGTTGCCGACGCTGGTTTGCTGAAACACTTCCCGCCAGAAGGACTCCAATCGAGTCTGCACGCCGAGCGTCAATCCATAATGGCTCGCGCGGATCGCCTGCAGCACCTTCCGTACGTCGGCGGCCCGGTACCGCACGACATGCAGGATGGGCCCGAATTCCTCCCGGGTCAGTTGCGCGGCGCTCTTGAGTTCGATGAGATGCGGCGCGAAGAAACTGCCGTAACGGTGCGCCTCGCCGAGCGTGCAGGCTTTGATGATGCGCGCGTCGCTGCGCATCCGCTCCACGTGCCGCGCGAGGCCCTCGGCCGCCGTTGCCGTGATCACCGGACCCAAGTCGGTCTGCAAGTCGGCCGGATCGCCGATGACGAGTTCGTCCATGGCACCCGCGATCATCTCCAACACCTGATCGGCGATGTCATCCTGCAGGAACAGCAGTCGCAGCGCCGAGCAGCGTTGCCCGGCGCTCATGAAGGCGGAGGCGATCACGTCATCGACCACCTGTTCCGGCAGCGCGGTCGAGTCGACGATCATGGCGTTGAGCCCCCCGGTCTCCGCGATCAGCGGCACGATTGCGCCGTCGCGCGCCGCGAGGCTTCGGTTGATGGTGAGCGCGGTCGCCGTCGATCCTGTCATGGCGACGCCCGCGAGCGCAGGGTGCGCAAACGCGGTCTCCCCGAATAGCCGCCCCGGCGCGGGCATCAGGTGCACCGCCTGGGTGGGGACCCCCGCCTGATGCAGCAGGGTCACGAAACGCGCGGCGACCAGGGGCGTGGGTTCTGCCGGCTTCGCCACGACGGTATTGCCGGCCGCGAGCGCCGCCGTCACTTGTCCGGCGAAGATCGCCAGCGGGAAATTCCACGGACTGATGCAGGCAAAGACGCCGCGGCCGTGCAGGGACAATTCGTTCGATTCTCCGGTCGGACCGTTCAAGCGCTCAGGCGCGGCGAATTGCTCGCGCGCGCGCACCGCATAATAGCGGCAGAAATCCACCGCCTCGCGCACCTCCGCAATCGCATCCGGCACGGACTTGCCCGCCTCCCGCACCAATAACTCGTAAAACTCCGCGCGGCCCGTCTCCAGCAGTGCGGCGGCCTTGTCGAGCGTCGCCGCGCGTACGCTCCCCCCGCGACGGTTCCACTCCGCTTGCGCAGCGGCGCTGACGTCGAAGGCCTCGTTGATTTCCGCGGGCGTCGCGTCGCGCGAACTGCCGACCTCATCGCGCCGGTCCGCCGGGTTGGTGACCGGATGCCGGCTGCCGGGCAGCGAAATGCCGCTGAGGATTGGCCCTGCAGTCGGACCCGTGGCCGCCTTCGTCGAGCGGCGCCGCGTGATCGATTCGCGCAAGCTTTCGATTTCGCGCGGACTGCCGAGGTCGATCCCGCACGAATTGCGCCGATCGGCATACAGGGCGATGGGCGCGGGCAGCCGCGGATGCGCGTACGAGCCCAAGCGCTCCAGTTCCGTGATCGGATCCCGCACGATGTCCGCGACCGCGACCTGCTCGTCCATGAAGCGATTCACAAAGGAGGTGTTGGCGCCGTTTTCCAAGAGGCGCCGCACCAGATACGCCAGCAAGTCCTTGTGCTCGCCCACCGGCGCGTACACCCGCACGCGAGGAAATTCCGCCACCTGCCGCGCGGCTTCGGCATACAACAGCCGTCCCATGCCGTGCAGCCGCTGAAATTCGTAATTCGCACCGTGCGGCGCGAGCTCCAGGACCGACGCAATGCTGTGCGCGTTGTGCGTGGCGAATTGCGGATAGAGGACATCCGCGTGGCTGAACAGCCGGCCGGCACACGCCAAATACGACACATCCGTCGTCAGTTTGCGCGTGTACACGGGGTAGCCGTCGAGCCCGCGCTCCTGCGCGCGCTTGATTTCCGTGTCCCAGTACGCGCCCTTCACCAGGCGCACCGTCATGCGCCGCCTGTGCGTGCGCGCCGTTGCCGCCGCCCAGTCGATGACATCCAGCGCCCGCTTGCCGTATGCCTGAACCGCAAGCCCCAGGCCGGGCCAATCGCGGGTCGAATGATCTTGGGCCAGCGCCTCGATCACATCCAGCGACAGATCCAATCGGTCCGCTTCCTCCGCATCGATGGTGAGCTGGATCCCAAGCCCCGCGGCGCGGCGCACCAGCGCCGTCGCGAGAGGTGTGAGGCGCTGCATCACGCGCTCACGCTGCAGCAAGGAATAACGCGGCTCTAGCGCGGACAGCTTGATCGAAATGCTCGAGACCTCGTGGGCCGCCCGGCCCGCCGCGGCCGCCCCGATGACGTCGATGGCGTGTTCATACGACCGCAGGTAACGCGCCGCGTCCGCCTGCGTTCGTGCGCCCTCGCCCAGCATGTCGAACGAACACAGCGCCACCTCCGGCTCGCCCGCGCTCCTCGCCAGCGCCTCCTCGATGCTGCGCCCGACGACGAACTCCCCTCCGATGATGCGCATTGCGCGGCGCACCGCGAGGCGCACCAACGGCTCGCCCGCCTTGCGCGTGAATTTTCGCATCCACGCCCCCGTGTCGGTCTTGATCGAGGGGTCGAGTTCGAGAATACCGCCGGTGAGCATCAACCCCCAGGTCGAGGCATTGACGAACAGCGATTCGGATTTGCCCGCGTGCGACGACCAATCGCCGGTCGAGAGCTTCTCGGCAATCAGCCGGTCGGCGGTCGCATCATCGGGAATGCGCAGCAACGCTTCGGCAATACACATGAGCGCGATGCCTTCCTGATTGGACAGTCCGAACTCTTGCAGGAAGGCGTCCAGGAACGGGCGCTCGTCGCGCCGAGCCCGGGCGCCCTCCACGAGTGCCATTGCCGTTGCCACGGCGCGGTGGCGCGCCCCGCCGGTGAGCTCGAGCGCATGCAGCAGGCGGGTCACCGCCTGCTCTTCGGACAACATGCCGGTTTCTTTCAGATTGGCGGTCATCGCGGGTATCCCTCAAAGACATCGTCACGCCAAGACAAGCCGTCACGGCAACGCCCGGTCAAGTATCGATAAGAGCGTCCGCGAACGCCAGCGGCTTTCGCATCAACGTGCTCTTGCCGAAGAGCGATTCGATGAGATCCACGGCAAGAACCGCAGTTTTATTGCGCACGTCGAGGGCGGGATTCAGTTCCATGATGTCCACGGAGCCGACCCGGCCGGTATCCGCGATCATCTCCATGCACAGCTGCGCCTCGCGGTAGGTGAGACCCCCGGCGACCGTGGTGCCGACGCCGGGCGCGATCTCCGGATCGAGGAAGTCGACGTCGAAGCTCACGTGCAGGTGCTCATCGGCATGCAATCCCTCGAGCGCCAGTTCCATGGTTCTTCGCATGCCGCTCTCGTCGATGAAGCGCATGTCGAATACCGGCAGATCCTGTTCCTGCACGAAGCGTCGCTCGCCGGCGTCAATGCTGCGAATGCCGACCTGACGCACCCATTCGGCCTTGAGCGCGGGTGACTGCCCGCCGATGCGCAGCAGCTCACGCGGACCGAAACCGCACAAGCAGGCGAGCGGCATGCCGTGCAGACTGCCGCTCGGCGAGAGCTCCCGCGTATTGAAATCGGCATGCGCATCCAGCCATAGGACGCGAAGCGGCCTATTCGTGGCGCGGCAATGACGGGCGACCGCCGAAATGGAGCCGATGCTCAAACAATGGTCGCCGCCCAGCAATATCGGCAGCCGCTGCGCGCGCAGCTCGCCATACACCGCATCGTGGACCTCGTGATTCCAGGCGGTCGCCTGCGCCAGGTTCCGGTAGCCGTCCACCTTGACCAACCCCGGATTCGCCGGGCCGCTGACATTGCCGCAATCGACCACATCGAGGCCGCGGTTCGTGAGCGCCGCATGCAGGCCGGCGACGCGCAGCGCCTCCGGACCCATGGAGGAGCCGCGATCGCTCGCACCGATGTCCGTCGGCGCGCCGATGAGACTGGCGGTACGCAGCGTGCTCACGCGGGCACGCCTTCTTTGGTGGCCGACCGCGCGGCACGCGTCGGTTGATGCGCCGATGCGTTCGCCAAACCCGTTGCTTCGGTTAATCCCGCGAACAAGTCCTTGGGGTCATCGAGCTCCGGCACCAGATCGATGGTCTCCCCGGCCCCTCGCTCGAGCGCGTTCAAACGCCGCAAGTACCGCAGCGCGGAGAAGTCATTCAGGGCAAATCCCACCGAATCGAAGATCGTCACCTCGCGATCGTTCGCGCGGCCCGGCCGGGTGCCGCGCAGCACGTCCGCGAATTCCGCCACCTCGCCCGCACCCGCGAGCTGTTGAATCTCCCCCTCGATGCGCGCCTGCGGCTCGAACTCCACGACGATGCGGCTCTCCTGCGCGCGCAAAATATCCACGTGCAATTCGGTCTTGCCGGGGCAGTCTCCCCCGACGGCGTTCACATGCATCCCCGGCTCGATCATCTCCGGCGTCAAAATGGTGGCGTTGCATTTGTCGGCGGTCACGGTCGTCACGATATCCGCGCCGCGCACGGCCTCCGCCGTGCCGGCGCAGCGCGTGACGCTGAGACCGGCGAGGCGCAATTTCGACAAGTTGTGCACCAGCTTTGCGGTGGCGCCCGGATCCGTATCGTAGAGCCGGACGTCCCGGATACCGGCCATGCGGTGGAACGCGATCACCTGGAATTCGCTTTGCGCGCCGTTGCCGATCAACGCCATCACGCGGCTTGCCGACCGCGCCATCCGCGTGGCCGCGAGCCCAGAAATCGCCGCCGTGCGCAGTGCCGTGACGAACGTCATCTCCGAGAGGAGCAGCGGGTAGCCGGTCGCCACGTCGGCCAGCACGCCGAACGCGGTCACGGTGAGCAAGCGCTGCGCCGTATTCTTCGGGTGACCGTTGACGTATTTGAATGAGTACAGCCGCCCGTCGCTGGTCGGCATGAGCTCGATGACCCCGCCGGAAGAATGGCTGGCATGCCTGGGCGATTTCTCGAAATCGCTCCAACGCCGGTAGTCCGCCTCGATCTCGCCCGCCAATTCCTCGATGAATTGCGCAGCCCCGATGCGAGCCACCATCTGCCGCAGCCGGGCCGTTCCGATGTAGTCGACCATGCTCATTCCCCCATGACGTTGCGAAATCGTCCGCGTGCGGTCACCCGGACGAGCGCTATTTTCCAGGGGTCCTGAGCCAAAGAATAGCCAAAACTCTGATCAATAAGCTGGTAATATTGTATAAATCGTCAGCATCAGTTGACGATTTGCAAGCTCTAGACTCCTTCTTGGCCGTACTCGACCCACCGCACGGCCACGTCCCACGCCACGGGGCGAGGGGAGGCCTGAGGCCCCCTGGCGTAGGACGTGGACTATGCGCTTGGAGATCTTCAATGGACTCAACCGATCATCAACTCCTATCCCTGCTGCGCGATAACGCCCGGCTATCGGTGGCCTCGCTCGCCAAGACCCTGCAGGTGGCCCGCGGCACCGTGCAGAATCGCCTCTCGCGGATGGAAGCCGACGGCACCATCGTCGGCTACACCGTCAAGCTCAAGCCGCAGGCGCAAGAACACAAGGTGCGCGCGTTGATGACGGTGGCGGTCGAAGGCAACCGGACGGACGAAGTCTTGCGGGCTCTGCGCGGGGATCCGGCCGTGTCCGCCCTGCACACCACGAATGGACGCTGGGACATCGTCGCAGAACTGCGCGCAGAGAGTCTCGAAGCGGTCGACCGGGTGCTTGGACGCATTCGCCTGATCGACGGCATTTCCAACACCGAAACGAGCCTGCTGCTCTCCACCCACAAATACTAGTCGCTCCTAGGTCGCCGCATGCGCCCCGGTCTTCGAGGTGATCCAATCCATGACCGCCAGCAACACACCGGAGACGACGAAGGTCAGATGAATCGCCACCATCCAGCCGATGCGCTGCGTGTCCACCGCGGCGCCCGCGTCCCCCAACGGCAGAAAGGCGCGCAGCAGCGCTATGCCGCTGATCGCCACGATGGAGGCGATGAGTTTGATTTTGAGACCCGCGAAGTCCACCGTTCCCATCCAGCTCGGGCGGTCTTCATGGTCGACGATATGGATCTTGGAAACGAAATTCTCGTATCCGGAAAACATCACGATCAGCAATAGATTGCCGGTCAGCGACAAGTCGATCAGGGACAGCGACATCAGGATTCCGCCCTCGGCGTCGAGCGTCCTGATATGCGCAAGCTCATTGATGAGCTCGCGCGCGAAGATCACGATGATCATCGCCAGGGCGAGCGCCATTCCCAAATAAAGAGGCGCCAGGAACCAGCGGCTGGCAAACAATGCGCTCTCGACGGCGCGTTCAAGCTTGGATCTTGAATTCGGCATCCGGCGGGATACTAACAAAGCAACTGTCCTCAAGTCAGGACATAGGGGCCTGGCCGGCCACCGCGCCCTCGTCGGACTCGCTCAACGTCGCAATGAACACGTACGCCGGCGCCGATGAAGCCTCAGCATCGGCGGAGTCGGCCGAGTTGGCCGGCTCGAACCTGCTGAGACGAGCCCCGCATCCGGAGAGGACCGCAAGATCCCAAGGTTCGAGCGTCGCGCTCTCCCACGTCGTGGTATCGAGCACGATCGTCTCGTAGATGCTGAACACCAGCGTCGATTCGTCGGGCGAGGCGCTCAAGGTCAGCGGTTCGACAAATCGCTGCACACCGGCCGTCACCGTGTCCGTCTTCAAGACCATGAGATTCAAATCCACGCACGGACCATTCAGCAGCTGGCAGTGTGTCGACAGCGCACCATCGAACTCCGCCAGCTCACCCACCCGCCGCAATGTCCTGGTTTGGCCATCGGCGAAACGCAATTCCATCCCCGCGCCGCGCAGCAACACCATCTTTCGGTTGTAGGCGGAAAAATCCGAGAAAGGACCCGATGCGTCGATGTGCGCCACACTGACCCGCCAGCGAAACGGATCGCCGCTTGCCGGCACCCGGATCGCCTCATGCGTGATGCCGCCGCCGTTCTTCCACGGTGTCGCGGTAAACGATGACTGTCGAATGACGCGCAGGTTCGCAGATGTCACGACCCACCTTAGCGTGGCGAACACCCGAGTTCAATCGCGCGCGGGAACCAAATCCCGACGATTCTCTCTAACCCACGGCTGTCTTTAATCAACGACAATTCCGAGTCTTACGCGATTGAGCTAAAGTCTTGTCGCACACTTGATGCCAGGACTCTCGCCATGCTCAATTCCCTCGAAAACACTCTTGAAAACACCCTGCGCCAATTCCAGCTCGGCGAAGAGCTGATCTCCGGCGCGGTCGAGGGGCTGATCCGCGGGTGGCAGGCCTCCACGGTGGTCGTCGGTAAGCTGCGCAACGAAGCGGGCCGCTGGCAGGCGGCGATCCGGCAAATCCAAGCCCCGGTGAATTTCGCCGACATTCTTCGTGCCCGGGCTTCGCGCTCGGACGTCTAACGCCTAAGGCCCCGAATCGCTGACTTTTCGGTCCGCTGACGCCGGGGGCAGGGACTCGCCCGCGTGCTCTCCTTCTACGGCCCACTGATTTTCCTTGAGCCATAGCATGGCGGCGTGAACGCGCTCGTAGCCGCTCGGGTGATCGTAGAACACGAACTCCTCGAATTTCCCGGGACTGATCTTGCGGTAGGTGGACAGGCGCATGGCCGCGGTAGCCCAACCATACGGCTCGCGCGCGGCGTCGAGGCCGAACGCGTCGGCCTCGGCTTCGTAGCTGCGGGTGATCGAATTGGTGATCGGCGTAAACACGATGAAGATGACCGAGAACAGTGCGATGGCGAGGGGCAGTCCCGCGGGATCGGCGCGATCGGTGATGCCAAATCTGGCCCCCCAACGGGCGAGTGCGCGGTCCATTCCGATGCCGAGCAGCGCCATCCCCACGCCGATGACCAGAGTGATCAAAATAGGCGCCTTCCACAAGTGATTGAGGACGTAATGCCCCATCTCGTGACCGAGCACGGCCTTGATCTCCGGCAAAGACGTCTTGTTCAGCAGATTGTCGTTGAGCGCAATGCGGGTGGTGCCGAGCAGGCCGGCGACATTGGCGCTGATCCGCGTGGTCTGCTTGGAGGCGTCGAACCATTCCACGTGCCGGGTCGGCACCTGATTGGCCCGGGCCAGGGACAGAACCGCCTCCCTGACCGGCCCATCGGGCAGCGGCTTGTAATCGTTCAGCAGCGGCAAGAGGTACACCGGCGCAATCAGCTGCGCGAGCATCGAGAACACGAAACTCAATCCCGTCGCCCAGATCCACCAACGGGCGCCGGCGCGGCGCACCGCGGCGTAGATGGCGGTGACGGCCACCGTCCCGAACGCGAGGTTGAGTCCCGCCAGGATCAGCATGTCGCGCACCCATCCGCCGAAGGCCTGCTCGCTCAAGCCGTACTGGTGTTCGCGCAGGTAATCGGTGTAGACGCTCAACGGCAATCCCAGCAGAAAAAGCGCGATCAGTAGCACCCCAATGCAGATTGGCGTGCTGATCCATCGGCGCCCGCTGAGGCGCTTCGACCAAGCACCGATCCGGCGCGACACACCGGTAGCCAACAGCAACGCGCAGGCACCCACGCCCCAGAGCAATTCCCACAATTGCAGCCAATAGCCGCCTTCGAAGTACCGATCTGATAACTTTCTTTGCTCGGGCGAGAGCAGATTCAAATACACCTGCGTCGCGCTGTCGACGTCGAACGAGGGTCCGGTCCGGGCGGCGTCAGGAATCTGCAGGCCCGGCGGAAGATCGCGCACGATGGACGCCTCCGCCATTGCGCCGGCCGCCAGGCACGACAACAGCAACGAAGCCAGCAAACGTCGAAACCACTTGGAAATCGGAAATAACGGTGCAAACGAGGTTGCGGGGTTCATTCCCCATGAAGGCTATCCGACCGTGCGGGTAATCGCCATCAGCACGCCGCGCCCGCTGGCTCGGCGGTCAGGATGGGTTGTCAGTGCTGCCAGAAACTAACCAGAACGAAAACCAGCGCGATGACTGTCAATCCCAGATGCCCCAGCCGCTGCAGCGCGGGTGCCAGCAAATCGTTGGGCCGCGGTTCTGGAGGCAGCCAAACACGGAGGATGGTGGAGAGCAACAGCATTCGAATCGACCCCATATCGGTTCAGTCCCGGTACGATAGGCCGGCATACCAACAAAAGCGTGATCCACTTCACGTCTTTCGAATATTCGCGCTGCGTCGCTCGAGTTCCTTGGCGGTCGCGGGGCCCGGCTCAGCTGCCGACCGGGTTCGGATCGCGCCAACCTCGCTCGAAGGGCAGCCGCCACGCATGCGGCGCGACGAGTTGATGAATCGCGTTCGGCCCCCAGGAACCCGGATCGTAGAATCGCACCGGCGGCGGCGCTTCGAGCAAGGTGGTCGACACTTCCCACAATCGCTCGATGCCCTCGGCCGTCGTGAATAGCGTGTGATCGCCACGCATCGCGTCCAAGATCAAACGTTCATAGGCCTCGAGCACATCCCCGATCCGCCCCGTGTCGTGCATGGCGAATTGCATGCTGAGCTTGTCGAGCCGCATACCCGGACCTGGGCGCTTGCCGTAGAAGGACAGCGACATTCGGGCGGAGTCCGCCAGATCGAACGTCAGGTGATCCGGGCCTTGCGCGCTGACGCCCGAGCCGGCCGGAAACATGCTCTTCGGGGGCTCCCGAAATGCGATTGAAATGATCCGCTGCCCTTCGGCGAGCCGCTTGCCGGTGCGCAGGTAAAACGGCACACCGGCCCAGCGCCAATTATCGATGAAGCACTTCAAGGCAATGAACGTCTCGGTGTCCGAGTCTCGTTGCACGCCCGCCTCCGCGCGGTAGCCCTGGTATTGCCCGCGTACCACCTCCGCCGGATTGATCGGCAGCATGCTGCGAAACACCTTGTTCTTCTCCTCGCTGATGGGTTTCGGTTCGAGCGAGGTCGGGGCTTCCATCGCCATGAAGCCCAAGATCTGGAACAAGTGCGTGACCACCATGTCCCGATAGGCGCCGGTCTGCTCGTAGAACCCGGACCGGCTGCCGAGCGCGAGCTTCTCCGGCACATCGATTTGCACATGGTCGATGAAATTGCGATTCCAGATCGGCTCGAACAGGCCATTCGCGAAACGGAAAGCGAGAATGTTTTGCGCCGCTTCCTTGCCGAGAAAGTGGTCGATCCGGAAAATTTGATCCTCGTCGAACACCTCGTGCAGCTTGGAATTGAGCGCGACCGCGCTCGCCAGATTCGTGCCAAAGGGCTTTTCCATGATGATCCGCGACCGGTCCACCAGATCGGCATCGCCCAGCAGGCGTACCGCCGACAACGCCGCATTCGGCGGCACGCTGAGGTAGTGCAGCCGGCGGCTTTCGCCCTTGTAGATGCGCTCCGCCTCGAGCACCGCCGCCTTGAGCACTTCCGGGCCGGCGGTCATGGGTACGTATTGGAGATTCTCCGCAAACGCGTTCCAGTCGCTCTCCTCCACTTTTCGCGTCGAGAACTCGGTGAGCGCCGCTCGCGCGATTTTGCGAAAGCCCTCGACGTCGATATCATCCAGCGAGACGCCGATGATCCGGCATCCCGGGATGAATCCGGAACTCGCCAGATGAAACAGCCCCGGCAAGAGTTTGCGTCGGGCAAGGTCGCCCGTGGCGCCCACGAGAACCACGACTTGCGGATGTTGAGGACCAACGCCCGCCGGTATCTTCGCCACTGTTGACATCCCCTTCGAAGGCTCGACGTCAAAGTGTAGAGGAAAGCGGGCGATTCGTTCGAATCATCGAAGGGGGACGCTCGGACCCCTCACCTGTCAAGCGGCCCGCTTTTTTGCGGGCCGCCCCTTGTTTGCACCGATTAGGCGTCGATACTTCTCTTGAAGGTCTCCGGCAGGAAGAACAGTCCCAGCACCAAGGTCGCGCCGGCCACGACGATGGGATACCAGAGCCCGTAGTAGATATCGCCGGTCGCCGCCACCATCGCGAACGCGGTGGTGGGTAGGAACCCGCCGAACCAGCCGTTGCCGATGTGATAGGGCAGTGACATGGCGCTGTAACGAATGCGCGCCGGGAAGAGCTCCACCAGCAAGGCGGCAATCGGCCCGTACACCATGGTGACGTACAGCACCAGGACGAACAGGATGAGCACCACCATGGGCTTATCGATGGTGGCGGGATTGGCCTTGTCGGGATAGCCCGCCGCCGCCAGCGTCGATTTCGCCGAGGCCTGGAATTTCGTGATCGCGTCTTTGCGGTCCTTGCCGGTCACGACCCGTGGATCGGGCGCCGTCAACGTCGTGGTGCCGCTACGGATCTCGGCCACCGCCCCGGCCGGCGCGTCGACGCGCTGGTAGGAGATGCCGGCTTTGGCGAGGTAGCTCTTGGCGATATCGCAGGAGGTGGTATCGAATTTGTTCTTGCCGATCGGGTCGAACTGAAACGAACAGGCCGCCGGGTCCGCATACACGGTGACCGGCGCGGCGGATTGCGCGGCGTAGAGCGCCGGGTTCGCATAGCGGGTGAGCGCCTGAAAGAGCGGGAAGTAGGTCAGGATCGCGAGCAGGCAGCCGACCAGAATGATGGGCTTGCGCCCGATCTTATCGGAGAGCCAGCCGAAGAACACGAATCCGGGGGTCGCGAGCGCCAAGGCAATGGCGATCAGAATGTTGGTGGTGGCGCCATCGACCCGCAGCATCCGCTCCAGAAAGAACAGCGCATAGAACTGGCCCGTGTACCACACCACCGCCTGACCCATCACGGCCCCAAAGAGGGCGATCAACACGACCTTGAGGTTGATCCACCGGCCAAAGGCCTCGCTCAAGGGGGCTTTGGAGGTGGTTCCCTGGTTCTTCATCTTGACGAACACCGGACTCTCGGCGAGTTGCATGCGAATCCACAGCGACACGGCCAGCAAAATGATGGAAACCAAGAACGGGATGCGCCAACCCCACGCCTTGAAGGCATCCTCGCCGAGGTAGGTGCGCGTGCCGATCACCACCAAGAGGGACGCGAACAGACCGAGCGTCGCCGTGGTCTGGATCCAACTCGTAAAGAATCCGCGTTTGCCGGGCGGTGCATTTTCGGCCACATAGGTCGCCGCCCCGCCGTACTCGCCTCCCAACGCCAGGCCCTGCAGCAAACGCAGCGCCAGCAAGAGCACCGGCGCCGCCACTCCGGCCGTCGCGTAGTTCGGCAAAATACCGACCGCAAAGGTCGCCCCACCCATGATGCTCATGGTGACCAGAAAGGTGTGTTTGCGCCCGACCAGATCCCCCAGCCGCCCGAACACCAACGCGCCGAAGGGGCGCACCGCAAACCCCGCAGCGAAGGCCAGGAGGGCGAAGATAAATCCCGTGGTCTCATTCACCCCGGAGAAGAACTGCGCGCTGATGACGCTCGCGAGCAGGCCGTACAGGTAAAAGTCGTACCACTCGAAGATGGTGCCGAGCGAGGAGGCGCCGATGATCAGCCAATCATTTTGCGTCCCCTCCTGGCCCTTCGGCATCGTGCCTGCGGTTGTGCTGATAGCCATGTCTTATCCTCGCCTGAGTGCCTGACCGTCAGATTCTGATCCGAAAGCCCCACATGATGGTGCTTTGATTCTGGCTGCCGTAAGTCGCGCTGGCCCCGGGGGTACCGGGATAGCCGCTCGCGAGACCGTCGGTGACCTCGGACCAGTTCACACCGCCGTAGACGTCATAGTGTTTGTTGATCACGAAGTCCGCGACCAGCGACACCTCCTCGAAATCGCCTGAGCACAGCAAGCCGGCCGCAGTGCAGCCGAGGCCTTGCGTGCCCTCAGGTCCGAGCCCGATGGTCCAACTATTTTGGCTGACATGATAATACGCACCCGTGAAGTTCCAGCCGGAGCTCATGGCATATTTCGCGCCCACCCATTCCATGTTGTAAATCGCGGAGTTATTGACGTTGATGCCGACATCGATCGGCGTATTGTCCTGGCCACTGCCGAATGTGTAGTCGGCATGCGCTTTGACGATGTGGGAGTAACCTGCGTAGAACGAAAGCTTGTCCTTCGTGGGAAACTCGAAGGTGTATTTGCCCATGAGGTTCCACGACCGGTCATTGGTGATATACGCCGCCAATCCGGGTGTGGGCACCGGGGACAAACCTGCGTTGTAATTGTCGAAGGAACTTCTCAGATTGACGGCGCCCTTTTCATTCTCGTAGACCCCGTCAACGGACAGTCCGCCGAAGGTCACGCCGACATCAGCGCCGTAGGCTTTGCCGAGCACGCCCGTATCCTCGCCGCCGTTGGAGTACAAGGCCGACACATGGACAGGGCCGTTGACATACGCATACTTGGCCGAATTATCCAAGCGCGCCGCCTCCGTGCTGCCCGCGCCTCCATTGAACCCCGAATAGCCGAGAAACGAAAACGCATACGACAGTGTTTGCGGATCGTAAATGGCGAGCGCATCGAGCTGCAGCGACTGTTGACGGCCGATGGTGAGCGTGCCGTAGAGCGGGTTGCTCACACCGCCCCAGAGGACACCGTTGAAGGCTTGACCGCAACGGCTGCTGTCGGCATTCGCGGTCTGCTGTCCTTGCTGCAAACTGCTGTTCGTGGTGAGGGCCTTGCACGCATCGACCAACTGGCCCGACAGCGGATTGAAGCCGGTGTCGGTCCTCGCCACGAGCGTGAATCCCTGCGCGATCGGCTCGGACACCCGGATGCCGATCTTCGATTGCTCGAGGCCGCTTTCGGCGATCGTCGACACTGAGCCCGCGAAATTACGGGTCGTCGTGAAGGCCTGGTACTCGAGACCGCCGAGATATTCGCTGCTCAGCGGAACGCCGTGACTTTGATAGGCGTAGCCCACATCGATCGTGGCATACAGGGTGACGCCGCCGAGCGACAGGCTATCCGGCAACGGGTCCTTCACCTCCGCATTTACTGCACCCCATGTCATCGCCATCCCGATCGTCGATGCCGTCAGATAGACTAGTTTTCTCATTGTTTCATCCTCCGCTTAAGATTCCCCACAGCGTGTGGACTTGGGTAGCAGGCGCCGCCGGCCCTCCCCTCCCACTTTTTCTATTGGATGCCTCGGCATCGCCCGCGAATACTAGATCGCGATGTGCCTCGGACACTATTCGACCTTGGTCGTATGTGGCAGGCAGGCTACACACCGACACCAGGCGGATGAATCTGCGGGTCCGATCTTGCCCACTTTTGGCCGCCAATTCGTCGGAATATGTAACAAAAAGGCAACGAATCTGCCGCGCGTGAACGCCGGGTTACTGGCATGCTGTACTGGATGAATGCCCTGCTTCAGACCCCACTTTTTTCGCTCGAGTCACGAATGACCCATGCGCAACGCCGCCGGTAATAACGGCCAATCAGGCTCCAAAGCGCCGCTCACGGCCGCCGTGTTCGAAAAGGCGCTGCAAGGTTTCTCGATCGGCGACCTGCCATACGCCGATGTTCAAACCTACCTTACGCGCCTGCTGACGGGCGGCGTATCCGCGGAAGAATTGTTGAAGGTGCTGCGCCGCCGCGAGCTGGTCGAACCGTTGCCTGAATACGCCCGCCTGGACATTTCGCGAGTTCTCATCGAAAGGACGGTAGCGCCCGCAGCTGAACAACCAGTGCCGGAGGATCCCGGCCCAACGCTTGGTCATGATTCCGCATCGCCTGTTGAGGTTTCCGCTGCGCCTGCGAATTCCGCTTCGCTTGAAGATCCCGCCTCCGGCCAGGCGGCCGAAGCACCCGCGGCGAGCAGCGCAATCCAGAGTGAGCTCCTCGCGCTGCGGGGGCTCCTCGCCGCGCGCGATGCGACCATCGCGGAATTGGCCGGCGCGGTCGACGACCGCGACGCCACGTCAGTGTCGGTGCAAGCAGCATATGCGAGAGTCCTGACGGAACTCGAGGAGCAGGCGCGCAGTCACGAGCAGCTCGAGGCCGCGTTGGCCTCTGAGCGAGCGCGGGCTGACGCCCTAGCAGCGGAGCTTGCGGCCTTGCGCGCCGCCTTGGAGTCTGAGAAACGCGAACGGCGTGCTGTCGAGAGTGCGTTGGCTGAGTCGTCCAACGCCGAGGCACGGCGGGAATCCGAGCGGCATCAGGCGACGATCGAAGAATTGCGCGGCGCGCTCGACTCACGCGATGCGGACCTCGATCAGATCCACCGCTACCTGAAAGAACGGGCCGACCAATTCGCTGCTTTGCAGACCCGTCACGCCGAAGTCGTCGCCGCGCTCGAGGAACGCAGGGAGGCCCAGTGGCGGCTACAGGCGGACCTCGAAGCATCCCGGGCACACGCGATGGCGCTCGAGGCCAACCTGGCCGCGGTCCAAAGGAACGTGAGTTCGACCGAGCAGTCGATGACCTCGGATTTGAAGTCGAGCCAAGATGCAGTGGCGTTGCTCAACAAGAAAAACGTTCAACTTGAATCCGAGCTCATCGCGGCGAAATCTCAAGCTACCGGCCTGCGCACGCAGTTGCAGGAGCACGAGCGGCTGATCGAAAGACTGCAGAGGGCGGCGCACCGCGAGCCCTCGCGAGCGGCGGCGGCGGCGGAAGTCGCCCCGGCTCCTGTGCCGGCTGTGCAAGCTCAACCCGAGCCTTCGCCAGCCACACCGGTGACCGTCGATGAATTCGCGTCGCTGCGGATACCGCCCGCGGCGGCGCTGCGAGCGGGGGCGCTGTTCGGAGGCGACGGCCGGTGGAAAATTTACGGTGCGGCCGTCGTGCTT
>Ga0181537_10001409_pt1 | contig 22240 bp, 20 predicted proteins | sample PEATcosm2014_Bin_39_FD_119765 | JGI IMG/M metagenome (GOLD analysis project Ga0181537, IMG submission 119765) | Peatland microbial communities from MTU Mesocosm Facility, Houghton, MI, USA - PEATcosm2014_Bin23_10_metaG | ecosystem: Environmental > Terrestrial > Soil > Wetlands > Peat | place... | reverse complement strand
TCAAGTCACAGCCATCGTGTCACAGAACGGGAACGCCTATGAAGAGGGGCTCGGCAATGGCTGGGAGCCCATTCGGAAATACTGGGCCGAGCCGACACCTGAGAATCGGGAGATAATCCGCAAGAACGTTCTGACACTCGAGGGAACGCGGTGGCAGTATACCCACGGTGTGAGCGATCCACGAGCCGTTCCTCCTGAATCCTACACGCTGGACGCGGCTCTGCTGGAGCGTCCGGGCAACAAAGAAATTCAACTCGATTTGTTTCTCGATTACACCTCGAACATAAAGCTCTATCCGGCGTTTCAGGATTACTTTCGGAAGGCTAAGCCGCCGTTGCTGGCGATCTGGGGAAAGAACGATCTCTTTTTCGTTCCTGCCGGGGCCGAGGCATTTCGAAAGGACTTACCAAATGCGCGAGTCGAGTTCCTCGATACCGGGCACTTTGCTATTGAGACGCACGTTGTAGAAATTGCCGCTGCGATGAAAGAGTTCCTGGCGGCTAACACGGTGTCAAAATGAGTTCCTTTGCTCAAGACGCCGCGATCGTGTTAGTCCACGGCGCGTGGGCTGACGGTTCCTGCTGGACCAACATCATTCTGCCGCTGCGGCAGGAAGGTCTCGAGGTAACATGTGCGCCGATTCCCCTAACCTCGCTTGCGGATGACATAGCTGCTCTCGAACGCGTGATTGGGAGAACCCGCGGGCCGGTGCTGCTGGCAGGGCACGCCTATGCGGGCGCCGTAATCGCCGGCGCAAAGGATGACCGCGTAAAGTCGCTCGTGTACGTGGCGGCGCTGGCGCCCGACGAAGGCGAGACCGTTGCAGATGTCTTTTATCGCGCCAAGCCGCACCCGGAGGCGCCGCATCTCGAGCCGGATGCGCATGGGCTGATCTGGATGCCCGAAGGAGGTTTTGCGCACGCAGTCGCCCACAGGGCTTCACCGGACCGGGCCATGATTCTGGAAACCGTGCAGCGGCCAATCGCGCTGAAATGCATTCAAGAGAAGGCGGGTGTGCCGGCGTGGAGAACGAAACCAACGTGGTTTCTGCTCGCGGAAGAGGATCGCATGATCGCGCCCGAGAACCAGCGCTACATGGCGGAACGGATGGGAGCGAAGATTCGAGCGCACCAAGTAGACCACAGTCCGATGCATACGGAGCCGAATCTGGTCGTTGGTGTGATTCTGGAAGCGGCGCGCGCGACGCTGACGCGCTAAAGGAAGGATCCGTGGAACGCCGTACCTTTCTCGCAGCAGCGTCTGCCGGCTCACTCGCGGGGCTGGCGAACGCTCAGAACAGCGCCAGTGACATCGACATTGCCGGTAACAAAGTGTTTTATCGCCGCTACGGACAAGGCCCCCCGATTCTCATGCTTCACGGCTTTCCGCGAACAAGCCTGATGTGGCGATTCCTTGCGCCCAAGCTTGCCACCCGTCACACCGTAGTCTGCGTCGATCTCCGCGCTTACGGCCGAAGCGGCATACCTGCTTCGACGGACGACCACTTTCCTTATTCCAAGCGCGCGATGGCAAAGGAGCTGGTTGACGTGATGGTCAAACTCGGCTTTCCAACCTTCACGCTCATCGGTCACGATCGGGGAGGGCGCGTCGCCTACAGGATGGCCTTGGATCATCCGAACAACGTGGAACGCCTCGCTGTGTTCGACGTGATTCCCATTCTGGAAGCTTGGAATCGAACCGATGCGCGATTCGCTCAGACCTATTGGCCCTGGATTCTGTTGTCGCAGAAACAACCGCTCCCCGAGAGCTATTTACTCGGCGCTCCGAAAGCGGTCTTCTATAACCCCTTCGGGCAGGGTTCTTTCGGTCCCGAAATTCTCGAAGAATACGTTTCCACCTATCGCGACTCTGCCCGCGTTCATGGAATCTGTGAGGAGTATCGAGCCGCGGCCACGATCGATGTCGAACACGATCGCGCTGACAAGGCGGCTTCCAGGCGAATCGATTGCCCCATGCTGCACCTATGGGCCGAGGGTGGTCCGCTCGATACCTTCTATGCAAAAGACGGAGGCCCGCTCGGCATCTGGCGTCAATGGGCTCCGCGCGCTCAGGGGCAGGCGATGAAGGGCGGCCACTTCTTCCCGGAAGAGAATCCCGATGACACGGCAGCTCTCGTTGGGCCGTTCCTCGCTGGATAGCCAAAAGTGGCGAATCACATGAACGCAGCGGAAAAATACGACGTCCTCGTGCTGGGCAGCGGCACAGCAGGCAAGGTCATGGCCTGGACCCTGGCCAAGGAGGGAAGGCGAACCGCCGTCGTCGACCGGAAGTATATCGGCGGCGCCTGTCCCAATGTGGCGTGCCTGCCCAGCAAGAACGTCATTCATTCAGCGAAGGTCGCCTCGCTGGTGGGGCGCCATCGGGAGTTCGGTATCGAGACCGGGCCGATCTCCATCGACTTAGCCGGCGTTTACGCGCGCAAGCGAGAAATGGTCGAGGCCATTGTCCAGGTTCATCTGGACAAGTACCATGAGGCCGGAGTTGAACTCATCCTCGGCGAGGGCACATTCGTGGCGCCTCGCACGCTTCACGTCGCATTGCGCGATGGGGGCGAGCGTACCGTCACCGCTGAGCGCGTGTTTGTGAACGTCGGAACCCACGCAGCAGTACCCGACACGCCCGGTTTGCGGGAAGCCAAGCCTATGACGCATATCGAGGCGCTGGACTTGCAGCGGCGTCCCGGCCATCTGATCGTTTTGGGAGGCGGCTACGTCGGACTTGAACTAGGTCAGGCTTCGCGCAGACTGGGAAGCCGAGTGACGCTGATCTCGCGCAGCTCGCAACTTGCCTCCGACGAAGATGCTGACGTTGGCGACGCAATTCTGCAGTTGTTCCGGGACGAAGGCATCGACGTACTGTTGGACACACAGGTTATGCGCGTCGATGGTTCTTCGGGCGGCCACGTGAGCCTTCAGCTCCAAAACGGGAGCGGTAGACGAACCGTGGAGGGAACCGACATTCTCGTGGCGGTTGGACGTGTGCCAAACACAACCGGCATCGGACTCGAGAAGGCGGGAATCGAGCTCACGGAAAAAGGACACATCCGGGTGAACGATCGGCTGGAAACAACCGCGCCGAACGTGTGGGCGATGGGAGACTGCGCGGGCAGCCCATACTTCACGCACGTAGCTGAGGACGACGCCAACATCATTCGCGAAAACCTGAACGGAGGCCATCGCAGCACTACGGACCGTTTGGTTCCTTACTGCGTCTTCGTCGATCCGGAGTTGGCGCGTGTGGGACTCAATGAGTCGCAGGCTCGGGAAAGAGGCGTTGCCTACCGGGTTGCGTCTGTGCCGGTAGACGCAGCCGCGTGGCGGCCCTGGACCCTCTCGGAGAGACGCGGGTTCATGAAGGCGCTGATCGATGCAAACAGTGACGGCATTCTAGGGTTCATGGCTTTTGGGCCTGAGGCAGGCGAACTCATGGGTACGGTTCAACTCGCGATGCTGGCAGGCCAGCCATACACGGCGTTGCGAGACTGCATGTTTGCGCACCCGACGATGACGGAAGCCCTGAAGGCCTTGTTCATGGGCGTGCCCCAGCTAGAGCGGGAGCGAGTGGATTGAACCACTGGCAGGCGAGCAAGTCACCTGCCCTATGCCGCTCCCCGGCACGCAAGTGAGAGAATACAGAGGTAACCTTAAGAGCCCTGTTGTCTTCTCTTATGTGATGATGCGATCTGCCATTCTGCCCTGTCTTGCTCTACTTGGCGCCGCCATGGGCGCGCTCGGCGCGGATCCTGACCGGATTGAGTTCAATCGCGATGTCCGCCCGATTCTCTCCGACAAGTGCTATGCCTGTCATGGGCCCGACGCCGCCAACCGCAAGACCAAGCTAAGATTCGATGTCGAGAGCGGAGCCAAGATCGAGCTGAGCGGCTCGCGAATCTCAATCGTTCCTGGCGACCCCGCCAAGAGCGAAGTTTTTCGGCGCATTTCGTCGGACAACAAAGGCGTCCGTATGCCGCCCGCATATCTGGGGCGCGATAAGCTCAGCGATCGCGAAATCGAAGTCATCCGCAAATGGATCGAACAGGGCGCCGAGTGGCAGCCGCATTGGTCCTTCATTCCTCCCAAGCGCGCCGCGCTGCCTGCCGTGCACGACACAGCTTGGCCGCGCAACGCCATTGACAACTTTGTGCTCGCGCGACTGGAGCGCGAGGGCCTGAAGCCGTCGCCCGAAGCCGACCGGCAAACGCTGATCCGGCGCGTAACTCTCGATTTGACTGGCCTGCCGCCGACGCCCGCCGAGGTGGATGCTTTTGTGAACGATTCATCGCCCAATGCTTACGAGAGTTTGGTAGATCGTTTGCTCGCATCGCCTGAGTATGCGGAGCGGATGGCATTCCGCTGGATGGAAGTGGCCCGCTACGGCGACACTAACGGCTACCAGATGGACGGAAAGCGCGATATGTGGCGCTGGCGCGATTGGGTGATCGATGCGTTCGCGCGAAACATGCCCTACGACGAATTCACTGTTGAGCAGCTTGCAGGCGATTTGCTGCCCAATGCCACGCTCGACCAGAAGATTGCGTCCGGCTTCAACCGCAACCACCGCACGAACTCAGAAGGCGGAATCGTCCCCGAGGAGTTCCGCGTGGAGTATGTTGCCGACCGCGCGCAGACCACCTCGATCGTTTGGCTGGGGCTCACCTTCGGTTGCGCCCGCTGTCACGACCACAAATACGACCCCATTAAGCAGAAGGATTTCTATAGCCTGTTTGCTTATTTCAACAGTGTGCCGGAAAAGGGATTGGTCTATAACTGGGGCAACGACGAGCCGCTGATTCAGGCGCCCACCCCGGCCGAGGCGAGCCAGCTCAAAGCGCTCGACGACAAGGTTGCCGCTCTGGCGGCCGGATATGATGCGCTGGCTCCCGCCATCGGGCGCGCCCGAAAATCATGGGAGCAAAAAATAGCCCACGCGCAGCCCGCTAGGTTGTCATCGGCGGAGGGCGGGCCAGGGGGCCCGGCTTGGACCGTCACTGAGGGTCTGGTCTACACTCAGCCGGCTGGCGATGAGCATTTTGACGGTAAACGCGTCATCCAGGCGCCCGACGGCAAGTTCGCGAACTTCAACTACCTCGATCCTTTCTCTTTCGCGGCCTGGATCAATCCCGACAAGCCGGACGGGGCCATTCTTTCTCACGCCGAAGACTACTCCGAGGGCAGCGGACACGGGCTCTACCTTATGGATGGCAAGCTCAGGCTGCAAGTCATTTTCCGCTGGACCGACATCGGCATGCGCGTCGAAACCGTCAACCCGGTGAAGCTGCACGCCTGGCAGCACGTCGCCGTCACCTACGACGGCAGCCGTTACGCCGCCGGCGTGCGCATGTTTATCGATGGCCAACCGCAGGAGTTAAAGATTCTCTTCGACGACTTGAACTGGCCCATGGACTTCAAATTTCCGTTCCGCATCGGCGCGGGATCGGGCCTGAACTATGAGGGATCCATTCGCGACGTGCGCGTTTATAAGATCTGTCTCACGCCGCAGCAGGTGAGCACCTTGCCCGTCGAGGATTCCTTGAGCTCGATCGCCCGACTTGCTCGAGCGTCGCGAACTCCTGCCCAATCAGAAAAGTTGGAAGAAGCTTTTATCGAACGAGGGTTACCGCCGGCGGCTCTCGAGGCGCGACACCAATGGCTGAGTGCGATCGTCGAACGGAAAAAGTTCTCTGCTAGTTTGCCCACCGTGATGGTCATGAAGGATAGCCCCGAGCCTCGTCAGGCGTTTGTGCTCAAACGCGGCGCCTACGACGCTCCTGGCGATAAGGTGTCGCCCGGCGTGCCATCGTTCCTTCCGCCACTCAAGCCCGAATGGCCCAACAACCGTCTCGGCCTCGCGCGCTGGCTGGTCGATCCCGCTAACCCGCTCACCGCGCGCGTCACCGTGAATCGCTTCTGGCAAAGTTACTTCGGCATTGGCCTGGTGAAAACGGTGGAAGACTTCGGCTCGCAGGGGGAATGGCCTATTCATCAGGACTTACTCGATTGGCTCGCCGTCGACTTCTCTTCCAAGGGCTGGAATGTAAAGGCAATACAGAAGCTGATCGTGATGAGCGCCACTTACCGGCAGTCTTCTAAAGTTACTCCCGATATGTTACAGCGCGACCCCGACAACCGCCTGATGGCTCGCGGGCCTCGCTTGCGGCTGGGCCCGGAAGTGATTCGCGACGAGGCTCTGGCTGTCTCAGGCTTGCTCGTCGAGAAGATCGGCGGGCCGTCGGTGAAGCCCTATCAGCCGCCCGGCCTCTGGCAAGAACTCGGTGACGGAGACGGCTACGTGCGAGGCAAAGGAGAAGATCTCTATCGCCGCAGCCTCTACAGTTACTGGAAACGCACGGTGGCGCCGCCCTTTATGGTGAATTTCGATTCGCCCAGCCGCGAGGTTTGCACGGTCCGCGAGTCGCGAACCAACACTCCGCTGCAGGCCCTGAACCTGATGAACGACGAAGCGTTTCTCGAAGCTTCCCGCAAACTTGCCGAGCGCCTGATAAAAGAAGGCGGCCCGCAGCCGGAAGCGCGGGTTCGTTATCTCTACCGTTTGGTGTTGGCACGCGACCCGCGGCCACAGGAATCACAAGTTGTCATCAAGGCGCTGGATAAATTTCGCACTCGATTCGATGGGGATCCAAAGGCTGCCGCGGAATTCGTCAGCTATGGCGAGTCTCCTCGCGACCCGGCTCTGGATGTGCCGGAGCTTGCCGCCTACACTGCCGTCTCTAACTTAGTGCTGAATCTGGATGCCGCCGTCACCAAGGAGTAAGTAAGAAATGGATGACCCAACTCACATCTGCAACTGCATGACGCGCAGGCATTTCTTTGGCCGAAGCGCAACGGGTGTTGGCATAGCCGCCATAGCCAGCCTGCTCGGCCGCAACAAGCTCGAAGCCGGTACGTTCGCGCACGCTGCTCACGGCGGCCTCGAAGGTTTCCCCAACTTCGCTCCCACGGCTCGCCGCATTATCTATCTGTTTCAATCCGGCGGACCGTCGCAAATGGAGCTGTTCGATTACAAACCGCGTCTGACCGACTTTGCCGGCACCGACCTTCCCGAATCCATTCGCAATGGCCAGCGCCTTACCGGAATGTCCGCATCTCAGGCCAAGTTTCCAGTAGTGCCATCAAAGTTCAAGTTTGCCCAGTATGGCCAGTCTGGCGCCTGGGTGAGCGAGTTAATGCCTTACACGGCGAAGATGGTCGATCAAATTGCCATCGTGAAATCCGTGTACACAGACGCCATCAATCACGATCCTGCGGTGACGTTCTTGCAGACCGGGTCGCAGATTGCCGGGCGTCCCAGCATGGGCTCGTGGGTGTCTTACGGGCTTGGCGCCGAGACCGACGATCTGCCCGCTTTTGTCGTGATGATCTCTCCAGGCTCGGGCACCGGCGGCCAGCCTCTCTACGACCGTTTGTGGGGCGCGGGCTTTCTGCCCAGCCGCTACCAGGGCGTCAAGTTCCGGTCCGTCGGAGACCCCGTTCTCTATCTCTCTGATCCTCGTGGATTCACCAAGCAGGACCGGCGCGAATATCTGGATTCGCTTGGGGCCCTGAATCAGATGGAATCCGAAGAATTCGGCGACCCCGAAATTTCGACGCGCATCGCGCAATACGAGCTTGCCTTCCGCATGCAGACCTCGGTGCCCGAACTGACCGATATCTCGAAGGAGTCGCAGGCCACGCTCGACCTGTACGGCCCCGACGTGAAGAAGCCAGGCACCTTCGCGTCCAATTGCCTGCTGGCTCGGAGGCTCGCCGAGCGCGGCGTCCGCTTCATTCAGCTTTATCACCGCGATTGGGATCACCATGCCAAGCTTCCGGCCGAATTGCCGAAGCGGTGCCTCGAAACCGATCAACCCGCCGCCGCTCTCGTTGCCGACCTCAAAGCGCGAGGCATGCTCGACGATACACTCGTGATATGGGGCGGCGAATTCGGCCGCACCGTCTATTGCCAGGGCCGGCTAACCCCAGGCGACTATGGCCGCGACCACCATCCCCGCTGCTTCACCATGTGGATGGCGGGCGGCGGCATCAAGCCCGGGATGGTCCTCGGCGAGACCGACGACTATTGCTACAACATCACGAAGAATCCCGTGCATGTTCACGATCTGCAGGCGACCATCCTGCGCTGTCTCGGCGTCGACCATGAGAAGCTGACCTTCAAGTTCCAGGGTCGCCATTTTCGGCTCACGGACGTACATGGCAGCGTGGTCAAAGAGATACTGGCCTGATGGCTCTTGTCGAACGCGAAAGGCCCGCGCCGCCGCCTCCAAGCCGTGGCGAGGTTCCACGGCCAACGCTCGACCCATCCAGTAACCCATCCCATAACCCAGCCACGCAAGCCCTTCTTTTTGCCGGCGCCGCGCTGCTAGGTTTCTTGAGTGTCATCTGCCTAGCCGCCTCCACCTGGGCCCACGTCGTGGCACTTACCGGAAACGACCCCCGCCTGGTTTGGAATTCGATTTGGCTGGCGCAGCCACTGCTCGTCATAGTGACCTTGCCAATCGGCGTCATCGCCGTGATAAGAGGCGTGAAACGCGACCCCTTCGGCCTTCCCCTTTTGGTTTGGCGGTTGGAGCTCGCGCTGCTGGTTTATTACGGGGCACACTTCTATTTGTTTCTGTACCGCGCCCAGAGCCTCTTGCGCGCTGACTACACCTGGCAAATGTTTTCAGCCGGCTGGATCCTCCTGTTTGGTCTGGCGACAGCGGTGTATCTGAGCTATCTTCGCCGCCGCGTGTTCACCTAGAGGCGCCCCGCCGCATGTTATCCTGAGGCTGCTCGTATTCGCGCACCTTACATGTAAGGCGCTTGGCTAAGTCGCTCCGGACTCCCCTTTCGTGACCTCTGGCATTAACGCAGCCCTGAACCGCATCAAGAATTCCGCCGTTGTGCGGCCTATCTTCGACCTGGTTCCGGTCTCGGCCAAGGCTCGCCTCCGAAAACTGGTGGATTGGTTCACTCAGCCCAGCCTCAAAACTCGCGTCCTCCGCGAAACTACCCAGACCAACTCCCTGCTGTCTCTCTACATTTATGAGCAGCATCGCCGCGACGTAGCCGCCACCGATCCGCGGCGCCTGGTCGCGAGCGGGTTCAAGCAGTATTCGCAGCACGACGAAGACGGCATCATTGAGGAAATCTTTCGGCGCATCGGGGTCACTAATCGCACGTTCATCGAATTTGGCGTCGGGGATGGCACGGAGAACTGCACCGTCTATCTTCTGTTGCAAGGTTGGAGCGGTCTTTGGATCGAAGGCGGAGCCATCTCCTATCAAGGCGCCGTTCGCCAGTTCGCTTACGCCCTCGCGGAAAAACGCCTCCAGATCATCTGCTCCTTCATCACGGCCGAAAACATTCAGCAGCTTTTTGCCCAGGCCGGCATGCCCGCAGAGCCCGATCTGCTGAGCATTGACATCGATAACAACGACTATTGGGTTTGGAAAGCCATTGTTCATTACCGTCCTCGTGTGGTTGCCATCGAATACAACGCCAGTTTCGGTCCGTCGGCCGATTGCATCATCCCTTACGATCCCGTTCGGATTTGGGATGGCTCCAATTACTGCGGAGCCAGCCTCAAAGCTCTGGAGCGGTTGGGCCGCGAGAAGGGCTACACCCTTGCCGGATGCAACTATACGGGCGTCACGGCATTCTTCGTTCGCGACGATCTCCTCGGCGATGCCTTCGCCGGCCCGTTTACTTCCGAGCGCCTGTTCGAGCCTCCCCGATACTTCATACGCATGCTGGGAGGCCATCCGCCGGCTGTCGGCCCACTGGTTCTCCCTCCGAGCGAGGGCCGGTAGCGCGGAGCCCCCGGGTAGATCGGATGGAGCAGGGTGTGAAGACCGGAAAGCAGGCGCCGCATTTTGTGGACGGGGTAAAAAGCGGAGGGGACACAGCTATTTTTCGGACAGGGAAGAGGTGAGTACGTCAGGCCGCTATGTCCCCCTCCCCTTTTTACGGTCTCGCCGGAAGGGTTGGGTAGGGTGCGTGTGCTATCATTCCTGAAGTAGTCCCACTTGTAGATTGAATCTGGCGCGATTCCGGGTGCAGCCTTGCGCCTCGGATGCCGCTAGAAAATTCAGGACTCCATTATGCCGAAAATGAAGACCCATAAGGGTGCGGCCAAACGGTTCAAGAAGACCGGCACGGGTAAGGTGGTTCGCCATCATGCCATGGCCCGTCATATCCTGACCTCGAAGGCACGCTCCCGCAAACGCCGGCTGCGCCACGGAGTCCTCGCCGACGAGGCCGACCAGGCAAAGCTGAAAACCATGCTCCCTTACTAAGGGCGGCCATGGTTCCGTAAGAGTTTTTTGGAGTAGATCCAGCGCGCCGCACGTGCCTGTTATCTCTCCCCATAAGCCGGCTTGAGGCCGGTTAGACCTGAAAGGAGAAAAACGTGCCGAGAGTAAAAAGAGGTACCGGACGCCGCGATTACCGGAAGAAAACCCTCCGCCTTGCAAAAGGCTATTTCCTCACAAAATCGAAGCTGAACCGAGCCGCGCAAGAAGCAGTGGAAAAGGCGCTGCGGTATGGATATGTGGGGCGCCGGCTCAAGAAGCGCAATTTCCGCTCGCTGTGGATCGTGCGCATTAATGCCGCATGCCGCACCGCGGAGATTTCCTACAGCCGGTTCGTCAGCGGCCTGAAGCGCGCTGGCATCGACCTGAACCGCAAGGTTCTGGCCGACATAGCCATTAACGACTCACCCGGTTTCCAGACACTGGTCGAAAAGGCAAAAGCCGCCAACCAGGCCCAGGTCCAGTAGACGCCGAAAGCAGACAAAAGCGCCGAGACGAATCTCGGCGCTGCAGGCACGAGTGCCCAATGTCACTTAGTTTTCGTGGAATCGCGAATTCTGGCTTAACTGTGGGGCGGACCCCCTGGTCCGCGCGGGTCCCCCGGACCCGCTCTACGCCAATGAGATCAGGCGCGTGGACGTGTGAAAAGGCCGACGAGGGCGTCGGCCGCGGACCAGGGGGTCCGCCCCACAACGGATCCACATGTCCCGGCCGTGGGATAACTAAGTGACATTGGGCACGAGTGCCCGCGCCACGTTGCTCTACTCGACGCTGACGGCGCTCAGATAGCCTTCCAGCTCTTCGATGCTGGTTCGCATTCGATCTGCATCGCCGGCTAGCGCGGATTCCTCGAGCACGCTGCCAATTTGCGTGATCGGCTCGAAACCATAAGCGCCACCTGTGCCGGTCATCTGGTGCCCAAGCGTGCGGATCGTGGCATAATCGCCGCTATCCACCGCAGCGCGCAGCTTTGCAACATCGCCGCGGCGATTCTCCAGATAGCCTCCGACGATAGGCTTGAGCCACGATTCCACCGGGACTTGAATTCGATCGAGGGTGCGCGCAGCCGGCACAAATTTCTCAATCGCGTCTATGAGCGTCGCTCGCTTGATCGGTTTCGTGAGGTGATCTGTGCAGCCGGCCTCGAGACTACGGTCCCTGGCCTCTCTCAGCGCGTGCGCGGTCAATGCCAGTATGGGCGTGGGGGCCGAGCCGCGCTCGTGTTCGAAGGCGCGCATTGCACGGGTGGCCGAGTAGCCGTCCAGCACGGGCATCTCGCTATCCATCAGAACCACATCGTAATCCTGCGTTTTGAATTTCTCCACCGCCAGCGCGCCATTCTCGACTTCGTCGATGACACACGCCGAGCCCTTCAGGTAGCCGCGGATGAGGAATCGATTCTCCTCCGCATCATCGGCGAGAAGTATCCGCAAGGGTCGATCGCGAACCAGGGCGAGGGGGCCGGGCGACGCCTTTCGGGCGTCAGCTTCAGCGGCGCTGCGTGCCTCAGCGACAGAGAATCGCGCAGTGAAATGGATGGTGGCGCCCGATCCCGGCACGCTCTCGGCCCAAATTTTCCCGCCCATCAATTCAACCAGGCGCTTGGAGATAGACAAACCAAGGCCGGTTCCGCCGAATTTGCGAGTGATGGAAGCATCGGCTTGGGAGAAGCTGTCAAAAATAGTGGAAAGACGATCGGCCGGAATCCCGATGCCGGTGTCGGAAACCGAGAAGTGCAGCGCGCCCGGATCTTGACGCGCATCGGGTTCCACGAGCACGAAGAGTTCGCCGCGATCCGTGAACTTGGCCGCGTTCCCAAGCAGGTTCAAAAGTATTTGCCGCAGGCGGCTTGGATCGCCTTCCAGCCACGCAGGCACGCCGGGTTCAATCCGGCTACTCAGCGCGAGGCCCTTGGCGCGCGCACGCACACCGGCAATATCGAGCGTTTCCGCCACAACGTCCGCCAGATTGAAGGCGACTTTTTCGAGCTCTATTTGCCCGGCTTCGACCTTCGAGAAGTCGAGGATATCGTTGACGATGTTCAGAAGATTGTCGCCCGTCTTGCGGCACACGCGCACATATTCCCGCTGTTCGTCGCTAAGCGGCGATTCCCATAACAAATCCGCCATCCCGAGAAGCGCGTTCATCGGCGTACGGATTTCGTGACTCATGCGGGCTAGGAACTCGGTCTTGGCTTGAGTGGCGTGCTCGAGCTCGCGGCTTAACTTGGCAATCTGGTCGCGCGCCAGCGAGGCTTCGTGCGCATATTGAATGAAGCTTTGCGTTTGGAGGAACCTTTGCTCCACGCACTCAACGAGCAGGAACTTGCGTTCTTGAGCCACGGCATTCGCGCAAAAGTGAAGCTCTTCTCCCGCGGCGCTGGTTTGGGTCCAAAAATCAGATTGAAGGGCCGGGCGGTCTCCGGGGCTATTCCAGAATTCTTCGGCATCCGGAAGAAAGACTTCCAGGAAGGGCAAGGCATCGGTCAAAGATCCGGCTGGCAGCCAATCCGGCGATGGCCCCAGCAATTGAAACGAACTCTCGCCGAGACGCTCGAACACCGCGTATCCGAGGGCGGCGAGCAAAGACGCTTGCTGATCGGCTGCGTTCACTCTGCCGGATCCTCTGCCGCGGAATTCGCGCTGAGCAGGCTCCCTGCAAGCGCCAGAAACATCTCCTCGACGCCGCTGCCTGCCTTAGCGCTGGTTTCGAACGTGGGCCAGCCATATTCCGAGACGGCCGCACTCTGGACTTCCCATTTATCGCGGAGATCGACCTTATTGAGCACCAGGACAAACGGCAATGGACCGAGCCGTTCGGCAATGCGCTGTTGCAGCTCGACAGCCTTTTTGAGCGACGAAGCGCGGCAGCCATCCACAACCAGAATGTATCCAGAGGCGCCGCGTAGATGCGAGACATTGAGCTGGGTCAATTCGTCCTCGCCCGCGAGGTCCCATAGCATCAGCGTGACGGATGCCGACCCTATGGTGACATCCTTTCGATCGATCTTGACGCCGACCGTGGTGAGATAGCGCTCGCTGAAAATGCTGTGGACAAAGCGGCGCACGAGACTGGTCTTGCCGACCCCGAACTCTCCCACCATGCAGATCTTCTTTTTCAGCATTGCCCGGCGATCCTTCTTGGGTTACGGGACGCCGATGACGCGGAACGACGCACTACGGCAGACCACCCGCTCTTGCTCCATCAGCGCGCCGCAGGTTTCTTTCTCGAGATCTTCCGGTATGGCAATCAGAAGGGGAGAAGGAACGCCGAAGGCGATCAGGGCCAGGCGAACATTTTCGGCGCGGGTTCGGGCCAGCGCGGAATTAAAATTTTCAGAGCCGACGGGGTCGTGATTGCCGCGCACCTGGATCTGGATGGTCTTTCCTAAGACTTTGGCGGCTTGGTTGAGTGCGAGTATCTGCGAGCCCACTTCTTCGAGGAGGAAACGCTGATCGGGTACAATCTCCGCGCTGCCGGTGGCAAAGCCGAAGGCGCGTTTTTCCACCTCTTCTTTCAGTTCGGCGAGCCGCCGTTGGGCGGCCAGGCGTGGAACCAGAGAGTGATATTCCTCCCAATGGAATTCAACGTTGCTGGAAGCCAGACCCGCAGGCAACAGCGATGCAGGATCGGCCGCCAAGGGATCGCGTAGTCCCCAGACCAGAAACTTCGAGCCGCGCCGCTCGGTGTGGGTGAGCACGATGCCGGGCTCGTTTTCCAGGCGATGCGCGAAATCTGTCCAACGGCGCTCGACGACGGCCGAATAAATCCACCACCCGGCGATCGCCAAAATCAGCAAGGCCGGCAGTCCGAACAGAAGCAGACGCGCTGTCCAGGAGCCGGCCTTCCGCTCCTCTGCCCTGCCCTGCCCAACCAGGCATGCCTGGAGCTGCGGGCGGCAGCTATCGAATTCCGAGGTGTCGCCGGAGAACTTACGCAGAGCCTCGGCTTTCTTCCGTTCGATGCTGTCGAGAGCGTCCTGAAAAACGCGGCTCAGCTTTCGCGGCGCGACTCCGTGTACGAAGCCCGCCACGATCGCGTCCGGGCCGTAAGCGAGCACCACTCCGGTGTCGCCCATGCGAATAGCATCGAGGTTTTCGCTTTCGGCGCCGCTGACTGAATCGTGTACAAAATCCTGGATGGCGGTGAGCATTCCCGAAACCATTTCGGGGTCTTTTGTTTCAGCTTGCCCTGCCTCGGGCGGGGCCGCGACGTGCTGCAGCAACAAACCGGAATTGCGATGAATCAGGAAGACTTGCTCGACACGATAGAGCAGGCTGCGCAATACCACAATTTCGGCGTAGGGCTTGCCGCTGCGGAACGACTCCCAGCGCCACTGGACGCTTCTCCAGGAAAAGCTCTGCTCCAAGGTCTGGCTCAGCGTTTGAAGCATTCCATCGAGCTCGGAAGTGATGGCCTTGCGAATGGCCTTGCCGAAAATGGGAAATAGCGCGTCGGCCAGCATGCGCGGATTCGATTGCACGGAGAGCTGGAGCGCCTCTTCCAGCAGGGGCTGAAGCGCGCGCCGCAGCTTGACATCGGAGCGCAGCCGCACTGCTTCGGCCAATACGCCGGCAACATCTTCGGCGCGGCGGGATGGATTCTCGAGGCGCTGGCGCAGTGCATCCCAGGCCTCGCGGTCGGGGCCAAGAAGGATGGCACGCAGCTCTGTCAGCGGCTGATCGTCAGAAGATGCGCGCCTGGCTGGGCCGTCGCTGGGCATGGTGTCGGAGGACGCCAGATCTAGCTGGCGCCCGTTACCTTGAACTGATCGGTGAGCCGCAGGGCTACTTCGTTGAACAGGCCGGCCAGCGCGGCGCGATCGGTCTTGGCGTGGTGCAGCTCGCTCGCCCGGCGTTCGATAAGAGCAATCAACTCCTCGCCCTTGCTGCGAATAGCGTCACTCAGCTCTTTGGATTGCTGCAGAAGATCGCTGCGGATTTCGCGCTTGGCCTGCGCTTCGTGATTTTCGATCTCGCCGATTTTTTTCAGAATTGAGGTTGAGGCGGAGGATAGGTCCGCGGCCAAACGCGAGTGGTTTTCGGAGCGCTCGTCGCGCTCGGTATTGAGGCGCGCGTCGAGGGCCGCGAGTTCTTTGTGAACGAAACCCTCCAGCGCTTCCAAATGGCGACGGGTGGTCTCGCGCAGATCCAACGATTCCTTCTTCAATGCTTCTTCGAGGCGCGAGAAGCGTTGCTCATAATCGCGCATGTTGGAGCCGAAGAGGATGTCGCGAATCTTGTCGATGTTTCCAGCGCCTGGGTTTCCGGCGCCTGGCTCGCCAGCCGCTCCTTGCGCCGCGGGAAGGACTTCAACCTGTTGGCCGGCGGACTGGAAAGACGGGTCTGGCGGGAGGCTCTGATCGCCCTCCACGCCGCCATTCGAGGAGTCTAGGTTCATAGAAAATCCCCCTTCTTTTGCCCTACAGATACTTGATGAAGATTACTTCGTTTCCCTTGCGGCTGTACATCAGCTCGTCGGCGAAGTTCTTCGTCATCAGCATTCCGAAGCCGCCGGGCCGTATGCCCATTTGGTTGCGCAACTTTATGTGCCGGACGGGATCGTCGGGAGTGCTGACCGCCGCATGGGCCAGCGAGTCCATGGAGAAGCCTTCGCCTGGGTCGCGGATGTAGTAGACGATCGAGCGCGCGGTTCGGATATAGCTCAGAGCAACGCGCTTCTCCGGGTCCAGATGGCCGCCGTGCTCGATTGCGTTGATGAGCAACTCCCGGAAAGCCATGGCGATCTGTTCGCGCTGGTCGGGCTCGAGGTCGTTAGGCAGCTCGCGAATGAACTGAACCAGGCGGTCGGCGGCCGTGAGCCGGCAGCGGACCTCGAGGGAAATCCACTCCGGCTTGTCCGAAAGGATCTTCACGTCGTCGTCATTCACCGATGTCGACAGCGCGCTTCGAATTGTAAGCAGGAGCGAATCGCGCGAAAAGGGCTTGCTGAGGTAAGACGCAGCCTCGCGCCCCAGTGATCCAATGATGTGTTCGGGAGTATTCCTGACGGTCATCATGACCACGGGCAGATTCGGATGACGAATCCGGAGTTGACCGAGGAGGGTAAGCCCATCCATTCCAGGCATGAGAATGTCGGCAATCAAGACGTCGTAGGTGTGGGTTTCGAGGCGCGTGAGGGCTTCTTCGCCGCTGGCAGCGCTGTCCCCTTCCCAGTCCGTGCCTCCGAGCATGGCCCTGATGAGTTCGTGGATCGAAGGGTCATCATCTACGATCAGAAGCCGGTGTGGATGCGCGGGAGGCATTTAGGGGCCTTAGACCTGGAAACCTTAGACAAGGATACATGAGCAGGGGTCGCACGTGATGACGAATGTTTGGCGAGCATGGATTACTCCCCGGAGTTACTTAATTCTCACGAGATCGCCGCGGCCAATTGAATTCAGTGCGGCAATCGCGGCGGGGACCAAGGGCTCCAAATCGCGCAGTCGGCTCGTTGGTCCGCAGAGAATCACTAAAGAGATCCTGCGCCCGGTAAGGTTCTGTTGATCGGGGATGCTCTGATCGACTGTAATGAGAACATCGAAGCCAGCATCTTCGGCGGCCTGCAGTAGGCGGCCATTCTTCAGTCCAGCCAGATTGGCGAATCGGGCGGTTTGGCAGTCGTGGTGCGAAAACAGAAGGCGCAGGCGCTCGTCAACACATTCGTCGATCAGGAGCCGCATCAGGCTCGCGCAAGCAATAGGAGCTTGGCTTCTTCAAGCGCCTCTAGTGCCAGGGCGCGGGGAACGGTTGGGAATCCGCACAGGAAATCCTCCAGGGTCTCGCCGCCCTCCAGGTAATCGAACAGGGTTTGAACCGGCACTCGCGTCCCTCGGAACACGGGAACACCGTGCATGGTTTCAGGATCTCTAGTGATTGCTTGTGCCACGTACTCATTCTCCCTCACTCTCTCTCAAGCGGGCGCACTTTGCTGCTACCGCGGGACCCGGGCCGGAAGCGTGGCGTGGGAGGTCGTAATTCCGTAGAGCTACGAGCCTAAAAATAGATACGCTACTGCCGAAAGAAGCGTAAAATGAGACCAGGCCCTAAAAGAAAGTGGTGTGCAGATGCCGTACGCACGATCCCCCGAAAAGGACGAGCGTCTCGCCCCGTCGAGCGATAGCGAATCTGAGCTGCAATTGCAGCAACTTGCCGGCATGCTTCGGCAAGGAACCGTAAGCGTGTCGCAACCAGCTCCTGCCGAAGAACCGGACCCGGAGACCGTCATGGCAGGTTCTTGTCCCGGTAGTGAGTACTGGCTACCCTAACCTTAGGTGGTCTTTGATGTAATCTGCCACGTAAGGTGGGATTTTTGCGGGGCTATGGCTGCCTTCCAATCCGGGGGCGAGGTGTGCGAATACTAGGCATATGCCCTGCCTGCTTGCGATCCTCGTTGCTGCGTTTCCCAGAATCGCGATCGTACTGCTTTACTTGCTGACTGATTTCTTCCACGGGGTTTATCACTCGCTGCTTCTGCCAATATTGGGCTTCATATTTCTGCCCCTGACGCTGCTTGTGTATACCTACCTGTTGCGGTTACACACTCCGCTGGGCACGACGCAATTTGTCATCCTGTTCGTTGCGGTGATTCTGGATTTGGGGTTGTTAGGAACTTCTCATCGCCTGAACCGGTAAGTGGGGCGCCGCGTTATGCGGCAACCCCACCCATGCACGCGCGAATCCTCCGCGCATCGTGCTGTCGACAGACTATTGATTGTAAGGCGGCGCCTGATTGGGATCGTAGTTCTGCTGCGGCGGATACGGCCCTTGATTCGGAGCGTAGTTTCCCTGCGGCTGCGGATACCCCGGTTGGTTGGAACCGTAGCCCTGTTGCGGCGCATATTGCTGTGGACCGTAACTGTAGTTTGGCTGCTGTTGTGCATACGGCGGCGGCTGCTGCCCGTAAGAAGGCGGATAGGGTTGACCTCCGCCCGCGTAGCAACCGGGGTTAGGTATCCATTGGCCATATCCATCGTAATAGCCGCCGGGGCATGCTTGCACCGCGACGCCCGGTCCGTAGGCGTAACCATAGCCAAAGCCGAGACCGTGAGGGACGCCATAACCTCCGTAGAAGCCGCCACCGTAATATCCGCCGTAGCCCGGCCGCCCGTAGGAACGAGCGCCGTAGCCGCGACCGCCGTAACCCGGGCTGCCCGAGTATGCGCCGCCGTACCCGCGAGGGCTCACGTAGCTTCGGCCTGCGGAGTAGCCGCCTCCGCCCGCATAGCTGCGCGCGCTGTAATTGCGGCTCCCGCCCGAATAGCTGCGGCCGCCGCTGCTATAGCTTCGCGCTCCTCCGGAATATCCACCATGCCCGCCTCCGGAGTGGCCGCCGTGTTCCGCAGCCAAGCCGGCTGGCGGTAGCAACGCCGTGAACAGCGTGCCAAACACGAACGCGCTGGTTGCGAATCTTTGGAGCATAGCCGAAGCCTTCTTTCTTGCCTTACACTCTGTGAGACGCGGTGGACCACCACAGGGTTCTCAGCCCTTTGCATTCTGAACGATAAATAATCGCGCGGTGGGCGTTGAGTTCCTGAATCGCGGCCGTAAATGGCACAAAGAGCCGCGTTTGAGGACATGGAGTAAAAGCGGGCAAGAACGCTTTCTCACGGGTCTGTCAAACAGTCGCCGACGCTGGCAAGAACGCTCCCTCACGGTCGCGTCTCGGCTCGCGGTATTGGGGCGCCAGCATGAGCATTGCGGGGCAACGCGAAGACGGTTACTCCTCTCGCAGCACCTGCATCGGCTGCACGCGCGCGGCGCGGAAGGCCGGTACCAGCGAAGCGACTGCGGCAAGCGCAACCACCATGAGGATCACGCCGAACAATGTTGTCGCATCGGACGGCGACACTCCGTATAACATTCCAGCCAGTAGCCGTGTCAATGCGGCCGCCAGCCCCAGTCCCGCGATGCAACCCAGGAGAGTAACTCCGAGACCCTGCAGCAGGAAGTGCCGCAGAATCTGTGCCGGCAACGCTCCCAGCGCCAGGCGCAATCCGGTCTCGCGCCGCCGCACGCTCACGAAATAGCTGAGCATGCCGTAGAGGCCTATCGAAGCGAGCGATACGGCGGTAAGAGCGAAGAACCCCAGCAGGACGGTGAGCAGGCGATTCTCGGCGAATGCGTCATCCAGCTGCTCTTCGAGCGGCATGATTTCGAAAACCGAGCGGGCGGGGTCGGTCTCGTGCATTTTCCGGCGGATCGTTTGCGCCATGGACATGGGATCGGCGCGAGTGCGGACGAGATAGTACGGGTCGGGCATGGGTGCACTGACACACCAGTACACGGTGGGGACCGGCGCCACATTGATGCCCATCTCGCGCGCGTCTCCAACAACCCCGCGAACCTCGCCCGGCGGGAGGAAGCCGTTGGTCGGCATTTGCAAATGACGTCCCACGAGCGAAGTTTGCGCGAAATACGTGTTAGCAAAGCTGCGGTTCACAACGATGTTGAAGCTACCGGTTGTCTCGCGGCACATTTGCCCGGCCAGCAATGGAATGCGGAGAGTTTCGAAATAGCCCGGGGAGACGAAGCGGCTTTCGGCCATGATCTTGCGCGAGGGGTCCATCGCTGCTTCCACTACTTTGAGTTCCGCTCCCCACTGTGTGGGCACTCCAGGCAGGGTGGCCGCCGTGGCCGTGGCTTCGACGCCCGGCACCGACCGCAGCGAGTCGAGCGTGCGTTGAATTCTTTGCGTCAGGCTTTTCATGTCGGCCGTTTCGCCATAGTTGCCCGTGACATGGAAAGTGAGAACATGGCTCGCCTCAAAGCCCGGGGCCACACGTCCCAGCGCCTGGAAGCTGCGGACCAGGAGGCCCGCGCCGGCAAGCAGGGTGACCGCCAGAGCTACCTGCACGCCTACTAGCACCAACTGCAGAGGATTGCGCGCGGAGACCTGTGTTCGGCTAGCCTGCGCGAGCGATCCGGCCAGACCTCCGCGGGTGGCGCGAATCGCCGGGACCAGGGCGAAGAGCAGCGTCGCGGTGACGGCGCACGCAAGAGTGTAGAGCCCGAGCCTCCAATCGAGCCCGATCTCTTCGACGCGCGGCACGTATTGTCCGGCGGAGCGAAACAGGATCGCCGCTCCCTTCGCGATCAGCAGCCCGAGGGCCGCCCCGGTGACAGCAAGAAGAAGAGCTTCGGTGAGTAACTGAGCCACCACCTCCCGGCGCGAAGCGCCGAGGGAGAAACGGATCGCGATTTCATGCTGCCGATGCGCGGCGCGGGAAAGCAGCAACGCCGCAATGTTGGTGCAGGCGATCAGAAGGAGCAATGAAACCGAGCCGTAGAGCATCCACAGTGACCGGCGCACGCCGCCGACGGTGGTTTCCTTGAGCGGTTGAACGCTGACATCCAAATTCGCATCCGTCTTGGGGTACTCACGGCCCAGGTGCGCCTGTACGGTTGCCAGATCCGCCCGCGCCTGCCCCACGGTCACGCCCGGTTTCAAACGGCCGATCACCCTGAACCAGGTTGACTCCCGGCTCTGCCCATACGGAGCGTCCATCGGAACAGCAGACCAGAGATCCACGCCGCGCTCGGGAAATAAAAAAGAGGCGGGCATGACGCCGACGATGGTGATGGGATTACCGGCATACCGAAGCCTCTTGCCAACAGCATTCGGATCGGCGCTAAAGCGGCGCCGCCAGAAGCGATCGCTGATCAGCGCCGCATTGGTCCCGCCGAAGCGTTCTTCGTCGGGCGCGAAATCTCGCCCTAGAACGGGCGAAACTCCCAGCACCTGCAAGAAACGCGGCGTCACCAGCGCGCGCGTCAATTTCTCTGGGAGCGCGCCCGAGGATTCAGACTCGTCCTCGGTATAGTAGCCGGCGATTGCCTGGAAAGTCGAGTTTATGCGGTTCCAATCTTCCAGCCGCACCGGCGCAACAGCGGATTCCGGATCCTTGATCCGCCGATTCGACTGCGCAAGGCGCATCAGCCGGTCGCCGTCAGGAAAGGGTAGGGGGCGAAGGAGAATCGCGTCAATCGCCGAGAACACTGCGCTGTTGGCCCCGATGCCCAGGGCCAGGGTCAGGATCACAGTAATGGAGAACGAGGGAGACTTGCGCATGAAGCGAAAGCCGGCCCGCAAGTTGGCGAGCGTCCGATCCAGGATGGCGACGCGATGCACGTCGCGCAAATCTTCCTTGATCTGCTCACATCCGCCGAACTCGAGCATGGCCTGCCGGCGAGCCTCTTCGGGAGTCATGCCGGCGGCGAGGTTGGCTTCGGTCAGCTCCTCGATGTGAAAGCGAAGCTCGCGATCGAGCTCTGGTTCCCGGCTGCGCTTCCAGAAAAAAGATCTCCACCACGGCATTTTCCACCTCCTATCGCGCGGTCTCCAGAATCAGGCCGACCGCCTCCGCCAGACGCCGCCAGTTCATTTCCTCCGCGGCCAACTGTTTCCTGCCGCGCGCCGACAGCTTGTAGAACCGGGCCTGCCTGCCATGCTCCGATTCGCCCCATTCCGCCTCGATCCAGCCGCGTTTTTCCAGCCGGTGGAGCGCGGGGTAGAGCGACCCTTGTTGCACCTGCAGTACTTCCTTCGAGATCTGGCGGATGCGCAGCGAGACCCCGTACCCGTGAATCGGGCCCAAGGCCACGACTTTCAAGATCAACATGTCGAGAGTGCCTTGCAGCAGGTCGGATTTCTCAGGCGGCATCGTGTCTCCTAGACAATCTACATATATCGCCGGGATAGGTAGAATGTCAAGGAGAGAGTTGGGGAGCGCCAAGACGAGTCTCGGCGCGGCAGGCACGAGTGCCCAATGTCGCTTAGTTATCCCACAGCCGGACATGCGGATCCGTTGTGGGGCGGACCCCCTGGTCCGCGGCCGACGCCCTCGTCGGCCTTTTCACACGTCCACGCGCCTGATCTCGTAGGCGAAGAGCGGGTCCGGGGGACCCGCGC
>Ga0181537_10001408_pt1 | contig 22250 bp, 18 predicted proteins | sample PEATcosm2014_Bin_39_FD_119765 | JGI IMG/M metagenome (GOLD analysis project Ga0181537, IMG submission 119765) | Peatland microbial communities from MTU Mesocosm Facility, Houghton, MI, USA - PEATcosm2014_Bin23_10_metaG | ecosystem: Environmental > Terrestrial > Soil > Wetlands > Peat | place... | reverse complement strand
TCCTCGTCCTCGTCGTCATCGTCGTCGTCCTCCTCTCCATCGACCTCGTACACGTGGAGGATATTCTCGGCGGCGGCTGCACGGTCGTCTACTCCATCATCAGAGGAAAGAGAGGATATCTCGTCTGGGTGAGGTGGGTCTGGCTCATCGGGCGCAGGTTCTGGCTCATCGGGCTCCAGAGGTGGCGGCGGCTGTGGCTCCTCGTCTTCGTCCTCTTCCTCCTCCTCGCCCTCGTCGTCCTCTGAGTCTTCGTTCAAGACGGGCGGGACGAAAACGGAAGCAGCAAGCCCTTGAGAGCGAGTTACTATATGACTATGATTCGAGGACGACGACGCAGCGGCTGCTGCTGGAATAGACGTACTCGCGTTCTGGCTAGTCATGCTGGTTCTCGCGCGAGGGCGAGAGCGCAGACGTCCCTGCCAGTCTGGCGCAAGTCCAGGCACATCTTCGTCCGGCCGTTCGGTGCGGGGGATCGCGATGCTGGTAGAGTTTTGCAGCGCGGCGTTGATGGCGGCGCGGATGTTGTGCAGATTGTCGGCTTCGTCGCACATCCGCAGTTCGAGCGAGTTGCGCACCCAGAGGTTCTTGATGCGACCGCCTCGATAGGCCGAGAGTATGACGGTGTCAGCCGTGGCTTGAGGTTTGAACACCACGGTCGAGCCGTCCCCGCTCGCACTCACGTGGACACGCGGAGGGCAGGGGAAATCGCGTATCATGCCGCCCGACTCGAGGTTGATAGATATCACTGTGTCGGTAGGCGAGTAGATGCGTTCAACTCCCTCGCCGCCGCGAATCAGAGCCCCATGCTCACACTTGATGCGCTCGACGTTGAGCTTGGCTTCGATCTCGTAACTGCTCCATTCGCGATCAAAGTCGAGCCCAAAAGATCCAGGCCCATCGGGAGCCTGTGGGCCAGCCGTCCCCGGGCCAGAAGAGATCACCAGGACGTATTCCCCCGGGTACTGTTGGATGGCCTCGATGCGCCCCCTCGTTGCTCGATGCTTTGAGGTGACGACCAAGTTACCAGCTTGATTGGTCTCGAGGATCAACTCGACGCTGTTCTGTCTGCCAGAAGAACCATAGACATAGATGCGAGTGATGGTGACGTGAGGGAGAACGATGCGTCTGTTTGCAACAGACATGCTGGGATCCTGGTTGATGACGACGATAAAACCCTTGGTGCGATAGTCGGATTATATAGACGCGCATGCTATTTTTGGTAGCAAAAGCTATTTTTAGTCACTTTCCTTTTTTGGACATACACTACTCGTCCTCCTCCTCTTCGACTGTGGCGACCTTCTTCTTCTTGCTGCTGCTGCTCGCCTTTTGCTTCTTCTTCTTGTTCTTCTTCTTCTCCTCGGAAGACTCTTCGTCCTGGATCTCGGCCGGGGACGACTCCTCTGCCGACTCGTCCTCCTCAACCTTCTTCATCTTGCGCTTGGCTTGGTTCTTGCTGTCGCGCTTCCCTCTGCGCTTCTTCCTCTCGACAACACCGGCGAACGCGTCATTGGCGCGTGCGCAGTGTGCACACATGTCCTTCTCCACGCAGTAGCCCTCAAACTCGTCCTCGTCGGGATCCGAGTCTTCCTCAAACAGCTTGAGGTAGTCGGCCTTATACATGGTGCCTCCCCAGCAGTCGAGACAGCGCTGCTGCTGGCAATCGTCGCAGCCATAAATCGGAGCCGAGCCGCTGCCCGACTTGTACTTGCTCACGTGATCCTTGGCCTTGTCGTTGCACTCATCGCAGAGCCAGCGACTGGTTTCGCACTCCTCACAAAACCCCGAGGTGTCGCCAATTTCCTCCACGTGGATGACTTCGCGGCACTTGTCGCACTTGACATAGTCCTTCTCCAGGCACTCTTTGCAGAGCAGGTCGCTGTTGTCAAAGTCCTTGTAGGCGTCCTTGCCCTTGAGGCACTTGTGGCATACCTGGACGCCACACTTGCAGCTGACGCACTCGAAGCCGTCGGTAAACTTGACGTGGTGTTGCTCGACATCCTGTCTGCAGTGCGAGCAGAAAGAGTCGACAGACTTGGGCACGCACGTCGTGCAGAATGGGTCTGGGATCTTTTGACGATCCTCAAAGAGCCAGCACGCATCACAGCGCATCTCTTGGCACGTTCCCATGCACATAATCAGGTAATGGCCCTTGGCAGTGAATCGCTTGGCGTTGCACGCTCCGCACAAGGAGAGTCGGCAGTAGGAGCAGTGATGTTCCCGAATCCCGATGGCCGGGGGCAGAAAGTTGGCCTTGCACTCGTGGCACATGGTGGTGTCGATATCCTCGGGAGCGGGAGGATGACAAGGAGCTTCGTCCTCCACAGCAACAACTATTCCGTCGTCTTGGTCAGACATGATGATGAGGACGCCGATGGTGGAAAGAGAAACTAAAAAGGATCAGAATGGGCGACGGAATTAAATGATTTATCAGAGTCTATTTTTGGATTTGTGCCACCAAAAATAGCTCGAGTGAGAGAGTCAAGAGATCGTGTCCTCGATCTGACGCCACTGATTGTCGTCGTCATCATCATGTCATCAAAGAAGCGAAAGACGCCAGAGGAGACGGCGGTCTCCTCCTCCTTTCTCACCCGTTCATCTCCACGGCCGCCGTTCATTGTCTGGTTCAGTGATTGGGATGAGATAGCTGCCATGTGCCCCGCCCAGACCAAAGAAGAGGCAGAGCAATGTGTCGACGCACTCGAGTGGGAACTGGAGCTCAGTCCCGTGGATCACAGGGGTCAAGAGAGAAGCGTTCGGTTCTTTATCACCGATGGATATGGGCAGCCGATTGAGGGAGGCGGCGGTGGTGGCAGCGGCGACGACGATGACGATGACGACGAACCATTCGACATGAAGGAGCACAGCCCACAGGATCCAGACACGGGAGAATGGATCCATTGGAGGGGTTGGTCTGAAAACGCTTCCGAGATGTCTTCTGCGGGCTGGTTTGAAGAAGACGAGGTCATCGAGTTTATTCGTGGCCTCAACAAGGAGCTGGGCGGAGACTTTTCGGTGTTGAAGCGAATCTACCCGTGCGGAGACTATGACAACCTGGAACGAGACTACCCCAAGGCGTTCAAGGACGAAGACTCGGATGACGAGGACGAGGATGAGGATGAGGAAGATTATGGGCCCACATGGCCATCTTTAACAAAGACAACCTAGTTGTGTTGTACAGCTGTCTGTGGGTAAAGAGACATTTGCACAGAGGCAACGGCAACCTTCTCTGCCGCAGTGAGGGCATCGATCACGGCCGTGATGCGTCCCTCGTCGCGTGTCTCTAGCTTGTCCACCTCGGTCAGGTAGTCCGCGGCCGCACGACTAAAGATGGCGTGGATCTGCTCTGATGCCTTGTCGACCTCCTCGCTGCGCTTCTTGCCAACATCCAGCAAATAGTTGAGGCGTTGCTGGTGCGCTGGATTGCGGTCACCGCGCACGCGCTTGTTGGAACCAGGACCAGTGGACATTTTTGTTGTTGTTGCTGCTGTTGTTGTTGCAAAAAAACTACGGGGAGCATCCCAGGTATTTATGATTTTACACGTAGCTAAAATTAGTCGTACTCCAAATCTTCGTCGTCATCTTCGCGTGCGTGCGTGCCTCCATTGGTACTGGGTGGAGTTTCATAGTCCTCGTCCGATTCTGAGCCGTCGTCACAGCAACAGCACAGAAAGTCACACCACGTGACCTTACTACTGCCAGCGTCAGCAGAGTTTCCGTTCGCGCCGACAGACAGTCCGAGTGCTCGGGCTTCGGCCTCCTTCTTGGCAGTGAGTTCTCGCGCACTGTGCATCAGTCCCCTGGCAGAGCTCTGGGCGCTCGAGGTTGCCGATGTCACGGAATCCAGGCGTTCCTGGCGCGTTGCCAAGGCCAGCCTCGCTCCCCTCAGAGCCCCCATGGCGGTCTGCAGTTCGCCATTGTCGACTGGTGTACTGTTGCTGCCGTCTGGTGGTGGTCGAGCCATTGTGACGCTCTTTTTCATTCCACATATTTTAAGAAGCACGGGGAAGGAGACGCCACTGTGGTTGTGGGGGCATCAGGTACTCGGGGTTGTCGCGATAGATGTCTGGGTACATGCGCGCGACCCAGGCTGGCAACACACCCGTTTGCCAGTACACGTCGATCGCATCTTTGAGCTCGGGGATCTCCTGGAGTGTGGGAGGCCGCCCGATGCGCTTGCATTCTTCGAATATCAATATCCGCCGCAACAACCAGCGCCACAGCGGCTCCGAGTATTGCACCTGGAACAAGTTCACCTGCAGAGGTTGTCCATCCTTCCAGCATCCCTCCTTGGTGCATCCAGCTCTGTAGCCGCACGCCAGGAATCCATACTCCCCGCACAGGACCTGCATCTGCACCGTCATCTGAATCAAGTGGCTGGCCTTGGGCCGTCGACGCAGCAGCCAGCGACTAAACTTGCACTCGATCATCAGCCATGGTTGAGACTCGTAGCCGAGGATCAGCCGGTCGGGGCTGGCCCGCACAAAGTGCCAGAACAGGTGCATGAACGAGCGTGGCTGACGCATGCGCGTGACACCCAATCTCCTGGCAGCCTCAACCGCAATGTCATCCTCGTTGGCCGTGCCCGCCTCCATGTCATCGCTGGGGTCCTTTTGTTCGCCGGGACGCCTGACCATCTGGTGCCACTTGTCCTGTGCAGAGCCATACTTGCTTATGCCTGCGATCTGGTCAATCTCGCTCGCGTTTGCCTTTCCTTCGCGCTCCTGTTTCCACAAGTCGCTGCCTTGTTCTCCTTGTCCTTCCATGATTTTTTATTTTCATTCCGCTGCAATCGCAAACTTTAAGACGGCCAAAACATCAATCGTCGTCGTCCATCAGCGTCGGTCTATTGGGTCTGCCCAGGATGGCCCGAGCCTCATTCACGATGTGGAGCACGACGTTTGAGGCAACGACGTAATATTGGTCGTTGACCGGCTGGGCATTGTCGAGGTCGAGCTGAAGGACGTGTTGATTCCTTCTGAGGACCTCGACGACGGGAGACTGCAGACGCACAAAATACAAGTCCAGATCCGCGACCCGGTGAACATCCGCGGCTCGGCAATCTAGTATGGCCTGAGCTCGGACCTGGCGATCGTCTTGTGCAGACACAATGACAATCTGTCGCAGCTGTTCGTGTGTGACATCGGCGACGGGCATCGCGGCGCAGAACGCATACTCGCGTGGAAGACTTGGGAAATTTATAAAGTGCCACTATTTTACAAGGAATCGATTGATGACAAACTTTTTGCGACCCTGAGCCGCCATGGCCAGCAGGTAGGCGCCGATGCCGTACTGCGTCTCGATCGCCGCGGCCGCGTCGTCGGCGTCCGCGTCGCTGCCGGCATCGTTCGCGGGCTCCTCGCTGAGGTTGGGACACACGGTCTTGAGCACCTGAGCAAAGCCAGGAGTGACTCCGGCGTTGTGCAGGTAGTTGCGGAAGGAAAACTTCTTCTCGTCTGGCAGCTTGAGTTCCTCGGGACTAAACAGGCCGCGCTGAATGAGCTCCTTCTCCAGCATGTTGCGGGCCCGAGAGGCCAGCGGGTGAGACTCGATCACGTAGGCGCCTGGCACAAACACCATGGCATAGCCACCGTCGCGCTTGTAATCAGTGTGACGAACGATCGAGCAGGCGATGCCAATGATGCGCTCTTCGTCTGCCACCCGAACGAACCACATGCGGAGCGCAAACTGCCTGCCGTGGTGAGGATCGTTGGGAGTCTCTTGTGCATCGACTGGCAGCACTGCGGGGACGAGGTGGAAGGCACACGCGGCAACGGTGGCGATGCAGGGGTCACCACTGAGCATTGCGGGCACGAGCACGCGACTGGTATACTCTAGGTAGTCGGAGATGTCGCTCGAATACTCGATGAGCGAGAGCTCATTCTCCTTGGGGTCCTTCTTGGGTGGAGTCGGCAGGGGATTGGTCACCGAGGCAGGCAGCGTGGTCCAGGTGCGATCGCGGGCGTACTTGGCATTCACCGACAACACAGCGCGGAGCATGCCAGAGGACGACCAGGCATGGGTCCTGTGCATAGTTCGGAAGGCGTACGAAAAGAGCAGCAACAATTCCGTGTCCAACGCGACCTCCAGCTTGGGCACCAGGTCCTTGGCTGTCTGGCCCTTGAGGGTGATGTAGTCGTCATTGGCGTGGGCATTTGCCTCTGAGTAGCGACCCTCAAAGTGTCTTCCGCTCTCTAGCGGCTGGTTGTCGGGCGTCAGGTACAGCTCGAGGTGATAGGTCGTCTGGAGCATGCTCTTCACCTCGGTGGTGACAGTGTTGGCATACTGTTCGTTCAGCTTGCGCGCCGCTTCGATGGCCTTGATCAACAGGTCAGGTCGCTTGTTGGCGTTGTCCTGAGCGGCCCTTTGCACCCGCTCGCGCCCCTGGATGCGACTCGAGATGCAGCGCTGCAGCCCAGCCTCCATGGTGTTGACCAGGTGACAGATCTGCAGCTGGAACGAACGGAGCCAGTCCAGCTGGACAGACTTGCCGTTTCCAAAACCATCCGAAAGTGCCATCCTCCAGGTTTGCATGACGAATCCGTTGAGATCCGCGGCAGAGGAGTCGGTGGCTCGGATGCGCCACAGGCAGGACCGAGGGGGCAGCACCGAGACGTTGCGACAGGGGAACCAAGGGACGAGGCAGGCGACAGACTTGGACACCAGCTCCTTGGGCAGCACGTGAAAGTGCTTCTTTAGCGACTGATGACGGTCGTGGTCCGCCTCCTCGTCGCGCTCGGCGAACGTGGTGCGCTCCAGGTACGTGAGTTGGTTGATGACCTCGGAGGCGCTAAACTTGGGGTTGGCGGCGCCCTTCTTGCTCATGATGTCGTTCGCCTCCCGCAGCTTGCCCTTGGCGTTCTTGCGGACCATCTCCTCGATGGAGCCGGCGATGATGAAGCGCAGCACGCGCACCGGCTTCTGCTGACCCATGCGATACACTCGCTTCTTGGCTTGCTCCTCCACCTGGGGGTTGAACCAGGGATCAAAGAAGATGACCCAGTTGGCCTGGGTGACGGTGAGGCCGGTGTTGCCCGCCTTCTCCGACATGAGCAGCACGCGGTACTTGCTCTCGGCGGCCTGAAACTCGGCCAGGTTTGCGTCGCGGTCCTTGCCAAGCACACCGCCCGAGTAGATGGTGCTGGTGATGCCCGCCCTCTTGAGCGCCTCCTTGAGTGCCTTGAGGGTCTCGACAAACATCGAAAACACCAGGATCTTGTCGTCCTTGGGCACTCGATCGCGGATGTAGGCGACTGTCTTCTGGATCTTGGTGGCACCCAGGTGGTAGCAGGGCAGCTCAGTGTCGAGCAGCTTGGGGTCGGCGAACGATGGCAGCACACAGGCCTGGCGAGCGCGGGTGTAATACTTGAGCAGCATTGCCGCTTCGCTCTCGCCCGACTCTAGTGCCGTGTAGACCTCCTCGCGGATCAGGTTGCGGGCGTGCGCCGTCAGACCACCGGCACCGACCTTGCCCTCCTTTTTCCTTGTCGTCTTGTTTTTGTCATCTGGGTCCACGATGGGATCCTCCTCGTCCTCAAACATGACTGCACCAAATCCGGCCTTCTTGGACTCGAGCGCCTGGGCGACGGTCTTGAGCTGCTCCACATAGATCTGGTGCAGCTGTTGCTCGTGCTCGGTGGCAAAACGGAAGGCGAGCTCAAACTCGAGGCACTCGTACTTGAGGTAGGCCAGCGACTCCTCCTGTTCGATCAGCTCTGGCCGCGTCTGCTTGATGCGCTGGACCGTCTCCACAAAGATGCAGTCGTCCAGCGCCTGGTCGATGGCCTTCCATCGGTGACCATCGCTCTCGTAAACGATGCCAGGATGGCGCAGAAAGGTCACAGCCGAGGCAAAGTCGCCCTTGTTGTTATTGAAGGGAGTTCCAGTGCTCCACCAGCGATTGGCGGCAGCGAGCAGCAGTGCGGCCTGGTACCGCTTGCCCCCGGTGTTGCGGAGTTCGTGGGCCTCGTCGACGATGACGCGCCACCAAAACTGCGAGAAGATGCCGCGCTCGAGGAACGGCAGGCAGATGAGGTTGGACTCGGGGTTGAGCTGATCCTTGATGATGGGCAGGTCCTGCAGGGGTAGGCGAGCGCCGAGTTGCTCCACGCGCTTGATGCACACCAGCTCCTTGACCAACTTGTCACGCAGGTGCTCCCACTCTCGCTGCTGGTTCTCCTTGGAGATGAAACTGCCCTTCATGCGCTTGCGATACGTCTCCCAGGGCAGTACATAGTTCTTGAGGTCCTCGAGGACGCGCTGGTAGGTGGTGATGACCAGGTCGGCGTGTTCGAGGGCGTGCTGATCGAGGTCCTTGTCATCGTAGACGTAGATGCGCATCATCAGGCGGGGGTCGAGGCGCGTCTGGATGTCCTTCAGCCAGGCGTTGTGGATGTGACTCTTGCCGCAGACCACCAGTGTGCGACGCGCCGGCAGGTGGATGCGCTGCTGCCAGGACCCGGGCTTGTCTCGCCACTCTTCTGACCACTGGATCATGTCGCCGATCAGCTGGTACAGCAGCATGATGGTCTTGCCCAGACCCATGTCAGCGGCCATGATGCCACCGCCGTATCGCAGACGACCGGCGTTCCTGAGTCCAAATGTGCAGTAGTGCTTGTGCCAGTGTGCATACTCGACGGCAGAGAGCTCCTTCTTCATGGACCACTCGATGCCCTCGCGCTGGATGGTGGTGAGGTTGACGCGGATAAAGTCCTCGGGCTTGGTGCCGGGCAGAGGACGACCGCGAGCATCCAGGATCTTGGAGGCCTCTCCGAGTTCCTTGTGCACAGAGATGACGGCAGGCTTCTTTGCAGCAGGTTCTGTTGTTGTTGGTAGTGCGTCGCTGCTGCTCACGCTCTCGATCTCATCATCGTTGCCGTCGTCCTGCTGCTGCTTGCGCTTGCCATTGAGTGGCGCAGCGGCGGGAGCGGGTGACATGTCCGCATCCGCCATGACGACGACGAAAAGTGTCCAGGACAAGTGGTGGTGTTGCACCGAGAGGGAATAGGGTCTGAGGTATATAAGTTGTTAAGAAGCTATTTTTGGTAGCCGGCTAAAAATAGCACCTACGTATCCCGAAAAGGAAATTGACATGTCCACAGACTTTTCTCATATTCTTTCCACTGCCACTACCACCGCTTCCACACCCAGTGAGATCATGAGTGGTAGCAAAGCTGTGGCCTCCTCCTTCCTATCTGTGGATCCATCTCTCTGTCAACACGACTGGAATGGCTGGGTGCGTGTCCCACCACCGAGTGTCTATCGTGCCGAGAACCGATGTGCAACATGCTGCGTCAGGATGGTGTCGGCGTATTGGGCATGCCAACTGACTCATGAGCACACCTACTACGATGGCATCTGCCAGGACTGTGGCGTAGAGAGCGACGACTTTGAGCACGCCAGTTTTCAACAGGAGCACGCAGAATAAAGCAAAAGGAGATTTTTTACTTTGTGGATGAGGAAAAAAACAAAATGGATCATCCCCCGCCATTATCATTTGTTTTGTCACTGCTGTACAATTACACCCGTCGTCATCACCGCACCGTCAGTTGACGGGTATCTGTAACCGGGGCACGGAGAGCTCCCCCACCTTCTCTGAGATGAGCAGACCCTTCTCGGTGCTCTTTGGCTCCACGTGTCGGATGCCGACTCCTGCGAGCAGCCATGATGCGCGAGCGGCGAGTTCTGGCCTGTCAAAGACGAGGATGACGTTGCGATTCTGGGCGCTGGGCACAGAGATGGTGCCACGGTAGTAGACAGCGATGCTCTGCAGGATGGTAGCGAGTGCTCTTGATCGGTCGCTGGTGCGCAACTGGTCCAGGATGCCCTGCTCGAGTCGGGCCTCTCCGGGATCGAGTCCACGCGGCTCGCCAGAGGGGCTGTAGTAGGCCCCGGCCACCGGCACAGGCCTGAAGACGTACTCGGTGCTGCTCATCGAGAATCGGCTGCCCGATTCGTGCTCGACGCCCTGGAAACCGAATTGCCGCAGCTTCTTCTCGCAGTAGTCGCGGTCCTCCTCGGTGTAGAACTTCCAGTCGGTGACGCCGTCGTTGTGAGCCTTCTGGAACACGCCACCGAGCTCAATGATGATGCTGCGCTGGAGTTGGTTCAGCTGCTTGGCCGTGGTCACCGTGAGTGGGTGCTTGATGATGTCGAGAGACACTGAACCGAATCGCTCCACTCGTCGGTCCACCGTGGTGAGGGCGTAGGAGGAGGCGTCCGAGATGACCTTGATTCGCTCGCGTCCACGCCCTGCCATCACCAGCTGTGGCTCCTCGCCTTCCGCCGTGACGATGTTTGGCCCCCAGATCTCGATGGTATCGATGGTGTCGCGCAGGAGCTTGGCGCACTCCTCGTCGGTCAGATCGGGCACCTTCTTCTTTTGCTTCTCCGTCTCCAGAGAGAGCTTGAGGCGGTCAATCTCTCCATGCAGCTTGTCGAGTTCGTCCTGCAGCTGCGCCACCTGACCGCCTGCCGCCCGTTGACGCGCGAGCTCTCCCAGGGCCTGGTCGCGATCCAGTCTGACTCGTTCGAGTTCGAGGCCGAGCTGTTCGAGCTGGTCCTCGAGCTGTCGCACGCGAGCGAGCAAATTATTGATCTGTCCTGGGTTGGGTTGCGGTTGGAGTTGCCCGCGCAGCTGTGCAATCTCCGTGGCCTGCTCTTGGATCTTCTGGGCTTGCTTGGCGATCTCGGCTCCGCGCTGATCGAGTTGAGCTTGCTGTGCTTGGATTCGCTGAGCTTGTTGCACCAGCAGTGCGTTCTTCTGTGCCAGCTCGGCCTTGTCCGGGGCCTGTGCGGCGAGGGTCGCCTGGAGCGCTTGCACTTCAGCTTCGAGCTGGGCGGTGCGCTTCTCGGCTTTTGACTTTGCGTCCTCTGCGGCAGTGATCTGTGCGTTCAGAGCGACGATCTGAGCCTGCAGAGCCGCGAGCTGTTGCTGTAGTCCAGCTTCGGAGGCCTGAACCAGGGCCAGCTGCTGCTGGTACTGCTTGTTCTGGGTCTCGGCAGCAGTGAGCTTGGTCTTGAGATCTGCGTTTTCTCGCGAGAGGCGATCGATCTCGGCCTGCAGACGCTGCTGAGCTGCGACACTGTCGTCTCCCAGCTTCTTGAGTTGCTGAGCAAGTGCGTTGGCTCGCTGTTCCTCGGTTTGGAACTTTGTCACAGCAGCATCGCGCGCTGCGACCGCCGTTGCCAACTCTGCTGTGAGTCTGGCAACGTCTGCCACTGCAGCAGCGAGCTTCATCTCCACATCGAGGGTTGTTTGTGTTGCTCCGTTCTGCATGGCTTGGATCTGCTTCTCCAGCTGCACGACGCGGCTACTGAGTCTGGCCTTCTCGGCGTCTGCGTCCGCCTGAAGAGACTCGGCATCCTTGGCCCGTCGCTCTGCGTCTGCCAGGGCCGCAGCCTGCTGCTTGGCAACGTCGTCCATGGCCTGCTTGAACTGGGCGAGCTCCAGCTTGCATGCATCGAGGGCTCGGCGGGTGTTCTTGTGGCTCTCGTCCTCGGCCTCGAACTTGCCCTTTTCTAGTGCGACGGCGGCGTTCAACTCGGCCACCTTTCGGGTGAGCTGTGCCTTTTCGGCTGTCTGATCCGCCTGCAGGCGTGCACAGTCCTTGTCGGTGGCACGGAGCTGAGAGAGCTCCTGGTCCGTTGTGCGGGCTTGGGCTTTGAGTGCATCGACTTGTCGTTGTAGTTCTTCACTATCCTCCACCGCGGCCTTTCGACGCTTCTCCAGATCATCGAGGGCTTTCCTGTGAGCGGTCTTGAGTCTGTCTTGCTCGCTCTCACAGTTTGCGTGTGCCTGGTTTGCCACGTCGAGATCCTCGCGTGCCTTGCCGAGTTGCAGCCGCAACAGTTGCTCCTCCGTTGCCGTCTGAGCCATGATGCTGGAATAGAGGGAGGGAGGGAGAGAGGAGGAGTTGAGGTGCTGATGTTTGGCGGGTCTTTTTTATTGAAATAGAAGACCCTGCTCTGGTTGAGCGGTAGGTAAAAAATAATTTTCCTCGCCAACTCTTGTACAAATCTCTGATGGTCTATTTAAGCCCCCAGAGCTCACAGATGAATGTTGGTCCCCGACTACTTCTTTTTCCTCTCTTGCAAATGCGCCTGCTGCTACTACTCTGCCTGGTTGCGCTGGCTGTTGCGACTCCCCCGGCGTCCGACAATGGGGCACACCCTTACGTCGGCATCGCCTATCGCTACGTTGACTCGCTCAACGGCTACGTGGTCTGCTCTGGCTCGCTGGTCAACATCCCGGCGCTAGCCAACACTGGCAGCTACGTCTTCCTCACCGCCGGTCAGTGCATCGCCTACGGCAGCGGCAACGGCGAGCAGTTCCAGGTCACCTTCTCGCAGAGCCCCGGGTTCACACGCGACAGCAACACTGGCCAGATCGTCGAGGTGGTCACCGATGTCTCGTACTCTGGGGTCGGCTACAGCGAGTATCGGCTCGATCACTTCCAGGACGACGCTGGCAAGAACTTTGGCTTCATCACCCTGAACCTGCCCTCGGCTGTGGCCACAGCCCTGGGGAGTGCCCCAGCGTTCCCGGCTCAGGTCGGCGCCTTCTCCACCGCCTTCCCGTTCCCCAAGGCCGACTACAGCCCCCTGTTGACGGTCGGCTATGGCTTCTCGGACGATGCCACCCACATCCTGGGTGACCGACGCGACTGTGGCATCCAGGTTGCAGTGGGCATCTCAGACATCATCGCGGCCACGCTGTCTCCCCAGTGCTACCTCGGACAGAGCGGCGCTCCACTGCTGGCCGATGGCATCATCTATGGTGTCTCGCTGCTCTCCACCGTCAACCCCAAGCCGCCGCTAAAGTCCAAGGCGCAGTACGAACGCACAGACAGCTCCGACTTTCAGGATCTCATGGCTCGCGTCATCCCCATGATCAATCCCTCTGCTACTGCCGGAGGCGGTGCATCAGGAAACTGATGATTTGATCGCGGTCCTTTGTGATATTTTTCTTTACCACCCACACGAATAAATTCGGGCTTACAAAAGAGCTTCCCTTTGTCCACAGAGTCAGTTGTTAGTGGCAATCATGGCCGCCACCGCCACACCAGTGAGACTGATGGGCGCTTTTGCCAGCGCCAGTGCCACCACAACGGTGAACGTGGGCGATGCAAAGCAAGACCGCCAAGCGTTGGCACACTCTGTGCCCGCGGACGTCTCTGTCGCAGCCTCGGCCACCGGCCTGCCCGTGGCTCAGCCCCAGGTGGACCAGGGCGCGTTCATCATCAAGATTGTGCCGAACCAGGACAACTCTGGTCGCTTTGTGATCACAGAGTCCTCTCTGCACTCGATGCCGATCGTCGCTGACCCCGCTGAAATGGCCAAGAACATCCCGCTGCTGCGAGACTTTTCCGCCGGTACCATTGATCTCGGTGGCAACGGCACTGGCAATGGCGCTCCTCTGCTGGGTGGCACGCCATCCAAGACCCCCTGGATGGTCGAGGGCTACCCGGTGCTGCCATTCATCACCAAGACCTACAACCGACGGTCGATGATCTCTGCCATGACAGACTACGAGGTGTTTGCCCGCAGTTGGCAGATCAAGCTCGTGGACCCGCGCACCTTTGGCATGCTGGGGCCAAACCGGTGGCATTGTCTGCCCACCCCGTGCCCCGTGTTTGTCAACGTCCCCAAGTTTGGCGTCGGCGTGGTCAAGTATTGGCGATGGGGCAACACACAGCAGCTTCCGATTCTGTAGTACGTGCTTTCAATTTTCGGTTTCGATTCCTTGTACTGACTTTTTTCTTTGCAGCTATGCGATTTGGAAGCTCACGCCGCTGGGCATCTTTGATGGCGATTCCTACATTGGCCAGTGGTACGAGATCTTTGCCACCTGGGTCAAGCCGATGAAGTGGGCCATCTCTCAATACTGGCCGTCGTACAACGCCGTGCTCGTGATGCAGGACGACGGCTACGAGTTTCAGTGGACCGTCTCTGGCATGAAGAGCTCGAGCAATTTCAAGATTGTGCGCGCCCGCAACGCGCTCACCCGCACCTATCCGCAACTGGATGCCACTCTCTCGGTCAGGCGCATGCAAGGCATCCCCGACGAGCTCCAGCAGGAAGAGGCGGTCAACGCCGCTCGCGAGGCCATCCGGCAGCAGCAATCGAGATGGGCCGCTTCGCAGCAGCGGGCGTATCGGCACATGCCGGCGGGCGGTGGTCGCATGCCACCCTGGGCCGAGCAGCTGCCCGACGCGGTCAACTATCACCTGGCTCAGGCCGGCCTCACACCTGTCGGTGCCGTGCCCATGGCACCTCCCGCTCCATCACTCGCGCAACAGGCCGCAGCGGCAAAGGCCAAGAAGGACGACGAGGACGAAGAGGATGACGATGAGAAGGAAGAAGACGAGAAAAAGAAGAAGACGGCCGCTGCCGTGGCCTCGGTGTACCCACCCCCACCCGTCAGCGTCAAGAGCGCGCGTGGCACTATCAACCTCGCCACATGCAATGTGATGCGGATCAACGCCACCCAGCCCTCTGGGCAGCAGACGTGATGATGGCAGTGTGTTGTAAATGACTTGTTACTAAAAATAGCTTCAGTTTCCAAAAATAGTCTACCATCAAGACCATAAGTAAAGGGTTGTTGGCACACAATTCGTCGCCCTGTTCCTCGTTCCATGACGACCGACGCCGGTGCCGCCGCCGCCGTTGCGACTTCTTCTTCCCTGTCTCTGCCCTCCCATGACGAGTTTGTAAAGTATCGCACCTGGGAGGAGGAGGAATTTCACAAGCAACGCATGAGAAAGTACCCCGAATTCACGATGGACATCCGGGATGCGTTTGACTACTATCACAACCCCAAGAACATCATCGATGGCGTGGCATTGTCCATGCTTGCTAGTAGATTCAAGACTCAGAATGGTACGAAACGCTTTATCCACTCTGCCAAACCCGACATCGACGAGGAGGATCGGGCACGCCAATCCGACATTGTGCGCACGGGCAACCTCAACCTGCTCGATCGCGGACGTGACTGGTGGGTGTTGATCAATGCGGAGAATGGCCTCGATCACTGGTGCCTCAACGTGGTTAACATGCCAGATCTCATGCGAAAATGCAAGACGTCAATTCCGCATCACAGTCTCGGCGAACCGATCCTCATGGAGCTGACGCTGGAAAATTACAAGACCCTACCCTGTTTCGCCCAGATGCTCCGTGGCCGCGAGCACGATCGCACCGTCTGGAGTAACTACCGTGGCCTGGTCCCGAGCCGTCTGCTACTGCATTACCAGCTCAAAAAAACGCCTTGCCGTTCCTCTTATCGCAGAGGAAGTTGAAGTAGTTCCTGCACCCGTCAACTCATTGGCAGCAGCAGCATCAGAGGAGAATGATGAGGAAGAAGTGGAGCGTCCGCCCGCCCCAGCTCCAGCGGCAGCAGCCGCCGCTTCCTCATCCTCCTCCGCCGCCCCCGTCGCTGCACCACAATCCGCATCAAAGAGACCCTGGGCCGACACAGACGATTCTGTTCGGTTTGTGAAGCTGGCCGTGCAAGAGTACGAGACGGCACAAGAAAAGTACAAGCGAGCGGAACTCAAGTGGAAGGAAATGGATCGAAAGGCGAATCAAGCGCACAGCGAAATGATCGTCGCAGCCAGCGCCGCAACGGCCGCAAAGAACAACCTCGATGCACTGCTAAAGGAAGACGACGAAGACGAAGAGGAGGGACCCAAGAAAAAGAAGAAAAAGGAGGTTCCCGTGTGCAAGATCTGCCTAGAGGACAAGAGCGCGCTGCTGACATACAACGGATGCGGTCATCGTTGCATATGCAAGGAATGTGCTGACAAGCAACCAGCCAAGGGACAGTGCGCAATCTGCAAGCTGCCTTACACCAAGATCATCCCTATCTATGACTCATAAACAATCCACTTTTATCCATTAAAAGAGGGATGGGCGCAGCAGCAGCGCGATCACACGAGGGCAATGCCCCCAGCGCCAGAGAAGCTATTGCCAGAGAGAAAAGGTTGGTGTTGGTGTTGTACATGGGCCTCGACTGGCAAATCGAGGGGAGCAGCAAAGTCAGCTGGCTGCCGGAGAGCCGGGTTCCAGTAGTAGATGTTGCTGGTCTGGAGGCTGCCGCTATCGATCGGATGAGCGAGCTGGAATTGCGTCTCGGCGATCTTACGGCCGAGCGAGGTGGTGCTGCTCTCGGAGCCGGCGTTGGTGCGTTCGCGCTGCATCCACATGTTCTCGATCTCTTGCAGTCGGGGACTGAGAGGGAACGGCAGAGGCGTGGCAGCGGCCAGTGCGGCGGCAGGGAGGGGAAGGGGAAGTGGCAGAGACGCCAGCGAGGCAGCAGCAGCGGCAACAGCAGCGGGTGCCGGAGTGGGAGGATTGGCGAGCAGGCGGACGGCGCGGGTGGGCTTGTCACCGGGCCCCGAGGCGGCCTTGCGCTTCTTGGCGGGAGCATCGGCAGAGGCAAGAGGAGTGACGGTGGCAGTAGTAGCAGCAGGGGCGGGAGCAGCGGCAGTAGTGCGCGGCTCGTAGCTGATCCAACAGTCCTCGAGACCTCCCGTGCGACCAGCCTCCTTGGCCTTCTTGACAGAGAGCTTGTTCCACTTGATCTTGTTGACGTCGGGGCGAGCGCCTCCGGCGACGCACTGCTCAGGAAGCTTGTAGGTGGCCGAGTTGGCGCCGTCAAAGGTGCCGTCGAGGACGCCCTGCAGCGTGTCGCGACCTGGTGGCCGGCGATGCAGCTTGGCCACAAACTCGGGGTCCGAGAGCAGCGGGCGGTAGGTGCCGGGGTCGGCGTAGACGTGCAGCTCACCCTCCTCGTCCAGGACGGCGACGAGCACACCGGCAGCGGTGATGCAGTGGGTCTCGGCGGCCTTCTTCATCATCGACTGCCGCCGCCGCTTGAGGATGTTCTTGCGGGCCTGCACCATGTAGCTCTCGCCGTTCTTGGTGCGCGGATGGCCGCTGTTGGGGATGCCACGGATGTTGCCGAGATGGTAGCCCGTGAGATTGGTGCCGGCCTCCTTCTTGCGTCCCTTGCGCACCGCACCACCATCACCGCCGCCGGTGGAGCGCTTGCGTCCTGAACCAGCGGCGCCAGCAGCAGCGTCAGAAGACTTGTCGCCGCCGTCGTCGTCGTCCTCCTCACCGTCATCGTCGTTCTCGTTCTCGTCCTCCTCGTCCCCGCCAGCGTCCTGGTCCGCAACTGGTTCGTCCTGGTACTCTTCCTCGTCTGCTGCCGCGCGCTTCTTCTTCTTGTTGTTGATGCTGGTTTTCTGACGCCGGGCAGCGGTGGCGAGGTCGGAAAATGCAGCGCGTGCGACTTCGAGAACTCCTTCCGTGGAATCGATAATAGCAGCAGTATCCATTTGAGAGTAGATAAAACAGTCGAGAGGAAGAAGAATAGACTTGGTAAAAACTCGGGAGGTGTGGCCGCGAGTCAACAAAAAAGTGAAGTTTTGTGTTGCACCAGGTCCCCTTATATACCCTCGAGGAGCTAAAAATAGCTACTTACCAAATATGGCAAGTGCTAAAAATAGCCTCTTCTCGGAAAACTCTGCTGTTGCTGTCGTCGCCACCACCACCAGTCAACGCTCCGAAGCGCTACCGGACCGCATTGACATTGGAGACGTAAATGTCCCCGAATGGGGGGACGCGTCCGCGGACCTGGCCGAGTCCCGGGACCTGGCCGATGTTTCGCTCGCTCAGCAAAAGTCGGACCAGTATGCAGCGCTGTTGACCAAGGAGCGCTCGGACCTCAGCTCCAACATCATCAACTATGCGGTGTTTGTGTTTGTGGCCGTGTACGGCTACGAGATCGATCGGAGGACGAACCTCGTCGTCATTGCCGCGGTGCTGTTTGCCTTCTTCACCATCACCACGCACGTCAAGGCTCGCTTCAACATGGCGATGCAGGAGAAGCGCATGTACGGCTCTGGCAAGCTGCTGCCTGGTCTGAATGTTCGGCTGATGGACATTGCCACCTACTTTATTGCCTTTCTGCTGATCCAAGTGCTCACCACTCGCATGCGCCCGCTGGTGGCCGACGGGCACTTTAGCATCTCGGGTCTGGTGCTGGCCGCGTTGTTGTTTGTGGTGGTGTACGTTCAGTCGCACTCGGATCAGCTGAGGACCGAGTCTCTGCACGACCCCAAAGATCCGTTCCCTCATCACGAGAAGGTTGAATAAAAACTATTCTTCATTGTGTTGTTCTACAAAATCAGAGGGCAGCGGGGCCAGCCCCTCGAATGGCACTGGATGCTTTGAGGGGTTGGTGAGGTATCCGAGGACTGGGCCGAGTACGCTGTCCAGACAGTCGCCCACCTCCAGGCAGTCACTGTCGCCCATGACAAACAATCGACCAGAATTTCTTGTCGACGGTGAGAACCAGCCCAGCACCGCAGCGTCCGTTCGCCTCCCATCCACGTACTGATCCGAGAGTCCCAGCTGCCGCAGCAAGTAACCCCCAGAGGGAAAGCGCGTGATCTTGGTGCCGCTCGAGTAACGCAGCTTTGCTGCAGAGTCAATCTGCCCCTCGAGCACCGCCCATCCGCTGAGTTCCACGCCAAAGTGATCCAGAAGGCGGTTGAGATCGCCCACGTTGCACCCGCCCGTGTACGGGAACCACCACTGGCGCGAGTTTTCGTCGTAGAACTGCAGCTTCCGGATCATGCCCTTGTGGTGCCACTCGGCCGCCACCAGCAACGAAAGCCCGCGCTGATTGATGTCCTCGTGGAGCTTCTCGGTCTCGTACCAGGAAATCTCTGCCTCTGGGTCCACGAGCAGCAGCGCGGCATAGTTTTGCGCCTGGAACGAGAGCCACGAATCGTTGAGCACCTCGAGAAAGTAGCCCTGCTGCCGAACGTATCGATACAGCGCCTGAAAGTTGGTGTGTGGGTGATCACCCCTCATGTCAAAGAGCTGCTGTCCAGAGGACAGACTGTCGCGGGGGATGTATCGCACAGGATAGTTCAACGAGTGGTGCTGATCCCAGAGCAGGCGCTTCTCGCGTGGAGGAGTGGGGATTAGGCGCACGGCCAATGGGATCTTCAGAACGGGGTGGTCGTCGACTCGGACCGCGATTGATCCCTCCACCACGCCGTCAATCTTGGCCGCCTCGGGGAACCTCGCCTGGATCGAGACTCCCAACCAACCCACCCAGGGCCATATGGCACCACCGTGGGTCAGGGTCACCTCCAGTAGGAGGAGATTTCCATCCTTGGGGACAAACACAGCATCGACGATGGGAGCATACACCTCTCGGCTGTTGAGCAGCGTGACGTTGATCAGGATGGGCATCGAGGAGCAGTAGAGCGGCTGGTCGCAGTGAGGCCACATGTACGGACAGTCGGTGAGATTCAGTGACTCGGGAAACGCCGAGATGTGGGGCTGGAAGCGAACTCCCAGAGCTCGTGTGATATTCATCTTGCCAGCGCCCTGTTCGTAGATGTGGTAGCCGGGCAATCGGTCTGCCGTCTCTAGCAACAGCTGCTTCATGCTGGCTGGGTTTACCCAGTTTGGGTTCTGCTCTGCCAGGAGCGCCACTGCACCGGCGACAAAGGGTGAGGCAAACGATGTGCCCGAAGAACGGCGGCAGCCATCTCCGTAGGCCAACGCCCCCAAGACATCGTCTCCAGGTGCCAGTATGTCTGGCTTGACGCGACCGTATCCACCGCTGTTGAGCTCCCACAGTGTCATGCCTCGGGCGCTGAACGGTGCCACGTGCTGACCGCTGGCGTCCAGGGCACCCACCCCAATCACCTCGAGTTGGTCAGCGGGGTTGTTGTGGGTGCCATAGTGCGGCCCATCGTTGCCCACCGCTGACACCACAACGACGCCCTGTGCGGCCAGCTCTTGGATCTTGTCGATAAACGGCTGATCGGCAAAGTCTGGACCTCCGGTGCTGAGGTTCACAATGTGTATGCGGTGTTTGAGCACATAGTTGAAGGCGTCGAGGAACCACGAGGTGTACGAGACGTGCCTGGCGGTAAACACCCGCATGATGTGGAGCTCGACGTCGGGTGCCAGACCGGGGCAGGCCTCGTTCCTGCCGGCGATGATGCTCGTCACCAGACTGCCGTGGCCCACTGCATCGTCTAGGGTGCGTTCGTTGGTCCAGTTGATGCGCTCCTTGGGCGCAGGGATGTGCGTGTGGTTGCCCGCGAGACCCGTGTCAAACACTGCCACGCGGATCCCCCTCCCGGTGGGTGCTCCTGCCACTCTTGATGCCAGTATCAACAACACCACCACAAGAGTCCAGCGCATCGACGGTAGCAGGTATTCAAGATTTGGTACCTGGGGGTGTTTAAATGAAAGTAAAGTGCCTTTATTTGACGGTTGCGCAGCAGCAGCAACAACGATGGTGGACGTGGACGGAGCGGTCCCTGCGACCTCGTATCAAGATTCCATGCCACCTCTACACGTGCAGGTGGATTCCGGAACCGACAGCCTGGCCCAGAGCGCGCTCACGATGGCGGACAAGGCCTGGAGAGATCTGATGCCAGGAGAGACGGTCTATCGACTGGTGAAGGAAGAGGAGATGCGACAACACTCACTCGAAACACTCTACGGATGGGACAAGTTTATCCGCCGCACGCTCATGCTCCTCGCGATGGCACTCGTGGTGATACTCGTGCTGCAATTCATCGTGCGACGGTGCATCAACAGCAACAACAACAAGCAGCAACGGCGTCAATAAAACCAGAATGTATATTTTTACAGCTTGTTTGACATGCTGAGAGTCTGTTGAAACACAATCAATACACCCACAAACACCACCGCACTGACGAGCAGCATCACAAGAGAGTTGTCCAGCGTCACCATGGCCTTGTTGCTGAGGAACCACATGTTTTGCTGGTCGGCCGTGGTCTCGACCATGTAGGCCCCGCGCTTGGGTCCCTCGTCCTCGCGGCGCGGCGGCTTGGCAAAGGTGAAAGGATCCGCTGTCGGCGGCGGGATTGCCACAGTAACGACAGACAGGCCAGTAGATGAGGAGGAAGACGCGGCAGCGGCAGCGGGAGGAGCAAGTGGTGTGAGCTCAAAGCCATTAGAGCCTCCGTCCACTGCGTCGGTGGAAAACAATGGAGCCTGCTGGGGTGCCACAAAGAGGCCCCGAGGAGCAGTTCCTTGAGGGGCTGGCTCTTCGCTTTCATCGTGTACAAAGGTCGTGCGATACCATCGCTGGAGGGTATCTGCCATGAGCGAGCGAGCGAGGGGATACCACAAAATAGTTGATGATAGCGAAAATTTATTTAGACACGATTCACGAGCGAGGCTGCCAGGGAAGTCTGGTGCTGTTGTTCGTGGGAGGGCGGATGGAAGAGAGGGAGACAGGCAGCACAGCGTCACACTCCTCCAACAGGAAGGCGGTGATGGCGCTGTTGTCGCAGTGCAGGTCCTGGCGGATGATCTTGTGTTCCCAGTTGAACTTGGTCACCACGGCGTGCGACCGATCGTAGGGGACCTGCATGTAGATGCTGGGGTTCCAGGGGCAGTAGACCACCGTCTCGATCACCACCTCTGTCTCGAACGTGTCCGAGCCGCAGTTGTGCAGGTCCCGCTCTGAGACTTGTATGTCGACGAATTCCAGGTACTCTCCGATGAGGAAAAAGTAGCTGGGGATGGAGCGAGGGTTGGAAAAGTCGAGCCCGGTCCAGGAACCTCCCTGGGGTAGCGTGGTGTCGTGTTCGTACAGCGTGGCGTTGGGAGAGAAGAAACTCAGGTAGCCGTAGAAGTCGCCCGACTGCAGGGCGGCCATCTGCTCCAGGACGAGTGCTGCATCTTGACTGGCACACCAACTCTGCATGCGACGCTCCACCACTCGATCCAGGTCGCCGAGCTTGTCCTTGTTGTGGTTGCTGACGATCAGCACGGCGATCAGCAGACCCAGAGAAGCGGCGATAAATAGCCACGTGCACAGGCCACTCGCCAGCATGGCATTCAGTCGCCGCCGAAAGGCTCCTCCATTTGCTTCTTGCCAATCCGGAGCACGCATGCTGCTGCTCGCTACTTGGCAACAGAGAGTCGAGATTATATAAACGAAAAAGTTGCACCACTGATGTATCTCCAACGTCCCGTCGTGACACGGGAGAAAAATTATAATGTCTAGCAAGAGAGCTCCTCCCGTTGCTAATAATGGAAGTGCCGCCACTCCCACCTACAAGGTGCTCAAGAGCGGAGCGGGTGGATTCCGAGTGACTGGCGGCGGCGGTGGCGCTGGCAGACGACGAGACACGGTGACGGCGCAGGACTGGGTCGAGATCCGCTCCGATGAGATGAAGCGG
>Ga0181537_10001407_pt1 | contig 22251 bp, 19 predicted proteins | sample PEATcosm2014_Bin_39_FD_119765 | JGI IMG/M metagenome (GOLD analysis project Ga0181537, IMG submission 119765) | Peatland microbial communities from MTU Mesocosm Facility, Houghton, MI, USA - PEATcosm2014_Bin23_10_metaG | ecosystem: Environmental > Terrestrial > Soil > Wetlands > Peat | place... | reverse complement strand
GGCGGTGCGCCTGTCGCACAACATCCGACAGCTGACGATCGCGCCCCTGATGGCCGAAGCCATGCTGCGGATCAGCGAAGAACGCTCGGTCTCCAGCTTGTTCAATTGATTTTCCCGCCGCGAGCGGCTAAACCGCTCGACCCAATCAGATAATCGGCCTGATTAGACGATTGTCAGCATTTCGCCTTACGTAATTAGGAGCTGAAACCGAGCCGCGTAGTGGTTCACCGTCCGCGGTACGGCGTAACCAAGGCGGTGGAAAGTGCTGTGCTGTGCTGTCGGGCTGATCAGCTGGCCTCGGTTTCCCGGCCATGGCGCGAGAATCGCCTGTCCGCCCGGCCCCATCGCATAACTCACAAAGGGGTTCATCCCGGTCGACGGTCCCGTCAGCGTCAGTACCACTTGATAATTTGCGCTGTCTAACGTGACCGACGCTAACTCTGCACTCGATTGTTCGTCGCCGTAGAAAAAGCCATAATTCACGTTCGAACCAACCCACATTGTATCCCAGGCCAAGCCACGGCCGTAGGTCGGTTTTGAGAACTGGATTGTGATCTCATTGTCATCTCGCTTCAGCGCGAGAGGGACAAGCGGTACCCAATCGATGTAATCGTGAAATAGCGCTTTGCAGCATAGCGCGAGCATCTCGCCCGTCATCATCCGCCCTATTTCGGTGCCGTGGAGGCCGTCAGGTGGCGATACCGTGAAAAGCCCTAGCGGCGTGTAGTACATCGGGCCAATCAGGATGCACTCGTCGCTGTCCCGAGCCACAGCCAGCTGATCGAGCGCGGACGTATGGAACCAGGTCTCCTGAATTGCATTGTTGATCTGCAGAATTAGGAACTTTGGCGCAACGCCCTGGCCCGTCTGGGTCATAATGTCGGGGACCAGCGTCGCGATCAGGCTGGAAAGAGACGCGGCGTAATCGGGGCTTCGTGACTCCCCTTGTACCCAGGCAACGGCACGGACAATCGGTATCGTCCCCGAAGCCCTAGCCGCCACCGCAAATCGGTTTGCAGCGATTAGCAGGTTATCGTATGTCTGGGTGCCCCTCAGAAACTCCTGAATTGGCTGACCGCCGTTCGATACGGTGTGCCAAAACCAACGCGGCGACGCAGCGCCACCGTCGCGGACAAACTGCTCCAATGCGACCGCAGCGGGGACCATCAAGGCGAGCGGGGAAGAAGGCGGATTCGTCAATTTTGCGATGCCTGATATCAATTCCGGCTCGAAGGGCGTTGCCCCCCAAACGCCGCTTCCCTTCAGGAAACCCACCGCCTCATTAGCATCAGTTGCACAAGTAAAGGTCGCTGGCGTCTCGCCGCCAATCCCTGCGTTCGATTGCCCATATATCAGGATTGCATCCATGATCGGTTCCTGGAAAAATTTGCAATCGATCGTCGGTTACAACCGTTTTAAATTGTGCCCGGAAAGATCTGCAATGGAAATCTAGGGCGCAATTTTCCAGTTCTTATCGGGTGATCCAGAATATGGCAAACATGGAAGTGATGGATTGGATAGTTAGTTCTTCTCTGAATTTTTCTTAATTCATGGGTCTTGTTAAAATCGTTAGCAGCTCCTTCTTCACCAGACCAAGGGTTATAAGTGATGGCGCCTTCGATATCATCAAAATACATTGGGACCGCCGGCACGTAATAGTGAGGACTAAATTCCAACATTTTGAATGCCGCAAGCGTTGATGAATAATAATCAACGTCTACAGCAACAAATCCAAGCCTATACCCGTACATACTTTCCTCAAGCTCGGGTATAGTCTCTTGGACATCGCCTATTATTAAGTGTGCGAAATCGGGAAGCTTGCTGATGATTTCTGCGGCATCTGGCATCTTGTAGTCGCCAGGGTACCACAGTTCAGGGTGATCTCTGTAATCGGTGATAGGAGGTAACCCGGTAGCATTGTCGAAACCATATACTTGTATGTCTATTTCAAACTGTTTTCTAAAAAACTCAGCCGCCTTACATAGATCAAAGAGACCATTTCCCCAAGCGACACCGAGCTCTACGGCAACAAGCTTATCATAGTCACAATGAATGGCTTGAAGAACTCCGTGCAAAAGGGGAAGGGCGTAGTGATGACGGCCAATGTCTATTTCATTGTTTCGGATCTGGTCGGAAATTGACCTGACAAAATTGTGCAACTCTCGCATATTTTGGATATGATTTAGAAGTCGCATCAGATAGACCCTTTAATATCTTAAGATCGAAGTGGCTTCAGACGACGCTTTCTCAAACTCTATCAGCATGGCGGTGACGTTATTGCCCATATGAGCACCCGATCGCAAGGTTGCGGATGCAGAAATGGACGTCCAATCTTCCTTGACGCATCCCTAATATAGCTTCGTCGCGACCATTTCAATAACTGCCAGAGAGTAGCGCGACGCCGCTTTCCTGATGGTCGATCTCCAACGCTGCCGCCAATGCGGGGCATGGCGTCAAAGGGATATGATCAGCTACACTAGGTGCGGCCTGGGTCGTGGTAGAGGTACTGCTTTGGTTTAACTGCCGTGGCGACATCGCACTGATTACTCTGCGACGATCCGCCCCCACTGGTAATGCGTGTTCATCGACCGATTTGGATATTGTTATGTGAGAATTTTTCTGTAATGGAAGACCCTCTTATGCCTATGCGGAAAAATTTTCTACCGCAAATTAAGATAATCGAGCTTTTCATCTTGGCCGTAACAAGTTCACTTCGATCATGGAATGACTAATGAACCAAATAAAGTCACGCCTCAAAGATACATTTTTATCTGATGACTTGATTTTTCGACTTGGCTTCGCGCTTATTGTAACTTCCGCACCTTCATTATGTTATTTAATCGTAGGAACCGATCATTTATTTGAAGAAGATAACAAAATTCTACACTTTACAAGTGTCATCGCAAGCTGCGGCATGCTCGCTGTTGGTTTAGCCTTAATATTTTGGCATACTCGGAAGCACTCCACGCCCGGTTCACAAGCTTACCGGATAACGCACCCGCGGTTACGGCGATGAGGCTGTCACGACGATTGTTATCGTCCGGCAAAATCGTCCGTAAACCGGGTTGCCCTGTGTCGACGCCGCAAATCGGATGGCCAGAGACCCACGCAAGCGGGTCAGTGCCGGGAGCACTAGGGACCTACACTGTCGGTGGAACATATGATAGTAGGTAACATATGATAGTAGGTTGTCGCTGGTCAGGTTGCTCAGCGGATCGGATAGACGACTTGACGCAAATGGCAATTTCACAAAAGCAAGTTCGCCAGTCAGGTGAATTGAGCGAGAACATATAACCCAAATGGCGCGACCGATCGTCATCGTCTACGGCAATTGCCAAGCCGGATTGTTTGCCGATTCATTCCACAATTTCATCGGCAGCGCGGCGGATTGGGACGTCCATTATATTATGAGCTTCGTTCATCCGGCGGAGCCGCAACACCAAGTGCCGCGCGCCGACGTCGCCCGCTGCGCGCTGGTTTTGGAACAACTGGACAATGCTCACCCGCTGCCCGGCTGGCTTCGCGAAGACCTGCCGGTCAATGTACCGATCGTGCGCTTTCCACCGATCGACTTTAATCTTTTATGGCCATTCAACTTTGACGATCCGCGAAATGTCAGCGAACCGCCCGATTATCCGTTTGGGCGCTTTCCCTATGGCGATCGGGTCGTCGTCGAATTGCTGCGCGAGGGTTTGGCGGATCGCGCCTTATGGCAGGCCTATCACGAGCGCAGTCTTGCCCGCCTCCCGGACCTGAAACGGTTGCGCGGCCTCGAAGCACAGCGCCTTGTCGCCCGCGATGCAGCGGTCGACATCATGGTCAGCGATCTTGTTTTGGCAAACCATCGCGCCCGACCACTGTTCTGGACGATCAATCACCCCACCGGATGGCTTCTCGGACGCGTGCTGGCTCGGCTGTTGCGTGCCGCGCAGGAGCGTCTCGGTAAAAAACTGGACGAAACGACCGAAACACAAGCTGTGGAGCTCTTTTCCACTTGGGAGCCGTTCGGCCATCAGCACCAGCCCATCCACCCGGAAGTCGCCCGTAGACTGGGTCTGGAGTGGTGGACGCCGGACCGCAGTTACCTGTATTTCGACGGCAGCAGGCTGACCTTTGAAGAATTCATGCTAAGATATATTAGATTCTCTTAAGGTTCGCTGGCTAGATTGCTGCCAGAGCCGTTCCTTGATATTTGCTCCGTTACCGTTGAAGCCGAGTGTGTAGGTGGGTTATGCCGTTCCGTGCCAGGTCCAGAGATGATGACAGCGTCTATCGCTGCGCGAAATTGTGCCACGATATCGCAGGCGAGGTGCTGGAATTTCTGCCGCACACTCGGGAGTCGCAGCGGATACTCGTCGATTTGCTGACCGGTAGGTTGGCGGCGTCTGGCGAAGACTTCCCGATCAACGTTCGATATATCGCGGAGACAATAAAATGTCCGGATGAGTATTTGATCGCGAATTGGCGAGGGTCCTATGAGAACTTGGCCTGGCTGATGGTGCATGAGGCGCTGTCACACTTCTTCGCCAGATTTGTTCTCGATAATTGGCCTGTCGAACCGTACTTAATCCATCACGTGCCCAAGAGCGCCGGGACCAGCCTCTACGAACTGATCCACGCACAATCGTATTTCGTTGCCTACCCACAAACCACGTTCAGTGCGATGTGCGTCACCAGCGGTTTGGTCGGGTTTCCTGCCCAGCTGGCCGAATTCGAGCGACATAGCACCCGGCAAGATCGAATTTACCTGGGCGGCCATTTCAACCTGCCCAGTATGCTGGACAGCCTTGGCAAGCACGGCAACTGTCAGGGGATCTCGCTGGTCCGCTCGCCGATCGAATCGATCAGTTCGGCCATCCGTTATGTGTGGACATTGATTGAGCAGAAAGACGCCGCGTGGGCAGCCGCCTATCCCTCGTTTGCTCCTCAACAACTGACGAGTATCCGCGAGGCCGCGACCCGTTCGGACGATTCCGCTGCCCTCGCCGCAATGCGCGAGACTGCCAGCGCGATTCTCCAAGGAGCGCTATTTCAAGAAAACTATGACGAGTTGCTCTGCCAATATTACTACAACGGCAAGGTCGATGATCCCACCACCCTGACTGGGCTCCTTGAAGAATACCGCAATATTGTTCCCTGTATCGATATGGCGCGCGACGAGGAACTGATCCGCTGGCAATTGCGTATCGACGGTAAAATCCCCCGGGTCAACGTGTCGCTGCTTTCCCACCGCGATCTTGCTCGTGCATTCGGCGGCGATCAGGCATTTCGCGCCGCGATTGCCCCCAGAATCCTTCGCAGCTCGGAGATTTACGGTGTGCTCTGCGCCCAGCACGTCCGCTCCGCACCGACGGCAGTGATGCCTTCGTGAGAACAGGCGGGGTCGAACGTCAGCGAGGAATTACGAGCGGCCTGTCGATTGCGCGATGAAATCAACGAGTCCGCCGATATTGGGGATCGTATTGAGCGCCGTCGCGCTGATCTGGATGTGAAACTCGTCCTCGAGCCGCATCACCAGACTGACCTGCGACACCGAATCCCACCCCGGCACGTCGAGCGCGCTCGTCTGCGCCGTCAGGCTTTGCGCATCGACCAGAAAAGCATCGGCGATCGCCGCGACAACTTTGGTCATGATGTCGTCCCGATCGGTCATTGCGCCGGCACCCCACTGCGAGCATTAAGAAATTGCGTGCGATTAGCCTCGCGGCTGATCTTGCCGCTGGTGGTTTTGACCAGCGTGCCGGGCGGGCGCAGGACGATCTGCGTCAAGGCCAGCCCGGTACTCGCCAGCACCGCCTCCCGCAGCTGTCGCACGAGCGGCGCGCCGTCTTCGGCGCGGGTCTCCGCCATCAGCACCGTCTGTTGCGTCCCAGCCATTGGGCTCGGCACGGCGAACGCGACGCAGCGCCCCGGCAGCACGTCGTCGACCCCACTCGCCACCGCTTCGATCTCGTGCGCGTAATAATTTCGCCCGTAGGCGATGATCAAATCGTCTTTGCGACCGGTGATGTACAGTTCCTCATCGACCAAACAGCCCATGTCGCCGCTGTAATACCATCCGTCACGCAGCTTGAGCCCGGTCAGCGATGGTTGGCGGTAATAACCGTCGAACAGAAAGGGCGCGGCGATCGCGACCTCGCCGATCCGGCCTGGCGGCAGGTCGCCGCCGTCATCGCCGACGATACGCAGGCCGATACCCTCGATCGGCGAGCCGCACGAAAGCAGCCTGATCCCTTCGCCAGGTTCGACGCGGCCATGTGCTTCAAACGCGTCACGATCGACCGACAGGATTCGAGGCGATAGACCCACCGGCGTCTGCGTCACGGCGAAGACGCTCTCGGCCATCGCATAACAGACCTGCAATTGCTCCGGCGTAACGCCGCACTCGGCGAAGCGCCGCGCGAAGACCTCGAAACTCTCCGCCCGGCATGGCTCCGAACAGTTGATAAAGGCACGGACGCTGGAAAGGTCGCGCCCTGCCCCGCCGCGAACTGAAGCGGCAAGATGATTAAATGCAAAATTCGGCAGCCAGCAGAAAGTCGCCCGGTGTCGCTCGATAACGTCCAACAACGTCGCCGGCGCCCCGACCCACTCGAAAGGGTCCAGCGATAGCAGCGTCGCGCCGCTGGTCACGGTGAGCATCAGACAGGCGATCAGCCCCATGTCGTGATAAAGCGGCAACCAGGACGCCGTGATGTCGGCGCCGGAAAAGCCGATCGCGCGAGCGTACGCGTCGGTTTGCCGCAACACCGCCCCATGCGACAGCATCACGCCCTTCTTTAGCGCTGTCGTGCCTGAACTGTGTTGGAGGAAGGCGACATCATCCGCCTGCCGTTCGACGGGCGCCGCCGCGGCGCCCCCCTCCCCGGCAATACCGGCGGCCGACCGCATTCGGTCGGCATAAGCGGGCAGAAATTGCCGAAACTGCTCGATCAACTCGGGCGATACGACCAGCAGGCGCGGTTCGATGCGCTCCAGCAAGGCGGCATGGCCGCGCCAGAACAGATCGTGGCTTTGTTTCGGGTTCGGATACGGCATGAACGACGGGACGATTCCTGCCAACATCGCGCCGATAAAAGAGAAATAGAGTTCCGGCTCATGCTTGAGAAAGATCAGCGCGATATCGCCCGGCTCGCACCCCCATGACTGGAAGCGGCCCGCCGCGGCGCGGGCGCCTTCAAGCAGGCGCCGGTAGCTGATTGTTTCGCTGCCGTCGCCGGAATAGTGGATGCAGAACGCTTGTTCAGGCGCCTCGGCGGCGACCGTCTCGAGCCGCGAAATGATCGTATCCACCGATCGCGACATGCTGAAAACACTGCTTTCTGATGATCATCGGCTCGCCGGCGCAGCATACGATTTTATGTGAAATTAATGTAGCGCAACATGAATTCTTCAAAGGTCAGGTGGCTGCCGTCGAAATAGCGATATTTGCGGTCGGGCGACCACCAGGTCAGCCCGAGCCGCCGCGCGAGTTCGGGATGGATCGGCTGGTGCTGGTGACCAAACGGCTCCCATGACGAGAACAATTGTATCGCGCGCGGCTCAGGATCCTCGGGGAGTCCAAGGGGCTCCCGCACGGCGCCCATCAGGCGACCCAGCACCCGCCCGAGCAGCCATCCGGTCGGATGATTGATCGTCCAGAACAGCGGAACCTTTTGATAATTGGCGAGAACCAGGTCGGCGACCATGATGTCTGCGACGGCATCGCGCGCGACCAATCGCTGTGCCTCGATATCGCGCAGCCTGTGGGTATCGGGCAGACGAGCGACGCTGCGCTCCTGATACGCCTGCCACAAGGCTTGCCCGGACAACCCTTCGCGCAGCAGTTCGACGACGATCCGGTCGCCATAGGGAAAGCGCCCAAACGGATAGTCTGGGGGTTGGCTGACATTGCGCGGATCATCAAAATTGAAGGGCCAGTAGATATTGAAATCCAACGGCGCGAAGCGGATCGTCGTCACATCCTTTGGCAGACGCTCGCGTAACCAGTCGGGCAGCGGATGCGCCGTATCGAGCTGTTCGATAACCAGCATGCAGCGCGCCAAATCTTCATCGGTAATGCGCGGCTGCGGCTGCGATGGGTGAACAAAGTTCATGACATAATGCATGTCCCACTGAATAGTGGGGGTCTGAAACCCTTTAAAGAGATCGGCGAATACCCCCGCCTGGCAATTGCCATACATTATCAGGCTTGCCTTTTGCATTATATCACCAGTCCCGGATCAAGGTCCGTCGCGCACAGAAATCAATCAATCAATGTCAATATCAACAACCGCGACGGCACAAAAACCGCCAAACCTACATATTCCTGACATAACCCCCGACCGAACGGCTGTAACATATTCGTGCTTTCCGGGCGTAAAGTTCCGTACCGGCCCTGGATCCTACAAAATCTGTCTCGCGGACGGGCATCCTGCGCGCAGGAAGTTTTTGCATCCCGTGGAGATTGAGGCGAATTAGTAAATTTCTTGTGAGCGCCTCTCAACGAAACAGCGAGCGATCGCCAAACCGGCGAGACCTGGCAAATCTAACGCAATCGGCCGCTTCGAACCGCTTCCAAGGCAGCCGAAATCCCTAAACTCGCGGGGCGCCATCCGATGCATAGCCCTTTTCGACAACCGCCAAAGATTGTCGTCTTTACCGGGCCGGGCTTGTCGCGCGAATCCGGATTCGCCCCGTTTGATGCGGCGACGATGCCGGTAGGCGTTGGCGTCGAGGATGTGGTGACGCGCGAGGGCTTTGCGCGCGACCCGACGCTGGTTCAGGATTTCTACAACCAGCGCCGCCGCGCGCTGCGCGCCACGACGCCAAACCCCGCGCATGAGGCGCTCGCCACGCTCGATTTGACGCTCCCGGGCGAGGTGCTGATCGTCACCCGCAACATCGACGATTTGCATGAGCGCGTCGGCACCCGGGAGATCATCCACACCCATGGCGAATTGCTAAAGGCCCGCTGCACGATCTGCACGCAAGTCAGCGACTGGTTCGATGATCTTGGCGAGCGGAACGACTGTCCAGTCTGCGGCAATCACGGGCGTCTGCGCCCGCATATCGTCTGGATCGGCGAGGAGCCGCTGCGTGTCGAGGCCGTATATGCGGCGCTCGCGACCTGCACGATGTTTGTGTCGATCGGCAATGCCGGGGGCGGTGAGCCGAGCCGCTCATTCCTTGCCGAGGCCAAGCGAGCCCGCGCCCACACCCGCGAATTTGCCCGCGAGCCGACAGCCGCCTCCCCCGATTTCGACGAATGCACCTACGGCCCGCTCTGCGAAACCGTGCCGCATGGGGTGAAACAGATGATCGCGCGGGGCTAGCGCCGAATTTTTTTCTTGAAAGGAGGAGCCGATGCCCGTCTTTCGCCTTCCGCTATCCGGCAATGTCACGCAGACGATCAACCCGTGGAATTGGGTATTCAACCCGATCGGCAGTCAGGTCGGCTTAATCAACATCGAATTGGGACAATCATCGCAACCGGCGGTCGAGGAAGAAGTCCTCACCGATGTCGCAAGCTACGGCAAACAGCTTGGCCGCATCGAAGAGGCGCTCCTTGTCCTGATCGATCATTTCCGCCCCGAACGCGACCTCACCGCCGCGGAACAGTCGGCGATCGACGATTTCAGGTCGCTCGCCGTCGCTGTCGCCGCCGTGAAGGCAAAACATCGCGGGCATGCTCTTCATAAAGCCGGCCAAGGCCCCAATTTAGCGTCGGGATAGTTTCCCCTCACACGTCGTTGACTTCTGACCAGCGGCGCGTCGGCGCGTGCGGAGAATGGTATGCACATCAAGATCGGTTACGAACTCACCTACGAATGCCTGCAGCCGACGCCGATGGTGTTGATGCTCAGCGTGCACCCGTCGCGGCTGGAAGACCTCATCGTGACCGACGAGATGATCGCCGCGCCGGCTGTACCGCTCCATCGCTACCGCGATTGCTTTGGCAATCTATGCACCCGGCTCCTGGCGCCGGCGGGACAAATCCGCCTATCGGCGAGCGGCGTCGTCAAGGATAGCGGCCAGCCCGACCAGATTCTCGAAGACGCGCGGCAGCATGCGATCGAGGATCTGCCCGACGATGTGCTGATGTTTCTGATCGCCAGCCGCTATTGCGACACCGATCGGCTATCGGATACCGCGTGGTCGCTGTTTGGCCGCACCGCACCCGGCTGGCCGCGCGTGCAGGCGATTGTCGATTACGTGCACAACCACATCGCGTTTGGCTATGAGCACGCGCGCTCGACCCGCACCGCGCTCGACGCCTATCACGAGCGCATTGGCGTGTGCCGCGACTTTGCGCATCTGTCGATCGCGTTTTGCCGGGCGATGAACATCCCGGCCCGTTACTGCACCGGGTATCTCGGCGATATCGGCGTGCCCGTCTGCGATCTGCCGATGGATTTTTCCGCCTGGTTCGAGGTCTATCTGAGCGGCGCGTGGCATACGTTTGACGCGCGCCACAACAGGCCCCGCATCGGCCGCATTCCGGTCGCCTATGGCCGCGACGCCGCCGATGTCGCGATCAGCACGACCTTTGGCGCGAATACGCTGACCGGGTTTACCGTGTTCACCGACGAACTGGTGCCGAGCGAGGTCGCGCGGCCGCTGGTTGCCTAAGCCGCCATCTGCTGCCGCGCCGCTTCCTTGATCATCGCGGCGCCTTTTTCGGCGATCATGATCGTCGGTGCGTTGGTGTTGGTCGAGCTGACCGCCGGCATCACCGAGGCATCGATGACGCGCAAGCCTTCGAGCCCGTGCACGCGCAGCTGGTCGTCGACGACGCTCATCGCGTGATTGCCCATCATGCACGAGCAGCTCGCATGGTAGACGGTCGAGCCGTTCTCCCGCGCGTAATCCAGCAACTCGTCATCACTCTGCACGTTCGGCCCCGGCACGTTCTCCTCGATGACATATTTCGCCAGCGTCGGCGCGGCGAACAGCCGGCGCAGGAATTTCAACCCGCCGACCATCGCGCGCTTGTCGGTGTCCTCGGCCAGATAGCGCGGGTTGATCGCCGGCTGCTCGCGAGGGTCGGGTGAGCGGGCCAGCACGTAACCGCGCGATAGCGGCCGCATCTGCCACGGCCCGCCGGTAATGCCCGGCCGCTCGTCGAACTTGCGGATCAGCCCCGGCTTGTAGCTCGCCGGCGCAAAGACGCATTGCACATCGGGTGTCGCCGATTCGGGCAATACCTTGACCGAGGCGGCGCAGAGCGAGGCGCCAAACGTCAGCATGCCCCGGCCCTGCACGAAATAGCGCATGATCTCGTTGGCAAAGCCGAGACCGCGCGCGCGCTCGTTCAAGGTCTCGATATCGCGCACGAGACACGACATGCGGGCAATGTAATGGTCCTGGAAATTCTGCCCGACGCCCGGAAGCGCGTGATGCACCGCGATGCCGGCTTTTTGCAGCACTTCCGGCCCGCCTACCCCCGATAATTGCAGTACGTGCGGCGAGCCGACCGCACCGGCCGACAGGATTACCTCGTGCCCGGCATCCACATGCTCGACCTGGCCGTTGCGCGAGAAAACGACCCCCGTCGCCCGCTTGCCGTCAAAGACGACATGGTGGACCAGCGCGTTGGTGATGATCTGCAGGTTTGGCCGCTTCTTCGCCGGGTTGAGATAGGTCACCGCGGCGCTGGCGCGCCGCCTTCCGCTGCGCGTCTGCTGGCACCAGCCGATGCTATCTCCGGCGCCGGGCGGCAAATCGTTGACGTCGGCTCGGTACTCGACGCCGAGCTCCTGTGCGGCATCGATGATCGCCTGACACGCGGCCGGTCGCTCGCCCATCGGCGACGTCGTGAGGATGCCCTCTTTTCCATGGATTTCAGCGACTTCGCCAGTCCATTTCTCAGCGCGCTTGAAGAAGGGCAACACATCGTCCCAGCCCCAGCCGCGATTGCCAAGCTGCGCCCAATGGTCGTAATCCTCGGGCTGGCTCCGGATGTAGATAAGCCCGTTGATTGACGACGAGCCGCCCAGAACGCGGCCGCGGGGATAGGCGATGGCGCGGCCGGCAGTGCCAGTGTCGGCTTCGGCCTTGTATCCCCAGGTCAGCTGCTTGTGGTCCAGGAGCTTCATATACCCGGCGGGGATGTGGATCAGCGGGTTCCAGTCCTTGCCGCCCGCCTCGATCAGCACAACGCGCATCGCCGGGTCCTCGGTCAGCCGGTTGGCCAGCACGCACCCGGCAGAGCCGGCGCCGACGATCACGTAATCCGCTTGCATGGTGGTTTCCTCCCCGTCACGCACCCATCCGTCATCCCGGCGAAGGCCGGGATCCACTCGTCAGTTGCCTGAGCCCGTTGAAACCTGGATCCCGGCCTTCGCCGGGATGACGACAAGACAATTACGCCGCCAGCTTCTGGCGTGCGGCCGCCTTGATGAATTCCGCGCCCTTCTCGGCGATCATGATGGTGGGCGCATTGGTGTTGGTCGAAGTGACGGTCGGCATCACCGAGGCGTCGATGACGCGCAGACCCTCGATGCCATGCACGCGAAGCTGGTCGTCGACGACCGCCATCGCATCCTGTCCCATCTTGCAGGTGCAGGTCGCGTGGAACACGGTTCCCCCGGTCTGCCGCAAATAATGCAACAGCTCGTCGTCGCTCTGCACATCCTTGCCCGGCAGCATCTCGCCGACGAGATAAGGCGCCAGCGCCTGCGCGGCGAACAGCTTGCGAACCGCGCGCAGCCCGCCGATCGCGCAGCGCCTGTCGGTTTCCTCGGACAGGTAGCGCGGGTTGATCGCCGGCGCCTGGTGCGGATCGCTTGACTTCGCCTCGACATAGCCGCGCGACAGCGGCCGCATCTGCCACATGCCGCCGGTCATGCCGGGCTTGGTGTCGAGCTTGCGGATCGGACCCGGCGCGAAGCTGGCATTGGCGAGCAGGATCTGCACATCCGGGGTCGCGGATTCCTCCAAAACCTTGACCGACGCGCAGACCAGCGAGGCGGCGTACGTCAACAGGCCCTGCCCGGCCAGGACATAGCGCATCAGCTCGCCGACAAAGGGCAGACCGCGCGCCTTTTCGTTGGCGGTCGGCGCGCCCTTGATCTCCGCAGTGACGCGCGCGAGGAAATGGTCCTGCAAATTCTTGCCAACGCCGGGCAGCGCGTGCACCACCGGCACGCCGATGCGGGCGAGATGGTCGGGATCGCCGACACCCGACAATTGCAGCACATGCGGCGAGCCGATCGCGCCGCCGGAAAGGATCACCTCGCGCACCGCGTCCAGGCGCTCCACCGCGCCGTTGCGCGAAAATTCGACGCCGGTCGCGCGCTTGCCGTCAAAGGTCACGCGGCGGACAAGCGCGTCGGTGACGACGGTCAGGTTCGGCCGTTTGAGTGCCGGGCGCAGATAGGTGCGCGCCGCGCTTTGCCGCCGCCGCCCGCGCCGCGTCTGCTGCACCCAGCCGATATTGTCGCCCGCGCCGGCCGGCAGATGATTGACGTCCTCATGGTATTCGAGGCCGATCTCGGTCCCCGCTTCGATGATCTTGTGGCACAGCAGCGGCTTGTCGGCCGGTCGCGAGGTCAGCAGCGGGCCGTCCTTGCCGTGATATTCGTCTTCCCCGCCTTCCCAGCTCTCGGCCTGCTTGAAATACGGCAGCACGCTGTCCCAATCCCAGCCGCGATTGCCGAGCTGGCCCCAATGGTCGAAATCCTCCGGCTGTCCGCGCACATAGATCATGCCGTTGATCGACGACGAGCCGCCCAGGCACTTGCCGCGCGGGTATTGGGTCGCGCGCCCGTTCACTCCTTCGTCGGGCTCGGTCATAAAGCCCCAGCTCCACTTCTTATGGTCGAGCAGCTTGATGTAGCCGGCCGGCACATGGATCAGCGGGCTGGTATCGCGGCTGCCCGCCTCGATCAGCAGAACCTTGACGCTCGGATCGGCCGTGAGCCGGTTGGCGAGGACGCAGCCGGCCGACCCGGCCCCGACGATCACGTAATCTGCTTTCATTGTTTCCTCCTCCTGTCATTGCGAGCGGAGCGAAGCAATCTCGTGCCGAGGGCGCACGGTTCTACGAGATCGCTTCGTCGCGCTTTGCGCGCCTCGCAATGACAATTCGACTATGCCGCCAGCCGCTCGCGCTGCGACGCCTTGATCATCGCCGCGCCCTTTTCGGCGATCATGATCGTCGGCGCGTTGGTGTTTGTCGAGCTGACCGCCGGCATGATCGAGGCGTCGATGACCCGCAGGCCTTCGAGCCCATAGACCTTGAGCTGGTCGTCGACGACGCACATCGCGTGCCGCCCCATCATGCACGTGCAGGTCGCGTGATAGACGGTGTTGCCATAGCTGCGCGCGTAATCGAGGATCTCGTCGTCGCTCTGCACGCTGTCGCCCGGCAGGCTCTCGATGCCGAGAAACTTTTTCAGCGCCGGGGCCTCGAACAGTTTGCGAATATAGCGGATGCCGCCGAGCACCGCGCGCCGGTCCGTGTCCTCCGATAGATAGCGCGGGTTGATCGCCGGCGCGTCGCCAGGCTTGTTCGTCTTAGCCATGACATAGCCACGCGAGAGGGGCCGCATCTGCCACATCCCGGCGGTAATCCCGGGCTCGCGTTCCAGCTGGCCGACCGTGCCGTTGACAAAGCTGCCCGGCGCGAACGAGCACTGGATGTCGGGCGTCGCCGATTCCGGCAGCACCGTGACCGAAGCTGCCGCGAGCGAGGCGCTATAGGTCAGCATGCCCTTGCCGGTCAGCACGTATTTCAGCACCTCGCCGGCCAGCGGCAGGCCGCGCGACTTCTCGTTGGCGGTCGGCATGCCTTCGACCCGGCGGGTGACGCGGACGACGTAGTGGTCCTGCATGTTCTTGCCGACGCCGAGCAGCTCGTGCACCACCGGCACACCAATCTTGTTCAGGTGTTCGGGGTCGCCGACGCCGGAGATCTGCAACAAATGCGGTGAGCCGATCGCCCCGGCCGAAAGGATCACCTCGCGCGCCGCATCGGCGCGTTCGACCGGGCCGCCATTGTGCTGAAGCTCGACGCCAATGGCGCGCTTGCCGTCGAAGACGACGCGGTGCACCAGCGCCTTGGTGACGAGCTGCAGGTTCGGCCGTTTCAGCGCCGGGCGCAGATAGGTGCGCGCGGTGCTGGCGCGGAACCGGCCGCCGCGGGTCTGCTGGCACCAGCCGATGCAGTCCTTGTGTAGGCGGGTCAGGTCGTTGACGTCCTCGCGGTATTCGAGGCCCATCTGCTTCCCGGCCTCGATGGCCGCCTCGACGATCGCCGGGCGGTTCATCTTCGAGGTGAACAGCGGCCCCTCCTTGCCGCGCACCTCGCTGCCCTCGCCCTCCCAACGCTCGGCCTTCTTGAAGAAGGGCAATACGTCCTCCCAACCCCAGCCGCGATTACCGAGCTGCGACCAGTGGTCGTAATCCTCCGGTTGGCCGCGGATGTAGATCAGCCCGTTGATCGACGACGACCCGCCGATCACGCGGCCGCGCGGATAGAGGATCGCGCGCCCGTTTGTCCCCGGATCGGATTCGGCGTGAAAACCCCAAGTCAGGGTCTTGTGGTCGAGCATTTTCATAAAGCCGGCCGGGATGTGGATCAGCGGGTTCCAATCCTTGCCACCCGCCTCGATCAGGATCACCCGCACCGAGGGGTCCTCGGTCAACCGATTGGCCAGCACGCATCCGGCCGAGCCGGCGCCGACGATCACATAATCCGCCTTCATGTTCCTCTCCCAAAACCGCGCTGTCATGACGGGCGCGCGGCGGCCACGCCACCGGGACCGGCCGCTACTCTAGCGCAGCAATCGGTGATGAAAATCAGCTTCTTTTCATCGCAGATACGACCGTCGCAAATGATGCTTCGCAGGGAAGCGCGCCGCCAGATGACATTCGCCTTCACGGTTACCACATTTCGCTCGTGGCCGAAGCGAGCCGCCATTTAACACGCAACGTGATGATCCCATATGCGGGGTCGGTAGAGGCCGTGATCCTCGCCATCAGCGACAATCGAGCGAGCCATGATGACCGAAGAAGCGGAAGCCCTGTTCGTCGTCTTGCGGCAATCGGCGAGCGAAAAGGTGGTGCCGGCGATCGAAGCGCTCGTCCGCGAGGCGCCGGATCGCGCACTGTGCCGCATAAACGTTCTGGATTTCGCGGCGCAACGCGAACTCGACGAAGAGGAAACGATCGCCGCTTTTCTGCGCGCGGCGCGGCTCGGCATCTTCGAGCTGTCGTGGAACGTCGTTTGCCCCGGCTGCGGCGGAGTGCTCGGCGAGGGAACGACGTTGAAGACCGTCGGTCACGACGACTATGTCTGCGCGCTCTGCGCCCGCGGCTATGAAACCGAACTCGACCAGATGGTCGAGGTCACGTTCACGGTCAGCCGCCGCGTCCGCCATATCGCCGCGCACGATCCGCACCAATTGCCGTTTGCCGAATATTTCCGCCAAATTTTCTGGGCGTCGGCGATGCGACTGCCGGAGGACCTCAACGGTACCCTCCAGGAGATCACCCTCGACACGCTCGAGTTGCCGGCCGGCGAAAAGGCCCAATTATCGCTGCAGATACCGGCCGAATTCCTGATCATCTTTGAGCCGGTGACGCATGCCGCGCAGTTCATCGAGGTCAAGGGTGAGCCGACCCGCGAGCGGCAAAGCCTGTCGGTGGTCTTCACCGGGATCAAAGCGCCGACCACGACGGTCGAGATGCGGCCTGGTCCACTACGCCTGTCGTTCGAAAACCGCACGAGCGAGCGCGTATTGCCCGGGCTGTGGGTCGCGGGAGAGCGGCTGCACGATCTGCTGGATCTGCGGCATCCGTTTCTCAGCGCGAAGCGGCTGTTGACCAACCAGCTGTTCCGCGACCTTTACGGCACCGACACACTCGACGCCGAGCAACGGCTCAAGATCACCAGCCTGACCTTTCTCTTTACCGATCTGCAAGGCTCGACGGCGTTATACGAGCGGGTCGGCGACCTCGCCGCCTTCGATCTGGTGAGCGCGCATTTTCAGGTGCTGCAGGACATCGTCGCGGCCGAGACGGGAGCGATCGTCAAGACCATTGGCGATGCGGTGATGGCGACCTTCCCATCGCCCAACCGCGCCGTCGCCGCGGCATTGCGCATGCGCGATGCGATGGAGAAATTGAACAACGACCGCGGCAGCGAGGATCTTTTGTTGAAGATCGGCATCCACGAGGGACCCTGCCTCGCGGTGGTGCTCAACGAGCGGCAGGATTTTTTTGGTCAGACGGTCAACATCGCCTCTCGCGTGCAGGCGCTCGCGACGTCGCAGGCAATCCTGGCGACCGGCGCGATCGTCGAAAACGCGCAGACATCAAGTCTGCTTGCCGCGAAAGGCTTGGTGCCGGTCGCCGAACAGCGCGCGCTGCGCGGCGTCGCCGACGCATACGCGGTTTACGAGATCCCGTGATTTTGGCGGAACGCGGCTGCGAATTGATTTGCACCCAGCGGCGTTGTAAGCCTCACCCTTCTCGGAGACACCGATGCTCAGATTGGCCCTGTTTTTCTTCGTCGTGTCGCTTGTCGCGGCACTGTTCGGCTTTACCGGCATCTCGGCCGCGACGGCCGGGATCGCCAAGCTCCTCTTCTTCCTCTTTATCGTGGTTTGTCTCGCATTGCTGATCATCGGCTTGGCGGTGGGTTCATCGTTGTTTTGACGCGGATGACACGAGCCCGCGTTAATTCTTCGCGACGTTCCACATCACGACGACCGGCGCCGGCACGACACCGCTGATGTTGCGGTAGGCGGTCGGGATCGCGAACTGGCCGACCGGCACATAGGGGACGCTCCGGAACGCTTCCTCCTGGATTTCGGCGGCGAGGCGGCGGCGGGTTTCGTCATCCGGCGCGACGACCCAGGCGTCGCGCAATTGCTCAATCTTCGCGTCGGAGGGCCAGCCGAACCACCCTTTCTCGCCAGCGCCGCGCAGCTCGAAATTGACGGCCGGATCCAGCGCGTCGGCGCCGGCAAGCGAGCCGAAAAACATACTCCACCCGCCTTTATCGACCGGATCCTTCCGGGTGCGCCGGGTCAGCACCGTACCCCAATCCATCGTCTGCAGATCGACCGCGACGCCGAGTTGCTTCAACAGATCGGCGGTGACCAGCGCCAGCGTATGCGCGGCGCCGTAATCGATCGCGTCGAGCACGACCGCCGTCTCGCCTTTGTAGCCGGATTCGGCGACCAGACGCCGCGCCGCGGCGAGATCGCGCGGCGGCTTGAGCGGCTCGGCGCCGGCCTCGGTCGTCATCGGCACGTTGCAACCGTAGAACGAATAGCACAGCGTGTAGAACCGCTTGTCGCCGGCTACCGCGGCCATATAGGCGGCCTGGTCGACCCCGCGCAGCACGGCTTGGCGCAATTTCACATTGTCAAACGGCGGCTGGAGCTCATTGAGCACCATGTTGCCGGTGTAGCGCAGCGGCTCCAGCTCAGCGACCGTCACCCCCGGCGTTTTCTCCAATAGCGGCACCGCGTCGGTCGGCACCTGTTGCCACCAATCGACCTCGCCGGCGACCAGCGCGTTGAGCGCGGTCGCCTGATCCGGGATGTAGATCCATTCGATGCGGTCGACCTTGGCGACCTTGCCGCCGGCGGTCCAGCTGGGCGGCTCGGATCGCGGCACGTAATAAGGATTTTTGACGTAGACGACCTTGTGCCCCGGCTCCCATTCGTCCTTCACGAAGACAAACGGGCCGGAGCCGGTCGCGTCCTTGATCTGCTCATTGCCCGGCGTTTTGGCGATTCGCTCAGGCATGATGAACGGCACGTTGCCCGACGGCTTGCCAAGCGCGGCGATCAGCAGCGGAAAAGGCTGCTTCAACGCGATCTGAAAGGTCTTATCGTCAACCGCGCTCATCTTGTCGAGCGCGCCCGCCAGCATCTGCCCCATGCCGTCGCGCTGCATCCAGCGGTCGAGCGAGGTGATGCAATCGGCCGCACGCACGGGTTGGCCGTCGCTGAACTTGAGCTTGTCGCGCAGGGTAAAGGTATAGACGAGCTTGTCGGCGCTGACCTCCCAGCGATCGACCATCTCCGGCTGCGGCTGGAAATGCGCGTCGGTACCGAACAGCGTGTCGTACACCATATAGCCGTGATTGCGGGTGATGTAGGCGGTCGTCCAGATCGGATCGATAATTCGTAGATCGGCCTGGGGGATAAAGCGCAGCACCGAGCCCTCTTCCGCGCGGGCCGCGCCGCCGAGCCATACCAGCGCGCCGAGCAGTACCGCCGTCAGCCGCAAGGTTCGCATCACCTCCCTCCCCGCTTTCTTCCCTGCCGCCATGGCGGTACTATCACCGCACGAGCAGCGATCATTTTCGAGGTATCGCAAATGGCAGACCAGACGCCGACCGCGCCCGCGCGCGCGGTGACCCCGGTCGGGGTCAATCACCTCGTCCTCAATGTCCGCGACATCGAGGAGTCGCATCAATTCTGGACCGAGATCGTCGGCATGCAGGAGGTCGGCCGGCTAAAACCGGGCACCCCGGAGCGGCCGCGCCCGACGATGCGGTTTTACAGCGCCGACCATGACGGCAAGCTCAACCATCACGACATCGCGCTGGTCGAGAACCAAGACCTGCCGCCGCGGCCCAAGGATTGGGCGATGTTCGGCACGCCGGTCGCGGTCAACCACGTCGCGATCGCTCTGCCCGGCCGCGAGGCGTGGCTCAAGCAGCTCGCCTTCCTGCAGAGCCGCGGCGTCAAGTTCGAGCGCCGGGTCAATCACGGCATGACTCGCAGCGTCTATATCAGCGACCCCAATGGTTACGGCGTCGAGCTGCTCTACGAGCTGCCGCGCGACATGTGGGAAGGCGATATCGACACCGCGCTGAACTACGCCGAAAACCTCCCGACAGAGGGCGAGGCGGCGCTGGTCGACGAGATCGACAAGGCGCCGAGCTTTGGTCCCCGGGAAAAAGTCGCGGCGGGGGAGTAGACACCCTCCGCGATGCGATTTTCATCACTGACCGATCGCGTCGCTGGTCGAGGGGTCGGAACCTGGGCCACCCATATCGAGGCGCGGCAGCTGATCGAGCGCGGTGTCGACGTCATTCTCTTGACCGTCGGCAACCCGGATCAGACCCCGGCCGCCGCGATGATCGATGCCACCATCGCCGCGATGCGTTCGGGCCGCACGCTCTACGCCCCGACCATCGGCTATCCGCAACTGCGCACGGCGATCGCGGCGCGGTGCGAGCAGCGCACGGGCAGCCCCTGTAGCGCCGAAAATGTCGCCGTGGTGCCGGGCGCCCAGGGCGGGCTTTACTGCGTGCTGCAATGTCTCGCCGGCCCCGGTGACGAGATCCTCGTGCTCGACCCGATCTATGCCACCTACGAGGCGGTGATCGGCGCCAGCGGCGCGCGCATGGTAAGCGTCCCGCTCGACCCCGGCCGCGGCTTCCACCCCGACCTCGACGCGCTGGCGGCGGCGGTAACGCCGCGGACACGGGTGATCTGGATCAACACCCCACACAACCCGACCGGCGCGGTCTTCACCGCCGACGAAATGGCGGCGATCGCCGCGCTGTGCCGCGCGCACGATTTGTGGCTGATGTCGGACGAAGTCTACGAGGACCTCGCCTTCGCCCGACCGCATGTCAGCGCCTGGTCGCTGCCCGACATGGCGGAGCGCACCGCGATCATCTCCAGCCTGTCGAAATCGCACGCGGTGCCGGCCTTTCGGCTCGGCTGGGTCATCGGTCCGCCGCGGTTGATCCAGCATGTGAGCAATCTGTTGCTCAGCGTGACCTACGGCAGCCCGGCTTTTATCCAGGACGGCGCGCTGGCGGCCTTGTCGACCGACCTCCCCGAGGTCGCGACGCTGCACGAGGATTATCGCCGCCGCGCGGCCGCGCTCAGCGAGCTGCTGCGGGAAGCGCCAGGCTGCCGCGTCGTGGCGCCCGAAGGCGGCATGTTCGTGCTGTTGGACATTCGGCCGACCGGGCTAGACGCCGACACCTTCGCGCACGGGCTGCTGGAGAGCGAGCGGGTCGCGGTACTGCCCTGCGATGGATTCGGCGCCAGCGCCGAGGGCCATCTGCGCATCTCGTTGGGCGCCCCCGACGCGCGCCTCGGCGAGGCCGGCCAGCGTATTATCCGCTTCGCCCAGCGCCTCGCGCAGCGACCATTTTAGCGAGAGCTGAAGCAGATTGCGTCCTTCGAGACGGCGCTCTGCCCCTCCTCAGGAGACTTCAGTCGAAGCTGCCGGGGCCTGCGGTGCGCGGGTCTTCGACATCCACCCGCAAATGCTCGGTCGGCTGCGGTGTCGCGGTCATCACGCAGACGCCGTCGGGGGCGACAAACTGGTGCCAGGTGTTTTGCGGCACGACCACCATCATGCCGGCCGTGAGCTCTATTGATTGCTTGCCTTCGTCTGTCAGCAAATGGACGGTCGTCGCACCGTCGACGATCTGGACGATCTCATCGCCGTTCGGGTGCCGCTCCCACGCGCTGGTGCCGGCGAACTTGGCCGAGAAGATCCCGCCATCGCGATAGGAGGCCAACTTCGCGAACGCCCCCTTGCGCTTTTCCGGCGGCGTTTCCGGCACGCGGTCCTTGAGCATCGTCAATTTGTCAAATTCGGCCTTGAGATCGAGGATTGCCGCCATTCCGTCCCTCCGCAAATGCTGTCGCCCAAATGAGCGATTAGCCTGGGCGTTTAATTACCAAGCACGAACTCTGCCAGCCCGCGCAGATCGCGCGTGTGCCGCAACGGCTCCGGCGCCTCGGGTGGCTTTTCCATGCCGATCCGATCGTGCCACCAGATCCCCAAATCGACTCGCGAGGCACCGATCAGATCATAAGCCGAACCCGCGACAAACAGACATCGATCAGGCGCAACGCCCAGTTCCCTCAGCGCCAGACGATAGGGATGCGGATCGGGCTTGTAGAACCCTGCTCGCTCGGCGGTGACGAGCGCATCGAATTTGACCTCGACGCATGACGCGGCGACCCGACCGAGCGCTTCGGAACAATTGGTTGCTAGCCCCATCCGGACGCCCGCCGCGGCCAGCGCCGCCAACTCGGTTCCAATGCCCGGCCATGGGCGCAACTCGCCGTAGCGGGAAGCCAAATCATCCGCCAAACGTGGGGCGAGCCCCGTTTCCACCGCTGCTTCGGCAACCAGCGTCTCATAGGGACGATACGTCGAGCTCCCATAGGTGCGGCGCAAATACTCACGCCGCCAGCGCAAGCCCGGCTCGGCGCCGCCGGCGACGTCGTTCCACAGCGACCAGCTATCGAGCAGCGCCGTCAGCAAGTC
>Ga0181537_10001406_pt1 | contig 22252 bp, 21 predicted proteins | sample PEATcosm2014_Bin_39_FD_119765 | JGI IMG/M metagenome (GOLD analysis project Ga0181537, IMG submission 119765) | Peatland microbial communities from MTU Mesocosm Facility, Houghton, MI, USA - PEATcosm2014_Bin23_10_metaG | ecosystem: Environmental > Terrestrial > Soil > Wetlands > Peat | place... | reverse complement strand
GCAGGAAGTCCCACATGGAGCGGCGGATCTCGATGTCGACCCCGGCGCTCGGCTCATCGAGGATCAGCAGGCGCGGCTCGTGCATCAGGGCGCGCGCGATCATCAGGCGGCGCTTCATGCCCCCCGAGAGCCCGCGCGAGATGCCGTTCCTCTTGTCCCACAGCTGCAGCTGCTTCAGGTACTTCTCGGCGCGCACGCGCGCCACCGGGCGCGGGATGCCGTAGAAGCCGGCCTGGTTGACGACGATGGTGTAGGGGGTCTCGAAGAGGTTGAAGTTGATCTCCTGCGGCACCACACCGATGCAGGCCTTGGCCGCGCCGAGCTCACGGTCGATGTCGTGGCCGAACACGCGCGCCTCGCCCGCGGTCTTGTTGACCAGGGAGGTGATGATGCCGATGAGCGTGGTCTTGCCGGCGCCGTTGGGCCCGAGCAGCGCAAAGAAGTCGCCCTGCTCGACGTCCAGGTCGACGCCCTGCAGCGCCTGCACGCCGTTCTTATAGACCTTGGTGAGTCCGCGTACCGAGAGTGCATTCATGGTGAGAGGATCGGGTGTCGGGCGCACGAGCGCAAGCCCGTTACCTGGCATGAGTGTTGAGGCCGCGCTGCGCGCCGGGCCATGCCTCGGCCGGGGTATTGACGCTGCGCGCGCACCCGCAGCGCGACCCTCAGCTGGCGTTCTTCAGCAGCTCCGGGGCCGCGCTCTCGGCCTTGGCCTCCGCCGGCTCGCGGAACGACCAGCCATCACGCCCGCGCGCCTTGGTGGTGTAGAGGGCAAGGTCCGCATTGCGCACCGCCTGCTCGTGCGAGTAGTCACCGCCCGGGTCGACGGTGGTGACACCGACGCTCACCGTGACGTAGGGGCGCGTTCCGGAGCCGCCGTGCACGATGCCCAGGTCGGCCACCGCCTTGATGACCCCGGCGGCCACGGCGCTCGCGTGCGCCCGGTCGCCGCCGACGAGGATCGCGATGATCTCCTCGCCCCCGTAGCGCGCCACCATGTCGAGCGGGCGCTGCTGCGCGATGCTGCGGATGACGGTGGCGACCTGGGTGAGGCAGCTGTCGCCGGCCTGGTGGCCGTAGAGGTCGTTGTAGGCCTTGAAGTGATCGATGTCGATGAGCAGCACCGAGACCGGCAGGTGCGTCAGCTGCGCGTGCTGCCACAGCGAGCGTGCCTGCTGCTCGAGCGCGGCGCGGTTGAGCAGCCCGGTCAGGCCGTCGTGCATGGCGACCTCAGCCAGGCGGCGCCGCTCGAGGAACGCCACGCGGTTGGCATACTCGAGCGCGTAACAGCCCGCGCCCCCGATCAGGTTGGCGCACACCAGCACGAACAGCGAGTAGATGGCCACCGTCGGGGCGATCGCGCCGGAGACGGCCGCCGCGGCGTAGGCGGCGACCAGCAGCAGGTTGGTGCGCAAGGCCGCCCCGAAGGTCATGCCGAGCATGAAGTAGAAGTAGAACGCCGCCAGCAGCAGCCGTGCGGCCACCAGCGGCAGCTGCTGCGGGGTCGCCTCGATGGCCATGATCACGGTGCCGGCGCCGAACAGCGGAGCTGCGATCTGGATGGCCGGCTGGTACCAGCGCGTGTACCAGCGGGGTGTGGTGAGCACCAGCATGATGATCACCAGCGGCAGCTGCAGCCCGAAGCGCCACGCGTCCGGGGGTGCCAGGCGCGGGCCGACCAGCAGCACGTGGTCGATGACCGCGAAACCGAGGGTGGTGGAGAGGGCGACGAGGAGACTCATGCGCACCCAGCGGCGCGCGCTCACCCGGTAGGTCAGGAGGAACTGCTGCTCGAGCTGCGGATCGAGGAAACGCAGGCGCATGCCGGCTGCACGGCGTTCACCCGCGGGAGACGAGTCTGACTGCGTTGTCTGCAATCGCGCCCCCCGCGCGAGTAATTCCCCGTCAGCGGCGCGGGTCGGCCTCGCGCTCGGGCGACGCGGACTTCTTCACGCGCGTGCGCCATACGTCGTAGGGATCCCACCCGGAGCGTGAACCCGTGACCCGCTCGTAATCATCCAGGGGCTCGGCAAACTCTTCGTTCGCCGCCACAGATTCCTGAGAATCAGCGGGAAGTCCTTCCGCGCCTTTGCTCTTCATCGTCGTGCGCTCCTGCTTGTTGTCGACGGTCCCAGCTTTTAAGTTCTGGTTGTTGTCTTTCCGTTTCCCCACCGCCCTTCCATAGCGCGGTGTGGGGAGAGAAAGTTTATGTCGTCCCGGGGGCAAAAGCGAATATGAAAGTGCCTGATTATGTTACGTTAACGTGACCTGAACGGCTCCCAACACGCCCCATTGCGGTGCGGTTGTTTTCAGTCTGCAAAATACCGCTTCAGGTACTGCGCGAACGTTCCCGTGTCGCTCGCCTCGATGCGGCGCTGCGCTTCCAGGGACTCCTCGGCCTCGGCCCTGAACTCGCGCAGCCGCTCCTCGTTCGGGGGGTAGAGGTCGAGGAAATAAGCCTTATGGGCCGCGGACATGCGCAGGGCCAGGTCAAAAAACGACTCGCCGGCGTTCAGTTCGGTCATGAGCCGGGCGGAAGGGGTCAGGGCGACGTCCTCGATCTTGGCGGCCTGCGTCGCCAGCGCCTGGGTGTAGGGCTGGGCGGGATCACCGTGGTCGAGCATCTCGCAGATCCCGCTCATGGAGTCCAATAGCTCCCGCGCCCAATCGCGCATCGGGACGTCCCGGCCGTCGCGCCACAGGAGCAGCGCCGGGTCGCGGCCGCGGCGGGCGACACTCACATGGTTCTGGTCGAGCGCCGCCTGCTCCGCATCGGCGATCGGGGGGCTCTCCTTCATCAGGCACAGCGCCACGAAAGCCTCGAGGAAGCGCAGCTTGTTCTGGTTGACCCCCACCGGGTCAAAGGCGCTCACGTCCAGCGCCCGCACCTCGACGTACTCGACGCCGGCGCGGCGCAGCGCCTTGGTGGGGCGCTCGCCCGAGCGCGCCACGCGCTTGGGACGTATGAAACTGTAGTACTCGTTCTCGATCTGCAGGATGTTGGCGTTGAGCTGGCGCCACTCCCCGTCGACTTCGACGCCGAGCGCCTCGTAGGGCGGGTGCGTGGTGCTGATGGCGCGCGTCAGGTCGCGCACGTACTCATCGAGGCTGTTCACCGACACCGACAGTCCGGCCTGGTTGCGGTTGCGGTAGCCAACGTCGCTCATGCGCAGGCTGGTGGCGTAGGGCTCGTACGCGGTGCCGTGCCCGAAGTCCTGCAGCTCGTGCTCGCGGCCACGCAGGAAGGACTTGCACACCACCGGTGAGACGCCGAAGAGGTACAGCACCAGCCAGCCGTAGCGGCGGTAGTTGCGCAGCAGCTCGAAGTAGCTCGCCGAGATGAAGTTCGCGTCGTGGCTGCGGGACTCGCGCGCCGCGGCGTACGCCTCCCAGAACCGCAGCGGGAAGGAGTAGTTGAAGTGCACGCCGGAGATCGCCTGCATCATGCGCCCGTAGCGCAGCCCGAGCCCGTTGCGATAGACGGTCTTCATGCGCCCGACGTGCGAATTGCCGAATTGCGCCAGCGGAATGTCCGCGTCGCGCTGGATGTTGCACGGCATGCTCGTGGCCCACAGCAGCTCATCACCGAGGTGGCGGTAGACGAACTGATGCAAGTCGAGCAGGTACTGCAGCAGCTCCCAGCTGTGCGTGAAGGCCGGCGTCACGAGCTCGATCAGCGCCTCGGAATAATCGGTGGTGATGTGTTCATTGGTGAGCGCGGAACCCAGCAGCGCGGGGTGCGGCGAGTAGGCAAGGCTCCCCTGCGGCAACACGCGCAGCGACTCCTTCTCCACCCCCTTGCGGCCGCCCTGCAGGATCCTGGGCTCCCCGCCGTTGATGAGCGCGGCGAGGCGTCTTTCGAAGACGCGGTCGATGCCGGGTCTGGTCATGAGCGGCGATCCAGGGCGCGCTACCAGCGCCTGCGTCCGGTCAAGGTCTCGGCGAGCATCACGAAGTCGCCGCGCAGGCTGTAGAGGGGATGGCGGAAGGTGGCGGGGAGGTTGCGCTGGAACAGCAGGTGCCCGAACCAGGCGGGCAGGTAGCCGGCGAGCGCGGCGGCGAGCAGCCACGCGTAGTGCCCCGTGACCAGGGCGCCGAGGGCGACCACAAGCGCGAGCAGCGTGCCGCACACGTGCAGGCGCCGTGACACCTTGTTGCTGTGCTGCTCCAAGTAGTAGGGGTAGAAATCGCTGAAAGTGGCGAAGCGGGTGCGCGGGGCTCCCGCATCGCTCGAGGACACACTCATGTCACCGCCCCGCCCTGCGCTGCATGCGCCGGATCGTAGCGCCGGGGCACGCGCGGCAAGCACTTATTCAGGGGTATTGACGCCCCGGGCACAGGCAGCACCGCCACCGGTGCGCCCACTGTCCCGGCCACGCCGCCGCCCCTCGGATTGTTGGTACGCATGACTTCAAGGGCATCTTGCCGCCTCGCCGACCGTGCGCGCAAATCGGCCGCCTGCGCCCGGCCGGACGGCCCCCAAGCTCACGGCATCGCAGGCTCAGTGGCCTGCAGGGACCGCCGCGTACAGGTCACCGATCCAGGGTGCGTCGTGGCGATAGGCAGCCAGGCGTTGTTGCATCAGGGCCGTGTTCCAGCCGAGGTTCAGCGCCTTCTGGATGGCCTCGTGCTGGGCCCCGACCGCGGCGTCGTACTCGTGGTTGGCCGCGTAAGCGGCCGCCACGACCTCGAACATCTGCGGGTCCGACTGGATCTCGTTGTCGTGGAGGAGCGCATTCGCGGCGCGCAGCGCGAGTTTCGGATCGCGCACGGCCTCGACCGGGGACGCGGCCAGCAGCGCCGCAGCGTGCGTGCGGGCGTAGTAGTCGGTACCCGTGGCGGCGCGCTCGAGGAGCGCGCGTGCCTGCGCCAGCTGCTCGGGCGTCGCAGCGCCGCGCAGCAGCTGCGCGGCGTAGTCGGCCGCGGCCGGGGCACTACCGCCCTCGGCGGCGTGCCGCAGCCACAGCAGCCAGTTTGCCTGCGGACGGCAGGGGGCGGCGGCGCGCAGCTGCACGGCGACCCAGTACTGGGCATCCGCATTGCCCGCCCTGGCAGAGTCGATGAGCATGTTCCCGGCGCGCGAGGCCATGACGCCCAGGGATGAATCGAGCGTGGCGGTGAGGCCGACGAGGTACTGCGCGGCGGGGTCAGCGGAATCGGCCGCCGGCAGCGCCGCCTTGTAGGCGGGCGCAGCGGCGAGGTTCCCGGTGCTGCCCACGAAGCGCAGCTTCGCCTGCAGGCGCGATTCGACCGGCACGCCTGAGTGCGTGGCGGGCAGGAAACGCGAGTTGAGCCACGCCTCCACCGCCGCCGCGGGGAAGCCTTCCTGCGGCACCGACAGCAGCACCTGTGGGTCGCGCGCGTAGCCATCGACCCCGATCGTGAATGCCGTGACCACAAAGGCCTCGGGGTTGCCCGTGGCGCGCAGGTGCGGGTACTCGGGGGTGGGGGTGTCGCGCACGCTCGCGGGGATCTGCGCCCGGCACTCGAAGTCGGGGTTCACTATGCCCTGGGCCTTCAGCGCTTCATGACCGTAGCGGGCCATGATGTCCTCCGCGGCGCGACCCTGCGCGGGGCTCAAGGTTGCCTGCAGTCCCGGCAGCCGCTCCCCGACCTGCGCCCGGCAGCCGTTGGAGAGCGCCGCCTGCAACCAGCCGACGCCGGCGCCGCGGTCCTGCGGTGTGCCCTGGCCCTTGAGTGCCATGGCACCGAGGTTGAACTGCGAGGGACAGTCGCCGAGCTCGGCGAGCGAGAGGAACTGGGTGCGTGCGGCCTCAAAACGTCCCGCGTTGTAGTCCTTGAGGGCGGCGGCGAAGTCTGCGTGCGCGGTGCCCGCGAGGCCCGCGGCACAGGCGAGGAGGGAGGTGCGCAGCAGCTTGATGCTCGGGGGCATGGGAAGATCTTCCTCGGTAGGAACCCGCGAGCGCCCTTCAGCGCTCGATGATCGCGGTCACTCCCATGCCTCCGGCGGTGCAGACGGAGATCAGCCCGCGCTTGGCGCTGGCGTCCGCCGCCAGAAGCTTCGCGAGACCCGCCACGATGCGGGTGCCCGTCGCGGCGAAAGGGTGCCCGAGGGCGACGCTGCCGCCCTTGGTGTTGAGTTTGGCCCGATCGATGGTGCCCAGGGCCGCCGGCAGGCCGAGCGCATGGCGGCAGTAGTCGGCCGACTCCCATGCCTTGAGCGTGCACAGCACCTGGGCGGCGAAGGCCTCGTGGATCTCGTAGTAGTCGAAGTCCTGCAGCGTAAGCCCCGCATCGCGCAGCATCGCCGGCACCGCATAGGCGGGAGCCATCAGCAGGCCCTCCTTGCCGCTCGCGAAATCCACCGCCCAGGCCTTGCCATAGCGCAGGTACGCCTGCACCGGGAGGTTCCTCTTGGCGGCCCACTCGGGGCTCGCGAGCAGCACCCCGCTCGCGCCATCGGTGAGCGGCGTGCTGTTTCCGGCGGTGAGCGTGCCGTCGGCGGCGAAGCTCGGCCTGAGTTTCCCGAGCTTGTCGAGGCTGGTGTCGGCCCGCACGTTGTTGTCGGACCTGAGCCCGAGGTACTCGATCACCAGGTCATCGTAGAAGCCGGCGCGCCAGGCCGCCGCGGCCTTCAGGTGACTGTCATAGGCGAGCAGGTCCTGTTCGGTGCGGCTGATCTGCCAGCGCCTGGCCATGACCTCGGTGCTCTGCCCCATCGAGAGCCCGGTGCGCGGCTCGACCACCGCGGGGGCGACGGGCTTGAAGTCGCGGGGCCGCAGCTGCAGCCAGGGACTGACGCGCTGCCAGGCGCCGCGGGCGCGGTGGCTGCGCAGCAGCAGCTGCTGGTAGGAACGCGGGTAGACGATCGGCGCATCGCTGATGGAGTCGACCCCGCCGGCGATGCCGGCCTCGATCTGCCCGAGGGCGATCTTGTTGCCGATGTCGATCGCCGCCTCAAGCCCGGTGCCGCAGGCGCGCTGCAGGTCAAGGCCCGGGGTCTGCGGGTCGAGGCCGCTCGAGAGCACGCTTTCGCGCACCAGGTTGTAGTCCTTGGTGTGCTTGATCACGGCGCCGGCGGCCACGTCCCCGAGCCGCTCGCCCTGCAGCTTGAAGCGCTCGACCAGCCCGCGCAGCACCGCCGTGAGCATGTCCTGGTTGCTGGCGCCGGCGTAGGCCGTGTAGGAGCGGGCGAACGGAATGCGCAGTCCGCCGAGGATGGCGACACGCCTGACTGCAGGACCGACCAGCATGAAACCTCCCGGATGCGCCGCGCGTTAGAATGCCACGCCCAAACTGGCGAAGCCATGGAGGTACGCAATGGGTGAGTTCACCACCATCATGGCCCGCGACGGGCACGAGTTTCAGGCGTGGCTGGCCGCCCCTCCCGGGCGTGCACGCGGCGCGCTGGTCGTGCTGCAGGAGATCTTCGGCGTCAACGCCCACATCCGCAGTGTTGCGGACGGCTTTGCGGCCGAGGGGTACACCGTCATCGCCCCGAGCCTCTTCGACCGCATCCGCCGCGGCATCCAGCTCGGCTACGGGCCGGCCGAGATGCAGGAAGGCAGCGGCTACCGCGCGCAGCTGACACCGGAAACCACGCTCAAGGACGTCGCCGCCGCGATCGCGGTGGTGAAGAACTCCGGACGGGTCGGCACGGTCGGGTACTGCTGGGGCGGCACGCTCGCCTACCTCGCCGCCTGCCAGCTGCCCGTGGCGTGCGCCGTGGTGTATTACGGCAAGGTGACGGCGTACCTGGAACAGAAGCCGCGCTGCCCGGTGATGTATCACTACGGCAGCGAGGATGCGAGCATCCCGGCCGCGGACGTGGAGAAGGTGCAGGCGGCGGTACAGCCGCCCTCGGCGCTCTTCACCTATACAGGCGCAGGCCACGGGTTCAACTGCGAGCAGCGCGCCAGCTACAACCCGCAGGCCGCCGCAGAAGCGCGCACGCGCACGCTCGGATTCCTCGCCCGCTACGTGGCGGGCGAAGCGGCGGCCTAACGGACTGATGGTGAAACGAGGCTGACATGAAATTGCGAGATCCGGACCTGCTGCGCACGCGCGCCTTCGTGGGAGGCGCCTGGGTAGACGCGGCCAATGGTGCGACCCAGGACGTCACGAACCCCGCCACCGGGGAGGTGCTCGGCACCGTCCCGGTCCTCGGCGCCGCAGAGACCCGGCGCGCCATCGAGGCGGCAGGCGCGGCGCTGGCCGCGTGGGCGGCGCGCACCGCCAAGGAACGCGCCGCGATCCTGCGGCGCTGGTACGAGCTGCTCATGGCGAACCAGGAGGACCTCGCCACCCTGATGACCGCCGAGCAGGGCAAGCCCCTCGCGGAGGCCAAGGGCGAGATCGCCTACGCGGCCTCCTTCATCGAGTGGTTCGCCGAGGAAGGCAAGCGCCTCTACGGGGACGTCATCCCCGGACACCAGAGTGACAAGCGCCTGCTGGTGCTGCGCCAGCCGGTCGGGGTGGTTGCTGCGATCACGCCCTGGAACTTCCCGCTGGCCATGATCACGCGCAAGGCGGGACCGGCGCTGGCGGCGGGGTGCACCTTCGTGTGCAAGCCGGCCGGGCAGACCCCCTACTCCGCGCTCGCGGCGGCCGTCCTCGCCGAGCGCGCCGGCGTGCCCGCCGGGGTCATCAGCGTCGTCACCGGCAATGCCGCCGCGATCGGCGCGGAGATGACCTCGAACCCGATCGTGCGCAAGCTCACCTTCACCGGCTCGACCGAGATCGGCAAGAAGCTCATGGCGCAGTGTGCCGCCACGATGAAGAAGGTCTCGCTCGAGCTCGGGGGCAACGCGCCCTTCATCGTGTTCGAGGACGCCGACCTCGACGCCGCGGTCGCCGGGGCCATCGCCAGCAAGTACCGCAACACCGGGCAGACCTGCGTGTGCGCCAACCGCCTGCTGGTGCAGGCGCCGGTGTACGAGGAATTCACCAGGAGGCTGGTCGCGGCCGTGTCGAAGCTCAAGGTAGGCGACGGCCTCAAGGGAGCCACCGACCAGGGGCCGCTCATCGATGCCAAGGCGCTTGCCAAGGTCGAGGAGCATCTCGCGGATGCGGTCGGCAAGGGCGCGCGCATCGTGCAGGGCGGCCGGCGCCACGCGCTCGGCGGCACGTTCTTTGAACCCACCGTGCTCACCGGGGTGACGCCGAAGATGCTCATCGCGCGGGAGGAGACCTTCGGGCCGATCGCGCCGCTGTTCCGCTTCGAGAGCGAGGCGGACGCGGTGCGCATGGCCAATGACACCGAGTTCGGCCTGGCCGCCTACTTCTATACCCGCGACCTGGCGCGCTCCTGGCGGGTCGCCGAGGCGCTCGAGTACGGCATCGTCGGGCTCAACACCGGGCTGATCTCCACCGAGGTGGCCCCGTTTGGCGGCATGAAGGAGTCCGGCACCGGGCGCGAGGGCTCCAAGTACGGCATCCTCGACTACACCGAGCTCAAGTACCTGTGCGTCGGCATTGGCTAGCGGCGTGTTAACGCTGAGCGGCCGCTGAGGTATGGTGGGGGCCATGCGCTACCTGTCCACCCCCACCGACCCCGTCGTGCCCGGCGCGGAACGAATCGGCATCCTGCTGGTGAACTCCGGCACGCCCGCCGCACCGGAACCGGCCGCCGTGCGAGCGTTCCTGGCGCGCTTCCTCTCGGACCCGCGCGTAGTGGAGCTGCCCCGCGCGCTGTGGCTGCCGCTTTTGTGGGGCGTCATCCTGCCATTTCGGCCGCTGCGTGTGGCCCGCAAGTACCGCCGCATCTGGAGCGCCTCGGGTTCGCCGCTGCGCGATCTGTCGCAGCGCCTGCGCGATGGCGTGGCCGCGATGCTGGCGCAACGCATGCTGGCGCCGCTGTCCGTTGAAGTCGCGATGCTCTACAGCGCGCCGGAGCTGCCGGAAGCACTGCAGCAGCTGTGCGCTGGAGGCGCGCGCCGCATCCTCGTGCTGCCGCTCTTCCCGCAGTACTGCGCCGCGACCACGGGCGCCGTCTATGACCAGGTCAGCCGGGAACTGCGCCGCTGGCGCTGGCTGCCGGAGCTGCATTTCATAACGGATTACCACCAGTACCCCGGCTACATCGACGCATTGCGTGCCAGCGTCACGGGGCACTGGCAGCAACACGGCCGCACCCAGCACCTGCTGATGTCTTTCCACGGCATCCCCGAGCACTACGTACGCAACGGCGACCCGTACTTCGCGCAGTGTCAGACCACTGCGCGCCTGCTCGCGGACGAGCTGTTGCTGCGCGACGGGGAGTGGAGCGTGAGCTTCCAGTCGCGCTTCGGCCCGCGCGACTGGCTCAAACCGTACACCAGCACCGTGCTGGCCGGCCTGCCGGCACGCGGGCAGCGCTCGGTGAGCGTGGTGTGCCCGGGCTTCGCCGTCGACTGTCTCGAGACGCTCGAAGAGATCAGCATCGAGAATCGCGAAGTATTCATGCACGCCGGTGGCGAGCGTTACGACTACATTCCGGCCCTCAACGCCACCACCCAGCACGCGCGCTTCATGACCGACCTCATAGCGCAGCACTGCCAGGGCTGGACTCCGGCCGGACAGGAGAACCTGCCGGCAACCGCGCGCGGTACTTCGGCCTGATGGCCGCTGCACCGCTGCCACTACTGGGTACATTTCACGAGCTCAGCGTCGCCTGCGACGACGTGCGCGCCAGCGTCGAGTTCTACGAGCACCTCGGCTTCTCGCAGGCCCTCACCAGTGATGCCTTCACCCATCCCTATGGCGTCGTCACCGACGGGCGGCTGTGCATCGGACTGCACCAACGCAGCGCTCCCTCGCCCGCACTCACCTTCGTGCGCCCGGAGCTGGCGCGCAGCCTCACCGCCTTCGAGGACGCCGGCATCACGCTCACGCTGTGCCGCACCGGGGAGGAAGTCTTCAACGAGATCAGCTTCGAGGATCCCGGTGCTCAGGCCGTCGCGGTTCTCGAGGCACGCACCTATTCCCCGCTGGAGCGTGGTTGCGCGTCCGCATGCGGAGACTTTGCGGAAGTGAGCCTGCCAGAGGCAGATTTCGCGGCGGCCCGCTCGTTCTGGGAGGCGCTCGGCTTCGTCGCCGCCGAACAGAGCCAGACACCTTACGTGCACCTCGCCCTCACCAGCGACTACCTCGACCTCGCCTTTCACCCCCCGCAGGCCGAGGGCGCGCCGCTCTTGGTGTTCCGTGACACCGATCCCGCACAGCGCCTGGCGCGGCTGCGCGAACGGGGGTTGAAGACCGCCGCGGCGCCGAAGTTCGGTGCCGGCGCCGCCCTCCTCAGGGCGCCCGAAGGCACGGCGCTGCTGTTGCTGCCGCCCGAGGAGTGAGAGCCGGGTACGTTTAGAGTCCCGCGCGTGGGCTCTGCGTCAAGGCCACGGCAAACAGGTACGCGGCGAGCGCGAGCGCCGCGAGCCACGCGGCGCGGCGTGCGCGCGCAGCCAGTGGCGCCCACAGGGCAACCTCGCCCGCGGCGACATATGCGACGAGCCCCATGAGTTTCGCGGTGAGCCACGGCTCGGCGAACGGGAACTGCCTGATAATCCACCCCAGCGCAAGGCCGCTCAGTAGCAGCAGTGCATCGGTGAGCGGCTGCAGCCAGCGCGCCAGGCGGGCCGCGTCCTGGCGGGTTTGCCATATCCCCAGCGATAGCAGCGCGGGACTTACGAGCGCGAGCAGCATGTGCGCGGGGAGCAACGCCACATAGGTTTGCTGCATAATTGACGTTCTCAGGTGCCCGAAGAGCGCCCAAGCATAACTTCAGAAAGGACCGCAATGCGCCGCAGCGCCCTCCTCAGCCTCATCGTGTTCCTGCTGTCCGCTCCCGCCTTCGGCGACAGCGGCATGTGGACGTTCCAGGACTTCCCGCACGAGCAGCTCAAGCGCGCCCACGGCGCCGACATCACCCCCGCGTGGCTCGACCGCGTGCGCACCGCCACCATCCGTCTGCAGAACTGCACCGCCTCGTTCGTCTCGCCGGACGGACTCATCCTCACCAACCATCACTGCTCCGAGTCGTGCCTGGATGAGCACTCCACCAAGGACAAGAACCTCGTGAGCGAGGGCTTCCTTGCGCGCACGCGCGAGCAGGAAGTGCGCTGCGGCACGCAGATCGCCGATGTGCTGATGGACATGGAGAACATCACCGCCAAAGTCAGCAGCGCCATCGCCGGGCTCGACGCCAAGAGCGCCAACGACAAGCGCAAGGCCACCATGACCACGCTCGAGCAGCAGTGCGAGCAGGACAGCCAGACTGCCAAGGGCGGCCCGTTCAAGTGCGAGACCGTCGACCTCTACCACGGCGGCCAGTACTGGCTCTACAAGTACCACCGCTACAGTGACGTGCGCCTGGTGTTTGCGCCCGAGCGTGACATCGCCGCCTTCGGCGGCGATCCTGACAACTTCCAGTACCCGCGCTGGGACCTCGACATGTCGGTGCTGCGCGCCTACGGCGCCGACGGCAAGCCGGCCGCCACGCCGAACTTCCTCAGCATCCGTCCCGCCGGGCCCAATGCCGGCGAGCTGGTGTTCGTCTCCGGGCATCCCGGCAATACCTCGCGCCTGCTGACGGTGGCTGAGCTCGAGACGCTGCGCAACGTGGTGATCCCGCGCTGGCTGCTGCGCGCCTCGGAGCTGCGCGGCCGCCTGATCCAGTTCGGCAAGACCAGCCCCGAAGCGCACCGCATCGTCGAGGACCCGCTCAACGGCCTGGAGAATTCCATCAAGGTGCGCCGCAAGCAGCTGGATGCGCTCCTCGATGAGCGGCTGCTCGCGTCCAAGCGCCAGGATGAGGCGGCGTTGCGCGCCAAGGTCGCAGCCGACCCGGCGCTCGCGAAGGAGATCGGCGATCCCTGGGCGCGCATCGCCAAGGCGCAGGCCAGCGAGGCGCAGCTGTACCTGCCGTACGTATACCTCGAGCAGGGCGCAGGTCTCGGCGGCGGCTCCCTCGGGCGGCTGTTCAGCTACGCCCGCACGCTGGTGCGCGCGGCGGATGAGCGCAAGCTGGAGAACACCAAGCGGCTGCGCGAATACAGTGACGGCGCACTGCCGCGTGCCGAGCAGCGCCTGCTGGCACCGCTGCCGGTCTACCCGGAACTCGAAAAGATGAACCTGAGCTTCGGGCTCGAGCGCATGCGCGAGTGGCTGGGGCCTGATGCACCCATCGTGCGCCAGCTGCTTTCCAAGGAGTCACCCGACACCCTGGCCGACAAGCTGGTGGACGGCAGCAAGCTCGCCGATCCTGCGGTGCGCAAGCAGCTGTGGGAGGGCGGCGCGGCGGCCGTGGCCGCCTCCACCGACCCGATGATCGTGTTCGCGCGCAGCGTCGATGCCGAGTCGCGCGCGGTGCGCAAGCAGTGGGAGGATGAGGTCGAGGCACCCGTCGACGCCGCCTCCGAGCAGATTGCCCAGGCGCGCTTCAAGATCTACGGCACCAGCGAGCCGCCGGATGCCAACTTCACGCTGCGCCTGAACTACGGGGTGGTGGAGGGCTGGATCGAGGGCGGCAAGCCCGTCGAGCCGTTCACGCACCTGTCGCGGCTGTTCGAGCGCGCCACCGGCCAGGAGCCCTTCAAGGTCCCGGATTCATGGCTGGCGGCAAAGCCGACCCTCAACATGGAGACACGTTTCGACCTGTCCACCAACAACGACATCGTCGGCGGCAACTCCGGCAGTCCGCTGATCGACAAGGACGGCAAGATCGTCGGGCTGATGTTCGATGGCAACATCCACTCGATCTCCGGGGACTACTGGTATGACGAGCAGCTGAACCGCGCGGTGGCCGTGGACCCGCAGATCATCTTCGAGGGACTGCGCAAGGTGTACAAGGCGACCGAGCTGCTCAAGGAGCTCGGCAGCAACTGAGGCTTGCGCTTCCGGGATCCGGCCGCGCGGCCGGATCCCGGAGCTGTTCACGGCGTGGCGCGCTCGTGTGCCACGAGGTGCAGGCTCACCTGCATCTCATCCCGCACCTGCAGCGCCCCGAGCAGCGCGCTGAAGGGCTTCAGCCCGAGCTCGCTCTGCCTGAGCGTCGTCTCGGCATCCACGGTGAGCGTGCCGTGCGCGCGCTGCCATCGTACCGGCAATGTGATCTCGTGCTCGGCATCGCGCACGCTCACGGCCACCTGCGCCAGCACCGCACCTGCAACGGGCGGCGCCTGCTCCTGCAGCCCGACGGCCCGCAGCACGATCTGCGGGTGGTTGGCGCCATCCAGGAGCGCCGCACTGAGCATGTTGCGGCGCGTGCCCTCGCGCGCAGAGTCGGGCACGTCCGGCGGGAAGTCCGCGCTATGGAGCGCCGCGCGCAGCGGGGCTTCGTCCACCGTCAGGCTGTCCACCGCGAAGCGCACCTCGAAAGTGGCACCCAGGGGGTCCCGGGGAAGGTAGAACGCCCCCTCGAGCCCGTGCGAGGCGATGAGGTGGTTGTGGCCGGCCGCGGCAAGCGTCCCGGCCTTGTACACCCTGATGCTCAGCAGCGATTCGGCCGCCGCGACCTCGTAGGGAACGCCCGCGTGAGCCGTGCTGGCGGCGGCGGGCGCGGGACCCGCCGGCGGCGCCCGCACCGGGCAGCCGCCGAGCGCGAGGCAACTGCAGGCCATCGTGAGCACGCGCAGTAGGCAACGTACCCTCACCCGCATAAGCTTGGAGCCATGATCAAAAACACCACGCGCCGCTGGGGCGCCATCGCCCAGCTGTTCCATTGGCTCATCGTGATCTTCATCATCGCGCAGTTCACGCTCGCCACCCTGTTCGATGATCTGCCGGCAGGCGCCAAGAAGCTGACGCTGCTGTCGCGCCACAAGTCTATCGGGATCACGATCCTGCTACTTGCGCTCCTGCGGCTGCTGTGGCGCTCGGCCAACCAGACGCCCGAGCTTCCTGGAACGCTCAAGCCCTACGAGCGCACGCTCGCGAAGGTGACGCACGTGCTGCTCTACGTGCTGCTGTTCGCCGTGCCGCTGTCGGGATGGACGATGTCCTCGGCACGCGGCTTCCCCGTGAGCTGGTTCGGCCTGTGGCAGCTGCCGGATCTGGTGCCCAAGAACAAGGCGCTGTATGACACTCTGGTGACGACCCATGGCATTCTCGCCTGGTCGCTCGGCATAGTCGCCATCCTGCACCTGCTCGCGGCGCTCAAGCACCACTTCCTGCTCAAGGACGACGTGCTGCGGCGTATGCTCCCCTTCACGACCAACCGCACTCAGGGATGAGGATGGCAACCATGGCAATTCTGACCCGCGCACGCTGTTTCCTCGCGCTCCCGGCGCTGCTGCTGGCGGCCCTGCCGGCCGCGGCCGCGGATGCGCCTGCCGTGCCGCACTACGTGCTTGACCCGGCCAAGAGCACGCTCGAATTCGCCTTCGTGCAGGCAGGCGCCCAGAACAAGGGCCAGTTCAAGCGCTTCACGGTGGTGTTGGATTTCGCGCCCGACAACCTGGCGGCGAGCCACCTGGACGTCACCATCGACATGAATTCGCTCGACACCGGGGACCAGGAACGCGACCAGACGCTGCGCGATACGGACCTGTTCGCGGTCAAGAAATTCAGCCAGGCGCGCTTTAGTGCCGCGCAGATCGTGAAGACCGCCACCGGCTACGAGGCGGTCGGCAAACTCACCATCCGCGACGTCACTCGTGATGCCAGGGTGCCGTTTACCTTTCGCACCGCACAGGAAGGCGGCGGCACGGCCGGCTACATGAGCGGCAAGACGAGCCTCAAGCGGCTCGACTACGGCGTCGGCCAGGGTGACTGGAAGGCCACCGATCAGGTCAGTAACGACGTCGGTGTTGCGTTCGCCCTGCGTCTGAGCGGACGCTGAACGGCCGCCGCCGCGGCGGCGGCGCTAGGATTGCGCCAGCTCTTCGGCCAGCGGCGCGTGATTGAGCAGCGCGGCGAGCGCCACTCCGCCGATGGTATTGCCGACAAGCGTCGGCAGCAGAAAGCCGGTGAAATAGCCATTGAGGCCCGTAGCACCGCTGTACACCGCATACGCCGCCTCGACCGAACCTGCGACGATGTGCGGGAAGTGGCCGAGTCCCACGACGTAGGTGAACAACAGAATCACGAGCAGGCGTGCCGAGCGGGCGCTCGGCAATACCCACACCATCAGTGCGATCAGCCAGCCGGCGAATATCGCGCGGATGAAGGCCGGCAGGGTGTCGCTGTGGACGATGGCGGCGCCGAGGCTGCGCATCGCTTCCTGCACCTGGGGCTCGAAGACCCCCGGGAGCGACAACAGCCGTGCCACGAGGGCGGTACCCAGGAGGTTGGCCACCAGTACGATGCCCCACAGGCGCACGATGCGCACCAGGGTCTTGCGGTCGCGGTGCACGAACAGCGGCAGCATCGCTGTCAGCGTGCTCTCGGTGAACAGCTGCTGCCTGCCCATGATGACGATGATGAATCCCACCGTATAACCGCCGGCGGACAGAATCTCCGCCCAGGGCGCCGCTGGCAGGCGCGCCTGCAGCAGCGCCAGCGTCAGGAGTGAGAACCCCATGGAAGCCCCGGCCGCGAAGGCCGACCAGGCGAGCGCGCTGGCGGAGCGACGCAGCTCCGTCTCACCTTCCTCGCGCACCACCTCGTGAATGACGATGGCCTGCGGGGAGGTATGCGCGGCCGCCTGGTGCTGCTGAGCGGTATCCAGGTGTTCGGATTTGGCGCCGGCGGAATGCGCGCCACCGGCATCACCGGTGCCCGGCCTGTCCGGCGCGCCGCGCTTCTTACTGGCCACGGTCAGGATGTTTCAGCTGGCCGTACACGAGCACCGCGAAGTCCCCCAGGCGCGCCGCGCGCCCGGCGGGCGGCACATTCGCCTGGTTGAGCACGCGACAATAGGCGGCCGTCAGGCCGTTAACCAGCCCGTCGGAGTCGCCGCCGGCATGCGCCGCGCGCACCCTGGGCAGCTCGCGGTCGATGACGCTCAGCATGTTGGCCTCGGTCATGTGCGCGAGTTGCTGCTCGAGGTGATCCGTCGAGAGCAGGCGCTGGGCCGCCGCATCGGAGGCGCCGCAGCCACCGCTGGGATCACCCGTCAGGGTCGTCTGGGTTGTCGCGCGCAGCTGCGCCACCAGTCCCGGAGCGGCGTTTGCAGGGGCCGCGTTGCCGAACGAATTGCGCACGTAGTTGACGGCCTCGGTGACCTCTTCATCCGTCATGCTGGCCCCGACTGCCGGCATCGGCGCCATGCCGCGTGCGGCGGGCAGGCCGCCGAGCACCACGCGAATGACGTTCTGCGGGCCCTGCGCAGTGACCGCGCCGTTGTTGACGAGCGGCGGGATCTCCCCCGCGAGGCCCTGCCCTTTGACCCCGTGGCAGGAGGCACAGTAGCTCAGGTAGGTACCACCCTCGGCCACGCGTGCCGTCGGCACGGCGCGATCGCTGTAAGTATCCTTACCCGGCACGGACTTAAGGTAAGCACCGATTGCCAGCAGATCGGGGTCACTGAGGTGGCTGAGGCTGCGCTGCACCACCTCCTGCATGGGACCCAGCGCCGTGCCACCGTGCGGCGAGCTGCCGGTCTTCAGGAATTGCGCCACTTCCGCGGTTGACCAGACGCCGAGCCCCTCCTGCTTGCTGTCGGTGAGGTTGGGTGCATACCAGCCCTCGATGGGGCCGCCCTCGAGTGTGCCGGACCAGCGCGACACGCCGGCCACGTTGTGCTGGTTGTGGCATTCACCGCAGTGTCCGAGGCCCTGCACGAGATAGGCCCCGCGATTCACCTCGGGAGTCTGACCCGGCAGCGGCTGGAATTCTCGGGCCGTGAAGAACGCCGCGCGCCACGCCCCCAGGCTCTCGCGCACGCTGGCTGGCCAGGTCAGCTTCAGCGGCGCGCGTGGCGCGGCCACCGCCGGCAGCGAGAACAGATACGCCTTGATCGCCAGCACGTCCGACCGCGTCACCTTGGTGTACCACGGGAACGGGAATACCGGGTACAGGTACTCGCCCTGCCGCCCGATGCCCTCGTGCATCGCGCGATAAAACTCCTCGTCGCTCCAGGCACCGATCCCGGTCTTCAGGTCCGGTGTGATGTTCGGCACGGAAATCTGCCCGAAGGGTGTCGGCAGGTACATGCCACCGGCAAAGGGTTTGCCGCCGCTCGCGGTATGGCAGGAGGCGCAGTCCCCAAGGCGTGCGAGGTAGCGGCCGCGCTCAATCGCACTGCCAGAGGGGCTGCTCGTGTCTGCTCGTGGCGCGGGCTGCGGCTGCGCGGCGCCAGCCGCCGCCACGCCGAGCAACAGCACGGCTACGGTTGCCCGGGACGCAGCGCGCGTGCTGATGGTGAGCGCTCTAGTGACATGCATTGAGGTTCTCGCAGTCAGGAACGCAGCAACGACTGCGCCCGTGGGTGTCCAGCTGGCTTTACCCCCTTTTATATGAATCTGACTGACAGTGCGCCACGTGCGCGGATGACATCCGCTCGTAAGCCTTGTCCTACCTGCCGGGCAGGAAGCAAAGCGGGCGGGCAGCACGGCGCCCGTCAGGCTCTATCGGCGGTGTGGCAGGATGCCTGGGGCGATCGGCGGCGGCGGCGTTGCCGCGAGCCGCCAGCGGCGGCGCAGATCGGCCGCGTGCGTCAGCAGAGCCGCGAACAGAAAGAAGCCAACGACCTGCGTCCCGGCGGATGCCAGCGCGCTGCGCATCGCCAGCAGCAAGCACGCCCCCGGAAGCAGCACGCTCAGAATGTCCCGCACGCCCGGCCCGCGCCCGGTGTGCGTGCGATAGGCGGTTAGCGCGGCCGCCTCCACCAACAGCGCGATCAGTGCCACGTCGGCCAGATGCGCGCTGCCGAGAAAGGCCATGAGTGTGCGCATCCGGATGTGCGGGCGGCGCTCAGGCGCCGAAAGCGGGTCCGTTCAGCCGTACGACCGAGAGGTTCAGAACGGCCGCAAAACTCACCCACAGCAGATAGGGCAACAGCAGCAGGCTCGCCAGGCGCGAGCTGCGGTAGGTGAGCAGCATCAGTCCCACTATCGACAGCCACAACAACAGGACTTCCAGCAGCGCCCAGTCCGGGCGATGCAGGCGGAAGAACAAGGCACTCCAGGCGATGTTCAGCAGGGCGTTGATGGCGAACAAGGCCAGCACACGCGCCTGATTCACGTCGTTGCGGGGGGCGCGCGTCCACGAGAGGTAGCCGGAGATCGCGGCCAGACTGAAGATCAGCGTCCATACCGGCCCGAACAACCAGTCGGGCGGCTTCCATTCGGGCAATGACAGGTGGTAATACCAGGGACCGAGGTTCGTGGTCAGCGCGCCCAGAGCCGCCACCCCCGAAGCTGCCAGCCCGGCGGCGAGCATCGGGCGCCAGCGCGTCGAGGAGACCATGGCGTTCATGGCGGCACCACTCCGCAAAGGTGCAGCATATCCTTGAGGAATATGCGCACGTGGGCCAGCGGCCGGGCACGCACCAGGCGCTTGTACATGTAAGCCTCCCAGGTGAGGCGCTGCACATCCTTGTCGCGGCACAGGCTGACGAAGCGCTCACGCCGCCGGTCACTGCAATACCAGAAGCGCTGCATGATCCGGAGCACGAAGAAGACGCGGGCGTGCGCCTTCATGAAGCGCCGCCGCGCGCTGCGCAGCTCACGCGCATCGCCCGTGGCCAGGAAAGCGTCGGCCGCCTGCGCCGCCAGGCGGCCGCCACTCATCGCGTAATAGATCCCCTCGCCGGAGGCCGGCGCCACCACGCCGGCAGCATCGCCTGCGAGCACCACATCGCGGCCGTTGTCCCAGCGCGATAGCACCGTCAGCGGAATTGGCGCCCCCTCGCGACGCAGGGTTGCCGATGCATCCAGGCCGGTGTCGCTGCGCAGCTGCTCGACCGCCCGCCGCAACGAGAAGCCGCGCACGGCGCTGCCGACACCGACGCTGGTGGTCTCGCCGTGCGGAAACACCCAGGCATAGAAATCCGGAGACAGCTGGCCGCGATAGTGCACCTCGCAGCGGGCGCCATCGAAGTTTGAGCGGTGGCCGGGTGGAGAACGCACGATCTCATGGTAGGCAAACACGAACTTGGCGCGCGCCGCAGCCGGCACGCTCTGCTGCGCAACACGGGAGCCGGCGCCATCGGCGCCGATGACGACCCGACACCTCGCACGCAGGCGGAGCGTGGCGCCGGGACTACTGGCACGGAAATGCACGACCACCTGTCCGGTCGTCTCCCGTGAAAGGGACTCGAACACCCCCGACTGCCGCCGCGCTCCCGCGGCCGCCGCCCGCGCCCGCAGCCACTCGTCGAAAACCTCACGGTCAACCATGCCCACGTAACCACCGCTGATCGGCATGTCGACCTGGCGCGCGCGCGGCGACACCATCCGCGCCGCCGTGACGCGCGCGACGAGCAGCGAGGTGGGTACCGCGAATTCCTCGTTGAGCTTGGGCGGGATCGCCCCACCACAGGGTTTTATGCGCCCTGCGCGATCGAGCAGCAGGACGCTGCGGCCCTGGCGCGCCAGATCGTGCGCGGCAGTGGCGCCCGCGGGGCCACCGCCCACCACGACCACGTCGAACAGCATGTCCGCGGAGGGGGCGTCTTCGCTCATGCGCGCACCGCAGGTGCGCGGATCTCGCGCTGCACCGTGGCAGAGACCGCACCGACCGCGGCCGCGATTGCGGCGGCGACCAGGAACAGCAGTGCCTGCGCACTGAACACGCAGGCGTATGCCGCCAACGGTGAGTGCGTCACGTGGCGGGCAAGGTCCACGGCGGCGCTGCTGAGCAGCCCGCCGAGGGCGAAGGCGACGGCCTGCGCGCCGCCCCACAGTCCCATGCGGATTCCCTGGCGCGCGCTGCCCCCGGCGGAGGCCAGGGACATCATCGCGCTGATGGCCGAGACGGCAAACACCCCGTTCGCCAGTCCGAGCAGGAACGCATTCAGCCGCAGCGGCCAGATGCCGTGTGCGTAGGTTGCCGCAACCAGCCCCAGCAGGGCGATGCACGAACCGACGCAGCCGGCGATTGTCCAGCCGCGCAGCGAACTGCCGCGCCAGCGTCCTGCGAGCGTGGCGAGCAGCCCGACGAGAATCATGCCGAGGAGCGCCCCGCCGTGCTGCATCGAGGTCAGGCGCGTGGACTGCGCTGGCGTCAGCTGGAAGACCGCGCCGGCGAAGGGTTCGAATATCAGCTCCTGTCCGCTGTAAGCCAGCATCGAGACGAATACGAAGATGGTGAAGTGCCGCGCCGCCGGTTCCCGCCATACCTGGCGCAGCGCGTCACGGAAGGCGGCACGCTCTGCGGGTGCTGGCGCTGACGTGCCCTGCGAGCCACCTTCAATGCCCCACACCGCGAGCACCGTGAGCAGTACCGCGAGCACCGCGGTCACCAGCGTGACGCTGAAGAGCCTCTGGTGCGAGTAGGGCTCGAGCGCCTGGCCGGCGAGCGCAGTGGTGACAACGAAGCCGGCGATCATCATCACCCAGGTGATGGTGGCGGCGGCCGGGCGGCGTTGCGGCTCAACACGTTTTGCCAGCAGCACGAGCAGTGAGGTGCCGCTGGCGCCCACCCCGAGACCTATGACGAGAAAGGCGAGCACGGCGACGGCGATACCGGCCACGCGCTCCCGCGCCATGAGTGAGATGCTCGCCGCCGCGCCCACACCACCGGCCGCGAGCACCGCCATGCCGCCGATGATCCAGCGGGTCAGCCGGCCACCGACGTCGGAGCCGTGGCCGAAGCGTGGGCGCGCCATCTGCACGGCATAATGGAGCGCCACCAGCAGCCCCGGGAGCACCGCCGGCAGGGCGAGCTCAACCACCATCACCCTGTTCATCGTGGACGTCGCCAGCACGACCACGGAGCCGATGGCGGCCTGGACGAGCCCGAGCCGCACGATGCCGCCCCATCCGAGGGTGGCGCGGCTCATGCGGAGAGCCACCCGAGGGAGCGCAGCGCGAAGGCGCCGACCAGCATCCCCAGCACGTAGAGACTCGTGCCGGTCGCGTTGTACCAGGGTGCCCGCTCGCGCGGGCTGCGCAACAGGCGCGACATCAGCACCAGCTGCGCCAGCAGCAGCGCGCCCACCGCGGCGGCGTGCCAGTACTTGCCCCACGCCAGCAGCAGCGCGATGACGACAGCCTGCGCAAAAGCCATAACGAAGCACGCCACGCGGCCCGCGGAGACAACCCCCAGTCGCACCGGCAGTGAGCCGATGCCGAGCTGGCGGTCGCCCTCGACGGACTTGAAGTCATTCAGCGTCATGATCCCGTGAGCGCCGAGGCTGTAGAGCGCCGCGATCATCAGCACACGTGCATCCGGGAGCGCACCTGCGGCCATGATCGCGGCCCCCGTAACCCACGGG
>Ga0181537_10001404_pt1 | contig 22301 bp, 20 predicted proteins | sample PEATcosm2014_Bin_39_FD_119765 | JGI IMG/M metagenome (GOLD analysis project Ga0181537, IMG submission 119765) | Peatland microbial communities from MTU Mesocosm Facility, Houghton, MI, USA - PEATcosm2014_Bin23_10_metaG | ecosystem: Environmental > Terrestrial > Soil > Wetlands > Peat | place... | reverse complement strand
TTTCGCGGGACGGGTGGCGCTGAGCGCGGCTAGAGCAGACCGAAGGGCTTGCCGTCGATTTGATCAGGCCGACTACTAAATAGGCTTTGCCGTCGCCTACCTAATCCTTGCTCGCTCGATCACGATCACGATCACGATCGCGATCGACGGCTAGGCGGCATGCGGGCTGCGCCTGCAAGGACCTAAGCTGCGCCCGCCCCATGGCGCAAGTCTTGCTTATAAAAAGGGCCCGGAAAAACTGGAGATCGGTGCGATGATGAAAAGGCAGCGCGTTCTTCTTGCCGCTTTTGCTGGATTTGCTTTGTCGATCGGCGCTGCCGCCCCCGCCTTCGCCGCGGAAAAAGTCATCTTCATGATCGACTGGTTGCCGGGAGGCGACAAAGCCGTGCCCTATCTCGGCGTCGAGAAGGGCTTGTTCGCTGCGGAAGGGCTCGACGTCACCATTCAATCCGGACGGGGATCGTCCGACGTCGTGACCAAACTCGCGACCGGCGCGGCCGACATGGGCACCGGCGGGCTTGCCGCATTGCTGCAAGCTCGCGCGCAGGGTCCGGTCGCGGTCAAGGCGGTGATGTCGGTCTACACACTGCAGCCGGACGCAATTTTCACGACCGAGGGATCCGGAATTTCCGCCCTCAAGGACGTTGCAGGAAAGACCATCGCCACGGCGCCGTTCTCGTCGTCGAACGTGTCCTGGCCGTTGGTACTTAAGGCTAACGGCATCGATGCGGCCAAAGTCGACTTGCTCAAGGCGGATCCCGGCGCGCTGGCGCCGATGCTGGCCACCGGCAAGGTTGCGGGAACGATCAATTGGGTCACGGTCGCACCGCTGTTCGTGAAGCCCCTGGCGGAAACGGGCAAAAAGCTCAAAGTGATCGCCTGGTCCGATTACGGCTTCGACGGATATGGATTGTCCGTATTCGCATCCGAGAAAATGTTGAACGAGCGCCCGGAGACGGCGAAGAAATTCATGCGGGCCTATCTCAAGGCGACCGAAATGGCGATAGCCGATCCAACGGCGGCTGCCGCGGCATTGAAAGCGATCGTTCCGGAGGTAGACGCCGAAGTGGCGCGCTCCCAGTTTGCGGCGTCGATCCCACTGATGGTCAATGCTGTCAGCAAGAAGGACGGCGAAGGCGCGTTCGACAAAGCGCTGCTGGCGACCACCTGGAAGTGGACCGCCGAAGCGCAAAACATGCCGCTCGACAAGATTGATCCCGAGACCGTCGTCGACCGTTCACTCCTGCCCAAGTGACGGTGCATCGCGCCGGGCGCGCACCCCGCCGTGGAGTTCGCCGATGAGCGAACCGTCGCACGTCATTCGTTTCGCTGATCTCGAACAAACCTTCGGGCGGGACGACGGCTCTGCGGTGACCGCGCTCGAGGACGTGACCTTCGACATTGGGCGCAACGAGTTTTTGGCCGTGCTCGGCCCATCCGGTTGCGGCAAGTCCACGCTTCTGCGGTTGATCGCGGGGCTGATATTTCCCACCCGCGGCATTGTCAGCATTTACGACATGACGGTGACGGAACCGCGCGACGAAATAGGCATCGTATTCCAGCGGCCGACGCTGCTGCCCTGGTTCGACGTGCTCGGCAACGTAACCTTCCCGCTCCGTCATAAATACGGCCGGGTCACCGCGGAAGACAAAGTACAGGCGCGCGAGCTGCTTACGCTGGTGGGGCTGTCGGATTTTGCGTCCAAACGCATCGATGAATTGTCCGGTGGTATGCAACAGCGCGTGGCCATCGCCCGCGCATTGCTGCTCGATCCCGATATCCTCCTGATGGACGAGCCATTCTCGGCGCTCGACGCGCTGACCCGCGACGAAATGAGCTTTGAGCTCCTGCGGATCTGGTCCGAACGGCCAAAGACGGTTCTCTTCATCACCCATTCCATTTCCGAAGCGGTCTTGCTGGCCGACCGCATCATCGTGATGACGGCGCGGCCCGGCCGCGTGCGTGAAATCATCAACGTCGATTTGCCTCGCCCCCGCTCAATTGCGACCCTGTCGGAGCCGAACTTCCATGCCCTCGCGAATCATATCCGCGGCCAGCTCTTCAGCCGCGTCGCCTAAGGCAAAGGCGCCCGCTATTGCGGTCGGCCAGCGGTTGCGCCTCTGGGCGGACCGGCTGGCGCCTGCCGCGGCTTTTGTCGCGCTTATCGTCGTGTGGGAGGGAGCGAGCCGGATTTTCGCCATTCCCTCGTTCCTGCTTCCGGCGCCCAGCGCCATTGTCAGAGCGGGCTTCGACGTTTCGGCGGCGCAGTGGCTGAGCAACATCAGCGCGACTTTGCGCGTGGCATTAATGGGCTACTTCGTGGCTATCGCGGTTTCGATCCCGCTGGCCGTGGCCCTGGTCAATTCGCGCTTCCTGTCGCGTACGCTTTACCCGATCCTCGTGATCGTTCAATCGACCCCGATCGTGGCGGTCGCTCCGATTATTGTAGTGACGCTCGGCGCATCCGACTTGCCGCGGGTCGTCATCACGTTTTTGATCACGTTCTTTCCCATCGTCGTTTCAACCGTGACCGGCCTGATGGCGACGCCGGAGGAGTTGATCGAGTTGTCGCGGTCGCTGCGCGCCGGTCGGACGCGCGAAATGTTGCACATACGGCTGCCGTTCGCCGTCCCGTACATTTTCAGCGCGCTGAAGATATCGATCACGCTTGCGATCATTGGCGCCGTCGTCGCCGAGTTCGTCGCCGCCGAGCATGGGCTCGGGTTTTTCATTATGTTTTCGACGTCTTTCTTCAAGATTCCTCAGGCATTCGCGGGCCTTGCCGTGCTGGTCGCCTTGAGCCTCATTCTCTTTCGGCTTTGCAGCCTGGCGCAGCGCTGGTTTGTCCCTTGGTCGCTGCCGAAATCGGCGCGTTGAAAGACCGGATCAGGGCCGATCAAGCGGGTTTCCCGGCTCTTCCCGCAGCGCGATCTTGCGGCCGGCAAGCTCGGCGCCGGCGTCGGGCGTAAGACGCATGAAGACTAGGCTGGCGGCGGCGGTCAGCAGGCTCACCGCGACGAAGGCCGGCGGAAAATCCATGGCGTCCATAGACACACCGTGTTTCAGTCGCAATGTGATTTCCACGACCAACGCACCGACGGCGACACCGGTCGATAGCGCCAATTGCTGGGCGACGGAGACAAGCGTCGTTGCTTTGCTCATCTGCCACGGTTCGATCTCCGCGTAGGCAATGGTGTTGATGGCGGTGAATTGCAGCGAACGAAAGAACCCGCCGCTGAGCAAGATAACGATCATCGCCGCGAACGGCATGCCCGGCACGAAGCTGGCGCAGGCACCGAGGAATGCCGCGCTGAGCAGGCTGTTATAGACAAGCACCGGTCGATAACCCAAATGCCTAAGCACGCCAGCCACGGCGGCCTTCATGAACAAGGAGCCAAGCGCGCCGGTGAAAGTGATCAGGCCGGATTGAAACGGCGTCAGGTGGAATCCGATCTGCAGCAATAGCGGCAGCAAAAACGGCAACGCGCCGATGCCGAGGCGGAACAGGAAGCCTCCGAAGATGCTGGCGCGGAACGTCGGCAATTTGAACAGCGCGAGATCGAGAATTGGCGCTGGCGTGCGTCGGGCATGAATGAAATAGGCCGAGGTCGCCACGGCACCGACGCCAAGCAGCGCGGCAACAATGCTGATGGGCAGAAAATCCAGCCCCAGAATCGACAGGCCGAAGGCCAGACCGCCGATGCCGAGCCCTGACAAGATAAATCCGACAAAGTCGAACGGCGCCGGCCGTTCGGCGTATACGTATGGAATAAAGCGCGTGGCCATCGCAAGGCCGATCAGGCCGATGGGCACATTGATGATGAAGATCCAATGCCACGAGGCGTAAGTCGTAATGAAACCGCCGAGCGGCGGACCGCAGATCGGACCGACAAGGGCTGGTATGGTCACCAGCGACATGGCGTTGACCAGCAGCCGTTTATCGATGCTGCGCACCAGGATCAGACGACCGACCGGGGTCATCATCGCGCCGCCAGCGCCCTGGACGATGCGCGCCAGCACAAACTCCTCGAGCGAACGCGACAGCGCGCAACCGATCGAGCCGACCACAAAAACGGCGATGGCGATGCGAAAGACGTTGCGCGCGCCGAACCGGTCGGCCGTCCAGCCGCTCGCCGGAATGAAGATGGCCAGCGCCAGCAGATAGGAGGTAACGGCGAGCTTCAGCGCTAGCGGATTGGTGTCGAGCGCGTGCGCGATGGCCGGCAGCGACGTGGAAATCACCGTGGAGTCCAGGTTCTCCATGAACAGGGCGAACGCAACGATAAGCGGGACGACGCGATTATACGGCTCCGGCGACGCGGTCTCGGTCATCAGCGACTACCGGCGGCGGGAGCGGCTTTGAGCCGCTGTAAGCCTTCAGCGGGTTGCCGGAACGAAGGGTCGATCTCGAGCGCCTTGCGGAAGTCGGCGATGGCGCCGGCATTGTCGGCCAGCCGCTCGCGAACAAGCCCGCGAGTCGAATACGCGCTCGCCGAACGCTCATTGAGCGCGATGGCTCGATCGGCGTCGGCGAGGGCTTCGACATTCTCGCCGGCGAGGTAGTGCGCCCAAGCCCGATTGTAATAGGCGAGCGCCGCATTCGGTGAAAGCTCGATAGCGTGTGTATAGTCGGCGTTCGCGTCGGCAAAAGCCTGCCGCTCCCGCTTGGCGTTGCCGCGGTTGATGTAGGCATCGGCTGAACGCGGATCGAGTTTGATGGCTTGATCGAGATCGGCAATAGCGCGTTCGGGCTCGCCTTTGGCGAGCCAGGCGCTGCCCCGATTGTTATAGGCCGCGGCCGTCGGGTTGAGCTTTATCGCCTGATCGTAATCTGCAACGGCTCGATCGAGATCGCCTTTGTGGCGCCAGGCGATGCCGCGATTGTAGAGCGCTGCTGCGTAGCCCGGATCGGCGCGCAACGCTTCGTTATAGTCGGCGATGGCGCGATCGGGCTCGCCCTTGTCGTCGAAGGCGTTGCCGCGATTGTTATAGGCGATCGCGAATTTTGGATTGAGCTTGATCGCCTCGTCGTAATCGGGGATCGCGCGTGCGAAATCGTGCTTCTGGTAGAAGGCATAGCCGCGCTCGTTGTAGGCGCCGGCAAACTGAGGATTGAGCCGGAGCGCTTCGCTCAAATCGGCGATGGCGCGATCGAAGTCGCCGTCGCGGCGCAACGCGATGCCGCGATCGTAGAAGTGCCGCGCGTTCTTCGGATCGAGGCGGATCGCCTCGTTATAATCGGCGACAGCCGCGTTACGGTCGCCCTTGTCGTCATGGGCGTTGCCGCGGTTGCCGTAGGCGTCGGCGTTGCCCGGATCGAAGCGGACAGCTGCGTCAAAATCGGCGATGGCGCGATCGTAATCGCGTTTCTGGTAGTGAACGAGGCCGCGGTTGTCGAAAGCGAGCGCGAATTGCGGTGAAAGCTGGATGGCGCGGTCGAAATCGGCGAGCGCGCGGGCCGTATCGCCCTTGGCACGCCAAGCTTCGCCACGATTGTTGTAAGCCGGCGCGAAATTCCCGTCGACGCGCAGCGCCTGATTGTAATCGGCGATGGCGCGGTCGAAATCGCCCTTTTCGAACCAGACGACGCCGCGATTGTTTAGCGCTGACGCATTCTTCGGGTCGAGCTTGATGGCTTGATCGTAGTCGGTGATCGCGTGATCGAAATCGCCCTTGCGGCGGAATGCCAGTCCGCGGTTGAAGAAGGCAGCGCCGTAAGTCGGCGAAAGCCGGATCGCTTCGTTGTAGTCGGCGATGGAGCGATCGAAGTCGGTTTTTTCGTCGTATGCGTTGCCCCGCGTCATGAACGCGCCGGCGTCGTTTGCGTCGAGTCTGATCGCGGTGTCGAGATCGGCAATGGCGTTATCCAGATCGTGTTGTGCCAGCCGCAGGCTACCGCGATCGGCAAAGGCACGCGCGAAGTCGGGATCGAGCCTAACGGCTTCCGCGAAGTCGGTCAGCGCGCCGGCGAGGTCGCCTTTGGCGCGCAGGGCTATGCCCCGATCGTGATGCAGGATCGCAAGGTTGGGCGCTTGGTAACGGCCGGAATCGATCAACACGGTGCAGGAAGTGATTCGCTCGTCATTGGTGACACGCCATTGGCCGGTGCAGCGGTGCTCATGGGCAGCATCTTGCGCGCGCGCGGTGGTGCCCGCGCCAGCAAGCACAAGCGTCGCCAATGCGGCCGAACAGGAAGCCAACTGCAGCCGCGTCATCGTCGTTTCATCATGGGGATTTGAGGCAAAACGCTTGATCCTATACTGCATTCCGCCGTCGCAACGGCGGCGAATTTACTCCGCTGTGCACTGCCCGGCCACAGGTTGCAGCACCACCTATGAATCCGGGTTCAGGTATGCTAGGAACCGCCGCCAACCCAAAAGCGGGCCATCGAGCCGGATGAGCAGGCGGGCAGGGTCACTCTTCACCCACGCGGTTTCATCTTAATATCGGCATTTCGTGGCGCCCGCATCATCCGGCCCGCGTTCAACGCGCGGGCACAAGCGGAGTTGGCAATGACCGTAAATAATCCGCGCGAGGGCCTCACCTTCGACGACGTGCTGATCAGGCCCGGCCTGTCGGACGTGTTGCCGTCCGAAGTAGACATCCGATCGCGCATTACCCGCGGTATCACGCTGAACATTCCGATCGTCGCCTCGGCCATGGATACGGTGACAGAAGCGCATATGGCGATTGCCATGGCACAAGCCGGTGGCATCGGCGTCATTCACCGCAATCTCGATCCGGCGGTTCAGGCGGGACAGGTCCGCCAGGTCAAAAAATTCGAATCAGGCATGGTGGTCAATCCCGTCACCATTCATCCCGACGCGCCGCTCGCAGACGCGCTTGCCCTGATGCAGGAGAACCGCATCTCCGGCATCCCCGTGGTCGAGGGCGGCGGCAACGGGCGCGCGGGAAAGCTCGTCGGCATTCTTACCAACCGCGACGTGCGCTTCGCCACGGACAAGCGGCAAAAAGTTTCGGAGCTGATGACAAGGGACTCTCTTATCACCGTACAGGAGGGCGTCAGCCAGGACGAGGCCAAGCGTCTCTTGCACCAGCACCGCATCGAAAAACTCCTGGTGGTCGATGGTGATTATCGCTGCGTCGGTCTCATCACGGTAAAGGACATCGAGAAAGCGGTTGCCAACCCGAATGCCTGTAAGGACGAGCAGGGGAGGCTACGCGTCGCCGCCGCCACCAGCGTCGGCGAAGCCGGATTTGCCCGCAGCGAGGCGCTGATCGAAGCGGGCGTCGATCTGGTCGTCGTCGATACCGCGCACGGGCATTCGAAACGCGTGCTCGACATGGTGACGCGTATCAAGCGTTTGTCGAACGCGGTGCAGGTTGTCGCCGGCAATATCGCCACCGCGGAAGGCGCCAAGGCGCTGATCGACGCCGGCGCCGACGCCATCAAAGTCGGGATCGGGCCGGGCTCGATTTGCACCACGCGGGTCATCGCTGGTGTCGGCGTGCCGCAACTCACGGCGATCACGGATGCGGTGGAAGCAGCGCAGCGCACCCATACGCCGGTTATCGCCGACGGCGGCATCAAATATTCCGGCGATCTCGCCAAGGCGATGGCAGCGGGCGCGGACTGCGCGATGATCGGCTCGCTGCTTGCCGGTACCGACGAGACCCCGGGCGAGGTGTTTCTCTATCAAGGGCGCTCCTACAAGAGCTATCGCGGCATGGGTTCGGTGACCGCCATGGCCCGCGGATCGGCTGATCGCTACTTCCAGCAGGAGATCAAGGACACGCTCAAGCTCGTGCCGGAAGGCGTGGAGGGCCAGGTACCGTATAAGGGCCCGGTCGCCAACGTTCTGCATCAACTCACTGGCGGACTGCGCGCCGCCATGGGTTATGTCGGCGCCAAGAACCTTGCCGATTTCCACGCCAAGGCGGAGTTCATGCGCATTTCAGGCGCCGGCTTGCGCGAGAGCCACGTGCATGATGTCACCATCACGCGCGAAAGCCCTAACTATCCCAGTCGTGAGTGATTGCTTGTCATGAAACGGCCGCCCGCGGATCCGTTCGCTGAGATCCGCAAGACCACTGAACGGCATCGCGCGCAGCATGGCTGCGGCGCTTACCCTTATGACAACGGCCCGCTGCTCGGTGCACTGGCCGCCGCGACAAACGCGCGGCGCATTCTCGAACTGGGGACAGCACTCGGCTACACGGCCCTATCTTTCGCCTATGGCGCTCCAGACTCCACGATCGACAGCATCGAGCGCGATCCCGACCACGTAATGCTTGCCCGCGATAATATAGCCGCGGCGGGCCTCGACCATCGCATCACGGTCCATGAAGGCGAATTCGTCAAGGTGTTGCTGACGCTCGATCCCGGCTACGATCTTGCCTTCTTCGACGGTCACACGCCGGTTCCGGCTTTGCACACTGCGCTGCGAAATCTCTTGCGGACCGGCGGCATGCTCATCACGGCCAACTTAAACCACGGCGGTAGCGCCGACGCCGTAGCGCGAGCTTTATTCGAGGGAAAACGCTGGCGCAGTGCGCTGGTTGACGAGGACGGCGAAACGGCGATCAGCGTCAAGTTGTAACGGTCCGCATTGGCCGCGGCGCAATCGCCGTGATAAGGACACCCAACGATTAACCTAGGTCTGCGCCGATGTCGCTCCCAGCTGTTCTCCTGCCGCTTTTCGTCGAAGTTATTCTCACCTTTGCGCTAATGTTGCGGATGGGCGCACTGCGCGGGGTGGACCTACGCTTGGGCACCGTCCAATCGCAGAATGTTGCGTTGCGCGAGGCGAACTGGCCGCAGCGCACGGCGCAGGCCGCGAACTCGTTTTCCAACCAGTTCGAGCTCCCGGTCCTGTTCTACGTGCTGACGATTCTCGAATGGGTCACCAGGCATGCCGGCGTACTGTTCGTGGTGCTGGCGTGGGCTTTTGTTATCTGCCGCGTGCTGCAGGCTTACGTGCACGTCACCAGCAACACCTACCGGCTGCGAAGCACGTTCTACTCCATCGGAGCGCTGGTGCTCATGGTCATGTGGGCGATTTATATCGTCCAGGTCCTGACCGGCACTTGAAGATGCAAAACAATCCGGCCGCTTCGTGACGCCTGCCGCTCGGCTATCGGCTGCCATTGAGGTCATCGCCGACATCGAAGCGCGGCGACGGCCGGCTGGCGATGCGCTCAAGGATTGGGGCCTCGCGCATCGCTTCGCCGGTTCATCGGATCGCGCCGCAATCGCCGGGCTCGTCTACGATACTTTGCGCCGCAAAGCCTCGTCGGCCTGGCTGATGGGTGAAGCGAGCCCACGCGCGGCCCTTCTCGGCATGTTGCGCCGCGAGCGCGGTCTTGATGCCGAGCAGATCGCAGGCTTGTGCAGCGGAGCGCGCTTCGCGCCGACGCCATTGACGGAAGGTGAGCGCGCGGCGCTAACGGGCGAAGCGCTGGCCGGTGCGCCGGCGCCTGTTCTCGGCGATTATCCGGAGTGGCTCGATCCGCAATTTTCGCGCGTTTTCAAGGATGACCGGGCCGCGGAGGGCGCGGCGCTGGCAAGCCGCGCGCCGCTCGATCTGCGCGTCAACACGCTCGAGGCCGAGCGCGACGAGGCGTTGCCGCTACTCGCCGATCTGCGGGCCGAGGCCACTCGCTGGTCGCCGATCGGCCTGCGCATTCGGCTGGCGGCCGATGCCAAGAGCCCCGCCATTCATGCCGAGCCCGCTTTTCTCAAGGGGGCGATCGAGATTCAGGACGAGGGCTCGCAGCTTGCCGCCCTGTTTTCCGGAGCCAAGCCCGGCGAGCAGGTCGTCGACCTCGCAGCCGGCGCCGGCGGAAAGACACTGGCGCTATCGGCCATGATGGAGAACCACGGCCAGATTTACGCCACCGACATCGACAAGCGGCAGCTTGCGCCGATCCACGAACGCCTCGCGCGCGCCGGCGCGCGAAATGTGCAGGTGCGCACGCCGCGCGGCGAAACCGACATGCTCGGCGATCTCGAAGGCCGCATTGACCTCGTTCTCATCGATGCGCCGTGTACCGGCACCGGCGCCTGGCGGCGTAATCCGGACGCCAAATGGCGCGTCCGTCCGGGGGCGCTGGCCGAGCGCGTGAAGCAGCAGCAGGCCTTGCTCGATCGCGCGCCGGCGCTGCTCAAGCCGGACGGACGGATCGTGTACGTGACCTGCTCGGTGTTGGCCGAGGAAAACGGCGACCAGATCGAGGGCTTCCTTTCGCGGCATCCGGATTTCTCCGCCGTGCCGCCGCGTGAGGTCGCCGCCACGGCTCTCGGCGACCGTGCCATGATATTCTGCCGGGCGGCGCAGTTGTCGGAGGAAGGCCTGTTGATGACGCCGCGGACCACCGATACTGACGGCTTTTTTGTCGCCGTCATGCGGCGGACTGGCGGGGCGTGATCTTGGTCGGAAAACCGGTTTCCACTTTTCCGGATCATGCCCTAGCATAACAGTGGAAGAGGAACCGCCGCGCCCTTGACCGCAGGGTGTCGCGGCAGCACATACGCTCCTCAGCGCCATGCACGACACCATCCTCATCGTTGATTTCGGCTCGCAGGTCACAAAGCTGATCGCGCGCCGGGTGCGCGAGGAATCCGTCTATTGTGAGATCGTCCCGTTTCAGAAGGCCCAAGCCGCTCTCAAGTCATTGCGGCCGAAGGGCGTCATCCTATCCGGCGGGCCAGCGTCCGTACTCGACAAGGACGCTCCGTTGGCGCCGATGGCGATCTTCCAGGCCGGAGTGCCGGTGCTTGGCATCTGTTACGGCGAGCAGACTATGGCGCAGCAACTTGGCGGCGAGGTCGAGGGCGGCCATCATCGCGAATTCGGCCGCGCCGAAGTCGAGGTGACCGAACCGTCGGCGCTGTACGATGGTGTCTGGCAGGTTGGGCAGCGTTATCCGGTGTGGATGAGCCACGGCGATCGCGTCACCGTCATGCCGCCGGGATTTAAGGCAGTCGGCACGTCGCTCAACGCACCGGTGGCCATGATCGCCGACGAAGCGCGCCGCTTCTACGCCACGCAGTTCCATCTCGAAGTCATGCACACGCCGCACGGCGCGGCGCTACTGCGCAATTTTGTCCGCAATATCGCCGGCTGCGCCGCCGATTGGACCATGCGCGCGTTCAAGGACGAGGCAATCGAAAAAATCCGCAACCAGGTCGGCAAGGCAAGTGTGCTTTGCGGGCTTTCCGGTGGCGTCGATTCGGCCGTTGCCGCGGTGCTTCTGCACGAGGCGATCGGAGATCAGCTTACCTGTGTGTTCGTCGATCACGGCCTGCTGCGGCTCGCCGAAGCCGAGCGCGTGGTCGCTTTGTTCCGCGGCCATTACAACATTCCGCTCGTACATGTCACAGCCGAGGACCTGTTCCTCAAGGCGCTCGATGGCGTCGAGGAGCCCGAGGAGAAGCGCAAGATCATCGGCAAGCTGTTCATCGAGGTGTTCGAGCGCGAAGCGAAGAAAATCGGCGGCGCGGAGTTTCTCGCGCAGGGAACCTTATACCCCGACGTGATCGAGAGCGTGTCATTCGCCGGGGGGCCGTCGGTGACGATCAAGTCGCACCACAACGTCGGCGGGTTGCCCGCGCGCATGAATATGAAGCTGATCGAGCCGCTGCGCGAACTCTTCAAGGATGAAGTGCGCGCGCTCGGCCGCGAGCTCGATCTACCCGACGCGTTCGTCGGCCGCCATCCGTTTCCCGGTCCCGGCCTCGCCATCCGCTGCCCGGGCCCGGTCACGCGCGAGAAACTCGATATCCTGCGCGTTGCCGATGAAATCTACATCGAGGAAATCCGCCGCGTCGGGCTTTACGACGATATCTGGCAGGCGTTTGCCGTGCTGCTGCCGGTCAAGAGCGTCGGCGTCATGGGCGATGGGCGCACCTATGAGAACGTGCTGGCGCTGCGCGCCGTCACCTCGACCGACGGCATGACCGCCGATTTCTATCAGTTCGACATGAACTTTCTCGGCACGGTCGCGACCCGCATCGTCAACGAAGTCAAAGGCGTCAACCGCGTGGTCTACGACGTTACCTCGAAGCCGCCCGGGACGATCGAGTGGGAGTGAGCGCTCCTGCCTAGCGCCTGTTATTTCTTTTGCTTCAGCGTCAGCATGAAGGCCTTTTCCTCGGGCTGCAGATAGACCACTTCGGTCAGCGTCCCGATCACGCTGGTCGTGTCGAAATAGGCAAAGCGCGTTTCGTTGTGGCGGCCGCTTTGGACCAGGCCAAAGCCGGCCCTTTCCATTTCCCCCACGCCTCGAGCGTAGTCGGCAATTTCGATGCCGTAATGGTGGATGCCGCCCTGCGGATTATGGTCGAGGAACTTCGAATAGGTGCTGACGCCGGCGATGGGCTGGATGAGTTCGACCTGCATGTCGCCCGCCCAGCCGAAAGCGAGGTGCAAGCGCAGCGGCGCCGGTTTACCGAGATAGGTTTCGTCCTGCAGCTCCGGCTTCTCAATAAACAAAAATTCGGGAACGCCGAGCTTGTCCTTGAAAAACGCCATACCCTTGTGAATGTCGGGTACGACGATGCCGATTTGATAGGCGCCTTGTGCCAGCATGCCAGCCATCGACTTCCTCCCCTCAAAAACCATTATAGTTGGCTACGCGTTCTAGCGGAGCATTCGGCATTTTGAAACCGGCTTGGTGCAGCCTCGCGCCCCTATGCCGTCATTGACAAGTGCGGGCTCCACGTCATGATCGCGCCCGAACAGCGAAGGGCCGGACCCGGCTTCATTTAATTATCCCTGAAATCTCAATACTGGGAGCTGGCGCTCGGTCATGGGCCTTGCCGTCGAAATTATCGGGCTTGTGCTGTTTCTCGGCGTGCACGCTTTCGTCTCGCGTCGCGGCGAACGCGAGGCTTTGATCGCAAAGCTCGGCCGCGGACCCTATCTGGGTCTGTTCTCGCTGGTTTCGCTTGCGGGTCTTGTCCTGATCGGATTCGGCTTCGCGCGTTATCGCGCTACGGGCATGATCCCTGTCTGGTATCCCCCGCCATGGACGCGTCACATCGTGGTCACCCTGATGTGGCCGGCAAGCATCGCGGTCGTTGCCGCCTATATCCCCGGCGACATCAAGCGCGTGCTCAAGCACCCGATGCTCGTCGGCGTCAAACTCTGGGCTGTGGCGCACCTCTGCGCCAACGGTGACCTTGGTTCCATCATCCTGTTCGGTTCGGTGCTGGTTTGGGCTGTCTATGATCGCATCACGTTGAAGCGTCGCACTGACCAAGGCGCTCCGCCGATACCGATCGGCGGCCGACGAAACGACATCATCGCGATCGTTGTCGGCACCATTCTCTATCTGGCGCTCGGCTTTGTGTTCCATCCTCTCGTCATTGGCGTGCCGGCCTTTGGAACGCCGGCATTGGGTTATTGATAGTGTCCGTGCACGACGAGATCCGACGGCTCACCGCGCCGGACATCGGCGCCCGCAAGGGGGGTGAGCCGATCGTGTGTCTGACCTCGTATCACGCACACACCGCGCGCATTCTCGATCTCTATTGCGACATCATCCTGGTCGGCGATTCGCTCGGTATGGTGATGCACGGGCTCGAGACAACGGTGCCGGTCACCCTCGACATGATGATCCTGCAAGGCCACGCGGTGATGCGCGGCTCGAAGCGGGCGCTGGTGATCGTCGACTTGCCGTTCGGTTCCTACGAGGCGTCCAAGGAGCAGGCCTTCACATCAGCGGCGCGGGTGCTCAAGGAGACCGGCTGCGGCGCCATCAAGCTGGAGGGCGGCCGGCGCATGGCGGAGACCATCGCCTTCCTGACGCAGCGCGGCGTGCCGGTGATGGGCCATGTCGGTCTCACTCCGCAGGCGATCAACACCATCGGATCGTTCCGCGCGCAGGGGCGTGAGGAAGCCGATTGGGCGCCCATCGAGGCGGACGCGCACGCGGTGGCGGACGCCGGCGCCTTTGCCGTCGTGCTCGAGGCAATCGCCGAGCCGCTGGCGCGGCGTATTACGGGTGAAGTAGCAATCCCTACCATCGGCATTGGCGCCAGCGTCGCCTGCGACGGTCAGATCCTTGTGCTCGAAGATATGCTCGGTCTTTCGCCGCGCGTCCCCAAATTCGTCAAGCGTTTCGGCGATCTCGGGCCGTCGATCGAGCAGGCGGTCAAGGGCTATGCGGAGGAGGTGCGGACGCGAAGTTTCCCCGGCCCCGATAACGTCTATCCGATGCGCAAGAAGAAACCTTAAGGCGCAATCGTCGCGGGCGCGGCCGGCCTTTGCCTTGCTCGCGCCACATGCTTATTCTAGCTCCCACGGGGTTTTCCGGGCCTAACCACCCGGAATCCCTTGATTTTGTCGATCCCCGGTTTCGCAGAGCTGCGCGTGGCTCCGGCTGCCGGGATTGTGCTGGGGACGAGGTTCGTGGCCGATATTTTTCAAGAAGTCGACGAGGAAGTCCGTCGCGAGCAGTTCAAAAGGCTGTGGGAGCGTTACGGCACCTACGCTATCACGGCCTGCGTGCTCCTCGTCGTGGCGGTCGCCGGCTGGCGCGGCTACGAATGGTGGGAAAACAAACGGGCCGCCGAAGCAGGCGCCGCCTTCGAGCAGGCAGTGACGCTGGCGGAGGCTGGCAAGCATCAGGAAGCGGAAGCGGCGTTTGCCAAGCTCGCGACCGACGGCACGGCTGGCTATCGCGTGCTGGCGCACTTGCGTGAGGCCGCCCAGCTCGCTTCCACCGATCGCACCGCGGCCATCAAGGCGTATGACGAGATCGCGACCGATAGGAGTGCGGGACAAGTACTCCAGGATCTGGGCACGCTCCGTGCCGGCTATTTGCAAGTCGATACCGCTGCCTACGGCGAGATGCGCACGCGCCTTGAACCGCTGACGGAGCGCGCCTTCCGCTACAGTGCGCGCGAATTGCTGGCGCTATCGGCATGGAAGAGCGGCGACCTGAGCGCGGCGCGGCAATGGGCGGACGCGATCATCACCGATCCGCAGACACCGCCTGCGGCCCGCAGCCGCGCCGAGGTGCTGAGCGAGCTCATTGCCGCGAGCGGCAAGGGTTAGGCGGATGCCCGCGCGATTAATTCCATCGTTTGCTCGGACCGGCTCAGCGCTTGCCCTGTTGCTGGTGTTTGCGGGTTGCACCGCGGGCGGTCAATTCGACCCAACGGAATTGGTTTCCAGCGATATATTCAACACCAAGAAGAAGATTGCGGGCGAACGCGAACCACTCTTCCCCCAAGGAGTGCCGGGGGCTGAAACCGGCGTGCCGCCGGATTTGGTAAAGGGCTACCAGCCGCCACCGGAACCGCCGCCGCAGCAGGCGGCAGACGCTAATGTCGCGGCAAAACCAACGGCTGCAGCAGAAAAGCCGAAGGCGAAACCAAAGCCGAAAGTGGCGCGCGCGCCAGCGACGCCCGCATCTACCAATCCACAGAGGCAACAGCCCGGGCAAGCCCCGTGGCCGAATTCACCGGCGCCGGCACCTGCGGCGACCAACTGGCCGGCTCCGCAGCCAAACGGGCAGGCGCAAAGCGCGCCGCCCGCCCAAACCAACTGGCCGGCTGCGCCGCCACCGGGGGGCCAAGCGCAGCAAACTGCGCAACCCGCGCAATCGCCCTGGCCACCGCCGCCTGCGCCAAGCACATATTCACGTTGAGCGTTTCAGGATAAAGAGCGGGCGCGGCGCGCAAGCGCCATTCGCTCTTAATCTTAGATCGCGCCATGTCCTTCACCATTGCCATTGTCGGCCGACCCAATGTCGGCAAATCGACCCTGTTCAACCGCCTGGTGGGCGCGCGCCGGGCGCTGGTCGACGACCAGCCGGGAGTAACGCGGGATCGGCGGGAAGGCGAAGGCAGATTGGGTGATCTGACATTCAAGGTTGTCGACACGGCCGGACTTGAGGATGCCGACCGCGAGAGCCTTTCCGGCAAGATACAGGCGCAGACGGCCGCGGCCATGGCGCAGGCTGACGCCGTGCTCTTCCTCGTTGATGCCCGCGTCGGGACGACCGGGACCGACCGCGCCTTCGCCGATCTTGTGCGCCGATCGGGTAAGCCCGCGATCCTCGTCGCCAACAAGAGCGAAGGCCGCGCCGGTGAGGCCGGGGCGCTTGAGTCCTATGCGCTTGGGCTCGGCGATCCAGTTGCGGTGAGCGCCGAGCATGGTGAGGGACTGGCTGATCTCTATGGAGCGCTGCTTGCGGCTTTGCCGGAAGCGACGGCGGAGCCCGAGGAAGATGAGGTCGCGGCCGCGACTGGGGAGGATCAACAAAAACCGATCCGTATCGCGGTCGTGGGACGACCGAACACAGGTAAGTCGACGCTGATCAACCACTTGCTCGGGGAGGAGCGGTTGTTGACCGGTCCCGAAGCCGGCATCACGCGCGATGCAATTGCGGTCGATCTCGCCTGGAGTGGCAAGCGCCTGCGCATTTATGACACCGCCGGCTTGCGCCGCCGCTCGCGCGTTGCCGAGAAACTTGAGAAACTTTCCGTCGCCGATACGCTCAACGCCATCCGTTTTGCCGAAGTGGTGATCGTGCTGGTCGACGCGCAAACGCCCTTCGAGGAGCAGGACACTCGCATTGCCGACCTCGTCGAGCGCGAAGGCCGCGCGCTCGTCATCGGCATCAACAAAGTCGATTTGATCGAACGGCAGCCGGGCATTCGTCCGCGCCTGCGCGAGGAAGCCGATCGCGCGCTGCCCCAGGTCAAGGGCGTGCCGGTGGTCGCGCTGTCGGCGAAGAGTGGTGAGGGGCTTGATCGGCTGATGACAGCGGTGATGGAGGCGCATGAAGTCTGGAATCGCCGCGTGCCCACGGCCGCGCTCAATCGTTTTCTCTCGCATGCGCTTGAGGCGCATCCTCCTCCGGCCGTCGCCGGCCGCCGCATCCGCCTCGATTACATGACACAGCCCAAGGCGCGGCCGCCGACTTTTGTGCTGTTCTCCTCGCGCGCGGCCGCGCTCCCGGAAATTTACCGCCGCTACCTCGTCAACGGCCTGCGTGAAGCCTTCGCGCTGCCGGGCACCCCGATCCGGCTCGTGCTGCGCGCCAAAGCCAATCCCTACACCGGCCGCCGGAAGCGCCGCTGATGGAAGGGCCGATAGAGGAAGCCACCGCCAAAGTCGGTGCGGGGCGGCACCAGGCCGCCTTCGTCTTTATCTTCGCGACCGTCCTTCTCGACATGCTCGCCATTGGCATTGTCATTCCGGTTTTGCCGAAACTCGTCGTCGATTTCGTTGGTGACACGGCGCGCGCGGCCGAGATTTTTGGCATTTTTGGTACTGCATGGGCCTTGATGCAGTTTTTGTTTTCCCCCTTTCAAGGCGCACTGTCCGACAGGTTCGGCAGACGCCCGGTGATCGTGATGTCCAATTTCGGCGTTGGACTGGATTATGTGCTGATGGCGCTCGCCCCGACGCTGGTGTGGCTGTTCATCGGCCGGTTGATTTCCGGCATCACGGCGGCGAGCATCGGCACCGCTTATGCCTATGTGGCCGACGTGACGCCGCCGGGTAAGCGCGGCGCGCGCTTCGGCCTCTTAGGCGCTGCTTTTGGCGCGGGCTTCGTGCTTGGGCCTGCAGTCGGCGGTCTGGCCGGCAGCATTTCGCCGCGATTGCCGTTCTGGATTGCCGCGGGCCTTAGTCTCGCCAACGTCTGCTACGGGTTGCTGATCCTTCCGGAATCGTTGTCGCCCGAGCAGCGCGTCGCATTCAGCTGGCGGCGGGCAAATCCTTTCGGCGCGCTCGTGCTGTTGCGTTCGCGTCGCGGGCTATTCGGACTGGCCAACGTCAACTTTCTAAGCGGTCTCGCCCACGCCGTCTTGCCGAGCATCAGCGTTCTTTATCTGCTCTATCGCTATAACTGGGACCAAACCACCATCGGCTTGACGCTCGCCGGCGTGGGCTTTGCGTCCATCGTCGTGCAAGGCGGCGTTGTCGGGTCGGTCATCAAACGGATCGGCGAGCGCGCGGCGCTGATGCTCGGTATCGCTTCCGGCGTGTTGGGTTTCCTCGTGATCGCTTTCGCCCGAAGCGGATCTGAATTCTGGATCGGCATTCCGCTGCTGGCGCTGTGGGGTTTGGCGGAGCCAGCGTCGCTCGCTTTGATGAGTCGGTCGGTTGGGGCTTTGGAACAGGGCCGGCTGCAGGGTGTCGCGTTCGCGATCGGAGCGGGGCGGGAATGGAATCTTCTCGGCGCGCCATTTCTGATCGCGGCACTTTTGCTCGCGGGCTCCGCGATCGTTGCTTGGCGCGTGACGCGGTCGTAAGCCGTTTTTCAAGCCGGCGGCATGAAATCCAGCAGCTTGCCTGAGCGATAGTCGTAAAGTTTGCCGGTCTCGGTGACGCTCGGCAGACACAAATCGAGGATTTTTTCCGCCACCACCTCCGGCGCAGGCAAGGTCGTCGGGTCTTCGCCGGGAAAGGCCAGCGCTCGCATTCGCGTACGCGTTGGACCGGGACTGAACAGATTGACCCGCAGCGGCGTCGAGCTTGTTTCCGCCGCATAGGTTCGCGCCAGCACGTCGAGCGCCCCTTTGGAAACCGAATATGGCGCCCAATAAGCGCGGGCCGAGGCGACGATGCCCGAGGTGACGAATATGGCACGGCCGGCGGCAGCGCGCTTAAGCAGCGGGTCCATGGCGCGGATCAGATGCCAGTTGGCGGTGGCGTTGATCGCCATCGCATCGTCCCAGGCTTTCGGCTCGATATGGTCGAGCGGGGAGGGCACTCCCGCTATTCCGGCGTTGCCGAGCAGTATGTCGAGCCGCCCGTAACGCTCATTTAGCGCGGCAGCGAGGCGATAGAGGCCGCTATAATCGCGCAGATCGAGCGGCGTCAGCGTCGCCGAGCCGCCGGCGGCGCGGATCGCATCGTCAAGCTCCTCGAGGCCGCCGACCGTGCGCGCCACCGCGACCACATGCGCGCCCGCGCGCGCCAGCGCCAACGCCGCCGCATAACCCAGCCCGCGCGAGGCGCCGGTGACGAGCGCAATATGATCGGCGAATGGAAGCGGCATTCTCAGCCGGCTTCAGCGAGCAACGACAATTGCCGCGGCGGCGAATCTTGCGCGGTGCGGTCGGTGAGCGGGGTCGGATATTCCCCGGTGAAGCAATGATCGGTGAATTGCGGACGCACCGGATCGCGGCCCTTTTCACCCATGGCGCGATAGATGCCTTCGACCGAGAGGAAAGCGAGCGAATCGGCGCCAATGAATTGCCGCATGCCTTCGAGGTCGTGCGTGGCGGCCAAAAGCTTGTCCCGTTCCGGGGTGTCGATGCCGTAATAATCCGGATGCGTGATCGGCGGCGAGGCGATACGGAAATGCACCTCGCGGGCGCCCGCGTCACGCATCATCCGCACGATCTTGACCGACGTAGTCCCGCGCACGATCGAGTCGTCGATCAGTACGATGCGCTTGCCATTGACGATGGCACGGTTGGCGCTGTGCTTGAGACGAACGCCAAGCTGGCGAATGTGTTGCGTCGGCTCGATAAAGGTGCGCCCGATATAGTGGTTACGGATGATGCCGAGCTCGTAGGGAATGCCGGAGACCTGTGCGTATCCGATCGCTGCCGGCACGCCGGAATCGGGAACCGGGATCACCACATCGGCGGCGGCGGGTGCCTCGCGCGCGAGTTCCGCGCCGCATGTTTTGCGCACGTTATAGACGCTGCGCCCGTCGATGATGGAATCCGGCCGCGAGAAATAGATATATTCGAAGATGCACGGACGCGGTGGCATCGGCGGAAACGGCTTGAGCGAATGCGCACCGTCCTCGTCGAAGACGAGAACTTCGCCGTTCTCGACATCGCGAACATATTGCGCGCCGATGATATCGAGTGCGCAGGTTTCGGAGGCAAGGATGGGGCAACCGTCGAGTTTGCCGAGCACCAGCGGACGGATGCCGAGCGGATCGCGCGCGCCGACGAGTTTTTTGTTGGTGAGGCCGACGAAGGCATATGAGCCTTCCAGCACCCGCAGTCCATCGACAAAGCGGTCGACGAAGCGGTTGCGATGCGAGCGGGCGACAAGATGAAGGATCACTTCCGTGTCCGTCGTCGACTGCATCATGGCGCCTTCACGCACCAGCTGTCGCCGCAGCGTCAGGCCGTTGGTGAGGTTGCCGTTATGGCCGATGGCGAAGCCGCCGGTATTGAGCTCGGCGAATAGTGGCTGCACGTTGCGCAGAATGGTCTCGCCGGTCGTCGAATAGCGTACATGGCCGACGGCCGCATTACCCGGCAGTCGGTCGATGACCTCGCGGCGGGAGAAGGCGTCGCCGACCAGTCCGAGGCGGCGCTCGGAGTGAAAGCGCGTGCCGTCGAAGGAGACGATGCCGGCGGCCTCTTGGCCGCGGTGCTGCAAGGCGTGCAAGCCGAGCGCGGTGATAGCGGCTGCATCCGGGTGACCGAAGATGCCGAAGACCCCGCATTCCTCGCGCAGCCGGTCGTCGTCGAAATCGGAAACGGCAGGATCTGTCATGCGTTCGGGCCTGCGATCATCTCAATGCACCGTTCCTCTGGCCCCGGGCAATTCGCTGTGCTGATCGGACGGATTCTCGGGGGTATCGGTTTCCTCCGGCCGCGGCCGCTTTAGCCTCTTCAAGATGGTGCTTTCGGGGTCCTCCGGCAACTGCTGCTTCAACCAATCGCCTGCGTTGCTGAGCACAATCTTGGATTTGGCATTTTTCACCCAATCCGGCTGGCTGCGATCTGGCACGAGCCAGGTGAAGAATATGAACGCCACGACCACGATCACGAGCCCACGCGCCAGCCCGAACAGGAAGCCAAGCGTTCGATCGAGCGCGCCGACACGGCTGTCGAGTACCATGTCGGAGAGGCGCACGGTCAGCACCGATACGACCAGCAGGGTGAGAAGGAACACGCCGCCGACCACGGCCACGGTCGCCACAACGTCGCTGTTGAAGTACTGCTTGGCGAGCGGCAAAAGCTTGGCGTACGAATAGAGCGTTGCTCCGGCGGCCAGCACCCAGGCGATGATCGAAAGGATCTCGCGCATAAAGCCGCGCACCATGGCGAGCAGGCCCGATATCAGCATCACGACAATGAGGACGATGTCGAGCAGCGTAATCGGCATGGTCTGCTAGTCCGCTGATCCCGCCGCCCTTGTGACGGCGTATGCAAGGCGGGCGAAGGCTCGGCCCGCCGCGTGTATAGCCGGGCCGGGCGGCGGCGTCATCCGCCTTCTCGTGCGCTCAACAGCCTCATCGGACATCTTGCGGTGGGGGCGGTGACGGTTTCCACTCACGCCTCCTGACGACCGACGCGCCGGAGCGGAGGGGTGCCGTGCTGGGCGATCTCGGCGACGAGATTCGCAAGCGTGCCGATGGTGGACAGGGCAAAACCTTCCGGCGCCTCATTCCGCGCGGCCTCGGGGACGACTGCCCGGGCGAAGCCGAGTTTCTGTGCTTCCTTGAGTCGCGCGGCGGTCTGCGCCACCGGCCGAACCGCGCCCGACAGCGACACTTCGCCGAAATAAACCGCGTCCGCGGGCAATGGCGCATGCGCGAGCGACGATACCAGCGCGGCCGCAGCCGCGACGTCGGCCGCCGGTTCAGTGATTCGCAGGCCGCCTGCAACATTGAGGTAGACGTCGTGCCCCGAAAGACGAACGCCGCAATGCGCTTCGAGCACCGCGAGCACCATGGATAGCCGGCTCGGGTCCCAGCCGACGACGGCGCGGCGGGGCGTACCGAGCGAGGTCGGCGCGACCAACGCCTGTATTTCCACCAGCAACGGGCGCGTTCCTTCGATCCCGGCGAAGACCGCGGTGCCGGCGCTCCCCAGTTCGCGTTCGGAGAGGAAAAGCTCGGACGGGTTGGCGACTTCGCGCAATCCCGTTCCGGTCATCTCGAATACGCCGATTTCGTCTGTGGGGCCGAAGCGATTCTTGATCGCACGCAGGATACGGAATTGCTGCGAGCCTTCGCCCTCGAACGACAGCACCGCGTCGACCATGTGCTCGACCACACGCGGACCGGCGATCTGGCCGTCCTTGGTGACATGCCCGACCAGAATCACCGCGGTGCCGCTGCGCTTGGCGAACCGGATAAGCTCGCCCGCGGCGCCACGCACCTGTGTCACCGTGCCGGGGGCCGAGTCCACGGTCTGCGTCCATATGGTCTGGATCGAATCGATCACCAGAAGCTGCGGCGGCTTTCCCTGGGAGAGGGTTGCGACGATATCTTCGACCGCGGTCTCAGCCGCGAGCTCGACCGCAGTGTCGGCAAGGCCGAGCCGCTCGGCGCGCAGCCGCACTTGAGCGACGGCTTCTTCACCTGAGATGTAGACGGCGCGTTGACCGAGGCGGCTA
>Ga0181537_10001403_pt1 | contig 22316 bp, 21 predicted proteins | sample PEATcosm2014_Bin_39_FD_119765 | JGI IMG/M metagenome (GOLD analysis project Ga0181537, IMG submission 119765) | Peatland microbial communities from MTU Mesocosm Facility, Houghton, MI, USA - PEATcosm2014_Bin23_10_metaG | ecosystem: Environmental > Terrestrial > Soil > Wetlands > Peat | place... | reverse complement strand
CCCCTCCCGTCGGTTAACCCGGCGAAACGGCCCGTCAGCTATCCAGTCATACCGACAACTCCTGGAGTGGGACTTTCACCCACTGGTAATCTGCGCCTTTGGGGCGCACCTTTGAATCGCAAACAGCCCTCAACGAGATGCAGGAAGCCAAGTTAACCGCATTCGCCGAAGCTCAACAAGCCAAGCAAACCCAAGCCCTTCGCGCACAAGAAATGAAAGAAGAGCTGCACGCTGCCAAGCTTCGCCAAGCAGAAGCCCGCGCCAACTACGCGGAGCTCGAAGATTACATGAAACGGACCATGGAAGCGCCGATGCCGGGTGAGGGCCGTGTCGATATCGAACAGATTCATCAGGTCATGCTGGCTGCCATCCGAATTGCCAACGCCCAAGAGCGCGCCAACAAGCAACAAACAGCAGCGTAATGCCCTGAGCCGTGACCAAGGCACCCTCCACATCGGAGCAGGACCCCGGATCCGCGCCCGACACCTGGTCTCGACCCCAGTCTGCGCCTGCGGCTTCATCGCATTGCGAAGTAAGATTGGATCATTGATGTCTATAGCCGAGAAGTACATTAAAGAGGGACATCCAACGGTCGACGAATTGATCGCTGAGCAGGGTGCCGTGTTTCCACGCGACCCGCAGGATCTCATCGGTGATTTCTGGCCCCAAGAGGAGTCCATTGATGAGTTCCTCAGTGCCGTACGCGAGTGGCGAGGGCACACTAAGACCGACCCGGCGGCATGACACCGGTCGTTCTCGATACGGATGTCGTTTCGTTTCTTTTCAAGGGTGACAGCCGCGCGCAATATTACGTGCCGCATCTTCGCGATCGGCAATGGTTGATCTCGTTTATGTCCGAAGCGGAGTTGGAGCAGTGGGCTCTCCTTTCGAGCTGGAACGCTAAGCGAATTGAGTGGTTGCGAGTCTTTCTCCGGCGGTTTGTCGTGGTACCGTCTTCTCGTGATCTAGTCCTCAAATGGGCAGAAGTCATGGTGACAGCTCGCAGGAATGGACGCCGCCTGGAGACTGCGGACGCTTGGATCGCGGCGCTGCTATACGACGCTCCTCTCGCTACACACAACGTGAGCGATTATCTGGGCGTAATCGGCCTGAAACTGGTTCCCGAGACTCGCACTTAGTCAGTGCTTGACTCCGCGATTTTGGGGATCGATTCGCTTTTCTTAGCACCGGCTAGCCAGCGGCTCCCCGCTAATCCGCCTGCCCTACGCCGCCTCCTCCAGCCGTCGCTCCTTGGTTTCCGGCAGGCTGAAAATGAGGCCCGCGCCAAGAAGGAAAAACAACGAAGTCAGCATCAGGGCGGCGCCGTAGCCGTAGCGGTCAGCGAGAAGCCCGATCGTGTAGGGAGCAAGCGCCGCGCTGGCGCGACCGACGTTGTAGGTGAAGCCCTGGCCTGCGCCGCGCACCGAGGTAGGATACAACTCCGCGAGCATGGATCCAAACAAGGAAAAAAAGCCCGTGCCGAAGAAGCCAATAGGCGGAGCGAGCAATTGGAGCCATAACTCCTGGTGCGTTCCAGCCCAGAGGGGAACCGTTCCGTAGATCGGCACCAGCGCGGCGACGATGATGACGTAAGCCGCAAACGAAATGCGGCGCCCGAAACGGTCGGAGAGGAAACCAAACGCGACGTAGCCGCACCACGCGCCGGCCTGGGATAGAAACACGAAGCGGGCAGTTTTGACGATGCTCAGGCCGGCACCGCCTTGAGTAATCGGCCCACCCAGAAAACCGGGCAGCCAGGTGAACAATCCCCAGTAAGCAAACAAAACCACGCAAGCCGTGATGGTGGCGCGGGCAGTGCGCGAGATGAGGCCGCGCGACAGAGCATCGCGGAGGCGCACACGCGGGCGGCGAAGCCAAACTTCGGGCTCGGGCACGGCGCGGCGAATCCATAGGGTAAGCAGAGCGGGCGTGAGGCCCACCAGGAAGAGAGCGCGCCAGCCGTAGATTGGCAGAATGAAACCGGCGGCAAGGGCAGCCAGCATATAGCCGATTGCCCAACCGGCTTGCATGAACCCGATGGCGCGTCCACGCGTTTCAGGAGGCCAGCTTTCCGACACTAGTGTTGCGCCCGCAGACCACTCGCCGCCAAGGCCGATGCCTACCAGTCCTCGCCAGATCATCAGTTGAAAAAGACTATGCGAGGTTGCGGTGCCGGCCGAGGCGATCGAATAAATGAGCACGGTCAGGATGAGCGTGCGCGCGCGGCCAAAGCGGTCACTGAAGAATCCCGCGCCAATGCCGCCGGCGGCGCTGGTGAGAAGTGTTGCCGCGCCGATGAGACCCGCCTGAGCGTTCGTGAGGTGGAATTCCTGGCGAAGGCTGGCGAGGGCAAAAACCAGCAGCATGACGTCCATCGCGTCGAGCATGAAGCCAAGCATCGCGGCCCAGAGAGCGGGCCAGCGGTGGGCGTAGAGAATCGGACCGGTGATCGATCCCGCAGTGGAAGCCATGTGAGGAGACGAACAGACTATAGTCGCAAACTGCGGTCAAATGATCACGGACGGAGGGGAAGGGGAAAAGCCAGACCAAGAACGCTCCCTGACGGTCGCGTCTCGGCGAGGGGTCTTTGGACCGGGGCCAGCGGCAGGCGTCACAGGTCAGCGACCGGCGGCAACTCAGCCTGCACTTCGATTTCAACCAACATGCGTGGATCGATGAGGCCCTTTACCTCGACCATGGTGGTCGCGGGCCGCACATGGCCAAGCAGCTCCGAATAGGCGCGTCCGATTTCCTGCCATTGGCTAATGTCGGTGACATACAGCCGCACGCACACGATGTCTTCGAGCTTGGCTCCGGCGCGATCGAGTGCCCGTTCGATATTTCGAAGCGCCTGGACGGTCTGGGCATAGGGATCGTCCACGCCAACGATCTCACTCCGCTCGTCAGTGGCTGTCGTTCCGGTAACGTAAACGCGGGTTCCGAAACGCACAGCGCGGCTGTAGCCAATTATGTCTTCCCACTTGGCTCCGGATGAGATGTTCTGGCGAAGGGGCGTCATGAAACCGATGGTACCCCTGGGCGCCTTGCCACAAAGCTTCTCGAGCCCCATGCGTGAGCTTGGGGCTATTTCTACGCCCGCTCCAGCCCCAAGCTGACGCATGGGGCTATGCGAGCCGTGGCCAGAAGTTTATCGGGCAGCGTATTTCTTCGACTGCTTGTTGCGCTCGTCGTACACCTCGAAGCTGCCGTCTTCCCACGCGGTCAGTTTCAGGTAGTAACCCGTATCTTCCTCCACTACGTTCGCGATGAAGGCGTCTGGCGCGTTGTGTTCCTTGCCGCCTGCATTGGCAAAGTGGAGCTGCCAGAGATCTTCGAACCCGGGACTGCTGCGAATGGTATCGACAGTGGATGGGGCGCCACCCTTCGTAGAACCGTTATCCATAATTGCGACGCGGAAGCCCAGCGATTTGACGAGCACCGGGTTGCTGCTCAAGTCCGCGCCGTGGTGGGTAACGATATAGACATCCACCGGCGCGACCTTCATGCTGGGACACGCGAGCTGGAATTCCTTGTTCCAAGTCAAGTCGCCCAGATCGATGGTGCGAAACTTCCCGAACTGGTAATAGGTGCCAATGGAACGGGCGTTTTCGCTCGTATCCACTTCTTTTTCGACATTGCCGGAACACCGTGGGTTCGGCGCTCCGCCACCCGCAAGTGGGCTTGTGATCACGTCGCCGTTGGCGCTGACTACGGTGACGTCGAGGCCCTTGATGGGAATCTTGTCACCCGGCTTCGGGTTGATCCGTTGGGCGTTTGTAATGGCCTTCCTGTAGTCCGCGTACAAATGCTTGGCCTGATTGCCGGTTTCCACGCTCTCGCCGTGATCGATGAACGTGCCGACAGGAATCTTCTCGACAAGTTGCGGGACGCCGCCCACATGGTCTTCATGGAAGTGGGTCACCAAAACATAGTCGATCTTCTTGATGCCGGCAAGCTTGGCGGCCTTGGCGATGCGGAGGGCATCGCGATACGAGTGGCCCGGCCAACCGGTATCGATAAGCAGCGACTGGCCGGACGGCGCTACGAATAGCGTCGCCTGGCCGCCTTCGACATCCACAAAGTAAATCTGCAAAGGCTTCTCTGCGACGGCGGGCAACGATGCGATGAAAAGGGAAATAAAGACGCTGGCAATGGCACGCATGGCAACGAATGTATCATTAGCCGCACCATCCTGCGCACTAAGGTGGAGCGAGCGGACGTAGAATACGGGTGAGAAGAGAGGCGGGCATGGCAAGACGTTTGCGCCATCGGACGGTTTATAGCGGACTCGTTCTGGCACAGTCACTAAGGGGGCTGCTTCTGGCGCTGGGCTGTCTGCTGCCGTTGCTGGTTCCGCTGCTGCTGCAGGCCGAAATCTTCAAGCTGTATCTCAAAGACGGCGAGTACCACATGGTGCGGGAATATCAGGTGATCGAAGACCGCGTGCGCTACTACAGCACCGAGCGCGGCGAATGGGAAGAGATTCCGAAAGACCTGGTGGATCTCGACAAGACGGAGGGCGAGCGCAAGAAGGTAAGGGATCTGGTCGAGAAAGATGAGCGGCTTCAGCAGGCCGAAACCAAGTATGAGCGGGCGGAGCACCGGGAAGTTGCTGCGATTCCCGCTGAACCCGGAGCCTATTTCGTCGAGGCGGGGAAAGTGCGCACCATAGCGCCGGCCGACTGGAAGGTGGAGACCAGCAACAAGCGACACCTGCTGCAGGTCATCACACCCCTACCGGTCGTCGCCGGGAAGGCTACGGTGACGGTGAAGGGCGAACACTCGGAATTTGTGGTCCACGCGTCGGAGCCTGAGTTCTATGTGAGGCTCAACCAACTGGAGAGTTTCGGCATCATCCGGCTGACGCCCAAAAAGGACAAAGACCAGCGCATTGTGGAGAACGTCAGCATTGTGCCGGTGAGCAAGGAAAACATCGAAGATCTGAAGGAAGTGGAGACCTACCAGCGCGAAGTGACGCCCGGGCTGTATAAGATCTGGCCCGCGAAGCCCATCGCGCCAGGTGAATACGCGCTGGTGCAATACACGTCGGGCGAGTTAGACCTGCAGCTATGGGATTTCGCGATTTCGGCCGAAGCAGCGCCGCCCGCCGCGTCGAAGAACCCCTAAGTGCGTGGTTAAGACTGCGGGCTGCGATTTGGCCGCCTGTTTCAAGGCGCCGGAATGGCGTCTGGGTGCTGCTTGCCGGGGTTCCGATTGAGATGGGCGAAGAATCCGAGGTCCTGATGCGTGAATAGCTTGGTCAATAGAATGATCTGGAACGCGTGTCCGGCAAGGTGCTGCACAACTTGATAGACGGCCTCGAGCGCGCTCACGTCGGATCCTTGTGGCCGAATTCGCTCGGTGAGGCGGCCCTCTGGAAAGCCGCGGACGACCGCAACCGCTTCCTCAACCGTCGCGCGAAGCCTGGCCTTCAGTTCGGCGCCACTCGAGCCCGCGCGCGCTTCGAACTCAGCGTATCGGTCTCGGATATCCGGTTGGCCGCCAACCCCGCCGAGAATCCACTGGCGAATGTTGCCTTCGAGATGCAAGACCAGATTGCCCACCGCATTCTCGTTCTCAGATTGGCGAGCCCAGATCTGTTCAGGAGTCAGTTTATCGAGGCAGGTCTCAATGCGGGAAAGATAGAGGTCCAGCTTGCCGGCGGAATAATCCAGAAATTCAGAAGCGACAGACATGCTTCTCAGTTTAACGGGGGTTCGGTAAATCACTCGTAGCGGAGTGCTTCGGCAGGCAGGATTTTCGCAGCGCTGCGTGAAGGGTGGAGGGTCGCGAGCAAGCTGACGCACAACGCGGCACAGGCCACCCAGACGCCATCCGTCCAGCGGCTGCGGAAGGGGACGTAGCTGATGGCGTACACCTCTTCGTCGAGCCGAATCCAGCGGTAGTGATCGAAGAGAGCGCAGGCTGTATAGCCGAGCGTTAAGCCAATCGCGCAGCCGCAAACTCCGATCAGCAGGCCCTGAATGATGAAGATCTTGCGGATCTGCCGGGGGCGCGCGCCCATGGCGATGAAGATTGCCACATCGCGATTCTTCTCCATCACCAGCATCACAAGGACCACCAGGATGTTGAGGGCGGCAACGATTTCGATAAGACCGACGGTGATCAGGCTGACAGCCTTTTCAAGACGCAGCGCATTCAACAACGGGCGATTCTGTTCCATCCACGTCGAAGCAACAAGCTTGGGCCCGATCAACCGGTCCGCGGCCTCGGCCACTTGCGGAGCGGCAAACAAGTCGTCGAGGCGAAGTTCGATGGCGTTCACGGTGTCTTCGAGATCGAGAACGTGCTGGGCGTCCGCCAGAGAGCAGAAAGCCCAACTGGAGTCGAGATCGTAAAGACCCGATTCAAAAATGCCCGCCACGCGAAAACGAAACACGCTATAAGACGGCCCGAGCGGAGTCAGCGTGCCCTGGTAGCTGAAAAGGTTCGCCGTGTTTCCCACATCGAGGCCAGTCTGTTGGGCAAGCCGCGACCCGAGAATGATGCTGGGCGGCCGAACGCCGGATGATAACTGGGCCGACCCCCTGGTTATGTGCTTGAGCAACTCGGGCACTGGCGCCCCTGGGCCGACGGGCACTCCCTTGAGCACGGCGCCCTGGCCCAAATGCGGACCCTTGATGGCGACCTGCCCATACAGGCTGGGGCTGCCGGAAACCACGTGCGGCAGCTTGAGAAGCTTCGGCATCAGCTCCCGCCAGTTTTCGATGCCATAGAGCGGCTGGCGTTCGAGGATGTTGATGTGGGCGGTTGCGTTGAACAGGCTGCTTTCGAGCGATACTCGAAAACCGTTGTTGATGGCCAGCGCCACGATCAGCGCGGCGACTCCGGCTGCAATTCCAACCACGGAAATCACCGTGATGACGGAGATTACAGTCTGGTGGCGCTTCGCGCTGAGATAGCGGATGGCAACCATCCACTCAAAGGGAAGAACCCGGACTGACCACGGGACCGGCGCGGCGTTCATTTAGATTCGAGGCCGCGCAGGCGGGCGGCAATGCCAATCTCTCCTTCGGGACGCAACAGAGGGAACAGGATCACATCGCGAATGGACTTTGACCCGGTGAGGAGCATGGTCAGGCGATCAATGCCAATCCCTTCGCCGCCGGTGGGCGGCATGCCGTAGCAAAGCGCGCGAACATAATCTTCATCCATGACGTGCGCCTCCTCGTCGCCCTTCTCTCTTTCGGCAAGCTGCGTTTCGAAGCGCCGGAGCTGTTCTCGCGGATCGTTCAACTCGGTGTAGGCGTTTCCGATTTCCATGCAAGCAGCGTAGATCTCGAAGCGGTCGACGAACGCCGGGTCTGCGGCACTCTGCTTGGAGAGCGGCGAGGTTTCCACCGGATACTCGTAAATGATGGTGGGTTCGAAGAGCTGCTTTTCGACATAGCGTTCGAAGATGTCTGCCAAAGCGGCGCCGGGGGTAGCGGCGCGCGATTGGAACAGGAGCCAGGCGGGATCAGACACCTGGTCGAGGGTTGGCTTAGGCTCGTGCGGCCACAATTCAACGACGGCTTGGCGCATAGAGAGCCGCCGGATATTGGAGAAATCAAGGGTGCTGCCATCATAGGTGACTACGGGCGAACCCGTGGCGGCGTTGGCTACGGCCTCGAGCAGCTCGCACGTCAGATCCATCATGCCGCGGTAATCCGTGTAGGCCTGATAAAACTCGAGCATCGTGAATTCCGGATTGTGCTGGGTAGAGATGCCTTCATTCCGGAAGTTGCGGTTGATTTCATAGACGCGCTCCATGCCGCCCACGATGAGGCGCTTCAAATAGAGCTCGGGCGCGATGCGCAGGTAGAGATCCAGGTCGAGCGTGTTGTGGTGTGTGACGAAGGGGCGCGCAACGGCGCCGCCATACAAAGGCTGCATCATGGGTGTCTCCACCTCAATGAAGCCGCGCGCTTCGAGCTGCTGGCGCAGCGTGCGAATAATCGTGGCGCGCGTGACGAAAACCCGCTGCACCTCCGGGTTCGCAATCAAATCCAGGTAGCGCTGGCGATAGCGTGTCTCGACGTCTTCGAGGCCATGCCATTTCTCCGGCAGCGAGAGCATGATCTTCGACAGAAATTCGATCTTTTCCACGTGAACGCTAAGCTCGCCGGTCCGGGTGCGGAACAAGTAGCCTTCGACGCCGATGACGTCCCCCAGGTCAAGCAACTGGTAGAGTTCGTAGTCGCGCTCGCTTACAGCGTCTTTCTTTATGTAAATCTGAAGCCGCTCGCCGTTCTGCTGCAAGTGGGCGAAGCCGGCCTTGCCCATGCGGCGCAAGGTGAGAATGCGTCCGGCGATTCGCACGCGAACCGGATCCGCGAGTTCTTCGGCGCTCTTACTGGCGTATCCCGCAACGATTTGCGGAATCGTGTGGGTGAACTCGAACGCTTGTCCGTACGGCCGAAACCCCAGTTTCTGCAATTCGGCGATGCGCGCGGCGCGCTGTTGCAGCAAATCGTCGTCTAATGCCAATGAGAACTCCTCGAAACCTGAATTATAGAGGCAGAGCCATTCTCCATCGCCGCGCCGGGCCACGCGGCAACCGCTCGGCGGCTAGCGGCTGCGGCGAGAGACGGGCAAGCAGGCCGCTATACTGATTTTTGTTATCACTCTCGGTTGTCATACCAGCCTATAACGAGGAACGCCGCTTACCGGAAACTTTGAGACGGCTGGCTGGCTTTCTCGACCAGGCGGGCCGTTCCCAAGCCGAAGTGATTGTTGTCGATGACGGTTCGCGAGACGGCACCGCTAAGGTGGTCGAACAGTGGGCGGCGTGCGATCCTCGATTCAAACTGCTGCGCAACCCGTGCAACAAAGGGAAGGGATACGCGGTCCGCCATGGAATGCTGAAGGCCGTTGGCGCGTGGCGTTTGATGACGGATGCGGATCTGTCGACGCCTATCGAAGAACTGAATGCGCTCCAGGGGCGCGCCGATCGGGAACATGCGGCCGTGGCCATCGGATCGCGAGCGCTGAACCGTCGCCTCGTCGCCAAGCATCAGTCCTGGTTTCGCGAAACGGGTGGGCGCTTGTTCAATCTAGTGATGAAGCTGATCACCGGACTACCTTTCGCCGATACCCAGTGCGGTTTCAAGCTTTACCGGGCGGATGCCGCGGAGGCCATCTTTTCGCGGCAGATTCTGGACGGGTTCAGCTTCGACGTGGAAGCGGTGTATATAGGGCAGCGGCTGTCATTTCGAGTGATCGAGGCGCCCGTGCGGTGGGCGAACTCCGAAGGAAGCAAAGTAACCGCGGGGGCCACGGCGCGTGCGTTCGCTGATCTTTTCCGCATCCGCTGGTTCGACCTGCGCGGCCGCTACCGGGAGAAGTGAGAAGCCTCCCTTTCCCCGAACAAAATTTATGGCCGAGCCGCGCCCAAAGGAAGCGGTTCCTCGTTCTTCTGCGCGAAGCTAATCTTCGCGTCGACGCGCGGCGGCTAGCGCCGGATAATCACCTCACGCAAATGATCGCGTGTCAGAAAAAACTTCAGCGAATGTGCGCGCCCGAACATGCGCTCGAGCGACCGGTTGTTATGGTGCTGCAACTGGCGATAGACCCGCCGCGGCGTCAGCAGCAAGGTCTTCGAATCCTGGATCCGGTAGTTATAAAGCGGGACTCTGGACGTCTTTTCATCGGCGTTAAAAAAAGCCAAAATCATGCCGCCCGGACGCATCACGTTGAGCAAGCGGTTGACCATCTGTTCAATGAGCGGGGAGCACAGAACCTGGAGCGAATCCCAGACCAGCGCGGCGTCGACGCTGGCCGGAGGCAGGTTCAGGGTTTGCTCGATAAAGCGGTCGCCGTCGGCGGCCACCCGTTGCTCGTCGAACTCCTCTCCGGGTCCAAAAAATTCCTGGACGGATCCGACAAGGTCTTCGAAGCAAAGGCGGTGCCCGAGGCTGGCGAGGAAGCTCAAGTTGGCCTGGCTCGCGCCCCCCCAATCGAGAACCGAAAGCGGATGTTCACTCTGAAGCGAGTTTACGAACTGCTCGAACCCATTGCTGACACGCGTAAATGGAGCTTCGTTCTTGTCCTTGTCAGCCATTCGAACTGTTCCCACCGCCATGCGTGAGCCGCCTGAAGCCGCGCCTCCGGATCGATGAAGCGCACAGCGAAATCGATTCGCCGGCGGCGCACAACTCCTGCGAATAAGATAGCGCGACCGTATGGCGCGTGGCCAAACAAGCCTCTGAATATTCGGCGCGCGACCGGCAAGATCGCGGGCGCCTGAGAGAATTCACGCGGCCTATTTGATAGTGCTTGCGGTGTAGGACGGAGCTGAAGAGGGCACTGAGGCCACGGCAAGCGGAGCCGGCGGCGGTGTAGCGGCCGTTCGCGCAGGCGGGGGAGCAACCTTGGAGATATCGATGCTGCCCTTGAAATACGCGCCGTCTTCGATGGTGATGCGAGTTGTCTTGATATCGCCGACCAGCTTGGCTTCCTTCTTGAGGTCCACTTTATCGGTGGCCTCGATATTACCCTGGATGTTCCCATGGATCACGATTTCGCGGGCCTTCATGGCCGCTTGCACCCGCGCGTTCGGTCCAATCGTGAGCCGGTGTTCCTGGCACTCAACGGTGCCTTCGACCTCGCCATCGATAGTCAGATCCTCGCGACTGAATATCTGGCCCTTAACTGTAACGTTCTTTCCCAGCACGGCCACGCCGGCGCCCCGTGCGCTGCTGGTATCTAGATCGATTGTTCTTGTTGGACTGGACATAGTAGTGTCTCTTTTGGAAGGCTCAGCCACGGGAGCGTTTCCCGAATAGCTCGGCTGAATCGCGGGCCCCTGCTCCTGGTCTTTGCGTTTGCTCCACATGGATACTCCTCAAGGGATGCATTCATCGTACTACTGACTGCATGCCCGACGGCAAGAATTGTTTTGACCAAGCCCATTATGCGCCTGATTTGGGATAATTGATCGTGTCCAAAACACGCGAACTCGAGATCCGGCTTGAGCGTACCGAACAGCAACTGCGGCTTTTTCAACGAGTCAGCAGGCTAATGACTCGCGACATGAGTTTTGACGACATTCTGCACGAAATCGTGGAATTAGTTTGCGATTTCATGTTGTGCGATTCATGTTTGATCTACCTTATCGAAGATAAAGAGCTTGTGCTCTGCGCCTCTAACGCCCCGACCCGCGACAACCTCGGCAAAGTCCGGCTGCGCTTGAGCGAAGGCTTGACGGGTTGGGTAGCGCGTGAGCGGCGCTTGCTCGCCATCTCGCGTGAGGCATATGGTGATCCGCGGTTCAAGTTCTTTAAAGACCTTCCCGAGGATACCTTCGAAGCATTCCTCTCGGCCCCCATCATTTCGCAGGGTAAGGTAGTGGGCGTAATCAACGTACAGCACCGTCTGGCGCACAGCCACTCGGGCGGCGACATGGAACTGCTGAGCACGATAGGCGAGCAGATCGGCTGCCTGATGGTGCTCTCGCGGCTCAGCCGCCAGGGAGTTGCGGGCGTCGCAAACTGAGCTCAAGTTGAGTTATTTGGCCTTGGCTGCCGCTGGCTTGGGAATCTCAATGGGCGCGGCGGGTTCAGGATCGGCTTTGATCATCCCCAGCGCCTTGCGCAATTCCGTATCCAGCCGCTTGCGGACATCCGGGTTGTCACGCAGAAACTGGCGCGCAGTCTCGCGGCCCTGCCCAATGCGCTCGCCTTTGTAGCTGTACCAGGAGCCGCTTTTCTCGACGATGTTCTTGGCAACGCCCAAATCGATTAAGTCGCCTTCGCGCGAAATGCCCTCGCCATACACGATGTCGAATTCAGCTTCGCGGAAAGGCGCCGCGACCTTGTTCTTGACGATTTTCACTTTGGTGCGGTTGCCGGTCACCGTCTCGCCGTCTTTGATGGCGGCGATGCGGCGGATATCCACGCGCACCGACGAGTAGAACTTCAGCGCGCGGCCGCCGCTGGTGGTTTCCGGATTGCCGAACATCACACCGATTTTTTCGCGAATCTGGTTGATGAAGATCAGGCAGGTGTTCGATTTTGACACAATGCCAGTGAGCTTTCGCATGGCTTGCGACATCAGCCGCGCCTGCACGCCCATGTGCGAATCGCCCATTTCGCCGTCCAGTTCGGCCTTGGGCACCAGCGCGGCCACCGAATCCACCACCAAAACGTCAACCGAGCCGGATTGAATCAGCGCGCTGGTGATTTCGAGCGCCTGCTCGGCGTAGTCCGGCTGAGAGACCAGCAGATTGTCGATGTCCACACCAAGCTGGCGGGCATAAGCGGGGTCAAGCGCGTGCTCGACGTCGATATACGCCGCCATCCCGCCTGCTCGCTGCGCCTCGCCCACCACTTGCAGCGCCAGCGTTGTCTTGCCGGAGGATTCCGGGCCGAAAATCTCGCAAATGCGCCCGCGCGGAAAGCCGCCGACCCCCAGCGCGTGATCCACCGAAATCGATCCGGACGAGATAACCGCGACCGGAACAATCGCCTCCTGCGAGCCGAGCCGCAAAATGGAGCCCTTCCCGAATTGTTTTTCAATCTGACCAAGGGTGGTAGTCAAGGTCCGGCTGCGTTCTTTCTCGTCCATGTAATCCTTTCGATTCTCGCTAAGCAGACTGCGCAAGCGGGGAAGTCAAAGCGGCAATTCTCTTGGGGAGGGGGTACTCACAGTATACCGCTACAACAAAAAGCGCTGGTTCTGTTTTTGGCGAAAGACTGTTGACGAGCCCGTGCTTCGCTAGGATATCTGCCGTTTTGCGTAGTATCCCTTGCGGGCTCGAACCAAAACGTCTTTCCGTCCCCGGACCTTGATTTCCACTGTGTGATACTGCCCATCGTTGTGTTCGGGTTCCGGGCGGTAAAACAGATTGTACTGATGGCGCAGTTCGTTGGCGACGTTCTCGAAATCCTGGTTCAAGTCCTTTGCCTGAAGCGGGAAAAACGGAAGGCCGCCGGTCTGATCGGCGAAATACTTCAGGACTTTGTCGCCATCCGACTCGATGTGGCTGCTGTTGGTTGAAATCGTGTAGATCACAACGTCGGCCTTCTGCGCCATCTCCAAAGCCTGGTCGCGGCTGTAGTGGCTCTGGTTGTCCTCGCCATCGCTCAAAATCACCATCGCGCGCCGGAACTTGTATAACGGCTGGTCCAGAGCGAGGCGTTCTTTGGCGGCAAAAAAGATGGCGTCGTAAAGCGCTGTGCCGCCGCCCGGACGCAGGTCGCGAATTGCGTTTTCGAGCTTGTTGGTATCGCCGGTCAGATCCGCAACCAACTCGGCGCCGGTGTCGAAGCTCACCACCATCGCTTTGTCGCGGTCGCGCACAATGCCGTTGACAAAGGCGCTGGCCGCCTCCTGTTGAAAGCGAAAGCGGTCGCGGACGCTTGAACTGGTGTCGATGAGAACGGCCAGGCGCAGCGGGAGGTCGGTTTCCGAGGCGAACTCGAGGATATTCTGTCTCTGCTTCTTCTCGAAGATCTCGAAGTCATCCTTCGTCAAGTCGGTAACAAATCGTCCGTGCTTGTCTGTGACGGTGAAGAGCATGTTGACACGCGTGACGTCATAGACAATGCGGCTTGGGTCGCCCGAGGCAGGAGGCTCTTCCGGCGGAGTCTTAGTTTTCTGCTGGGCGGCGGCAGACCAACCCACAATGCCGCACAGTGCGGCAACCGCCAGCACCGGAAATACAGTACGATTCATGACTCTCCTATTTTAGCCGCCAACGGATAACGGCGTGTTGCCGGCCACGACAAAGACCGCTCCCTCTGGTCATGGCTGATTAAGGCCCCATGCGTCAGCTTGGGGCTGGTGCGGACACTGGAAATAGCCGCACCCTGACGGCCTATTTGAGTTTTACGGGGAAGGGCGCGTGGTCAGGGAGCTTGGGCGAAGCTTGATCGAGCTTCTTGAGCAACTCGGCAACACCGCGTTCGAGCTGCGGATCTTTGCCCTCAATCACGGCCTTGGCATCGTTATCCACCACGATGTCCGGATCGACTCCGTGGCCTTCCACGGACCATTCTCCCTTCGCATTGGCATAACCAAATTCGGGAACATTGACGCCGCCGCCGTCCATCAGCATGCCGTGGTCCGAAATGCCGACCACTCCTCCCCAGGTTCGCTCGCCGACCAGCAGACCGAGCCCGGCTGTACGGAACATCCATGGGAAGATGTCGCCGTCGGAGGCCGAATCGCCGTCTGTCAGCACTAGCTTGGGTCCAATGAAGACGCTCTCCGGGTAAGGCGATCCGGTGGCCTGGTTGCGGGAATAGTCGACGCCCAGCAGAGCGCGTGTAAGGCGCGTAACCACCATGCGCGAGATGTTGCCGCCACCGTTGGCCCGGTCGTCAATCAGCAAAGCCTCCTTGCGCAATTGCGGGTAATACCATTTGATGAACTCGCTAATCCCTGCCTCGCCCATGTCGGGCAGGTGCATATAACCGATGCGGCCATGAGAAAGCTCGTCCACGCGGCGCCGGTTGCGTTCCACCCAGTCAAAGTAAATTAGCTCCGATTCGTTCCGCACGGGGCGGTAGCTCACCTGCCGCGCGCCGGTCAGCGAAGGCTTACTGTTAAGCGTGAGCTCCACCGGAAAGTCTCCTGCATTGCGCAACAACTTGTAGACATCGTCCTTTGAAGTCAGGTCTTCGCCGTTGATTGCCAGAACATAATCGCCCACCTTGGCATCCACGCCCACTTCGGTAAGCGGCGAGCGATAGGTATCCTCTTCGTTCTGTCCGGCGAATATCCTGGCGATGCGGTAGCGCCCAGATGCCGCATCAACGTCAAAGCGCGCTCCAGGCAGTCCGGCATGCGGGCGAGGCGGAATCGCGAAGTCACCTCCGGTAATGTACGTGTGCTGCACGGTAAGCTCGGCGATCATTTCACCCATGACGTAGTTAAGATCGGAGCGATGCGCGACATAAGGCAGTAACTGGCTGTAGCGCTCACCGATAGCCTTCCAGTCGTAGCCATGCATGTTGGGATCGTAAAAGAAATCCCGGTACCGGCGCCAGACTTCGTAGAAAATCTGCTTCCATTCCGCTTCCGGCACACGCTGGAGCATGAGCCCCGCGGTAGAAACAGTCTTCTTCGTCGATGCCCCTTTGTCGGTCGCGTCGTAAACGTTCCATGCCTGGCCTTGGTGGACAAGCACCTTCGAGCCATCCCGCGACATCACCCAGCCGCTAAGGTCGTCCACAATCGTGGTTTCTTTGCGCTCCTTGAACGTGAAAATGCGCAGCGAGACTTTAGACTCGGCATCGCGGCCATAATAGGGCGCCGGATCAACCGAGTAAACCAGCGCGCCTTCCTTCGCCTCCATGCCGCCGTAATTGTTGGCCTCGAGCGGCACTGGAGTTACACGTCCCTCAATGCCATCGAAGTCGATGTCCTTGTCCTTGGGCGGCTCGTTCTTGGCGGATTTATCCTTCGCCGCCGCGTCTTTGGAATCCGTCTTGGAATCGCCTGTTTTGGCGTCCTTCGATTTCGTAGCCTCGTCTTCTTTCGCGGCTCCAGGCTTGGTGATCGTCACCTCATCGCTTTCCGGTGGAAACGGGTTTTTCACGTCTTTCCGGAGAGCCAGCGCGAAAATGCCCGTGGAACGGTTCGCCGCGAAGTCAAACTCGATCAAAGAAAGCTGAGGATGGAATTCATGGTTGGCAAGGAAGTAGAGGTAATCGCCCGAGCGGTCCCAGGCCGGCCCGCCCTCATTCGACCAGCCGCTAGTCACCTGGTGCAGTTTCCCATCTTTCAAACTCCAGACATAGAGCGTGGAAAACCTGTTGCGCTCGGCGCGATCCATGCTGAAGGCAAGGTAACTCGAGCCCGGCGACCACTTAATCCCAGATTGTGCTCTCCGTAGAGTGGGCCGCTTCCACAACCTTCTTGGTGGCAACCGTAACTACCCAAAGGCTGCCGTTCTTGTCGCTGAACGCGATGTGCTCCCCATCGGGCGACCACTTCGGGTGATAGCGAAAGGCATGTCCGCCGGAGGTGATCTGCTCGGGGGGCGACGAGCCATCCTGCGCAACCACCCACACTTCCTCTTCTCCGGTCTGGTCGGAAAGATAAACCACCTTCGACCCATCCGGAGACCACTCCGGCCATTTCTCGTGGGCGCCGGGCGTGTGTGTAAGATTGCGCGTCGGACCCTTCTCGACCGGGGCCGAAAAAATGTCGCCGCGAGCGTTGAAGAGGACCCGCTCGCCTTTCGGGCTCAAGCCCGCATGCTCGATCAAGTTGGCCGCTGAAATCCAGCTTGGGCGCCGATTCACACCATCATCGGGGACCGTTACCGAAATCGGCGTTGCCTTTCCGGTCTTCACATCCAACACCTGCAGTTCGCCATCAAGCTCGAAGACAATGCGATCCTTCCGGTCACTACCCGGCCACCGCACATCCCAGGTTGTGTAGTTAGTGACCTGAGCAGTCTTTCCGGTGGTCGTGTCGTAGGAGTAGAGGTTGAAATGGCCATCGCGGTCTGAGTTGTAAAAGATCTGATTGCCGATCCACATCGGGTCGCGCGCAGCGCGGGGGCCTTCGGTAATCCGTTTGGCTTCGTGTGTTTCGACGTCGAAGATGTACAACACGTTCGCCGTGCCGCCGCTGTAGCGTTTCTCCGGCCGGAAGTCGCGCGCCTGCGGGGAATAGACAATCTGGTTACCGCCCGGAGAAAAAGAACCGGCGCCGGAAACGGGCATCGGCAAAGGCTCCGACGGACCGCCTTCCAGGGCGACGCGATACAGCCGGCTTTCAGATAAATGCCATCCATCACGGAGAGAGCGATAGATAACGTAGTGTCCATCGTTTGACCAGCCATAAACCTGGTTGTCGTAGCCCCATCGAGGGGTCAGCGGGCCACGGGCAGGATAGAAAGTGAGCTGCTTCGGCTCGCCTCCAGTAGAAGGAATCACGTACACCTGTTCGTCGCCGTCATATTGACCCGTGAAAGCGATCCATTTGCCGTCTGGAGAGAACTTGGCGAAGAACTCGACGCCCGGATGCGCCGTCAGCCGCGTGGCAATTCCACCATTGGCGGCCACCACCCACAGATCCCCGCCGTAGCTGAATGCAATGCGGTTGTCGTGAATATCCGGAAAGCGAAGCAATTTGGTTTGCGCGAATGCAGGCAAGCCGAAGATGAATAAGGCCATTGAAAACAGAAACAACAGCGCTCGGCTGCGCATCTGGCGAGTGCGAGAAAAATGATACATAGTGCAGAAAGATCTTCTCACAGCATACGGCGCGTAATGCCAAAAGGTTCCTGGAATTGCGTCTGAGCGCCCAGCGCCTTTTCGCCCCCGGTTACGGCTAGCTGATTAACCCGGAAGAGAGTTACACGATTTCGCCTGGCGGCTGACCGGAAAATCCGATGGCCGGTTCGTCGCGAAACAGCGCAGCCTGCCCGCCGTGTCAGATTGCTTGGTGACGGGTTATTTCTGAACACGTTCAAAATAACGATTGACAGCGGGGCCGGTTGTGCCGATACTGGTTTTGAACACGTTCAAATCTATGCTGCCCGCAAAAACTACTCCCAAAGCCGAGGAGACTGCCCTCAAAATCCTCGATTCCGCACTGGAGCTCTTCCGTAAAGAAGGTTTCGACTCTGCAACCATGCGGGACATCGCCAAGAATGCCGGCGTTGCTACCGGCGCAGCCTACTACTACTACTCGTCAAAAGAGGCGATCGTCATGGCTTTCTACCAGCACGCCAACCTGGAAATGCAGCCGAAGATCAAGGCGGCGCTGGAGCACACCGTGGGCCTGGAAGCCAGGCTGCGCGCATTGATTCGAGTCAAACTCGACTACTTCGCTCCGAACCGCGGCGTCCTGCGAGCCCTGCTTCGCAATGGCGCCGACCCAGGCCACCCCTTATCGCCCTTCAGCAGGGAAACCAAGGACATCCGCGACGCCGACATTGCCTGGTTTCGCAGCATCTTGGTTGATTGCGGAATTCGAATTCCACGCGACCTCGAGCCTCACCTCGCAGGCGCCCTTTGGTTCTTTCAAATGGGGGCGATCTTCTTCTGGCTGATCGACGAGTCGCCTAAACAGATTCGTACCGCGCGCCTGGTCGAATTGGCTGCCAAAGCCGTGACATCGCTTATCAAAATCTCCACGCTCCCTTTTATGCGGCCCGTCAGGAAGGCAGCGGTGGAACTGATCGAAATCGTCGCCGGAGTCGAGACCCAATGACCAGAAGCGCCCGAGTTCTCACCGGCCTGCTGCTCACAGGGCTTTTGGCGATCGGGGTAATCGCTTTGCTCAAAACCGGGTTATATGGCTGGACGACTTTTGTCCTCACCCCTTTGCTTCTGGGAGGCATCGCAGCGTGGACGTTTCACGCACGATCTGGAGACCAGGCAGCCCTATTCGGCGCACTCGGCGCGACGGCGGCCGCCTTTTCGCTTATGACACTGAAGGTAGAGGGGCTCATTTGCGTGCTGATGGCGTTGCCGCTGGTGATGCCGCTTGGGGCAATGGGCGGCTGGATGGCTCACCTCATAGTGCGCGCTGGGTCGAGAATTCGAGGCGTCGCGATGCTGTTGATGCTACCGGTCCCCCCCGGCAGTATCCTCTGGGACGTCGAAGCGCGCCCATCCGTCTACGAAGTCCGGACTGCGATCGAGATTGCCGCGCCGCCGGAGCGTGTATGGAAGCACGTGGTCGCGTTCTCAGAGTTGCCTCCGCCGCGCGAGTGGTACTTTCGGGCCGGATTGGCTTATCCCATGCGAGCCCGAATCGAGGGCTCCGGGGCCGGCGCTATCCGGTATTGTGAGTTTTCGACGGGCCCGTTTGTGGAACCGATTGAAGTATGGGACGAGCCCCATCTACTGGCCTTTCGCGTCACCGAGAATCCGGCGCCGATGCGTGAATGGAGTCCGTACGGCGAACTGACGACCAAGCATCTGCACGGATACCTGGTTTCCGAGCATGGCGAATTTCGCCTGGTACGGCTGCCCAACGGACACACGCGTCTCGAAGGCGCGACGTGGTACCAGCATGGCCTGTGGCCAACGGAATATTGGCGCTGGTGGTCGGACGGGATCATTCATCGCATTCACCGGCGGGTGCTCGATCACATTCGAACCCTTGCGGAACACAATTAGATAGACGTGCTATTTGATGAGGCCCTGGATTCGCAGCCAATCGGCCAGTCTCGCGGGCCAGGAGCTGAGGATCGGGTCCGCCTGAGCAAGGCCGACGCCGTGCGGGCCGTGCAGATAGATATGCATCTCGGCCGGCACACCCGCATTGCGCAGCGCCGAATAAAACATCAGGCTGTTTTCCACCGGCACCACCGGATCGTCGGCAGTGTGAAACAGAAATGCCGGCGGCGTCTGGGCGGTTACTTGTTTTTCGTTCGAAAGCAGGTCCACCAGCGCCGGGTCCGGGTTTTCACCGAGCAAGCTGTTGCGGGAACCGCGGTGCAGGTGGGGCTCAGTGAACGTGATCACGGGGTAGGAGAGAATCATGAAATCGGGCCGGGAACTCTGCTGCTCGATCGGGTCGGCGGCGCCCGCGTTGCCCGCATCGAAGTGAGTTCCTGCCGACGACGCAAGGTGCCCGCCTGCGCTGAAGCCCCAGATTCCGACGTGTTTTGGATCGAACCCGTAGTCGCCTGCATGCAGGCGTGCATAGCGGAGGGCGCGCTGCGCATCCCCCAACTCAACCGGGTGATGATACTTGGGGCCGAGCCGGTATTTAAGAACAAATGCCGTTACCCCATGGCCATTCAGCCACTGGGCAATCTGCAAGCCTTCATGATCCATAGCCAGGTTCACATAGCCGCCACCAGGACACACCACCACAGCAGTGGGAACCTTCCACATTCCGGAAGCGGGGTAGATGGTCAACGACGGCTTGTCGGCGTCCTGATTGCCCACTGCGCCGGGCGCTCCATTCGGCCAGAGAAGCACCGTTTGCGGCTTTTGCGGTTGAGCGAGTAAAGAGAGGGGCAGCAACGCAACTGCCAGACGCAGGAGACAGGGTGACATCACCGCTTACTATATCCCGGTTACAATAGCCCAGCGCTGCCGAATACTCTCCCAACGAACGGCGGATTGCCAGCGTCTAACGCGTGATTGCCTGGCGTCGAGGAAAGTCCGAAGACGTTCGTAATGAGATCAACGGATTCCCACAGGCGGACACACGAACCAAGAAGGCGAGAGCCCACTGGCATGAGAACTCATTTCCGCTCAATCGTTTACGGCCGGTCGTTCCGGTGGCCGCATAAGTGCCAGACGGATACAGGGCGCAGCCGCGGGCGGGTTGCGGGGGCGAATCCGGCTCCAATCAGCCGATGAGCCAATGCGGAGGGAATCGTAAATCATGGACTTCATCAACGACATCCGTTATGCCCTGCGCGGCTTTCGCAGCGCGCCCATGTTCGCCTTCGTCGCCATCCTCTCACTTGCATTCGGCATCGGCGCAAACACCGCCATCTTCTCGCTGCTCGATCAGATTCTGCTGCGGCTTTTGCCGGTGAAAGACCCTCAGCAGCTTGTGCTGCTTACGTTCCGCGGATCTCACTACGGCAGTAATACTGGCGGAAACGCACTGTCGTACCCGATGTACGCGGATTTTCGCGATCACAATGAAGTCTTCAGCGGCATGTTCTGCCGGTTCCCGACACATGCCAGTCTCGGCTACGGCAGCCAGACGGAGCGTGTGGATGCCGAGTTGGTTTCAGGGAATTACTTCCCGGTGCTGGGCGTTGGCGCGGCCATTGGGCGCACCATCACGCCGGAAGACGACAAGATTCCCGGCGGCCACCCGCTGGCGATGTTAAGTTACGACTACTGGCAGCGGAGATTCGCCGGCAACCCGTCGATCCTCGGCAAGACGTTGGTGATCAACGGCCACAACATGACCCTCATCGGCGTTGCGCAGCCCGGCTTCGAGGGAATCGAATTGGGGCGCCGCGCGGATGTCTTCGTCCCGGTGATGATGAAGGCGCAGATGACGCCCGGTTGGGACGCGATCAAAGACCGGCGTTGGCGCTGGGTGAACTCGTTCGGGCGGCTCAAACCCGGCGTCACCCGGCAGCAGGCGAAGGCGGCCCTGCAGCCGTTCTTCCACGACATGCTGGCCATGGAGGTGAAAGAGGCTGCCTTTGCCCATGCGGCTCCGGAAACCAAGCAGGCATTTCTGCGCTCCTGGATCGATGTGCTTCCAGGCTCGCAAGGCCGCTCCTACTTCCGCGAGGCGCTCACCACCCCGCTGTGGCTTCTGCTGGCTGTGACGGGAACGGTACTCCTGCTGGCGTGCGCGAATCTCGCGAATTTGCTGCTTGCGCGCGCCGCGGCGCGCCAGAGGGAATTTGCGATTCGCCTCGCGATTGGAGCGGGCGCGGCGCGCATTGTGCGGCAATTATTGGTTGAAAGCTTCGTGCTGGCCGCCTGCGGGGCTGACGTGGGACTCGTGCTGGCCGCATGGGCGGATACATTGCTGCTGAAAGTCGTTGTAGCCGATAGCTCGGAGCTTGCGGTCTCCACGACGCCTGACTTGCGGATTCTCGCATTCACGTTTGGTGTTACGCTGCTCACCACGATTCTGTTTGGCCTGATACCGGCATTTCAAGCGGCGCGCGCCGACGTTGCGCCCACCCTCAAAGACCAGGCCGGCGCCGTCGTGGGCGGCGGGCATGTCCTGCTGCGGAAATGCCTGGTGACTGCTCAAGTGACGCTCTCGGTGCTGCTGTTGATCGGCGCGGGTCTTTTTATCCGCACTCTTTCGAACTTGCGCGGGCTCGGGCCCGGCTTCGGGACAGAGCATCTCATCGGCTTTGAGGTGGATCCTTCGCTCAGCGGATACAAGGGCGAGCGCAGCAAATTGTTCTACGCGCAACTGACCGAACGTCTCTCCGCCTTGCCCGGGGTGAAAAACGTCGGGCTAGCCAGCGTCCGCATCCTCGAGGACGACGAATGGGATAGCAGTATGACTGTCGAAGGCTATTCGTTCAAGCCCGGAGAACAGCCGGAGCCATACATGAACGACGTCAGCCCCAACTACTTCGCCGCTATGGGTGTGCCGATTGTGGCCGGGCGCGACTTCACTGTGAAGGACAATGTCCGCATCCCGCACGGTACCGATCCCGATGAGACCACGCCCACAACGGCAATCATCAACGAGAAATTTGCCAGGAAGTACTTCGGATCGCTCAATCCGATTGGACGCCACATCGGCTTCGGTTCCGACCCGGGAACGAAGACCGATATCGAAGTCATCGGAGTGGTGAAGGATATCAAGTACACCAACCTTCGTGACGAGATTCCGCCCCAAGCCTTTGTTCCCTACCTGGCTAATAAAAACGTCGGCGGTATGACCGTCTACGT
>Ga0181537_10001402_pt1 | contig 22316 bp, 10 predicted proteins | sample PEATcosm2014_Bin_39_FD_119765 | JGI IMG/M metagenome (GOLD analysis project Ga0181537, IMG submission 119765) | Peatland microbial communities from MTU Mesocosm Facility, Houghton, MI, USA - PEATcosm2014_Bin23_10_metaG | ecosystem: Environmental > Terrestrial > Soil > Wetlands > Peat | place... | reverse complement strand
CCTGCTCGATCCTGCCGTCGCGCAACAGGATCACCTGGTCCGCCATGCTCATCGCCTCCATCTGGTCGTGCGTGACGTAGACCATGGTGATGCCGAGTTTTTGCTGCAGCTCGCGGATTTCGCGGCGCATCTCGGCCCGAAGCTGCGCATCGAGGTTGGACAAGGGTTCGTCCATCAGGCACACCGGCTGCTCGGCGATAATCGCGCGCCCCAGCGCGACGCGCTGCTGCTGGCCGCCAGAGAGTTGACCCGGTTTGCGGTCAAGCAATTTTTCGAGACCCAGGATAACCGCGGTACGCTGCAGGCGCCGATCGCGCTCGGCAGCCGGGACTTTGCGCACCTTGAGACCGAACACGATGTTTTCCGCGACGGACAGGTGCGGAAACAACGCGTAGGATTGAAACACCATCGCGATGCGCCGCCTCGCAGGTGGCAGCGCGGTCACATCGTCACCGCCGATGCGAATGCTGCCGCCATCGACTGTGTCCAGGCCGGCGATCAGCCGCAGCGTGGTGGATTTGCCGCAGCCCGACGGTCCCAACAGCACCAGCAGCCTGCCCGCCTGCGTGGAAAAGCTGATGTTATCCACGGCGCGGTGCGCGCCCCAGATTTTGGAAACATCCTTGAGCTCGATTGCGGCCAACCACTCCCCCGAAAGATTCGATGCCGCGGCGACCGCGCGCCCTTCTGTTACGGGCGGCTTATTAGTCTGGGTGACGCGGGCTTGCAGGATTATTGTTCTGATTTGTTGCGGCTATGCTAACGCCTGGCCGGGGATAGGGCAATCGACTAACGCGACGGCCCCTGCGGATGCAAATCGCTCCTCCTCCCCCTGTAAGGGGGAGGATCGAGGTAGGGGTAACAATGCTCGCATTCTCTCTTAAGAACTCCCATCCTGTCCTTCCCCCGAAAATGTCCCCTCCCCCTTTTGAGGGGGGAGGGCTAGGGTGGGGGTGGTCGTTTTCTAATTCGCTTTTTCGTCAAAATCTTCACCCCCATCCCAACCTTCCCCCTCAAGGGGGAAGGGGCAATTTCAAAGGATTTTTTCACTCGCGCAAACCATTTCCAGCCGTCCCTGTTCTAAACTTTACAGGCCATTTGCACCCTCCCCGCAAACGCCGTATCCTGCGCGACTTTTCGAAATTCCGGTGGTTTCTCCACCCTGTCTCAAGGACCCATTGCATGCGCCTGATCACACTGGGAATTGTATTTTTTTCAGCGGCGTTCAACGCCTCCGCGGCGATTCAACTCGACAAAATCAAGCTGCCGCCCGGTTTCGAAATCAGCATGCTTACCGACAAAGTCCCCAACGCGCGCGAAATGGCGCTCGGCGACAAAGGCACGCTGTTCGTCGGCAGCATGGCCGCGGGCAATGTCTACGCCGTCTCGCTCGAAGGCGACCATGTGGCCCAGGTAAGGACCATTGCGCGCGGCCTCGTCCTGCCGGTGGGCGTCGCCTTCCATAACGGCGATCTTTATGTCTCGGCGCAGAATACGATCCTGCGTTACGCAAACGTCGAGTCCTTCCTCGACAAATCGGAGGCGGGCCAGGTCGTCAAGAAGGATTTCCCCGACGACAAACACCACGGCTGGAAATTCATCGCTTTCGGTCCCGATGGCATGCTCTACGTGCCGGTCGGCGCGCCCTGCAACGTTTGCGAGCCCGATCCCAACAAATACGCCAACATCAACCGCATGAAGCCCGACGGTTCGGGGTTCGAAGTCTACGCGACAGGCGTGCGCAATTCGGTGGGCTTCGACTGGGACCCGCGCACCAGGGAAATGTGGTTCACCGACAACGGCCGCGACATGATGGGCGACGACATGCCGAGCGACGAGCTCAATTTTGCGCCGAAGAAAGGCATGAACTTCGGCTTCCCGTACTGCCACCAGGGCGACACACCCGACCCGGAATTCGGCGACAAGCACAAATGCCAGGAATTCACGCCGCCGGCGCAAAAGCTCGGGCCGCACGTCGCGGCGCTCGGCATGCGCTTCTACACCGGCAGCATGTTTCCGGCCGAATACAAAAACAACATTTTAATCGCCCAGCACGGCTCGTGGAACCGCAGCAAGAAAATCGGCTACCGGGTCATGCGCGCGGTGGTAGAGAACAATAAAGTCGTTAAATATGAAGTATTTGCCGAAGGCTGGCTGCAGGGCGAAACGCCTTGGGGCCGGCCTGACGACGTGCTGGTGATGCCGGATGGCTCGTTGCTGGTGTCGGACGATCAGGCGGGCGCAATCTACCGTATAGTGTATCGCCCGAAAAAATAGTCCCCATATGTTGTGTATCGCACGGTGAAATCCACTTGCAATTTAGCGGCCTCGGCGTATAGTTAATGTACAAGAGTAGGTCATACAACCTAACTAACTGATAAATCATGACAATTAAAGAGAAGGCGGAGAGCCTCCAACACAGCGTTCTGGACCTCCCGGAACAGGAAATTTGCCGCGAAGCCCTGGTCGAAAAATACGCCAAGGGCAGCGAGCAAACCGTGGCCGACGTGCGACGACGCGTCGCGCGCGCGCTCGCCTCGATCGAGGCGGAGGACAAGCGCGCTTTTTGGGAAGCGCGGTTCTTGAGGGCGCAGGAACAAGGCTTCGTGCCCGCGGGCCGCATCAATTCCGCCGCCGGCACCAACCTGCAGGCGACACTCATCAATTGTTTCGTGCAGCCGGTGGGCGATTCGATTTCCGAAGTCGTCGACGGCAAGCCCGGCATTTACACCGCGCTACAGCAGGCGGCCGAGACCATGCGCCGCGGTGGCGGCGTGGGCTATGATTTCTCCGCAATCCGCCCCAAGGGTGCCGAAGTCAAAGGCACCAAGTCGCGTGCGAGCGGCCCGGTGTCGTATATGCGTGTATTCGACCGCTCTTGCGAGACCGTCGAATCGGCAGGCTCGCGGCGCGGCGCGCAAATGGGCGTGCTGCGCTGCGACCACCCCGACATCGAGGATTTCATCCACGCCAAGGACAAGGGCGACCTCACCAATTTCAACGTCTCGATCGGCGTCACCGACAAATTCATGGAAGCCGTCGAGAATGGCGGCGAAGTCGAGCTGGTGCACAAGTCGCGCCCCTGCGAGCAGGTGGTAAACGACGGCGCCTACCAGCGGCACGACGGCATGTGGGTGTATCGCAAACTTCCCGCCCGCAACATCTGGGACCAGGTGATGAGCTCGACTTACGACCACGCCGAGCCGGGCATCCTGTTCCTCGATCGCATGAATTATGACAACAACCTCAATTACTGCGAGACCATCGAGGCCACCAACCCCTGCGTCACCGCCGACACCTGGGTGATGACTTCGCAGGGCGCGCGCCAGGTCTCAGACCTGATCGGCACCAAATTCCTGGCACGCGTGGACGGCAAGTCCTACCCCACCGAATCCGCGGGATTTTTCTCGACCGGCAATAAACCGGTGTTGAGGCTCAAGACGCGCGAAGGCTACAGCCTGCGCCTTACCGCCAACCACCAGGTGCGCCGCCTCGCACGCGGTTCGGCCTGGGTGCAGGAGCATGAATGGATCGCGGCCGGCAGTCTGCAGCCCGGCGACGACATCGTATTGCACGATCATCGCGCGCGCTCCGGCTGGGCCGGCCCGCACATCGAAGCCGAGGGCTATCTCACTGGCCTGCTTGTCGGCAACGGCGAATTGAAGCAAGGCACGGCCGTGCTGCGCGCCTGGGATCCGACCGCCGCCCTTGAAGTCAACGGCGGCTATCGCCTGGCGCCCGGTGTGGCCTCGATGATGTCGGCCGCCGAAACGGCAGTGCTAGCGCTGCCGCAGCGTCTGGCGTTCCAGAGTTGGCAGAGCAATACCGGGCGCGGTAATTTCCGCCTCTCGCTCGCCCCCCTCTATTCGCTGGCGGTGTCGCTGGGCATGGAGCCCGGCCGCGCCAAGCTCACGCCGGGCATCGAAAAAACTTCGTCGGATTTCTACAAGGGCTTTTTGCGCGGGCTGTTCGATGCGGGTGGCGCGGTGCGAAACATCAAGGGTGAAGGCCCCAGCGTGCACCTCTACCCGTCGGACCCCACCAACCTCGAAGGCGCGCAGCGCATGTTACTGCGGCTTGGTATCGCCTCGACCATCCGCACCCATCGCCAGGCGCTGGCAGTGCCGGAACTCGTGGTCACCGGCGAAAACCTCGCGCTTTACGCGGAGCGCATCGGCTTCAGCGACAGCGAAAACCAGACTCAACTCGAGCACATCATGCAGGGCTACCGCGCGACCCGCGAGGAGAATTTCACCGCGACGCTCGAATCGATCACGCGCGAGGGCGAAGAGGAAGTCTATGACGTCTCGGTCGCCGAGGTGCACGCTTTCGACGCCAACGGCATCTATGTGCACAACTGCGCCGAGCAGCCCTTGCCCGCCTACGGCTGCTGCTGCCTGGGGAGCGTGAATCTCACCACCTTTGTCGAAAACCCGTTTACCGATCACTCGGCTTTCAACTGGGAAGGCTTTGCCGACGTGGTGGGCGTCTCGATTCGCATGCTGGATAACGTGCTCGAAGTCACCGCGTGGCCGCTCAGCGAGCAACACCAGGAAGCGCAAAACAAGCGGCGTGTGGGGCTCGGCTTCACCGGGCTCGGCGACACCTTGATCATGCTCGGTCTGAAATACGATACCGAGGAGGCGCGCGCCAAGGCCGCGGCGATTTCGGAAGCCATGCGCGACGCGGCGTACAAGGCATCGAGCGAGCTGGCCAAGGAGCGCGGTTCGTTTCCGCTGTTCAATGCCGACATGTATCTCTCGGGCACCAGCTTCGCCGCGAGGTTGCCGAACGACATCAAGACGCTCATTCGCAAGCAGGGCATCCGCAATAGCCACCTGTTGTCGATCGCGCCGACCGGCACCATCAGCCTCGCGTTTGCCGATAACGCGTCGAACGGCATCGAGCCGCCCTATTCCTGGGAATACACGCGCAAGAAGCGCATGGCCGACGGCACGCTCAAGGAATTTCCGGTCGAGGACTACGCTTACCGCCTGTACAAGCACTTGGGCGGCGACTGGGATTACCGGCCCGATTACTTCGTCACCGCACTGGAGATTTCCGCCGGGGCGCACAAGGACATGGTGGCCGCGGTCGCACCCTTCATCGACACCAGCATCAGCAAGACGGTGAACGTGCCGGTCGATTATCCGTTTTCCGAGTTCCAGGGCCTGTATTTCGCCGCGTGGAAAGCCGGCCTCAAGGGCCTCGCTACCTATCGGCCCAACAGCGTGCTGGGCTCGGTACTCTCGGAAAAACCCACTGAAGCCAACAAGCAGCCGCAGGATTTCGCCAACGGCGAAGTGAACCGGCGCATCGAGATCAAGAGCCTGCCCGCGCCTGTGCTCGCAAGCCTCACCTGGCCCGATCGCCCGCGCTTATCCGCCGGCAACCCGGCATGGTGCTACATGATCGAGCACACCACGGGCGACTTTGCGTTGTTCGTGGGGCACATCGAAAACGAAGGCAAAAAGCGCCCGTTCGAAGTCTGGGTCAACGGCGCCGAGCAGCCGCGCGGCCTCGGCGCGATCGCCAAGTCGCTTTCGATGGACATGCGCGCGAACGACCACGCCTGGCTCGGGCTCAAGCTCGAGACGCTCGCCAAAACCCGTGCCGACGACGCCTTCGAAATGGCATTCCCGCCCGACGGCGAGAAAAAGCGCATGCCGAGCCTGGTCTCGGCCTTCGCCCAGCTCGTGCGCTACCGCGCCGAAGAGTTAGGCGCCCTCGCCGCCGGCGAATCGACGCCCGTGCTCGACGCCATGTTCAGCCTCAAGGAACCCAAGACCGGCACCGACGGCACCATGAGCTGGACGGTAGACGTGCTCAACGCCGGCGCCGGCGACGACTTCGTGCTCGGGCTGAAAGAGATCACCCTCCCCGACGGCGTCACCCGCCCCTACTCCATGTGGCTCTCGGGTGAATACCCGCGCGCGCTCGACGGCCTGTGCAAAATGCTCAGCCTCGACATGCGCGTGCTCGACCCCGCGTGGATCGGCATGAAACTGAGAAAACTCCTCAACTACCCCGAACCCCTCGGCGACTTCATGGCCTTCCTCCCCGGCCAGAGAAAACAGCAAAGCTTCCCCTCGACCGTGTCGTACCTCGCCCGCCTCATCATGCACCGCTACGCCATGCTCGGCATTCTCAGCGAAGACGGCTATCCAGTTCGCGAAATGGGAATATTGCGAAGCCCGGCCGGCGGCAAGTCTGCGCCGCAGATCAAAGGGGCGTTGTGCGACGAATGCGGGAACTACTCGGTGGTGAAGAAGGATGGGTGCGAGTTTTGTAGTGCTTGTGGGGCGGTGGGGGCGTGCGGGTAGAATGGTGTGGTTTCACGCATAAGCTGTCATTTGGACCCCATAAGCTGTCAGCGCGGACTCCATAAGGTGTCAGTGGATGCATATATGACCAGGTAAGAAAAAGTCTTCACAGTAGGCTTAGCCAGTAGTGAGAGAGTAAGTTGTTCCAAGTAAGCAACACCGAAGCAGCCAAAGTAACATAAGGTTCGAGCAAGCTTTTCGCTCTCGGCATGAGCGACAGGCCGCAGGCATTAGACTGGTCGAGAGAATCGATTACGCAGTCCCGCGATAAGGACCCAGTCTCAACCTACGACTCTGCCCTTCGCTGGTTGCAAACAGCGAAGTACGATGTGGCCAATTTCAACAGTTGGCCGGCCGGCCAGCATAGTCTAGGGTGCTCCCCGTGATTACACTGACCATAAGGCTCACGTACCAACAGATGATGCAAACCATCGTGTTAGTCGTGCTGCTCTTAGCGTAACAGGAACCCGGAGCGTCGAAAGACCCTCCGGGTTCTCTATTTTGCTCTTACTGTTGGCCCCGTCGACGCTGATATTCGATTAGTCGTTGATAGCGATGATCCCCGAGGGCATCTGGCCACTCTTGGGCGATCGCCTTTAGGCACGCGTCTAGTTCTGCAGGTGCCCAAGGTTGATCAGCAATCAACTTGTCCAAAAAGGCGAGGCTATCTCGGGGGAAACGTGCAGAGAGTTTCGATTGTTCCAACAAATGCACAATAAAATGTGGATGATCGGGCGGTTTAAGCCAATCGAGCACTGTGCCGACGGCAGCCGGAAACTCGCCTCTCGCAGCAATAGCCATGCGAGCGAGATCCTCCGACATTATGGGGCTTGCCAAATTCCTGGATTTTGGCCAGACGCCTTGCCAATAGGGGGAAATGCGATTTCGCCAATACTCATCCCCCTGTTTGCCGGCACCTTCGAGCGCTTGGGACAGCGCCCGCGCGCATTCATGCAATCCCGCGGGTGGCAACTCGCCTGTCGCCGCCAAGAGTTCCTCATTTGAAAAGACGTCGACCGGATCTAACGCGGCGAAAGTTAGAAGCGCCGCGTATTGACGACCGTGCTCTCCCAAGTCGTTGTAGTGGCCTGCAGTCTCGAGAAAACTCTTCTTAAACGCCGTATACAAGGGTTTATACAGACGAGGCGCCCAAAGAAACCCCTCCCACGCCCCACGAGCTTCGTCGCTTGATGCTTCCCAATTAAACAATGGCAGCAAATTCTGCTCGGTCCAGCCGCGGTCAACGCGAAACAGCGGTATCAGTCGCGACGCGAGCAAGACCCGCCCATGACGGAAGCGTCTGACGCTGGTGTCGCACAAACTCGTGAAGTACGGCGACAAATCCTCCGGCAGACCTTGATTGTCGTTCGGCTGGCGCCGAAACCAGTTATTCAACAACGCCTGGGTGACCTGTCCAATGGGGTTATTCAGGGCTCGCGTAACCGGATGCTCGGTGAGCACGCCATCGCCATGTTCCATAGACAACAGACGGTTGCATAAAGCTAGAAATTGCCGCTCATGCGTACCCATGACATTTGCCGCAGCCTCCAACCAATGTGAAATGGGATTCGCAAGCTGAACAAGGGTCTCATTAGGCATTTCCAGGACCAGAGGTGCAGCAAATCGCCATGATCTATTAATGAATTTTTCGTCCGTCCAAGCTTGAAGTGCTTCTCGCCATCTATTTTCTGGCCATATTTTGAGTTTCGCCAGGTCACAGAGCGCGAAAAACGAGACGAAAAACCTCTCCCGACACACTTCTCGCCAGTTGTCCTCGTAGAAAGGGAATGTTGATGGTGGCGGATTTTGCAGCCATTCAACCAATTTTGTGCGAGTACGGGGGGCATATTGAATTTCTCTAAAATCTTCAAAATCCGCGTCGCCAGAGACACCCATCCAATGAGGAAACTCGTCGCGCTCATTGTCAGTTACCCGCCACGTCGGGTTGGCGGTGGCCAGCTCGGAAAGCCTTGAATGCCCAAGCTCACTCAAGCGAGCACCGCCAAATTCAATCTTTGCAAGTCGAAGCCAAACATGGTGCGACACGTAATGTTCCCAACGATCGCGCTCGATCGCATTTTCAAATAGTGTTGCCGATGGGCCCAAAACAATTGTTCCCTCCAAGCGCCGAAGCGCTGTGTCGGACATGTTTTTCCCCTCTTTCACCAATAGTCGGCACGTTTCTCTCTGGGATGCCGAAGACCAAAGCCAATAGCCATCGTCAGACAGAAGCCATTGGACCCATTCGTCACCCGGGATCACGCCATCGTGAGAGGCCGCAAAGAGCGCCAATCGCTTGAACGTCGGGTAAGGTCGGAAAACCCAACAGCGCGCTACACGTTGCGCACGGCCAGGGTCGACCGCGAGAACCTCAAGCCACGCGTCACGAAGCCATTCGACCAATGCGACCCACTCTCGAAAGCCGCGATTCTGTGGGTGATCGCTGATAGAAGGCATGTCCCAATGCGCACGGTCAGTCCGGTCGCCGGCTTCGCCGAGCTCGCGCTGCAGATCCAGAGCGTCAACCAGAGTGGACTCAAAGTCTTCTAGCAGGCTGCCTGCCCCCTGCTTCCATTCTGGCGACTCTACAAACCTCTCTAGCGCAGACTTTGCATCATGCGTCGCAAGCACGATATCCCAGTCGAACAAGTCTCCGACGTTTTCAGCGTTCTCGGCCTGTGGACTGTCTTCATCGACAAGCCTGATTCTCTTTCTTAACCTTATCTTCGGGGCAAGCAACGTACGAAGCTGTTTTCGCATTGTCGCCGTGAGTCCGCCGTGCCTTACTTGATCTCGCCAAGAAAACATCTCTCCCATCTCCCAAGGAGATTTGATGGTCCCGGTCAAAAACAGCCGCCAAACCGTGCGTATATGTGTGTTGGGAACACCGTTTGGTGAACTTGCTCGAATTTTCTGAAGCTCTGCCGAGTCGCCCATCGCTTCCAATTGGCTCAACTTTTGGAGCCGTTTGCTAAGCAGTCTCGCAAAATCCTCATGAAGCTGGCCACCTCTTTCGGCCAACCATAAAACCAAGTTAGGGTCATTCAAATGCCGAAGCAACCAATGGGCAAGCTGCCATAACACATCATCCATACGGCTCCATGAATGGCCGCCGGAAACAAACTCGCACCAGGGAGCCGACTCATGCCTCGCCGGCCGACGAATCAACCCAAATGTCAGTTTGGAGTTGGAAGCACTGCCAATTGGAACGCCAAATCGAGGCAGATCGGCGTGGCGATAACGCCCCTCGCTCAGTGGTTCTAGCCATTCCAATGACGGCGCTGGATCAATTTCCGCGAATCGCCTCGCGGGCAGGCCTGAGCTATGCGAAAGCGCCCAAAGCATCCGCCCCACGAAGTCGTCCTGTCGCGTGCTTGCCATCGGACGCGTCATCGCATAGTCAACGACGATTCGCTCGCGGCCCTGAACACCGTCCCGATAAGTTTCTGCCCAGGACTTTAGGGTGCGGTGGAGAGCAGAGTGATCGCGAGTCCCAGCGGGAACCTCGTACAAGATCGGCGTCACCCCCTTCGCTTCCCATTCAATCTTTTTTACGCCTTCCTGACCTGCGCAAAAATCACCAAACGCATAGGCTTGGGGAGATTGTTCGCCTAAAATACGGTCTGCTGCCAGCGCGTCCATCATGTAGCGCAACACGGGGTCGTTGATGCTGTACCCGACGAAACATACAAAATAATTTCGAAATAGCTCGCTTACAAAGCGTGCCGCCCAGCGCTCGGTCAAATACGCGAGACCAAAATCCCCGCTCGTTACAACGAGGCGATGTAGGCCGCTATCCTCAACAGGTTCCGGTAGTAGACCATGTAGATATACCACCCCATTCCATCTGCTACTCTTTGGAATCGGCAACATCGGTGCCGCGTACCCAGTCACCGGCGGGTTGGCCGTCGTCATCAGACCCTCAAATATTCGGTCAAAATTTGTCGTTACGAGCCTGACCACTCCCTCACGATTACGACCGAGTTGCAACATCGCAGCGTGGGTATCCGTTGCGCCTGGAAGTCCGAGACTAGGCTGTAGTCTTTGGCAAATTGCAGTCCGGACCTTGATTCGCTGACCAGGAAGGCGCCGCTCCAGCAGGTCTAATGCAGCATCAAATTGATTGCGATTGTATGCCTCAAGCTCCATCGCATTGGGTACTGCGCCAACGGCACGATAAACCGCGTCCACCAAACCTTTAAATCCGGGCAAACCGGCTGGATACGAGATCCCGGCGCCGCAAAAAAAGATAAGACGACCTTCCTCGTGCGTCTGTATTAGCGCATCCGGGATATCTGGGCCGCCCTTAATAAATTGCATTTCGCTTCCTCAAAACGAGGTAAGTGCCGTTCCGAACTACTCGAAGGCTGATGCGTGTATTCGAAATGGGTACATTGCTACCGCTCGCTAGCGTGCAATATTGATTAGTGACTGAGTCCAGAGCCGGAAGGCTGAAGAACTGCAACCCTATTCTGGACGGACTTGACCATGTCAGCACCAACTAAGGGAAGGCATAGACACAATCGTCCAGTCGCTTTAATCTGTAGAAACAGTATAGGAAGGGCGGTATCGAGTAAGTCCTCAAGATTTTGTGCTTCGATGTACATTATTGGTGAAATGCCCCATCTACCCCAGATCACCAAGTATTGCGCGTCTCCTCTTTCCCAAACGCCTACCGCCTCATGATTGACACGCCTCTTTATTGTTTCGGTTGGTGGGAAATCCCGGGACAGACCACGGTTCTTTTCAGGATTACCGTGGTCTGTCTCAGGTTATACTGCATTTGGGTTCCTTCTTAGGTAGTTACTATTGAGCAGGATTCGCTGCAGGATTCGTGACTTGTGGTTGACCGGCTCCCGCGACGGGTTGGTAATTGAAATAATAATCGGGGACAGACCACGAATAGTTTCGATTTATGGCCAGCATCCGAAAAAACAGTGTCCTCGAATGTTCACAGACTTCCAAATAGCGTGTTGAGTCGCGCTTTTATGTCCGCCACGGCCTTGGTAGCATCCTGTGCGGTTTGCGCTGCCACGACATCAATGTCGCCCGCACCCGCCGCGCCACCTGCCCTGAGCATCGCGAGATGGCTGTCGACCTGATTGGCGTCGCTGGGTATAAGGGTCGAGAGCCTGATCAGACTTTTCTGCAAATCGTTAAGCGGAATCGCTTTTGCCCTCGCAATATCCGCCGGGGAAGCCACGAATGGGAGAGCGTCGAGGTGGTCGGGGCCCAGGTTATCCGGGGTCGCAAGATTGAGAATGGAGTCCAGGTCGGGGGCGACATCGTCCCTTGGGGTCAGCGCGTCGCCGAGTTCGAACCGCTTGCGCAAAGTCGCGAGAATGGATGTATGGTCAAACGGAATCGGGCCGCTCGGACGTGCCACGGTGCCAGGCCGTATAAATGGCGAAACGATGACCGTCGGCACGCGCACGCCATACCGATCGAAGTTGAACGGTTCTGTAACCGTCTTGCTTGGCGGAATTGCCGGGGGTGGCGGCACGTGATCGAAGATTCCCCCATGCTCGTCGTACGTAATGATGAGCAAAGTCTTGGTCCAGGCTGGTCCGCCGCGCAGGGAATTATAGACCTCCGCAATAAGTTGTTCGCCCTTGGTGACGACATGCGGCGGATGCTGGTCGTTGGGTAAGTCGACGTCGGCAAAATACCGCGGCTCGATGAACGAGTACGCGGGAAGTGTGCCGTACTGTGCGTCGTGTTTGAATTCTTCATACATGCGGAATCCATCGAGACGCCGCCACAAATTCGCTAGCGTTAGCGTCTGCGGCATGTCGTGGAAGTAAATCTTCCAGCCGCCCGTAACGCCTTTATCATCGATTCGGTTGTAGATGGTCATCATCTCAAAAGGGAGATCCGACGGGGAGTTGTACTCATCCCCGCCAGCAGTCCCGGTATGCACAAAGAACCGGTTCGGCCAGGTCTGGCACGGCGCGGACGCATGCCAGCGATCGGATACAGCAAACTGTTGGGCCAGCGCGCTCAAAACTGGCACCTGCGTCGGCATAAAATAATGCATGACGAGATTGGGCACGTAGGACGCGGGTGGCTGATCGGTTTGCATTTGATAATTCTTCACAAACCCGTTCATAGGAGGCACGGCCTTTGGATCCGGAATCGGGTTCACGCCAAATAATTGGGTATTCATGTCCGTCCAGACTTCGCCTGGATCGGGATTGGGAATTCTCATCGTATTTTCGTCAGTGCCGGGACTATTCCAGACCCGCACCGGACTTCCGTCCTGCGCGGGATTGACCTCCGTGCCGGCCAAGCCGTCATACTCAGCGGATTTTGGGTACAAGCGACCCAACATGCAGTCAAAAGACCGGTTTTCCAACATCAGGACAACCACGTGTTGAATTTGATCGAGGACGCTCAATTAACTCTCCGTATGCTGGGAAAAAAGGGAACTTGGTTCGAGCTTTCTGCGGGAATTATCAGGCGCAAACCGCAACTATTCTCGCCACGCTCCGGCCACTCCGAGATAGTCAGTATGCCCCCAGTTGGTCCCGTATCGCGCTCATCCAAGTGGAATCACATTTTTCAAAAAAAGGGGCCTGGCTCGAGTTTTTTGAAAGCACCGTGCGTGGCCTCTTTCTGCTTCGGAGGAAGAGCCAGGTTGGGGATTCTGCTGCTCGACAATAAATTGCCAACCCGTCCCCGGTAGCTGATACCGTTTCCACCCAAGACTAATTTTGCTGGATCGGCCCGGAGGCGTCAGGGTTCTCGAGCAACGGCAGTTGTTTATCATGCAAAACGTGAGAATCATAGTACGCATTTGTCCAGTCTTCATACAGTGTCGATAGGCCGCCGCCTTTTTTATCCCAGTAATATAGTAAGCGCGGGTTTCGCAAAAGTCGCGCAGTAAAGTAATCGAGCACTTCCTTAAGGAACTGCGCCTTAGCATTGTCATGGAAGTCTACCGCAACCTTGTGCTCATAGAGCGAATATTCAAATGTGGTAAAGATATATTCCGCGAGCGACCTTTCCGCAAGGACAAGCTGGCTTCTCTCGGCCAGCGTAAGGTCTTTGGTGGCTAATTTAACTTTGGCGACGACGCTCGGATAGGTATTCGATAAGGTGAACACGTGCATAATTCTGGAGTTTTGCTGTTCTATTTTTGCCATATCCAGAAAAATTGAGTACGAACTCTTAACCGCATCTGACGCCGAAGTCTCCCGGGATGACATATACGTATAACTTAGTGAAATGAGTGATATTGTAAGAGCTAAGACGGACGTGATTATCGACATGTCTATCAACGCCTTTTCACTGCCACTAGCCATAGTGAAGAACTGTGCACCGTCCTTTAACGTTACGACTTGCGCTTCCTGCAGCGGCTGAAGTCTGCTGTCAATGAGCTGGGCGATCATTTCGTCAGCACCGATTCCGCATAAATGTTTGAGGTTTTTCACAGTTATGATTTCTTGATCTATTGAAAAACCTTGGCCGTTCGCCATAATTGAAGATGTCATTGGAATGGCTTTCTAGCAATTAAATAAACTAAAGGGTTCCGGTTCCATGAAATATTCGATACAATAAATGGCGTCAGTGTTAAGTTATCTGGAGGCTTTGCCAAGTATTTACATTGATCTCATGTATTATTTTCATCGATTTCGTTCCAAGCGGTTATACACAAGAGATTGTAGGGACCGGCCCGACCCTCTAGTTACATATCATTCTTCCTCGGCAGCTGGAATAATTCTTTCCAAAGGCCGAATGGAAAAAAGCATATCTTTAGCTCCATTTATCTTCTTTATCACACCGATTCTATTGTTGCCCACGCTATCAATCCATTTTACTAAAATCTTGGGCTGTACTTCCTGATCAACGCTAAAACTCACTCCGCCCGGCGCTTCGTTCGCCGACAACGGACTGCCGCTTTCGAGAACTATACTTGCTGAATTTTTTAATCTCGCTCCAACAGAAACGATAGATGTTTCAAGATTTTGCGTCACGCCAAGAGTCTGTAGCATGTTCCTAAACTCGCCAAGATCCGCAATATCTGCGGTTTCAGCGGTCAGTGTTGCTAGCACCTCTTCCATGCGACCGAAGACCGTGGACGAAGGAACAATCCAACCCATGCTATTGTTTTCTCTTTTGCTTAGCCTCAGCTGCAATCCTTTATCTTCATCACTTGCGAAATGCGAGGCATATTTAGTGACAACCGCTTCACCTCGCTGCGCTATTGCACGCCAAATGCGAAGTGACATCTCTTTTCTTACGTTAAGATCGGGGGCGTTCCCCACAAATGATCTAGTCCCACCGTTCATTATATTTTTTGCGACACTCATCAAACTGTGTATTGTTTCTAAATCAAGAGGCGATGAAACAGCACTTTCTATCCAGTTCTTCACGCGCTTGCTGTCTGGCTTGATGCTGCTAAGCGCCTCGATTGCCGCCTTTTGAACCTCACGCTCCTCTTCACCAGAAATAGCTTCGAGGTCAGATACAAAAGTCGTAGCGTTTAAGCGCGCGACATAGCGCATAGCCGCAATCCGAGGCGCCTTGGCGATCGTCTTGTCTATGATAATTTCATGCACTCCGACGAAAGGTTCCGTTTGTTTCTTTGCGAGCAAATCTATTAGATATGCCCGCTGGTTCGGTTGCGTTTTTAACCATTCAAATTCGGTACCTTTGGCCAAAACCGCATCCACAATGACTGGAGAAATCTTACCCCACTGACTTTCCCCCGATGCTTCAACAAGCACGTTGGCGATGTCTTGGAACTGGGCTAAATCGACATTCGGACTCTTGAACATTTTCACGAGCCTCATACCGTCATTTTCCTCAAGCACTACTTCCGTGTTTCGTCTATATCTATCCCGCTGCGTACGCTGTCGCACAAGTCGCAGGGAATATGAGTCAAGTACAGTTCGGTTGAGAATTCTTTCTAGCGATTGAGATTCCGCGGAGCTTGGATTGGTTAATCTAGCTTCGAAGGCATTCTTCGCCGCCGCCGTAATGGTTCCGTGAATGTCACCTAATGTTTTTATTCCAAATAGCGTTATTACGATTGCAATTAGACCCACCGCCGCACCCAATACCTTCAGACCTGCGCCAATAGTTTCTTTGATAAACTCCCTATCGCGTGAAAATTGCTTTTCGACCCTTTCGTCAACATAATCGCGGAGTTTTGAAGACGCTTCGCTCATTGCTACACTCACCGCATCCTTTATTTGAGTGCGATTACTCTCAATTTGGGCTGCAAACTGTTCGATGATTTTTGCGCCTATTGTATCTGCGCCACTTTTGCCGCTGTCTTCTGTCATATTGCCCTCAGTTGTACAAACTTCACCTGAACATAAATTCGGTCGCAGAAACGTTCTCCACAGCGAGCCGGGCAATCTGACACTGACCACAAATGGCCAATCGGGATGAACAGGGTCAGACCATGGTTTATCGACTTTTCCTAAAAAAACGCTCAAGTCACTTTTGTTACCTATTTCCAATTCATTTTCGATGTCTTGTGGTCTTTGCCGGCTTATTGGCTAACGGCGAAGTCGTTCCAAGCCAGAAGTCAAGTTCAGCCAGATTTGGGCCGACCCTGAAGTGGGCCTGCCATTTATCGTCATCCTCATTGCCGTCGTATTGAGGGGAGATTTTTATGGCTTTTTTGACACCCGCCGGAGTGCGGGCTCTCGCTTTCAGATACGCGTTATACAACCATTTGTAATGCCCCTGCACGCTCATGATGTTGACAGCATATTCCGCTGCGAGCCCCGGCGCGTTTTCTATAATCAGCAGGTTATCGTCATTCGACATACTGGCCTTGGGCCCATCGTTATGCGAACCCGTCATTACCACAGGGGCGGGACCGAAAGGATCGATGACCACCACCTTGCTGTGAATCATTACCAAGTTGAACATGTAGGCTGCTTTGAACCAATTCTTCGCAGCGTCGGTTAGGATTTTGGGCGTAATCTCTCCGACCGGCACGGGGGGCCATTTCTTGCCCTTGTTCACGATAGTGGTGGTCGCCTCCGCTCCCGCCTTTTGCTCCTGATTGACGACACCATGGATGAAAATACCGCGGCCGCTGTTTGCAAGCAAATCAATTTCCTGCAGCAGCGAAAACGCGCGCTTCTTGCCATCGCCTACACCGGGATTGAACATCAGGAACAACACGCCTTGCTGCGCTTTTCTGATGTAACTGCTGGCGTCCGCGAGGTCAACGTACTTGAGGCATGGGACGTTCCAAGCGGTGACAGGGGCGCCACCCACGCTGTTCCGTCCGGGCTTGGAACCGTTTTTCGCAAGCGATTTGGGATAGCCGTCACCGGCAGCCTTGAGTTCGTTCCAACGCTTGAGGTAATCCGCCGCGATGTCTGGGTTTTCGACGAGGATACTGTTGTTGACCTGGGTGCAGAGTCCGGTGACCGTCCAGTTGAGGCTGCCGGACAAGACCGAAACTGGTTTGTCATTGCGGTCACAGAACACAACGAATTTGTTGTGCGCGAAATGCGGGGATTTGACGAGCCGGTCGAACACATTGATATGGGTGCTTTTCTTGAGCTTCGCCCGGACCTTCTTGTTTTCGTCCGGTACCGCGGGCGTGACCACGCCCGTTTTTTTGTTGGTTTTTTTTCCCTTGTAGGCGCCCGAACCAAGGATCAGGTTGCAGTTGCCGCCGATCGCAGTCAACGCATCGATCAGCTCCGGATCGTTAAGTTCATAGAGCGCTAGATATATCTTCACACCGTCGCGTCGCGCCTTATCCAGCAGCGCAAGGACCGCAATCCGCATCGGTCCTGAGAGAAAGTCTCGGTTCGCAGACCCTTTGGTGTTGATGTTGGTAGTCAGCATTTTCTTGAATTCGGCTGACGACTTGAACTGACGCGCGAGAAATTGCGAAGACACAATGCCACGATTGAAATAGGCTTCAAATCCTTTGCTCTGACCGGTACTGACAATCGCCCAGTCGCTCCACGGACTCCATTCTGATTGCGGAGCTTTGACGAGATTCTTGGCAGGTCCGATCATGGGGACGACGCGATAGCGGACTTTCTGCCCCTGACTTACCAGCAGATCGGACCAGATAAATCGTGCAATCGGCCAGACAGTGCTGGGCTGGCTCTCGCCTTTTCTGTGCGCCCCGCCTTTGAATCCGACCCATGTCTTGACAAACGAATCGGTCGCGTCGCCGACGGCACCGTCGACCTGACGCTCCAATGCAAAACCTCGACACCCCGTAATATCGGCATCGGTTCGCCAGACAATCGTCGCCATATCGCAATTGGTAAAGACGCGGATATCAGTGAATGCCATATAACTCTCCCATTTTTAATCGAATATACCGCGCGTAAAGCTGTCGCGAAATATAAGTTGCAGACTCGACCGTTCCGGCATGGATTGAGCCCGCTGCTTTATTGCTTTGTATTTGGGTGCCACAGTCGCAACTTCTTTACTTAAAGTTCTGATCGAGCAGGTACGCGAGGCGGATCCCGGCTTTCAATAATTGACTTTGGACGACATCCAGAGCCTTGCCCTTCCCCTTGATATAGGGATCCTCGAGGTCCGCTCCTTGTTGCAGGCTATCGAACGCGACCGACACTGACAGTGCGTGCGAGTCGTTGCCCCACGCAAGCCATGGCTGATTGCCTTCCGGTTCGATCTCGCTGCGGCCCTTGTAACTGGTGATGCCGCCCAGGATGTCCTTGGCTAGCGTTTCCGGGTCTCTCTCGCCCGCCAACTCTTCAACCAGGCAATCGTCCCACGCTGAATGCAGCTCAACCTTCGTCTCGCCGTCCTTGAAGTTCTTGCAGTCTGCTTTTCCCCGGTACTTCACCTGAAAGCCGTTTCCACCTTTCAACCGGCCGGACATATGAAGCGGCTGATGAAGATCCCCCGTTAAATGAATCACCCAGGCGAGGGCCACTGCTTCGGCCTTGTCCTTCTTACCCTCTCGCACGATCGCAAGGTTCTGCTGGAGGGCGTCGAACAGGCATTGCTGGTTGCACTCAAATTTTGAGTTATCGTCCGGAAGATCGGCGAAGTGCCAGGAATCGAAGTGATGAGCGGCATCGTGATTTCGGATGAATTCGTCCGGATAGCTGGCCGCGTCGACAAAGTTGTTGTCCATTTCGAGCTTGCGAAGGATCACGTTTATCCGCTTTGCCTTGTCGGGAGGGATGAGGTCCTCGGCGATCGCAGCAACGGTTCGATGACCCAGTCCCCCCCAAGCATGCGCAGCGGTTGACGTAAAGGACAATACAATGGCCGCCGCTGCGACTAACACTCTTAGGTTGCTCCACATGGTGATCTCCCTCAATTGAGCGCTGCGCTGGGTGACTGAAAGCCTACGCGCGACAATCAGCCAATAAACAATGACGAGCTCATATTATTTGGTCATTGAGCCGGACAAACATCTTTAAAGCTCAAAGGACTCTTGAGCAAGGACGGTGGCTGGACGCCCGCCGATTCATAGGATTTGTAGAAATTCTTAAGATCCGTGCTTCTGGAGAGAATGACTTTTGAAATATCGACGAGTCCGTCGATGTCTTTCGTGTCAAGTCCCCAGTTTGTGCCCAGCGACCAATAATGATCTCGGCATTTCTTGTCGGGGATCATCTCGAAATCGACCGACACGACATAGAATTCCAGATTCCTCTGTGTCGCTTTGGCACGAGCCTGCGCCTCGCTTTTGAACGAAAGAAACGGTTTGACATCCGGCACACTTGACGTGCCGTTGGTCCCCTGATTTGCGGTGGCCTCCAATTCGGCTATGAGAAAGTCCTGGTCGGCGAGGGTCGAATTGTCAAGCAGGGTGTCGACCATTCGAAACGCTGTCTCGATCTCCCCGGGGGCACCTTCGCTTCGGTCAATGCCAGCCGGATCGCGCGTACGAGCGTTGACCACGACATAGAGAATCCGGCGAATGTTTTCGTAACCGCTCGGCCGATCGTTGGTGCTGAGCCTCACGTAGAGTCCCGGGACCCGCGCTGGGTCGTCTTCGATGGCGAGCGTGGAACGCACGCCGAGGTTATCGCCCACCCCTCCATCCAGCAAATGAACGAATTTGTCCTGGTCGCCGAGCGCTGGCGAACGCAGATAATCCTGTGCCTGGCGCGCAGCCCGCAGTTGGCTAAGACCGTAGGATTGCCGTGCCTGAGTGGTTTCGCTATCGTACTTGCTGTAATAGGCCAGCCATTTTGGCGGACCGTGATTGTTCCAGGAATCACTTTGCTGGGCTGCGCACCCGGAATAGTTTTGCAGATTCGTAGAGGAAAATACCAGGGGATAGTTTGCCGAAGCGGCGACGGCATCGGCAACGCGGTATTGCAGGAGATCAGAGCACAGCAAATCGAAGCGGCCCTGGGTAAATGGAAAGATCGATTGATGACCCAAATCCGTTGCATTGAGCATGACGTAAGGTTGCGCGGTTCCGGTTTTGTAGAGTTTGAAGACATCGGCGTAGGTTGCGTCGGCAAACAGATTGGCGGAAAAGAAATCCGCCAGCACGTCGCCGCGTCCATAAGGACTAAACGCGTATCGCGCCAAAGTCACCGGATTGGTGGCTTTCCATGCCAAATCGTAGTTCCAATTGTGATGAAGAAATTGCCAGAGCTTGCCATTTTCGCCCTCGTGCGCAAGGCCGGCCCTTCCGTGCAGCGCATACCACGCCGCAGTGACCGACCCGCCAGACACGGATGAAATCATGTCGACCTGGTCCAATAGCGTATTGCCGTTTGGCCCCTCAATAAGCCCGAGCGCCTGCAGGGTCCCGAAGGAAAGCGCTGCCGCCCGAATTCCGCCACCGGACAGCGTTACGATAACCAGTGTGTCGCTGCCCGCTTTGGGTGAAAAGCGGTAGGTCTTGTCCGCCTCATACTTGTACTCGCAGCCCGCCGCGCCGCCATTCGAGCCATCGCCGCACATGTTTACGTTCGTCACATGCCCGCAACCGCCTAGCAAAATGACGCCCGCAATCAGTCCTGAACATAAGCCGCGTGGAATCATCATCATTTCGCCTTCCCCGGAGAATGGACTTTCTTATGGAATTCGCCTTGATCGGTTGCGCCTTGGCGAACGCGTCATTGCTTGCTGAAGGCTTGCTTCGAAAGCGAGTGTTGCGGGCCCGCAAACAGCGTCTTGTTGTTGCTAACTGCGTTGTTCAGCTGACCCGCGAGCTTGGTATTGGGCGTGGCGTAAGCGACCGCGGTTTCACCGTAGTGTTTTGCATACCTCGGATCGCTCTTGGCAACGCCCCGCGGGTGAACCGGCACGACGGCCGCGGGTTGCTTCTCGCCGTCGAGTACCCATAGCGTAAAATCGTCGCGCTTGAATAGCTCGATGTCGGTTACCGGCGTCGGGTAATGGTGCACGCCGTGCCCTTTGGGCGCAGCGCCGGTATGGCGCAGTTTGGGCAGGGGCACGCTTGCGTTGAATATCGAGTCGCACCATTGCGCGATTTGCTCGGAGGTTGTGACCTGTGTATTCAGGATGTCGTCGAACGGATACCTGGCGTCGAGCTTGAGCAACTCCATCTTGGTGTTGGTCAGGAAGGTCCCCTGGTAAAGACGCTGCGCGTTCTTCCGCAGCATCTCTACTTTCGCAGGGTCCGCGCAAAACTGCGACGCCCACTCCATGCCTGCGAAGTTTTTGACGAAGAACCAGCCTTTTCCGTCGTGGACCCAAAGTCCGCCGCCGTGATGGTCTTCCCATGGATCGGGACCGTAGAACCATGCCTGGCCACCGCCCTGCTCGGTGCTTTTGGCGATATCGTTGAGCAACTTCCGCGACTGCACATATAGCGGGCTGTCGGCGCGCGGAACGTGCCCTGCATAGTCGATCGCCCAAGGGTTGTCCTCGCGCAATGTATGCAAGCCCGAAACCCCGCCGCCGCCGTTGTTCTTCGCCGCCGCCTTTGCCGGTGTCTTGACAGTCGCCTTCCCACCGTTTGCGCCGGCTTTCGCTTTGGCACGAACCGGGGTGTTCACTTTCTTTGCCGCTTTTGCCATGTTGTGGCTCCTTCACTAAAGTCAGTTGGCGATTGACCACCAATAAGTGCAACTCGTCATTGCTTCATTTGCTGCCGCAATTGGTCGCACCCTTTGCGATGGTGCAGGTAAGAGTCTTGTTGCCTTTGGAGTCGTGCAATTTCAACGACCAGCCGTCGCCTTTGCCGCGCGGTTCGATCAACGCGTAGCCGAAATCGTCGACGGTGTCGCCGTTGGCGACCGTTGCTGTGCCGATGGTCTGGCCGGCAAGCTTGGCTTTGATCTGGTGCGCAAGATCGGTGCCGCCGTTTCCAATGACTGCCTGCGGCGGAAGCGGTTGCTTGAAGCTAAGAAGCTCGAACAGGTGCGTGTGGCCGGCGACGATGAAATCGACTCCAGCCATAGGCGCCGCTGCCCAGGCTTTTTGCAAGGTTTCGTTGAGAGTTCGAAGCTCGCCACGGTCGCCTTTGGTACCCGCCTTGGCGGCCCATACCGGGCGGTGCGAGACCAGCCAGGCGTGACTAAGGTTGGCCGATATGCCCTGTTGAAATATGCTCGTGAACTGCCCGACCTGCGCCGCGGTTGGGCCGGCGTCGGGCGCAGACGAGGAATCCAGCACCCAGGCCTGGAAGTCGCCAAGCTTTACCGCGAAGGGCGCTGCCTGATCAGTACACTGGTCGTTGCTGGTATAGGCTCCCGGGGATAGGTAGTAATACCAGCCCTTCCCTGCGCGCTTGCAGATCTCGTGGTTGCCGCGGACAAAAATCCAGGGCGCAGCTTCCAGCAAGGGGCGCGCCGGCTTGAAGAAATCTGCATCCCAGGTCGCCCACTTGTCGCCGTTCGGCGAGCCCCCGCAATCGCCAGAGGAATCAATCGGGCAAGGCGATTCGCGATAGATGTAGTCGCCTACATGGATGACAAGATCTGGCTTCGACACTGCGGCGGCGGCCGCAACGGCTTCGAACGGCCAAAGTTTCTTGTCGTTGCAATCCTGCACTTTGCCTTTGGCGTCGTCCTGATCTGCGTCGGTTGCCGG
>Ga0181537_10001401_pt1 | contig 22342 bp, 17 predicted proteins | sample PEATcosm2014_Bin_39_FD_119765 | JGI IMG/M metagenome (GOLD analysis project Ga0181537, IMG submission 119765) | Peatland microbial communities from MTU Mesocosm Facility, Houghton, MI, USA - PEATcosm2014_Bin23_10_metaG | ecosystem: Environmental > Terrestrial > Soil > Wetlands > Peat | place... | reverse complement strand
TTTTGTTTTCCACTGAGATCGCCCGGATTTGAAAGCTGCCGCGGACCAGCTTTCGCACTGTAAGGCACTTCAAATTCTTCAGAGGAGAAGAAAGAACATGGCTACCGAGACAGCGACTGAAACCGCCAGAATTCCGCGCATCAACGACACGGCCCCCGACTTTACCGCCGAGACCACGCAGGGCACGATTCACTTCCACGATTGGATCGGCAACGGCTGGGCTGTGCTGTTTTCGCATCCCAAAGATTTCACGCCCGTGTGCACCACCGAACTCGGCTACATGGCGGGCCTGCAGCCGGAATTCACCAAGCGCAACACCAAGATCATCGGCCTGAGCGTGGACCCCGTGACCAGCCACGGCAAGTGGGCCGCAGACATCGAAGAAACCCAGGGCCACAAAGTAAATTACCCGATGATCGGCGATCCGGAACTGAAGATTGCCAAACTCTACGGCATGTTGCCGGCCGAGAGTGGACACACTTCCGAGGGCCGCACTGCCGCCGACAATGCCACCGTGCGTACCGTGTTCGTGGTTGGTCCGGACAAGAAGGTGAAGCTGCAACTCAGCTATCCCATGAGCACCGGCCGCAACTTCGACGAAATCCTGCGCGTCATCGACTCGCTGCAACTCACCGCAAAGCATAAAGTTTCTACGCCCGCGAACTGGAAGCCGGGCGACGACGTGATCATCAGCGGCAACGTGTCGAACGAAGAAGCGCAGAAACAGTATCCCGCAGGCTGGAAGTCGCCGAAGCCGTATATTCGAATCGTGCCGCAACCGAAGTAAGGGGACTCGGCAGAAGCTGGAAGAGCGCAGACCCGAAAGCTGGTCGACCTGGACAGCGGTGCCCCATTTCTTGCGTCGTTTGCGAGGAGTGGGGATTTTTTTTGTACACATGTCGGCAGACGGGCGAGTCACCCGTCCCCACCATGGCTGTGGCGTTGTTTGGGGCCGACTCCCGTTGATTTGAACTCCCTGCTGTGCCCTCGTATACTGCAGGGCGCTATGAAGGTAATTGCGATTATTCCGGCGGCGGGGCTGGGGACACGTATGGGTCCCGTGCCGGGTACCAAGCGTAAGGCGACGCAAGCGGCGCTCTCCAAGCAATTCACGGAACTGGGCGGAACGCCAATTCTGATTCACACGCTGCGGAAATTTGCCGCGGTCGATGCGGTCAGCGAGATCTGGATTGCGCTGCGCGCGAATGAGATTACGGGATTCCGGGCGCGGCTGGAGAGCGAAGCGCTAGGGGCCGAAGCGAGAGATATTCGGAAGAAAAAAGTTGAGCTAGTGGTGGGCGGCGAACACCGGCAGCAGTCGGTGGAGCACGCGCTGAATGCGGTTTCGGCGGCGCCGGATGACATTGTGCTAGTGCATGATGCGGTGCGTCCATTCGTGACGGCGGAAATTATTGGCGCGGTAATCGAGGCGGCGAAAAAATATGGGGCGGCGATTGCGGGACTGCCGGCGGTGGACACGGTGAAACAAGTGGAGCGGACCGCCGAGGGCGCGGTGATCAAAGCAACGATTCCGCGGGTGGGTGTGGTACTGGCGCAGACTCCGCAGGGATTTCGTTATGGCTTGATCAAGAAGGCGTTCGATGAAGCGTCGGCGGACGGATTTATGGGGACGGATGAGTCGTCTCTGGCGGAACGTGCGGGCCACGAAGTGGCGGTGGTGATGGGATCGGCGAGGAACATCAAGATTACTTCGCCTGGAGATATGGAACTGGCGGAGTTTTATTTAAAAAGACCGGGGCGCTGACTTGGGCCAACGAATTTCGCGGATGAACGCAGATCTAGCAACTTCTTGAACAACTTGAAACTGGAAACTCGAAACTCGAAACGTAAAACCGCGAGCCCTGCCACCTCGAAACCTGGCGTTCGCATTGGGTATGGGTTTGACTCGCATGAATTTCGGGTGGGGATTCCGCTGAGGATCGGCGGAGTTGCGCTGGCGCATGATCGCGGGTTGGGCGGGCATTCGGATGGCGACGTTTTGCTGCATGCCATTACGGATGCGTTGCTGGGTGCAATTGCGGCTCCGGATATTGGGGCTCTGTTTCCGCCTTCGGATGCAAAGTGGAAGGGCGCGGACTCGGCGATTTTTTTGCGCGAGGCGCTGAAGCGGGTGCGCGACGCGGGTTATGGCGTAGCGAATTTGGATGCTAGTCTGATTCTGGCTGCGCCGAAGATTGGTCCGCATGCGGCCGAGATTCGCAAGCACGTTGCCGAGTTACTGGGAGTGGATCACGATTGCGTGGGGCTGAAGGCGAAGACCCCGGAGGGACTGAATCTGGAGAATGCGGCTTTGGCGCATGTGGTGGTGCTGCTCGAGAAAGTTCCGCGGGGGCGGAACAAGAGGTAGGAGACGCCGATGTCGGTTTTCACGGATTTTCTTTTATTTTCTTGTCCCTTCCCTCGGATTCGACCGATTCGTCCCGGAGCGAAGGTTTCACCTTACTCTTCGGGCAGTGTCGCAGTTTTCAGAGGCGCAATTACGCCGGCCACCACCGTCATGTATCGCCTCGCACCAACCGCCTTGTCATCCTGAGGCCCGCGCATTTTGCGGGACCACGGAGCTCACTATGAAGACCCTTACTCCGAAGATTCTTGCTCGGAGGAACGCTTACTCCGAGAACTCGGATTCTTCGGGGGCGTCGGTGGGGCTTTCGAAATCCAGTTTGTAGCCGTCGGGGTCGCTCATGGAGGTGACCCACATGGCGTTGCCGACGAAGGGGCGCTTGGCCTGGATTCCTCGCGAAGTGATCTCGCGATAAATTTTGAGGGCGTCGGCGCATTGGAAGCAGATGCAGACTCCTTCGCCGGGCTTGCCGACGAAGACGCGGCCTTTGCCGGGTTCCTGCAGCATCAGGGCTGCGCCGCCGAGTTCGAGCCAGCACCAGCGGAGTTTGCCTTCGTCGATCCATTGGTTCGTCATGCGGAAGCCGAGGCCATCGATGTAGTAGCGGAGCGAGGCTTCGATGTTTGACACCAGGAAAAACGGGACGGCTTGCTTGACGTTGGCGGCGGTTTTGGTTTCGGTCTGGGTTGCGGTCTCGGTCATCGTTCGAGCTCCTCCATGAATCGGGCCGTCAAGATCACAACTTACCACCGAGGCACGGACACACAGAGAAAGAAAAAGCAACGAAGAAAGAAAACCGAGAAGATTTTCTCTGTGCCTCTGTGGTGGGTGTTGCCTTCTCTGGCTCAGGAAATCCAGCTGGCTGCATTTGGGTTAGTCTACTGCAAGGTCAAAAGCGGCGGGCAAGAGTGCCCGCTCCACACGAGCCCCATGGGAAAACTGCTTCGGTTCTTCCGGCCATCGCACCAGCACACGGCGTTTTCGGCGACCCTGTTGATGATGGGAGCGGTGATGCTGTCGCGGGTGATCGGTTACGCGCGCGAAGCCTACATTGCATACGCTTTCGGCGCGGGAGCGCGTACCGACGCGTATGTGGCGGCATTCACACTGCCGGACTTTCTTAATTACATTCTGGCCGGGGGCGCGGCTTCGATCACGTTCGTCTCGATCTATACACGTTTTCTGGCCGAGAAGCGCGATGCCGACGCGCAGAAGACTTTTTCCATCGTGATCACGGTGATGACCACGGTGATGGTGGTGGGAACGATCCTGGCGGAAATTTTCGCGCCGGAATTTGTGCACTGGTTCGTAAGAGATTTCAAGCCCGACCAGATCGAACTCTGTGCTCACCTGACCCGAATTCTGCTCCCGGCGCAGATTTTCTTTTATGTGGGCGGAGTGGTTTCAGCGGTTTTGCTTTCGCATCGGCTGTTTCTGCTGCCAGCGTTCGGGCCGCTGATTTACAACCTGTTCATTATTGTGGGTGGAGTGGTGGGCGGGCGGCATTATGGAATCGCGTCGCTGGCCTACGGTGCGCTGATCGGCAGCATCGCCGGACCGTTTCTGGCGAGCGTGGTTGGGGCGGCGCGTATTGGCACGGGCTACCGGCCATCGTTCGACGTAGGCAATCCGGCGTTTCGGGAATGGGTCAAACTTTCGATTCCGCTGATGCTGGGAGTGTCGCTGGTCACGGCGGACGATTGGATTCTGCGGCACTATGCTTCAGGCGTGGTGGGCGCGATTTCGCTGCTCAACTATGCGAAGCGGCTGTTTTCGGTGCCAATTGCGGTGTTGGGGCAGGCGACGGGGCAGGCGTCGTTGCCCTTTTTTGCGCGACTGTTTAACGAGAAACGGATGCGAGAATTTTCCGCGACGGTGAGCGATTCGGTGTACCGAATTTCCGCTGCGGCGTTTCTGGCTACGGCGTGGATGATGGCGGCGGCGCTGCCGCTGATCGATCTGGTCTACCGGCGCGGGCGTTTTCTTTTTTCGGACACGCAGACTACGGCAGTTTATTTTTTCTGGTTTTCGCTTTCGCTGGTGCTGTGGTCGGCACAGGGACTTTATGCGCGGGCGTTTTATGCCGCGGGCGATACGCTGACGCCGATGACGGCGGTGAGCGTGATCACGGTGGCGTCGTTGCCGATTTATTCTTTTCTTTTTCACACGTTCGGAGTGCTCGGGCTGGCGTGGGCGTCTGATATTGGAATTGGGATGAACCTGGTGGCGCTGGCGGTGCTGCTGCACTACCGTAAGCTCATTTTGCTTGGCGAGATGCGCTGGGGAGAACTGGGCAAGGCGCTGGTGACGGCGGCGATTGCGGGAGTTCTCAGTCTTGAAGTGGCGAAGATTGTTCCGCTCTCTACATCTGGATCCGGAAATGGAAGCCGGGTGGCGGATCTGCTGCGGCTGGGGATGATCACGGTTACGTGGGCGGCGGCCGTGGCAGCGGGATTGTGGCTGATGCGGTCGGAGTTACCGGGGCATTTGCGGCGCCGGAAAGTTACCGCTTATCCCGGCGTGGAAGGGCAGAGCAAGGAAATATTGGGGGCGGGGCGAGAGCCGTAAATCGGGCTTCGGCGAATCTTTTCGTCTGGGTTCGCCGAAGCCCGAAGCCGGACTTACCTGTGGTGACGTTCTTGTGGATGCGGGCGGCCTTCGCGGGGGGCGCGGCGTTCTTCTTCGCTGCGTCCGATCAAGCGATGACCTTCGGCGCGGCGCGCGGGTTCATAGCGGTGCACACCGGCGTAGGGATGCGCGTAGAAGCGGCGGTTGGCCCAGGTGCGTCCCCAGGGCGCATTGTTGATGAAGACTCCGTGCCCGCGCCAATCAAAGCGTGCGAAGCCCCATCCCCAGGGACGGAAGGCCACACCAATGTTGATGCCGAAGCCAAAGCCGATCGCGCCGCCCACAAAAAATCCCGGGCGTGGCGGCCAGAAAACGACCAGCGGATCGTAGGCCGGAACGCAGATAAAGCCAGGGTTTACCGGCTCAATATCAATGTAGGATCCGTCGGCATTCACGGCGATTTGATCGTTGCTCTTCAGGTAGCCGAAATCCTTGGCTTTCTGGCGCATGCGCTGGACCGCGTCCATTACGTCTTGCCGCTGCGCGAGAAACGCGTTGCCGAGACTCTGGGTCCAGTCGAGGTCGGAAGCCATGGTGTCGAGGACGGAGGGGAACGGCAACAGTGCCTGGACGCTGGGGTCGTAGGAGAGTTGGTCGGCGGTGATGGCCTTAGCGAGGTCGTCGCCGGTGAGGTAGTGGTGTTCATCGGCCCATTTAGCAGCATCGGGAATCTGGTCGGAATAAGTTGCCGCGGCGAGAACCTGCGCCAGGAGCGGGTCGGGATAGAGCGCGATCCGGGAGACGAGCTTGTCCAGTTGGTCGGGCGACAAGGATGGCGGGGCTTGATCGGAAGCCTGGTCGGGCGGAGGAGCCTGGTTCGGTTGCTGGGCCAGGGCTGAGGCTGAACCTGCCATGACTGAACCCGCAATGAACAGTGCTAGGGCCAGTAGGCTGGCGGTGAATCTATTATTTCGCGAGGAAGATTGCATGTGCTTGCTCCGTTTTGAGTAAGGGCTCTACATAAGCAAACCCTACACATGAGAAATGGTTGCGTTCTTCTGGCTGCGCGTTGCGAGGAGATTGCGGCGGTGCGAACACATTTCGCGTGCAGAGTAAAGCGGCGGACGTCGCAGTATGACTGCGAATCTCCGCCGCTCGGGAAAGAACCTCTATACCGCTTTGCTTATGCTCGGGCGCCGACGGCTGCGGGCTCGGGCGCGGACACGCTCTTGTCTTCGCCGTTGGCCTTTTGCTGGCCGGACTGGCCGGTGGTGCCGCCTTTGCGAATGTCGATGCCACCTTTGAAGAAAGCACCGTCTTCGATGGAGATGCGGGCTGCCACGACGTCGCCGGTGAGCGAGCCGTCACTGCGGATATCCACGCGGTCGCTGGCGGTGAGATTGCCACGCACTTTGCCGAGGACCACGATTTCGCGGGCATTGATGTTGGCTGCGACCACGCCGTTGCGGCCGATGGTGACGCGATTGCCGGCGAGATTGATGGAGCCTTCGACCCGTCCGTCAATATAAAGAGACTCGGAGCCAGTTACCTCACCCTTGATGACCAGCGACTTGCCGATAGTGGCCTGGTCGGCGGTGGTGGTGGCAGTAAGGGGTCGCGGAGCAGTAGCGACAGGCTCATTGGCTGCCGCTGCAGGCATAGGGGTTGACATGGTCGGACGTTCCGGCTCGGCTGGGCGGCCCGGAGGCTGAGGCTGATTCGTCGGCTTCCACATGGGGTAAAAAGTCCTTTCCTCGCTGGGATTAAGGGTCACTCGCCGCACTTCCGTGACCAAACTCCATTGTACTCCGATCTCAAAATGAACGCTGTGGAAAAGCCCTTTATTTTCAACGGGAGTTCCTATTCAGATACGGCTTTTTGGCATGCACGGATGGAAATTTTGAGGAGAGGTGCGGGGGCGGGCGAGGCAGGAGCGTGTAAACGTTGCCGGAAAAAAGTGCGGGTTGCGGAAACTTTCGATGGCGGGTGGGAGTATGCTTTAGGACGAAGATTAATCGAAGATCGGTTTCAGCCGTCCAATGAAGTGACGCGGTTGGAACATCTGAATCTGGAGTGCTCCCATGCTTGAAGAAGTTGCCACAGTTCCCGCCCTGGTGATCGCCCGGCCTCAGTCCGGCGAGTACGCGCCTTATTACGAACGCTACATTTCTTTGATCGAGGACAACGACATTCTTGCCACGCTTGACCGGCAGCGGCGGGAAATGGTTCTGCTGCTTTCCGGGCTCAGCGAGGAACAGGGCGATTTTCGCTATGCGCCGGAGAAATGGAGCGCGAAGCAGGTGCTCGGGCACGTGTGCGATACGGAGCGCGTTTTTGCTTACCGGGCGCTGCGGATTTCGCGCGGTGACGCCACGCCGATGGAGGGATTTGAGCAGGACGACTATGTTAAGAATGGCCCGTTTGCTCGGCACGTGATTGCCGAGGTGATTGAAGATTACATTGCCGTGCGGCGGGCAACGATTTCGCTTTTGCGGAGTCTGGAAGAAGCGGCGTGGTCGCGGCGCGGCGTGGCCAACAAGAATGAGGTCACGGTGCGGGCGCTGGCCTACACCATCGCCGGGCACGAGGCGCATCATCGGCGGATTCTGGAGGAGAAGTATTTCGAGGGACGCTAAACCTGCACTGTCATCCCTCGCTTCTCTCGGGATGACAGCAATTCTGTAAGCGCGGCTCTTTAAAATGACGCAACGCGCACTCACTGAATTGCTGCACGGAAAAGGCGCGCACGCCGACCCTATCGCGTGCGTGGAGGATTTGTCTGCGGAGTTGGCCGCGCGACGGGTTGAGGGGTTTCCGCATTCGGTGGGACAGCTGGTGTTTCACATGAATTACTGGATGGATTACGAGCTGCGCCGGATTCGCGGCGAGAGGCCGGAGTATCCGGAGCATTCGGCCGAAAGTTTTCCGGCGGCGCCGTCGACCGCTGATCCTAAGCAAGCCGCGTTGGAGTGGGATCGGCTGCGGAAGCGCTTTGCCGGCTTGTTGAATGAATTCACTGCGCTGGCGAAATCGTCGCGGCAGGAACTCGGCCGCACGATCGAAACCGTGCATGAAGGCGATAGGAAAGTCGCGGGGACGCTCGAAGCCGTGCTGTGGCAGATGGTGGCGCACAACAGTTATCACACCGGGCAGATCGCGACGATCCGGCGCGTGCTGGGCGCGTGGCCGCCGCGTGGCGGCGGGGATACGTGGTGAGGGGCAACAGCGTCGTTGGTCGTTCGTCGTTGGGAGAGCCGTTGGCGGGAGTCTGCATCTTTGCTGAAACAGGAGCATTGGCCGCCGTGGTTGCAGGTTGTGGTGATGGTCCCACACGCGGCTCTGGCGACCGTGCTTTTATGGTTATGGTGGCCGAAGTCAGGCCTGAGTGGTCCAGGTTCCTGGCGTGTATTGCGTATCTCGGGTTGTTCAACATTCGCTTGCATTCGGTGAGGCTCAATCTGCATGGCTCGCGTCCTGCCGCGAGTGGGGTATCCTGAGCACCAGGCATAAGTCGGATCGGCCAACGACGAATGACCAACGACCGTTCCATGCTTTCTGACTCCACAATTCTCAAACATATTGCGAGGCAGCCGAAGCGCTCGGCGGGATTTAAGCAGTTGGTGCGCGAGCTGGGAGTGCGCGGCGACGGGCGCGGCGAACTGAATTTTCTCCTGCAAAAACTTACCCGCAGCGGACAATTGATTCTGGTGGACTCCGACCGCTACGTTCTGCCTGCGGCTGCGGCTGGGAAGAATCTTGTGGCGGGACGGCTGACGATGCATCGCGACGGATTCGGCTTTGTCATTCCCGATGCGAGCGCGCTGAGCCCGCAGATGAAGGCGCGGATCAGTGGGGATATTTTTGTGCCTCCGCATCTGATTGGCAATTCCATGCACGGGGATCGGGTGCTGGTCGACATCAGCAACGTGCGTCCCGATGGGCGGGCTGAAGGGCGGATTGTGCGGTCGGTGACGCGCGCGCACTCTACCGTGGTGGGAATTTTTCACCACGGCAGCCGACATAATTATGTGAAGGCCATCGACAGCAAGATTACGCAGGAGATCGTGATTCCGGCCGGGATGGAATATCCGGAGGCCGCTGCGGTTGAAGGCGCCGGCTTTAGTTCTCCACCACAGAGGACGCCGGGGGCACAGGGTAGAGCCAAATCGGTGGATCGCGTGCTCGGCTCCGAAGTGGCGCGGCGTACGGAGTGGGACGATCTTGAGGGCGTGGCCGTCGACCTCGAGATTACAGACTGGCCTACGGCGACGCAGAATCCTCGCGGGCGCGTCATCGAAATTCTGGGGCGCGAAGACGACTTCGGTGTTGACGTTGAAATCGTCATCCGCAAGTTCCATTTGCCACATCACTTCCCAGCGGAGACGCTGCAGGAAGCGCAAGACACTCCCGCAGTGATTGCGGAACCTGAGCTCCGGCGGCGGCGCGATTTTCGCGCGCTGCCCATCGTTACCATCGATGGCGAAACGGCGCGCGATTTTGACGATGCGGTCATGGTGCGCATGCTCGCGAACGGCAACTTCGAGTTGCAGGTGCACATTGCCGACGTGGCGCACTATGTGACGCCGGGCTCGGCGCTCGACCAGGAAGCGCGGCTGCGCGGCACCAGCGTTTATTTTCCCGACCGAGCGGTGCCGATGTTGCCGCTCGAACTCTCGACTGACATTTGCAGTCTGCGGCCGCAGGTGGAGCGACTGGTGCTGTCGTGCGTGATGGAGATGGACCATCGCGGCGAGATTGTTGGCTACGACCTGTGCGAGGGGGTGATCCGCTCGGTGGAGCGGATGACTTATACCGCCGTGAATGCCGTGATTGAAGGCGATGGCGCGACGCGTGAACGTTACGCTCCGCTGGTGCCGACGTTTGAGCTGATGCGCGATTTGGCCTTAATTCTTAAGGGCAAACGCGAGCGCCGCGGATCGATTGATTTCGATTTGCCGGAGCCGGTGATCGAGTTCGACGAACGCGGGTTGATGAAGAGCATTACGCGCTCGGAACGAAATATTGCGCATCGGCTGATCGAAGAATTCATGCTGTCGGCGAATGAGTGCGTGGCACAGTATTTGGAAGCGAAGCGCATTGCGTCGTTGTATCGCATTCACGAAAAGCCGGACGCCAAGCGGGTTTACGATTTTGAAGTGATTGCCGCGACGTTCGGATATTCGCTGGGCGTGGGCCCGCTGCCAATTCATCGCGTGCAGTCGAAGACCGACCGGCGTGCGGCGTACGGAACGGGAAAGCGCGTACGCGAGATTGAGATTCCGAAAGAAGTGCACATCACGCCGCGCATGTACCAGAAGCTCACCGAGAAAATTGCGGGCAAGCCGGAAGAGCGCATCCTGAGTTATCTGATGCTGCGCTCGTTGAAGCAGGCGCGCTATTCCGAAGAGAACCACGGACACTTTGCGCTGGCGGCGACGAGCTATACGCATTTCACTTCACCGATCCGGCGTTATCCGGATCTGATCGTGCATCGGATATTGAAGAGCGTGCTAAATCAAAATCTCCACCCTGTCGCACAAACCGCGACAAGGATGGGGCACCCGCAGTCTGATGAGAAGCCTTCGCCGTGGTCCAAGCGACGGGATCATGCCGCGCATCGCGAGGCGCTTGAACCGCTGGGAGGGCCGATTTCGATTGACGAACTGCACGACGTCGCAGAGGAGGCGAGCCAGGCCGAGCGCCGGGCGGATGATGCCGAACGCGATTTGATGGAGTGGAAAAAAGTTAAGTTCATGCAGGACCGCGTCGGCGACGACTTCGACGGACTCATCACCAGCGTCACCAAGTTTGGATTTTTTGTGGAGCTGACCGATCTGTTTGTGGAAGGGCTGGTGCCGCTGAACACACTAGTCGACGATCGCTACGTATATCACGAGAGCACGCGCGAGATTATCGGGCAGCGATCGCGCAAGACTTACAGTTTGGGACAGAGGATTCACGTGCTGGTGGACCGCATCGATCCGGTGGAGAAAAAAATTCAGTTTGCGGTGCTCGAGGAAGTCAAACCGTTACCGCCGCTGTCGCGAAGCTCATCGAAGCCTAAGCAAAAATCGAAGCGCACGCGCAGAGGGAAGTGAGGTTGCAGCGCCGGCGCTACTAAACGGCACGAATGCGGGCGCGTAGTGTAAAATTCTCAGGTCAACCCTATCCGCAGATTTTTGACAGCGGATTCTTTCCTAGTCGGGACGTGGCTCAGCCTGGTAGAGCACTCGCTTGGGGTGCGAGGGGTCGGCAGTTCAAATCTGCCCGTCCCGACCATTCTCCCCCTTTGTTATATGGCTTTACGCTCCGACGCTTCGGCCGTTTCGCTAGAATCAAGAAATGGACAAACCAGCAAGGCAAGATGAGTTTAACCGCGATTTATCAGCAACCATCACCTGCGTCCTTCATATTACGCCCGCTAGAAATCTACAAAACATTGGAGTAGTTGGCACTTGTTGCTTGCAGGCTTTCGGTGTCTGTTAACTATGGCGTGATCTTGAATACAGTTCCAAAGCCGATTGCCCCGCCTACGGCTGTCGTGCCATAAAAATTGCCGGCTGCATCTTGGACCAATCCACCAAATGGGTTTATCCCCTCAGCCCAATCGAAACTATGGAGCAGCTTTTCTTGTCCGGTACCAGTCAATCGGTAAACTGTGCCTTCAGCGTTTGCACCGCCGTAGGTGGTGGTGCCGTAAAAGTCGCCGTTTGCATCGCGAACCAAGCTTCCCAGAGGAAATATTCCGTCAGTGCCGCCAAGGAATTTGTAAAGTAAGGTCTCTTTTCCTGTGGGGCTAAGTCTGAAGATGGTTCCTGCACCCGCGCCGCCCCCATTTGAGGTCGTACCATATAGATTGCCGTCTGCGTCCAACAACAGGCCTGAGTAGGGCAACGCTCCATCTTCACCACCAGCGAAGCTGTACAATATTTCTTCCTTACCGTTTGCAGCATTTACCTTGAAGACCGTGCCTTGGTTAAGCGCGCCGCCCGCGTAAGTGGTCCCATACAGATTGCGGTTCGAGTCCATCACCAAGGTTTCGTAAAGCGGGAACTGGCCATCCGGCTGGTTGTGAAAGCTGTAAAGTATTCTCTCTTTGCCAGCCTTGCTTACTTCAAAAACTGTTCCGAAACCAAACTCACCGCCCTCGTCGGTTACTCCGTACAGATTGCCATCTGCCTCCTCAAGCAAGCCCCCGGTTGGGTATGCGCCGTCCTTCCCACCTCCGAACGCATGTAAATTCGTAAACTTCCCTGTTACCGCGAGCTTGAAGACGGTGCCGAAAGGGGAACCTGAGTCGAACCCGCCAGAAGTTGTACCGTATAGGTTTCCTTCGGTGTCTCGGATGACACCGCCGTAGGGTTTGCTCTCATCGGCTCCGCCGGTAAAGGCATGCAGGACGGTATTGTCGCCCTCGGCGTTCAGGCGGAACAGGGTTCCGTAGCCGAACGCACCGCCATATGTTGTAGTTCCGTAGATATTTCCCCCAGGATCGAGCGTCAATAAGCCAGCAAAGGGACCCCCTCCATCCGATCCGCCGGCAAAGGAATGGACTAGTTCGAAGCTCTGAGCATGAGCGGAGCGAGACGCAAATACCGTCACCGCAAAATAAAACGCGAACGCAACTACTACCGTTCTCACTGCTGAGTTCGAATTCCGACTGCGATGTCCCATTGACTTTCACCTCTAAATTTCGTAGTCAAGTTCCGTCTCCAACCTTAGGCAATCGTACCGCGCGTCACAAGTGACAACCGTAACAACAATCCTTTCAGGCAAACTGCAAGGATGGTTCAGACGTTGGCAGTACTCGAAATCCAGTCCAATCCCAAATTCAAGCTCCCGCCTTAGGACAGCACCACGAAGGAGGAGTGGAGGAAGCGACAGCAGGCAAAAAACGCGGCATACAATGAACTCGTTGATAAGCTCTGGGGGTCAATAAAGCAAAGTGATCGCAACCTGACGAAATCAGATGAGATGAGAATGCCGGTTATTCCACTCGGTCTCTGAATGAGTCGAGACAGTCCCGCTCAACGACCTCAGAAGCCAGTTGGAGTTTTAGTCGATTCGACTCGTTAACCAAAGGCTGCCGATCCCCGGAGGGGTTGGGATTGCTCAATCTCGCCTATCGGCCCTAATCCATGAAAGAGCGATTTCTGTACCACAGCTTCCCGCGCCCTCGCTCTGGTTCAGGATGTGAACGCCGTTACGGCGACAAGCCTACGCGCTTTATGAAATCGAAGTAACGGGGATCGGAACGGATATTGTCAAGTTGCGGCTCAACCTTTAGCCACAGGATGCCCTGCTTGGTCGCTTTCGCTTGTTCTAGATATTTGAAGGCCAGGTCCTTCTCGCCAAGATAAGCTGCGATCAATGCGGCGCTCATCGGAAAGTAATCGGGATTCGACGGATCCGAATAGAATTCCAGATACTTCTTCATCATGCCGCTACAGCCAGCATCCTCAAACGCCTTGGCAAGCTCCGCACCGTTCTTGGTGTGACCGGAAAGCTCCTCAGAGTGCTTATAACTCTTGGCCGCTTCCGGACACCTCTGCTTCTGCAGGTAAGCGTCGCCCAGGTCCTCGTAGGACGTGGGACTTGAGGGGTCCATTTCGATTGCCATCTGATATTGGCGGATGGCCTCGTCATAGTCTCTCGCGAAGTAATAGGTCAGGCCCCCGACCTCACGGGCGAAGAAGGACAAAGGGTCGAGCACCTGTGCCTGCTTGATCTCTGACATCGCTTCGCTGGTCTTGCCGCTAAAGGCCAATTCTGTGGCATAGTACGAGTGGCAGAGAGAACAATTCGGGCTTTCAGCGATGGCCCGCTGGAGTTCCCTTTCTGCCTCGGTCCAACGCAGATCCATTTCAAGACCGAGGCCCAACGTGGCTCGGGCCTCGCTGAGCGAGCTATCCAGGCTGAGCGCCTTCCGGGCCGCTGCCACCCCCTCCGCCATTTCCTGCGGGTCTGCTGATTCTCCAAAAAACCCTCGCAAGATTTTTGTGCCGGCAAGTCCGGCATATGCTTCGGCGAATCCCGGATCCTTGGCAATGGCTTGCTGAAAGTAATCAAGGGCTTTGGCTCGGCCGTCTGTAGTGAACCGGTCATTGAAGTAACGGCCCTTCACATACAGTTGATATGCCTCGCGACTGTCGGTTGGCAGTTTGGTGAGCTTCTGTTTCTGCTCTCCATTCAGCTGCGGTTGCAGCCGTTGAGAAATGTCGCTCGCGATTTCCTGCTGCAGGGTGAGCAGGTCTGCCGTGCTTCCGCTGTAGCGTTTCCCCCAGATGTGACTGCCGTCTTCCACATTCACCAACTCGCTGCTCAGGATAATCTGGTCGCCCCGCTTGGCCACATTTCCGGTCAGTACCGCATCCACCTTCAACTCGTGGCCAACCCGTTGTGGATCTGTTTCTTTGTTCTTGTAGCGGAAGACGGAACCGCGAGACATCACCCTGACATCGGGAACCTGGGAGACAGTATCAATCACGGCTTCCGTAATGCCGTCGCTCAATTCATCCGAATCTGCCTGTTGGCTTGCGGAAACAAACGGCAGAACCGCAACCGACCTGATGTGGGTGTGACCACTATTTCGCCAATAGACCGCCGCCAGTGTGATCAGGGCGATGAGTCCCGCAGCCACCGCTGAAACGATCATCGTCCGGCGAGATGCGCGCGGAGCCTTCACAGTCCCGGCCACAACCTTGCCGGATTCCATCTCTCGTTTCAGCCGCTTCAGATCGGCTCTCAACTCTGCCGCGGACTGACAGCGAATGTCGCGATCCTTCTCCAGAGCCTTGTTGATGATCCGCTCCAGTTCGGCTGGCACATCTGGATTCAACCGCACTGGAACAACTGGCGCCCGTTCCAGAATGGCGTTGAAGATGAGAGCTGATGTGTCCCCACGAAATGGCAGCGTCCCGGTCGCCATCTCGTAAAGCACCGCCCCGAAGGAGAACAGGTCGGTGCGCACGTCTAATTCCTTGCCTCGCACCTGCTCCGGCGACATGTAGGCCACCGTGCCCAACGCACTGCCCGGACTCGTCAGATGTTCCTCCGAATCGATGGTCGGGGCGCTCAGGGCAACGTTTTCCGGTTTGAGCGACACCTTCGCCAGTCCGAAATCGAGAATCTTCGCCTGACCTCGGTTCGTCACGAAGATGTTCGCTGGCTTGATGTCCCGATGAATGATTCCCTTTGAATGTGCGGCGTCTAGAGCATCGGCGATCTGGATGGCCAGATCGAGTACCGTGTCGACCCCCAGCGGCTTGCCCGCGATCATGTGCCGGAGCGTCTGCCCCTCCAGCAGTTCCATGGCGATGAAACTCCGCCCCGCGGACTCGTCGATCTCGTAGATCGTGCAGATGTTGGGATGATTTAGGGAAGACGCAGCTTTGGCTTCCCGCTGAAAACGGCTGAGGGCTTGCGCGTCGTGAGCAAGTTCGTCGGGAAGGAACTTCAAGGCAACGTGACGGCCAAGCTTGAGGTCTTCGGCCTCATACACCACACCCATCCCCCCGCCGCCCAACTTCTCGACGATGCGATAGTGGGAGATGGCCTGGCCGATCATTGGGCCGAAATCTTACGTTGGTGGAATGGGCAAGTCAATGAAAGCGACGGAGTTGGCGGTGGCCCAAAAGGATGGTTGTTGAATCTCGATATCGCTCAAAATGCCGGACGGAGCGTCTCGCAAGATGTACGGCACTAGGGCGGCGGTGTGATGGACATACGTGGCATAAGTCTCCCCAAATTGGGAACGCATCCACTCCTCCTCCGTGCGGAGCTTAGCACAGAGCACGACGAATATTAGGACGAAACCGATGACCCCGCGTACCTCCGAGAGCGCAATCGTGGTGCCAAGAAACCCGGTCAGAATGCCGGTATAGATGGGGTGACGGATCAAGGCATAGGGGCCGGTAGTAATCAACTCGTGGCCCTGCGTAATGGTTACGGCGTTGCTCCAGTTGCGGCCGAGGTGCCGGCGCGCCCAGACGGCGAACAGAAGGCCGGCGACGGTAACAGCAGCTCCGATCCAGAAGGGCCACAGGCCCCCCGGCCAGAGCTGCTGGTAGAGCCAGGGCAGCGGGATGCGAGGTATCGAGAGCGGACGATCACGATCAGGAAGGTGAGGGCCCGCAGGATGGGCCAAACGTTCGGCTCAACGCGCTGGGAAGCTTTGGTATCTGCGGCCTTGATCCGCCAATAGAGAATAAAGGCGATCCACACGACGGGAAAGAAAGATTGATGGAACCAGAGCATTCAGGACCTCCAGGCATTGAGTTGTTTTGAAATTCTTTGCAGTGTTAATGTGGGCGAGCAAGGGGGGTCCATGGCGAGCGAAGTTTCGCCGCGAACCGAAGGCAGAGCAAACAGCACGAACGCGACTTCCAGATGATTGGCGATATCTCGATAGCGCTCACCGACCTCATCCCCGCATGTTCACAAATGGGTGCTGACCGCTCTCTCCGCAAGTCCGTTGCATTCAGCGTCCGGATTGTTCGATTTTATCGTTGATAAATCGGTCGTTTCGCGAACTAACGGAATTGTGAAAACCCGTAGGGCTTTTCTGCCGAGTGTCCACCACCAAGCAAACCAACGAAAACCAACTACCCGAACTGAGGGCTGTCGCCGCCCCGCGGAGGTGGCAACTGATCTGCGAATAGCTTGACGTGGTATCTGGAAGCGGCAAGAAGGATCGTTCGCAATTCCAAGCGATGATGCTGGCAGCATCGCAGCGCCGATTCGATCTGCTCCTGTTTTGGATCCTAGATCGGCTCAGCCGTGAGGGCATCGTTAAAACGCTGGGCTACCTTCAACAGTTCAAGGTTTGTGGGCTGGCGTAGTTATACGCAGCCGTTGTTGGACACGGGCAACTCAATGGTGACGGATATCGTCCTCAGCGTGCTCGCAACCGCGGCTCAGCAGGAACGATTAACGATAGCCGAGCGCACGCTGGCTGGGCTCCGGCATGCAGAGCGGGCGGGCAGGTTACTGGGTAGACCCAGCCCAGATGTGGATATGCAAAAAGTTCGGCGACGCCGTGATCGTGGCTAATCCCTTCGTGCGATCGCAGCAGACTTGGGATGTTCTGCGGCTTTGTTGTGCAAGCGTGCAAGGATGGCTTCAATAGCCCCGTAGAACTCGAATCATCGAACGCTATCTCCGAGTGCCTTGCCTGCTCCAAACTTGAGTCCGCTTTTACCCCGTTGTAGCGACCGCCGATCTGCTGCGGGAACAGGCTCAACGCTTCGCGGACCCCGAACCAAGAACAGTACTTTTGACCGGGCTGACCAATCCCTGACAATCGAGGAAAGTTTTTTTGCGCCACGCTGGTTGCGCGCCACCTCGTCGAAAGTTTTTCCAGAACGCGGTTCAGGGAAGGTCCACACTCGAGGGGAAAAATTATGTCGGGACAAGTTGTTTTGTATTTCGAAGATCAGACGGACGCGTTGCGCTTTGCCCTGGCCGCGGGCTCGGTCATGGCAGGAGACGGGACGAACGCGACCGACTCGCTGGTGCAGGAAACGGCGCGCGTCACCAGAATCCGGCTGGACGCCGCCAATGCGGGGAAGGCTTTGAAATCGAGTCCGCCGGAACGCGCGGCCTAAGCAAAGCCTCAGAGGCTAAAAGCCCGTATCTTTAATTGGCTGCTTGCGGCGGCTCGAAGCCGCGCCCTTCCCCAAACTCATTTGTGAGATGACTTCTAAATGCGTGCCTCTACGTTTACACAGGGGTCACGCGCTTAGTGGCTCGTCTGGTATTTCCTCTCACGGTATACGCGGCTGAATAAAATTGCGACCAGCGCCAGGACGATCGGCGTAAAGATGCTGGCTTCAGGGCCGACGGAGCCTCCCGTGAGCCACGTTGGCCCGTGGAACGTAGAGTTGAACAGGTTGTGGTACGCGGCGAGTCCGCTGTCAGGAACGCCGTAGAAAAAAGTTTGCCCCCAGTCCCAGCCCGCGTGGAATCCTACGGCCCACCACAGATTGCCCGTACGCCGCAGGAATAAACAGAACAGCAATCCGAAAAACACCACCGAGAGCAACCCCAGCCTGCTCTCCCCAGGATTGCTCGCGTGGGCTAGCCCGAACAACAACGAAAGCAAAATCGCCGACGGCCAGAAACCCATTCCTGTGGTGAGTGTGAACTGGAGATATCCGCGAAAGGCGAATTCCTCCGCCAGCCCAACGATCACAAAAGCCACGCTCCACGCGGCAACCGCGGTGATGATCGTCTGGCCATGAATCGCGAGGCCGGCGAGTTGGAATCCGTGCAACGCGAAGATTCCAAGCAGGCAAACGCTGATCGCGACAAAGCCAATGATCGTGCCAACCCAGAAATCCTTGCGGAACGCGAATCTCGCCGGCAGGCCATAGACGCCAAACCTGCGCCGTTCGATCCTCGCCATGATCAGCGCGGCCATCGCAGTGAGGAACAGAATAGTCCCTTCGAGGCTGGCTGTTCCCAGAGGTGTGAGTGCGGCCCCACCCAGTTGGCCCCCTCCGGCCAATCGCGCTGCCATCTTGAGGGCCACCGCCAGAACGAGCAGGAGACCGCAGACGATCATCAGAAAAATCAGCACTCGCCAGCCCGCACGAATGCCATTGGGTCCGCGGAAAGCGTTGTGTGCTGGAGGTTGCGGAACGACAGTCGCCGGCGGAAGGACGACGCCTTGGTCAGACATGGGTCATAGTTTACCGAAAAACAGAATTTAGATTTCGGCCCGATCTTTGACGATCTCTGCAGATTAGAAAGGGGACGCCGGGCTTCGCCGAGGCTTGGACAGCCAAGGCGGCCGTCGCCACATGGATCCCGAAGCCCGAAGCCGCGCGCCTTACCAATTAATCTTCATCGCAAACTGAAACTGCCGCGGATCATACGCCGACGTAGCCTGCCCGGCATTGGTAAACAGCGGGCTGACCGCGGACACGTTGTACTTGTTCGCGATGTTGAACATGTCGGCGATCAGGTCCAAGCTGAAGCGTTCACCAAAATAAATTCGCCGCGCCACGCGCAGATCGTTGAACACGTTCCACGGCGAGATCCCCGCGTTGCGGCCCAGGTTGCCGTCGAGTTGCTGCAGACTGGGCGCAACGCCCGAGACGATGAACTGCTGCAGGCAGGGTTCCTGGAACATGCCGGTGGGAGAAAACTTCGATGCCGCCGGCGTGTAGCCAGCCGCCGTGCAGATCGGATTGACCGTCGTATTGGGTCGGCCCGTCAGAGACGACAGCTGCAGGTTGTCGTCGTTGCCGGTGATGATGTTGAATGGCCGTCCCGATGCCACTTCGATCAGCGGAGCGAATGTCCAGTTGCTGAACAGCCTGCTGGCGAAGCCGTTCCCGCTCAGCCTTTCGCTCTGATAAACCCCGCTGAAGACGAGGCGATTACGCTGGTCGAAAAGCGAAGTGGAACGATCCTCCGCTGGAAAATAACTGTCTTGCGGGGTGAGCGTGGACTGCAGATCGGTGGAGTCGTCAATCGCGTGCGACCAGGTGTAAGACGCGAGGAACTCGTAGTGGCGATTGAAGCGCTTGCGCAGGTTGGCGCTGAAGCCGTGATAAATCGAACTGCCGTTGGAATAGTTGGCATCCATGTCACCGAATGGCACGCAACCGGCGAAGGTGGCGGGATTGCAGTTCGCATTGAATCCCGGCGTGCTCTGAACGAGAGCTGCGGCCTGAGCAATGCAGCCAAGCGGGTCGCCGACCGAAGCGTAGGCGCCAATGATCGACGGATTCAATCCGCCAGGACGGAAAAAGTTCATCAGCGAGGCGTCCACAAAAGGCTTGGGGCCAAATGGACCGCCGGCGGGATTGCATTCTCCGACTACCGTAAAGGGACTGGTGAAATTCTGACCATCGGCCAGCGCCGCTTCGAAGTTCGCCGTCATCAGGTCGCCGCGAATCGTGTTGGCGTTGATGGGCCGGTTGAGATGCCGTCCGCCATTGAGGTTGTAGGCCAGACTGAGCGCGAAGCCGCGGCCCAGGTCGCGCTCAATCGTAAGGTTCGCCTGTTGCGCGTAGGCATACACGAAGTTCTTGGCCTGCGGATAACCAAACGGCTGAAACGCCAGAGGCAAAAAATTCTGCGGATTCAGATAGTTCTGGTTCAGGAAAATAGACTGACTCGCAGGCGCTACGCCGCAGTTGGCTCCAGCCGTGCTGCACGAGAAAAGCTGCTGGTTCGGCGAGTAATTTAACAAGCCGAGCACGGCTGGGTTCATGGTTGGCGAGCAAGGGGACGAGACGGACCCGGACGCCGACGGAACCAGCCCCTGAAAAATCTCGACCGCGTTCAGGTTGCCCGGGCTCCCCGCTCCCTGGCAGGCCGAGCCCGGCCCAAACGCAAGTTGTCCGCTGCTGGAGCCATCCGAAGCATCGCCGAGGAAGTATAGACCCAGCAGCGGGTGATCGTAGAAGATGCCATAAGAGCCGCGGATCACGGTCTTGCCATTCCCGCCGGGATCGAAAGCCATGCCGATGCGCGGCTGGAAATTGTGCGTCGCCGTCTGAATTCCCTTTTGCAGGTTGAGCAGGTTGTATGCGGCTTGCGCCAGCGGTGAGTTGATGGGTTTGAGTGTCGGCGGTTTCTCAATGTCGTAGCGCAGCCCGTAGTTGAGGGTAAGTCTCGGATTCACCCGCCATGAATCCTGCCAGAATGCCCCAACGGCGATGTTGTGGAAAGAATCGCTCGGACTTCCCAGACCCTGGATAACGTCGGCAGGGATCCCGGCTCCGTACGCCTGCACCGGAGACAGGCCCGGGCCAAAGTTCAATCCCAGGTCAGAAGCGGAGAGCGAGCCGATATCAACCACACCTCCGTAGTTCACCGTGAAAATAGCGTTGATCGGGATGTAGTTAAAGTCCACGCCAAACTTCGTGTCGTGATGGCCCATGGTCCAGGAAAAATTGTTGGTGAACTGATAGCGCTGTTCCGTGCGCTGAATGTAGGAATAAGGTTCGCGGCCGATATAGGCGTAGCCGGGGATATTCACCGCCGGATCCGCTCCCGGTGGCGTGTGCGTGTTGTAGAAATAAGCCAAGCCGCGGCGCGCATACTGGAAGCGGAATTCGTTCACTTTGTTGTTGCCGATGGTCCAGGTATCTTGCGCCGTGCCGGCAACATCGCGGAAAGTCTGCTGCGAGGTGCGCGAGTAAGCGTTCTGGCCGAACGGCTGGTCCTGTCCGCCGACTTCGATGCCGGTAATCGTTGAGGGACTAACGTTGGCCCGCAGCATCAGCCGGTTGTTGCTGTTCACGTTGTGATCAATTCGCAGCGAGTAGACGCTGGTCCCTTCGAACACGGGATAGTTACCCATCTGCGACGTCAGAGTTTGGTAAGACGCAGGAACGAAACAGGGCCCGGGAGGACCGCAGGTATCGGCGAATCCGGCGAAATTTGTGAGCAACCCGCCGCTCAATGCTCCCACCATTTGCGCCGGCCATGCGCCCTGCACCGCCTGACCCGAAGTAGCGCCCACCAGCACTACGTAGTTTTCCAGATTGGTGAGCCCAATCGTCCCGATCTCAGTGGGCGTTAAACCCTGAAAGAACCCCACTTGCGCCGGACTGGCCTGGATCGTGCCGAAAGGTAAACCGAGCGACGCCGTATCAAAAGGCACCAGCCCAAAACACGACTGACCGCCGCTGGTCAGGCAATCCTGTCCAATGGACGAAAATCCCGTCTCGTGCCGCCGCGTGATTTCATAAGAAAAATAAAAATACGTCTTATCTTTCTTGATCGGGCCGCCAAAGGCCGCTCCTCCCTGCACTCGCGTATAGGCCGGATTCGGAACCGTGCTGAACGGATTCACCGCCTGAAAATTCCGGTTGCGCAGGTAGCCAAAGACATCTCCGTGAAAATCATTCGATCCGGACCGCGTAATAATGTTCACTACGCCACCGGCAGCGCGGCCATACTCGGCGGCATAGCTATTCGAAATAATCTGAAATTCCTGCACCGCTTCCTGTGACACGGTCGAGCGCACGCCGTTCACCGAGTTATCGGTGGCGTCGGCGCCGTCCACGTTCACCAGGTTCGAGCGCGCCCGCTGCCCACTCATATTCAGCCCGGAAGTCGGCGCAGCGCCGGTATTGGGCGCGTTGTCGCGCACCACCTGCGAATCCGTCAAAGTAAAATTGATATAGTTGCGGCCGTTGATCGGCAGATTATCGATGCGCCGCTGCCCGATCGTATCGGTAGTGGAACTGCGCGAAGTCTCGACCAAATCCGTCTGCGAAGTCACTTCCACTACTTCCCTGCCGGTCGCCACAGATAGTGTGACCGGAAGCTCAATCAGTCCGCCGACGGTGATCACAACCCCTGTGCTCAAGATCCCGCTAAACCCGGGCGCATCGATCGTAACCGAGTACGTGCCCGGCGGCAGGAGTCGAAGGCTGTAGCCGCCCT
>Ga0181537_10001400_pt1 | contig 22343 bp, 12 predicted proteins | sample PEATcosm2014_Bin_39_FD_119765 | JGI IMG/M metagenome (GOLD analysis project Ga0181537, IMG submission 119765) | Peatland microbial communities from MTU Mesocosm Facility, Houghton, MI, USA - PEATcosm2014_Bin23_10_metaG | ecosystem: Environmental > Terrestrial > Soil > Wetlands > Peat | place... | reverse complement strand
GTCGATTTCGGGCTTGTCGATCTCGGGCTTGTCGATGTGAATCATTTCGAGCGATTGCGGATCACTCGGCAATTCCACTTTTCCTGCCGGAAATTTGTTCGCGCTCAGCATATACGCGATAACCTCGGCCGTCTCTCTTGGTGTGAGAGTTCCGGGATTCGTTGCCGGCATCATGACAATGGTCTTCATGAACAAATCGGCCATCGTCTGCCCGGTCCAGTTGTTCAGAAACGCGCTACCCTTCAGCGGAGAATTCTGCCCTTGTCCATCGAGCGAATTGCCGTGACACATGCCACAACGGTTCTGATAAATGGCCTTGCCCTGTTGGGCCTGCTCTGCGGTATACACGCCATTCCGGAGGGAAACCTCATGACGAGCCAGCTGCGCAAAAAGCACTGGCTGAAACAGTCCCAAGGCAATGAGCAGCAACTTCAGCAGTCGTCTGCTCATGTCAGCCGGGCGCATAGATACTTTGTACACCAATCGCAGCCCAACGTGTTGGCCGTTGCTGCGAGACAAAACGATCGAAAATCTTGCCGCCAACCGCTGCCGAATGGCCGCCCTTCCCTGCCCAGGCATTTGCCTCGAGCAGGGATGTCCGCACGGGTGGACATGCAATGCGAAGAAGACGTAAAGTCTGCACGTGATCAGCCGTGCCAGTCGGGATCTGCTTTTTGTTTACGCCCAGCAGCATGGCGGAAGAACAGCGGTCGTCGATTCGCAGGGGGCGTTCACGTACCAGGATTTGCTGAATGCGTCGTCGCGCCTGGCCGCGGCGCTGCTTGCTGGCCGAGTTACCGAAGCTGGTGGCGAACTGCATCTTCGCGAACAGCGCGTGGCGTTCCTGGTGACGCCGGGGTTTCCATGGGTTGCAACCGAGTGGGGTATTTGGCGGGCAGGTGGCGTCGCCGTCCCATTACCGCTCAATTCCACAAGACCTGAGCTCGAATATCTTATCAACGATACGCAAGCATCGACTTTAGTGTTCGATGCTGATGCCGCGCCTGTTTTGGCGCCAATCGCCTCTGCCCGTGGTATTCGCGCATTGTCGTACGAGCAGCTTCTCGCTTTCCAGGCGGCGGAATTGCCCAACATCAACAGCGAGGGGCGGGCCATGATTCTCTATACCAGTGGCACGACGAGCCGGCCGAAGGGCGTCGTCACTACTCATGCCAACATTACGGCGCAAATCGTCAGCCTGGTGGAAGCCTGGGAGTGGACGGCTGAGGATCGCATCCTGCTGTGTCTGCCGCTACATCATGTGCACGGGATTATCAATGTGGTGTCCTGTGCACTGTGGTCGGGAGCAACCTGCGAGATGCTGCCGCGCTTCGATGCGAATGCGGTGTGGGATCGCATCGCCGGCGGCAGCATCACCCTGTTCATGGCGGTACCGACGGTCTACGCCAAGCTCATCACGGCTTGGGACGCGGCTTCGCCGGCGCGCCGCGCGCACCTGACAAAGGCATGCGCCCGGTTGCGCTTGATGGTTTCCGGTTCGGCAGCCCTGCCAGTGAGCACGCTCGAACGCTGGAAGGAAATTACTGGCCATACCCTGCTCGAACGCTACGGTATGACGGAGATCGGCATGGCGCTATCGAACCCGTTGCGGGGGACCCGAGTGCCCGGGAGCGTCGGGACTCCGCTTCCGAACGTCGAAGTTCAGCTCGTCGAGGAGAATGGCAAAGCGGTTCTTCCGGGGACATCCGGCGAGATCGAAGTCCGTGGTCCAGGCGTGTTCGCAGAATATTGGGGCAATCCCGGCGCAACCCGCAATGCTTTCCGCGACGGCTGGTTTCGCACCGGTGATACTGCCGTGGTCGAGAACGGTCGCTATCGCATTCTTGGCCGGACGAACGTTGATATCCTCAAGACCGGCGGACATAAAGTGTCAGCTCTCGAAATCGAGGAGGCGTTGCGTGAACATCCCGCGGTGGCGGAATGTGCGGTCGTCGGCGTGCCCGATCCAGAGTGGGGCGAGCGGGTAGCTGCGGCCATAGTGCTAAGAGAGGGTGATGTCCTCGACCTGTCGTCCCTTCGCGCCTGGGCGAAGGAAGTACTGGCAACTCACAAACTACCTTCCCGTCTTCTCGTGCTGAATGCGCTTCCGCGCAATGCAGTGGGCAAGGTAATGAAGCCCGCGGTGGCCGCGCTGTTTCAGACCGCGGGCAGCGATCCTGCCCCGTAGATCCGCCGGTTGACACTTCGTGTTATCCTCCTGCCCTCAAAAGACGGAGGACTCCGTGGCCGAGGAAGCAGTGAATCGCGCAATCCATAGCAAACTCTCACGCCAGCAAATTGCCGGATTCTGGGGCGCTTGGGCCGGCTGGACGCTCGATGGCATGGATTCGGTGATCTACGCACTGGTGCTTAGCCCCGCGCTCGCGGAACTGCTTCCGAAATCGGGGTACACAGCTAGTCCTGCCAATGTGGGGTTTGCGGGATCGGTACTGTTTGCACTCTTCCTCGTGGGCTGGGGACTGTCGCTGGTTTGGGGGCCGCTTGCTGACCGGTTTGGCCGCAGCCGTGTGCTCGCCGCCACCATTTTTGTTTATGCGATCTTTACCGGAGCTGCGGCATTGTCGCAGACGGTGTGGCAGCTAGGATTGTTCCGATTGCTCGCAGGCATTGGAATCGGCGGCGAATGGGCGCTCGCGGGAACCTACGTGGCCGAAGCCTGGCCGGAGGATCGCCGCAAGATGGGCGCGGGGTATTTGCAGACCGGCTATTACGCTGGCTTTTTTCTGGCTTCGGCGCTCAACTATACGGTCGCAGCACGCTATGGCTGGCGTGCCATGTTCTGGTGCGGCCTGACGCCGGTTGTTATTGCCGTCGTGGTTCTGCTCCGCGTGAAGGAGTCTGAACGCTGGCAACAAAAAGCAAAGGTGAAAGCCGGAGAAGGTGGACTTTCTTCTCTGCGGCGGATCTTCAGTGCTCCCTACACGCAGCAAACGCTGGTCAATACGGTCCTGCTGGCGTCAGCGATCTGCGGACTGTGGGCGGCCGCAGTCTATGCGCCGACGGCAATCATCAGTTTGGCGAAACGCGAGGGCATGTTGCAGCCGCAAGCTGTGCGCATGTCTTCCTTCGGTATGGGCCTGCTCTCGCTGGGGACCATCCTGGGCTGCCTGGCGGTCCCGCCGCTGGCTGAAAGGGTCGGCCGGAAGCGAACTTTGGCCTTTTATTTCCTCGGCATGGCGATCTGCATCCTGCTCAGCTTCGGATGGGCGTTCTACCTGCCCCGCGGACTTCACCCGTTCATCGCGGTCCTGTTTTTCTTAGGCTTCTTTGGTGGCAACTTCGCCATCTTCAGCCTTTGGCTGCCGGAGCAATACGGAACTACGGTTCGTGCGACCGCGTTTGCCTTCACTACTTCGTTCGGGCGTTTCATCGCCGCGGGAGTAAACTTCGGAGTGGGAGCGCTGGTCAGCCGGATGGGGACCCTCGGTAAGCCCGTGGCCTTTACCGCCATCGCCTTTGGGATCGGCTTGCTGATTATTCCTCTTGCAGTGGAAACTCGCGGAAGAGCGCTGCCTGATTAATGACTCTGCCGCGCCGCGGCACTTCGCCGAACGACTGTCCCCCTCAAAATTTGTAGATCACATCCATGCCCAAAATAGCTGGTTTCTGGCAGTCCCGTTGTTGTATCCCTCCCGATCCCACGAGTGATCGAAGCGGAGTTCAGGGCGGAACATAACCGTGCTACCGATGTATCTGGTGAGACAAAACGTATTTTCCGTATATTTCCCGGGGATGCCGGTCCGCTGCCCTTTTTTATCGTTGAGCAGGTCAGACCGGAACCCGATCATGAACTTGGAGGTGACGTCGCGATTTAAGTAGTTAACGATCGCGTACTCGGGAGCAGTGCAGCGTAGTTGTCCGGCGGCGCAGAACGCGCCGTTTGCGCCCAGCTCGGGCTTGGCCGGATTCGCAACGTTGCCGGCAACGTTTGGCACATTGTTTTCGTACATATACCAGGTCTCAGTTCCTGTGTGCCATTTGGTGTTGAACTTGTTGTACCAGGTGAAGTCATATTCCTGCAGGTGAAAGCCGCAGCGAATGCGCTCTTCGCTAGCGTCCCGGCCATCAGAGCGCCGGTTCTTTTTATGAAATCTCGTCTTCGCATGACAGAAAAAGCTGGAAGCGCAAATCGCGAGCTTCCTTTAAGCCCTTCTTAAGCTCTTTAACCACATTTCGGGAACATCCAATGAGCTTGGACGTTGTGATCAAAGCTGCTGATTTTAGATCAAGACGCCTCACGCTCCCCTCCCCCATTAGTAGGAGCGGTCCAGTTTTATAATCGGCCTTCGTTCGAACGCGAGTTGTGATAACTTCGCGATCTCGGGGTAGTGGCAGAAGTCACGTCGGTTTCGCCACATCATCAGTTTGTGATGGCATAGCATTCCCCCGAGACAAATGCGACGAGGGCTACAAAATGTCGTTTGACATTGACCCATTCCCCAACTATTGTAGGGAACGGTGTAATCGCTTACATCTGATTGTTCCGCTTCCCTCTAAGTTCTGGTCGAAGGCAGGCCCTCGGACTTTAACCCAGGTTTTGTTTGGGATTTTGGCATGAACCCCGCAGAACTAGGTAGGCATTTCGAGGACTTGTTTGGGTCGGTGCCCCGGATCTTTCGCGCACCGGGCCGGGTTAATCTGCTGGGAGAACACACCGACTACAACGAGGGCTTCGTGATGCCCTGTGCCATCGACTTCTCCACACGAGTAGCAATTTCACCCCGCCAGGATCGAAAACTGGTAATTCGCTCTGAGGACTTTTCCGAACAGTTCGAATTCGACGTGGATGCATTACCCGCCAGGGGCAAAGGTGTCTGGTGCGACTACGTCGTGGGAACGGCCGTGATGCTTCAGGAAATCGGCCATACCATTCCCGGCGCGACCCTGCTGGTCAAGGGCGAAGTGCCAATCGGCGCGGGCCTCAGCTCTTCCGCTGCCATCGAAGTTGCGAGCGCTCTCGCCCTGATGAGCTTGAATGGGGCGCAGCTTCCACTGCCGGAAGTCGCAAGACTTTGCCAAAGGGCTGAGAATGTCTTTATCGGCGCACGGGTGGGCATTATGGACCAATTTGTCTCCTGCCTTGGGAAAGCAGGGCAGGCCTTAATGCTCGACTGCCGCTCGCTTGAGTTCAAGCTGATTCCCCTTCCCGATGACCTGCGATTGGTGATCTGCAACACCATGGTGAAGCATGAGCACGCCAGTGGTGCGTACAACCGTCGGCGCGAAGAGTGCGACGAGGGAGTGAAGCTTTTGGCGCAGTGGTATCCGAGTATCCGCGCTCTGCGGGATGTTCCTGTCGAGTACCTGGAACGACATGCTCGTCAAATTCCCCAGACCATCTACAACCGATGCCTGCACGTTGTGTCTGAGAACCAACGCGTACTGGCCGGCGCCGAATGCATGACTGGCGGTGATGTTCGCCGGTTCGGTAACCTGATGCGCGAATCGCATTGCAGCCTTCGCGATCTATTCGAAGTCAGCTGCCGGGAGCTTGACGTGATGGTCGAAGTCGCCGAGTCTCTCCGAGGGTACTGGGGCGGACGGATGACCGGGGGCGGGTTTGGTGGTTGCACGGTAAACCTGGTGCAGGCCGCAGATGCTCAAAAGTTCGCCGAAGAAGTCTCGGAACGATATCAATCGGCCATCGGAATCAAGCCGGATGTGTACATCTGTTTTGCGGCAAGTGGAGCCGCCGCGGGGTAGTCGATAGTTTGAGAACGACTAGATACAGGTTTTCTTTCCTCTCTTTTTGCGCTGACGCGAGATATGACTCCGCCAGAAAAGGTCTGACGATTCAATCCTCAGATGGCTCGCGTCGACTTTCGCATCACAAGATGCGTCGGAATGATGTAGTCAGAATGGGAGCCGTCTTCTTTCCGGATAAGCGCCTCCAAGGCTGCAAAAGCCGTGACGGCAAGCTGGGTGCGGGACAGGACTACGGTCGTCAGCGGAGGCTGGGTTAGATGCGCGAAGGAAATATCATCAAAACCGATCAGCGATATGTCGTCGGGAACTCTCAGTCCCGCATCGTAAATCGCCCCCAGGGCTCCAATCGCGGTAAGGTCGTTCGATGCAATAACAGCGGTGGGGGGCTGGCGTAACTTCAGCAAACTCCTCATCGCCATTGCGCCGCCATCAATGCGATGGTTTCCCTTCTCGGTCATGGCGCGCTCAGAAAGTCCGCGCGATTTGAGCCCGGAGAGAAAAGCGGCATAGCGTATACGAACCGACTCCAGGTTCATCGGACCCGTGATGAAAGCAATTCGTCGATGGTTCAAGGAAAAAAGATGCTGCATCGCCTCGTGAATGCCCTGCGCATAGTCGATGCGGATGTTCGCGGTGTGCGGGCCGGCTTTCCCGGTATCCATAAATACGGTCGGAATGTTTCTTCGCGCCAGTTCGGCGATCAGGCCGGGGTCGGCTTCAGAGGTCATAATTGCCACCCCGTCTACTTTGCGCTCCACCATCCGCCGTATGCAGCCCGCCATGCGCTTGGGGTTGTAATCAGTGTTACCAATGATCACATCCTGCCCGCGCTGCACCGCCTGGTCTTCAAAGCTCTTCACCAGTTCGGGGAAAAAAGGGTTGGTGATATCGGAGATGATCAGGCCCAGCATGCGGCTGCGTCCAGACACCAGCGTGCGAGCATGAGTGTTGGGGTAGAAATTCAGCTCTTCGATAGCTTTGCGCACTCGCGCAGCTGTCCCCGGCCTTACCTTCTCCGAATTATTGATCGTGCGCGAGACGGTTGCCGTAGAGACTTTCGCTCTCTTGGCTACCTCTTTAATGTTCATGCGAGCTCACGAGGAAGATGCAGGGGGACAACATCCATTCTAGCAACCACTGCCGAAAACACAACAAACACCGCCCAAAATAGGCACTACGCCTGCATACCGCACCACGGACAAAACTTTACATTCGACTACCGCAGCCCATAGCCCTTTGCACGGCCAAGCTATTTCGTTGTCGGTCGGAGACCCGCCACGATCCCGCTGCCTTCCCGAATGGTGAGTATCTGGTTGGCATTCACTTGCGGGAATCGCTCGAGTTTGCCCGTAGTAGGCCATTTCACTTCGATAAGGTCCACCTTCTCCGCCTTCCCAATGCCGAAGTGCAGCCTCAGGTCGCCCTGCGACATCACGCTCGATCCGCTATGCACTTCATCCATCTGAACATGCTCGCCGGTCATCACGCGCACGCGAGCACCAATGGCGGTGCGATTGCATTTAGTCCCGATCAGCTTGATCTTGATCCAATTCTGCTTGTTGCCTCCATCGTTGCGCAGGAGCGAAGGCAAGTCGTTCATGTTCAGCACCAGCACATCCACGTCTCCGTCGTTGTCATAATCCCCAAACGCCGCGCCGCGACTCGAAAAATGCTCGCTGATGCCGGGCCCCATCACTGCCGACACGTCCTTGAATTGACCGTTGCCCATGTTCCGGTACACGATCCGGGGATTCTTGTAGGTCTGGCCAACGTCGTGGCCCGCAATCTCCGGATACACGTGGCCGTTGATCTGCATCAGATCCGGCCAGCCGTCGTTGTCGTAATCCAGAAAACTGCACCCCCATCCCACATACCGGCTGTTGACGGCGATTCCCGAGGGGAACGTCACGTCACTGAAAGTCCCATCGCCGTTATTGTGGTAAAGATTGCAAGTGTCGTCGGTAAAGTTCGTCTTAAAAATGTCGAGCCAGCCGTCACAGTCATAATCGGCGACGGCGACGCCCATCCCTGCCTGTTCGTGACCGGCCTCACTGTAGGCGCAGCCTGCGATAACGCCGATGTCGGTAAATGTGCCGTCGTGATTGTTGTGCAACAGCATGCTGGGCTCGGAATCAACCGCCACGTAAATGTCGGGCCAGCCGTCGTTGTCGAAGTCATACGACACCGCGGTGATCGAAAAACGCGGTCCGGGCTTCAGGATCCCGGATTTTTCGGAAACATCCGTAAAAGTTCCATCCCCGTTGTTGTGATAAAGCAGGTTCGTGTCGCCGATCAGCCCGCGCGGGCCGCACATCACCGGAATCCCCTTCCATTGGCAAGACGCAGCTCCCGCGGAAGACGCCGCCTGCGCCAGATCGAACTTGACGTAGTTGCACACAAAAAGGTCGAGACTCCCATCCCGGTCGTAATCGAGAAATGTGCAGCCCGCGCCCCAACGAACCTGTTCGCTGTAGAGGCCAGCCTTGCGGGTTACATCGCTGAACGTGCCGTCGCCATTGTTGTGGAACAGAATATTGTGCCCCCAGAAACAACAAAACAGGTCGTCCCAGCCGTCGTTGTCATAGTCGCCGACGCACACGCCGGTCTGCCACCCGGTGCGGGCCAGGCCGGATTTCTCCGTCACATTCGTGAAGGTTCCATCTCGATTATTTTTGAACAGCTGCGAAGTCGGTGATTTTCCGGGCGGCCACTTCTCGTCAATGCGAGTCCCGTTGGTCAAATAAATGTCGAGCCAGCCGTCGTTGTCATAATCAAAAAATGCCAAACCACTTCCTTTGGCCTCAATGATGTATCGCTTGTGATCCACTCCGCCCCAAACGTTCGGAACATTCAGGCCAGCTTCCCGGGCGACATCAACGAACTGCACGGTCGTTGTCGCATTCGCAGCCGGCGCATTCGCCGCCGGCGCAGATTGTAGAACTAAACTCCGTCTCCACCTCGACAGCGGAGTGGTAAGCGCATCCATCAGCGTGCCACTGAAGGCCAGGAGTGAGGAGCCGAGAAAATGCCGCCGGTGAGGATTCATCTTTATGATTCTCTACATCCCAATTGACATTATCTTGCGCCGATCACTCTCGGAAACTTTCGCGGCACAATTCCCTTGCCCTCTTGCACCGCGATAATCTGATCGCCGGCCACATTGCTCAGCCGGTCAACCTGACCGCTGGGCCAGGTAATTTCAAGAGACTCCACCTTCGCGTTCTTCCCCAAACCAAAATGGATGCGAGGATCGCTGGCCGACATGTAGCCCATGCCGCCCTTGGCCTGTTCCACATGGGTCTCGCCTCCAGAACTCAATTTCAGCGAAGCCCCGATTCCGTCGCGATTCGATTTCGTTCCGATCAGGAAAACCGTCAGCCAGTGGTTGGCGTTCCCGCCGTCGTTGCGCAGCAGCGAAGGATAGTCACCGCCGTTATTTGTGACGATGTCAATGTCGCCATCATTGTCATAGTCGGCCGTTGCCAGCCCACGGCCGACAATCGGACGCATGAAGTCCGCGCCCAGCGACTCCGAGACTTTCTCAAACATACCCTTGCCCACATTGCGGAACATCAGCAGCGGCTCTTTGTAGGAAACCTCACTGTGATACAGCTGGATATTGTCGAGCATGGCGCCATTGAGCTGCAAAATATCGGGCCATCCGTCGTTGTCGTAGTCGAGAAATTTCATCGACACACCGCTGAGATGGATTGCCTTGTTGCCGATGCCGGAACGGTACGTATCGTCGATAAAGGTCCCGTCGTGACTGTTGTGATAGAGACGGTTCAGTTCAAAATCAAGATGGGTGATGTAAATATCCTGCCAGCCATCGCCGTCGACGTCGGCGGCATCGATTCCCATGCCCGCTTCATAACGGCCGTCTTCGCTGGCCGCGACGCCGGAATAGAGCGAAACGTCTTCAAACGTTCCATCGTGCTTGTTAATGAACAGGAAATTCGGCCACGAGTCGTTGGCGATCGCAATATCGGGCCAGCCATCGTTATTGAAATCGGCCAGCACCACGCCCATGCCCTTCGCTTCGGGCTTGCCCACCCCCGACCGATCGCTCACATCGGTGAAGGTTCCGTCATGATTGTTGTGGTAGAGCTTGGTTTTCTGCCCTTTATAGTTTCCCGGATGACAATAGGATCGGTAGCCGGGCTTATGCTCGCCACACCAGATGTTGGTTTTCGGCGTCCACTCGATGTAGTTCGTAACCACCAGATCGAGCCACCCGTCTTTGTCGTAATCAAACCACCCGGCGCTGGTTGACCATCCGCCCTGATCGGCCACGCCGGCTTTCGCCGTGACATCGGTGAACGTTCCATCCCCGTTATTGTGGTAGAGAATGGCGCGATCGTATCCAGTCACGTAAAGATCAGGATATCCATCATTATCGTAGTCGGCGACCGCAACCCCCTGGCCATAATGTCCTTCGCCACCGACGCCAGCCTTCTCGGTCACGTCGGTAAACGTTCCATCACCATTATTGTGGTAGAGAGCAGAACGAAGCGGATGCGGCGGTTGGTAAAGGTCGGTCGCCGCGGACTGGACGAAGTAGAGGTCCATCAACCCATCCTGGTCGTAATCAATCCAGGCGACACCGGTCCCCATGGTTTCCAGATAGTACTTCTGGTCGGAAGCAGTGGAGTCTTGCTTGAACTTCAGGCCGGCAGCTTTGGCAACGTCGGTAAACGTAACCCGAATCCCGGTCGAAGAAGCGGCAGCGATCCCCTTTTCGGTGACTGCGCGATGCTGAGAGGGCTTTTCCTGAGATCCGGTTTCCCGGGCTGCAGAGAGTGAACCCGCGAATAGGAGAATTCCAATGGCCAGCCCTACGCGGACCGAATCAGAGTTCCTTGGCAGAGCTGCCCTCCCCGAAATCGACGCCCATGGCACTACCGTGCAAGCGATTACATTCCCAAACCACGCTATGGTAGCATATGGGTTTTCGAGGAGCCGGTTCCCGGGAAATACGGTTTTCCTTAAACACGGCTTGTCATCTTGAGTCGAAGCGAACCTGCGCAATTTGCCGGCAGCGCCGCAACATCCGCAGATTGATGATTCTGCAAAAGGGATGGCCATCGTGCAGAGTCGCGAGCGAGCGGCAATCTGAACTCGATCGTCAGGGACAGCAGGCAACGCCCATGAGTATCCGGCTGATCGTTTTCTTTGCCGCCTGGGGAATATTCTGCTCCACGGTGCCCGCTCTGGCTGCTGCCGCGTCGCGGGACCAAAGCGATGTTCGAGCACACGATAGTCAAGACCTGAGTCAAGACCTGAGTCAAGACCTGCGTGCGGCCCTCGAAGCGGCAGAAGCCGCTATCGCCGCTAACAAATTTGCCGACGCCGAGCCCCTCCTGACCTCCTATCTCACAGATCATCCGGATTCCTCCAGAGCCTACTACGACCTGGGTTATTTGCAATTCAGAACCCATAAGATCGGGCCCTCGATCAAGCAGCTCTCAAAATCACTCGAACTGAATCCCAACAACGCCGAAGCGCACAAAGTGCTCGCCCTGAACTGCAGCATCATCGGCCGTTACGATCTGGCCGAGGTCGAGTTGCTCCAGGCGGCGCGGCTCAAGCCGGAATCGGCCGAGATCCACTACTTCCTCGCGCGCACCTATTACACCAGAGGCGTCTACCCTCTTGCCAAGTCGGAATTTGAGACCGCCATCCGGCTGAATCCTTCCTACATCAAGGCCTACAACAACCTGGGCATCACCCTGGAAGCTCTCGGCGACAACGATGGCGCCCTGAGGAATTACAACGCCGCCATCCGGCTCGAAGATCGACAAGAGCAAAAGTCCGAGTGGCCCTACATTTATCTCGGTTCTTTCTATAATCGCCAGAAAAACGCCGCCGAAGCTCTCCTCTACGCGCGCAAGGCAACGGAGCTTAATCCAGCCTCCGATACTGCCTATTTTGAAATGGCGAAGGCATACCGCACGCAGAAACAGTTGCAGAAAGCCGCCGACGCCGCCCGTCGCGCCATCGCCATTAACTCGCAAGTTTCCGACTACTACTATGTTCTGGGCCTGGCACTGCGCGAGCTGGGGAACCAGCCAGAAAGCGAGGAGGCTCTGAAAAAGTACGCGCAGCTGCAGCAACAGTCGAACCAGGCTCTGCCCGACCGTGCCTCGCAGGAGCCCCTGGTTGATTCGGAGCCAAAATGATCAGGAGTCAAGTGAGGCCCAGATCGTTTCAGGCTGAGGCTGAGCTTTGACCGGGTGCCCAATTTCTCGCATCCTTGGCGAGAAAGCCTGCCCGGAGCGACGTCGAAGGCTGGGGACGGGGACACCGAACTGGAGTGCGGCTACATGAATTGGGCCTACCTATGAGTGAATTGCTCGTGCGCCCCAAACGGCAGAGCTTGGGTCGAACAATGTTCTGGCATCTCACGCTTTTGCCTTTGCTTTGCCTTCCCTTGTTGCCCACGCGCGCCTCGAGCGCCGTTCCGGCCGACTCAGATCACGTTCAACAATCAATGGAACTGATGAGTGCCGGCGATCTGGAGGGGGCGGAGAAAGAGGCGAAACTGGCGCTCCGCGACTCTTCCACCCGTTCTATGGGCTGGGCCACATTGGGCGCCATTCGGATTCGTCAAAAGCGCTATGCGGAGGCAGCCGAGTGCCTGAATGCGGCCCTGCGGCTCAGCCCCGGTTTGGTGGCCGCCCGCATTCACTTGGGCGAGGTCTACGCCCTCACCGGAAGGAAGACGCAGGCGCGAGAGGCCTTCCAAGCCATTCTTCGCGACAATCCCGACAACCCTGAAGCCCGCGTTGCACTGGCACGGCTCGAAAGCACCAGCGGCAACTTCAGCGCTTCTCTCAGCGCTGCCGAACCTATTCTCGCGGAACTCCGCCTTTCCCCGGAGGGCATTCTGCTTCTCGCGAGCGATTACGCCGGCCTCAAACAGACGGATTCCCTGCTCGCGCTCCTCCACGACTGGAATGCTCTGCCAGAAGCCGCGGCAGACACCAGCACGGCGTTCGCATCTTTACTGGCAAAGTCCAGCCTGAATCAGCAAGCCCTCGACGTTCTCGAAAAGGCGAAAACCAGCGGCGAGGTTTCCTATGACATGGCCCTGGCGCTCGGCAATCTCTACTTTTTAAAGGGCGATCTGAACGGAGCTTTTGAGAGTTACGAAGCGGCGCTCAGCCTGAACCCCGGTTGCCTCGACTGCCTGCTGCATCTCGCCAAAATAGCCACCCAGCAGAAAGATCCGGAGAAGGCTCTGGCCTACTTGATCAAAGCCAAGCGTAAGCAACCCGACAATCCCGAAATACTGTTCGAGTTCGGAAAAGCCTGCCTGGAGCTGGACTTGCCCGACGACGCGTTTCCCGCGCTTGAAAAAGCTTCGCGCTTGCAGCCCAACAACGCTTCGTACTCCTACGTCCTGGCTTCCGCCAACGTGTCCAAGAAGCAATATGGGGTCGCCGGAAAGCTTTTCCAGGCGTTGCTGGCGAAGCATCCCGACGATCCCGTGCTGAACTATGCGATGGGGTCTCTCTTATTCCTTGAAGTGAAGCTCCCTGAGGCCGCGAAATATCTCCACAAGAGCATCGAACTCGAGCCGAATCAGACGGCTGCGTACTATTACATGGCCCTGGTCTCCGAGGGAACTGGCGAAAACGATCAAGCCGTCGCCACCCTGCGAGACGTGTTGCGGCGCGATCCCGATTACGGCCCAGCGTACGAAGCCCTGGGCAGGATTCTGGTGAAAGAAAAGAAGTACGAGGAGGCGCAGCAGGTCCTCGAAAAGGCGGTTGTGCTGAATCCGGAGTCGGTCAAAGCTCACTATCAACTGGGAATCCTGTGGGGTCGCGCGGGCAGGCAAGACGATGCAAACAAAGAGTTTGAGATCGTCAAACAGCTTAATGCCGAAGAGGAAAAAAGGCTCGGCATGCGCTTGCGCATCCTGACGCCCCACTAAGTTATCAAGAGCACATCAGAGGGCGAGCGCGCCGCTCGCTCTTTACCCATTCGTCAGTTCTTTCGCTGCAGTTCGGCGATGAAGTCGTCCGCGACTTTCTGCATTGGAGTGCCGCGGGCCAGTTCCGAAGCTTTCTGGAGGGCTGGAATCGCGTCGGAAGTGCGCCCCATGCTGGCAAAGGCCTCTGCCAGGCGATAGTAATACTGGAAGGTCGGCTTGCTGGTGGAAGAAATCGCGGCCTGGTAATCAGTTACAGCCTTATCGAACTGATCCCGCTGCATTTCCTCCATTCCCAGGGCGAAGTGGGCATCAGCGGTGAGAGATCCTTTTCGCGCGGCGAATTGCTCATCGGTTTCGTCTGGCCGCTTCTGTAATTTCTCAAGTAGCGCCAGGGCTTGATTCGCGTCCGCAACCGCCTCGGACAATTGCGCTTGCACTTCGGCGGGGGTTCCCTTCAGCAGCTTCGGCTGAGGCAAGACCAGCGCCATGATAATCAGGGCAAAGGTGTTGTCAGGATCGAGCTTTAAGCTCTTGCGGCCATATTCGATGGCTTCAGCAAAAGCGCTTTTTTCTTGTTCGGCTCTTGCGGCTTCGGTGTAAACGTAAGAAAGGAGTGGACTTTTCGGGAATTTTTTCTCAAATGCATCGGCCAATTTTAGACGTCCATCCGGCGCTTTTTCGTTTTGGATCTCCTGCAAGGCCAGTGCCTCGGTGGCTGAGGCAGTTATCTCCACGCCGCTTGGGCTGGTTAGGAGCGCCCGCATATGCGCCTTGCCGCTCGGCGTGACTTTCCAAATGGCGGCGAGCAGATCATCATCCGCTCCCGCCTTTTGCAGCTTCTTCTGGGTTTTTTCGTCCAGTTCGAAGGCGACGCCTCGTTCCGTGATGGCCGCTGCCGCTACTTGCGGCTCGTTTTTGCCTTGCCGAACCACGCGGATGACTTCATCGAGCGACATCGGCGAGGCGGGAGGCGTCGGATCGGGAGGCGAAGCGGGGGTTGGAGCGGCGGGGGGAGATTGATTCGATTGCGTTTGGGGAGAGCGTGCAGTCAGCGCGGAGACCAAGACTCCGACCAGCAAGACAGGAAGTCCAAGCTTTAGGAGAAGCTTACGAGCTTGCATGGGATTCGGAATAAGCCCTTGCTAACCACAGAGGGCACCGAGGTCACAGGGTAAGTCCTGCGTTCTCGTGCGGTAGCCAACCCCACGGGAAAGATGCGCTCAGCGGTTGAATCGCGGCAGGATCCGCAAGGATCCTGCCGCTATTGTGGGAGAAGCGGAACTGCCGCTAGAACTCCAATCTGAGTCCGAACTGGATGCTCCGCGGTGTATCGCACTGACCGGAGATTTGCCCAAAGGTCGAGTCGCTCCAGTTGGTGTCGGGATTACACCACAGATGGCGATTGAACAAGTTTCCTATGTTGGTCTCAAACAGACCGTGGGCCCGTTCGGTGATCGGGATGGTCTTGCCGATTCCAAAGTCCTCGTTGAAATAGTGTGGACTACGGATCTGTGGGTCGTTTTGCGGCTCGTCCCCGAAGAGAAGATGATTCACGGGATCGGGATCAGCCCAGCCGGCGGGATTGAGATATTGAATGTTGGGGTAAGGTGCGGGTCTGGCGCTGGAGGCGTGTGGTCCGTAGCCTGGCTCTCCTTTTACCCGGTTCGGCCGCAGCTCGTTACTTCCAAGGAATGTGCACAGCTGGCCGCATCCCATCGAAATACTGAGCGGACGGCCCCGGTCGTAACGTTGCGTGGCTGACACTCTCCAACCGCCGAAGATCTCGTTCATCGCACCAGTGAGTGCGTATTTCTTGCCTTTGCCGAATGGCAACTCATAGGACCAGGCCAGGATCAGAGACTGCGGAACGTCGTCGCGGCTCAAGGCCCGGTCGTCGCTAGCGCCGTTCAGTGGATTCTGAATCCCCGGGTCATCGCCTGCGAGCACGTCTTCGGCACCGCTATTGATCAGCTTCGAATTGGTGTAAGCGATGCGTCCGAACAGTCCGCCTGTGAACCTCTTGTCGAGTTGAGCAGTGAAAGCGTTATAGGTGCTGTATCCGTAGGGAACACTCAGGACATTGAGATCCTGGTATTGCGGCCACGGTTTCAGAGCCTGGTAAAGGCTACCCACGAATGAAGCGTAGGGCACTCCGTTGGCGGGAGCCTCGAGAGCAGCAGCGCCCTGCGACAGGATCGCAGGAGAGTTCATGTTGTCGAGCAGTCCCAGCCCAGCGGCATTGGTGGGCAGGCGGGTGGCGTGATTGCCGGTATAGGAAGCTCTCACCAACATATCGTTGCCGATTTGACGTTCCACCGTCGCCGAGTAGTTCTGATATCTGGGCAAGGTGTTTCTATTGGAAGTGACCCAAGTCGGATTCCCGCCATTGGCGACGCTGGGATTAATACTTGGCGGAAGCACGATCGAAGAGCTGGGGAAGCCAGTGTCCCAATAAAAAGCGGGGGAGAAGCCGCTGGTAACGTTGGGAACGGTTGGGTTGGTGGAGAAGCCGAGTTCGGCGGTGCCGGCAAACTGGTTGGCCGGGAGACCTCCGTAATAAAGCCCATATCCACCGCGAACCGAGGTTTTATTGTCGATTCGATAAGCGAACCCAAAGCGAGGTCCCCAGGCATCCTTCTTGGGGTGTTCAAAGCACTTCGCGCCGCTTCGACCGGGGCCGTTACCGGCAAAAATGATGGCCCCCAGGTGACCGTTAGCTCCCGGATTGGGAGTGTTGGGGTCGAAAGTCGACTGGCTACGGTGCGCCTCCGACAAGCAGCCCTGATAATCGAAGCGCAATCCGAAGGTCAAGGTAAGGCTCTTGGTGGCTTTGAATTCGTCATTGATCCAGGGAGCAATGTATTGCTCGTTCTCCAAGTGGCGGAAGTTGACATTGAAGTTGGCGTTGTCGACCTGTCCCAGCAAGAAGGAGGCGACGGGGTCTCCGGTTTTCGTCAACTGGTTGCCGGCGTTGTCCCAGCCCGCAGTTTCGGCACTGTTGAAGTTGTAGCTGCCCGTGGTATTTCCGTTACCGATTGTGGGGAACTGGTGGTGCCGGTATTCGAAGCCGGCTTTCAGGGTGTGCTTGCCTTTCACCCAAGTAATATCGTCAAGGAACTGCCAGCGGTTCGCAATGCACCCCTCGGCAACCGTGTCCGGCTCCCCGTACTGTGAATAGGGAATATTCGGACTATTCAGGGTGACCTGCGGAGCACCACCGGTGTCATAAATGGGGCCTATCAGCCCGAGGCGCGAGACCCAGTGCTGGCCCGCAGAGACCGGGTGCGCGGGAAGAACCCAGCGGTCAAACGAGAGCGTCGTATGGTTGAACAGATTAGGCTTGATGATCCAATTGAACTGCTGATGGACGGTTCGGGTGGTGATGTCCTGGTAAAACCCCTGTCCGAAATAAGTCGCGGGGCTCGTAAAGTTGCAGCCTTCCGAGAAATTTGCGCACTGCCGCAACGAGGGCCGCGTGTTGGCGTTGACGGAAGTGGACATGTTGAAATGCGGGCCAAAGGCCTGGTCCACCCTGACGAACAAGGTTTTGGGGCGAATGTATTTGTTGCCCGAGGGCTGAAACGCGTTATCCACCAACTTGTTCGGCAAATCGGGAGCCGGGATCAGGGGCACAAGTTTGGCGGCGATCGGGCTTAACAGAGGATCGCCGGCCGGGATGATATTCGCCAGCCCGGCGATGGGCAATCCAGTGGTCGGGTCGAAACCGAAGCCGTCCCGAACTGGAACTTGAGTTGGCACCGTACAAGTCGGCGGCCCACAGGTCACGGTCCGGGTAGTGGAGGGATCATAAATTTCCCCTTGATAAACCGGCCTGTTGAGGGCATCGAATACCGGCTGGTTGTTTGAATTCAGCAGTTGTGCACCGGTGTAAATAAGAGGATTTGAAAAATCCCCCTGCAGGGAACTTGTAAGCGGAGAGGTGTTCTCGTAACTGGGCAGAGTGCCCTGGTTGAAGTGAAGGTCATCCAAATTGGCAAAGAAGAAGGATTCGTGTTTGCGGCCGTCGTACAGTTTGGGTATCACAATCGGTCCGCCGATGGTAAATCCCCAGTTTTCGTTGCGCGTGGGAGTTTTCTGAGGAATCAGTTCTCCGGTCGCATTCAGGCCCTGATAGTTGTAGTAGTCGTAAATGCTTCCATGGAAGGCAGAGGTACCTGACTTGGTGGTGTAGGAGACGAAGCCGCCGCTGGTGCGGCCGTATTGCGCGGAGAAATTGTCGGTGGTGATCTTGGTTTCCTGGACCGAATCGTAGGGGACGGAACGCTCCTGCGTGTTGTTGTGGTCGATGGCGCTGCCGAAGGAAGCTCCGTCGAGGTAATTCTCCATGGCCATGATCTGGCCGCCGTTCATACGCGACTCGAATTGGCTGCCGCGGAAGATGGGGCAACCGTTGGGGCGCATGGGGACGTAACCGGGCTGCATCGCGAGCAGAGACTCGGCAAGCCGAATATCCGCACCCATCACTACCGGCAGATCCTTGTAATACTTTTCGCCGAGGACCTGGGTAACCTCAGCGTTGGACACATTCACTTCCACACCAGAGGCTTGCCCTTGTACTTCGACCGTCTCGGTGACCTGACCGACGTCGAGCACGGCGTCCTGACGAAGTGTGCCGGTACCCAGCACTAATCCAGTGGCCACGAATGTCTTGAAGCCGGGCTTTTCGACCTGGACCTTGTATTTGTCGAGAATGAGCGGCGGCGTGGTGTAGTTGCCGGCAGACGAGGTGTCGATGACGATTTTGTCGCCCGTGGCCTCATCGGTGACGGTGACGCTTGCCTGGGGAATGGCGCTTCCCGTCTTATCGGTGACCAGCCCAGTGATGACGCCTCTGTCCTGACCTTGCCCGAACAGCAAGCCTGCAAAAGCGAAAAGGGAAACAGCTGTCAAGACAAACGACCAAAACGGGGAACGAGGATTCATTTTCCGGCCTCCGGCGCTACCAGCCTGACGCGCATTCTGGACTGCAGCTAATCGTTTTAGATGATCCATGTAATCGATTACATTCTGACGAGGGACATATTGGCTGCAGAGGACACTCTTTGTCAAGAAAAATCTAATACGAATCCATTAGGAACCGGGTTTGATACGCATACGGGATTTCCCGGAGCAGGTCGCAGGAATCCTCGGGAAAAGAAGAATGCGCTCTCCCCAAGAGGAAACCCCGTGCACCGCCCGCTCACTTGACTGCTGGCGGAACAGCGCGCCCCGCCCACTTCTTCCAGGTCGCCTGGTCCGTCAGCAACTTGATGAAAACGCCACCGATGACGGAACGGGCCTGGAAATCGCGATGTTTTCCGGTGTCGGTGTCGTAGAAATCGGTGAGAGGAACGCGGTCGGGAGTTTCGTTGGTGAATTTATAGACGGGTGAAAACAGCGCATCGAAATCGGCGGAGTTGTCGGCGAGCGTCGCGGTCCAGAGGAGCCAGTCCATTTTCGTATAGAGCGCGCGAGAATCCAGCGGAAGGCCGTAGAGATTCTGTTTCGTCTTGTAGAAGGCAATCTCCGTACGGGCTAGTTCTGGGGGAAAGGTATTCAAACCGAGCACCTTGTCCCAAATGAGATTGTATTTCTGGCTCCAGGTGCCGGGCTGATCGAAGGCTAACCGGGAATGGCCCCCGTCCGCCGCCATTGGCGACCATTTCTGAACGTCTTCGTGGGCCAGTTTGCGGTAAGAGGCAGCTTCGTCTTTCTTGCCCAGCATGTCGCAAAGTGTGGCGTAGGCGCCCAGGGCTGAAATCGCTTTCACGGAGAGATTCGCATTGTGGGCGAGGGGGCCGGTAAAGTCGTCCGTGACGATCTGACGTTCGGGATCCAGTCCTTTCTCTTCGAGATAGTTCGCCCACTTGGAAAACAGCGGCCAGTATTTGGCAGCGTAGTCGGCGTTGCCGTCGGCTTTGGCAATGGCTGCCGCCATGAGAATCATGTTGGCGCTCTCTTCGACGGGCATGTGGTCTTCGACGGAATTCAAGTCAACGTCTGCCGGGTAGTCGTGGCCGTTGGCGTGAGGGTAGATTCCAAGGTCGTGCGGAGCCCAGCGGAACGGCCAGTGCGATGTTTCGGCGTAGGTCAGCACCGGGGTCATGGATGCCTTCAGCAGAGTCGTATTGAACAGCAACAGGATCGGCGCCGCGGGGTAGATTACGTCCACCGTGGAGATGCATCCGCAGCTTGAATTCTCTTTGGGAAACGAGAGGGGCGTGCCATCGTAATCCGCCGCCAAACCTTGCGCCGCGAAAGACTCGCGATAGGCGAGCGCCGCCAGAAGCGCGTAGTCATTCCCACCGACGCGGCTGAGGTCGGCCATGAGTTCTTCGTCAAATTGCCGGCAGCGAACGGTGAGCGCTTCGTAGTCCCGCATGGATTGTTCGAGCAAATGGGCGATGGTGGCGCCGTTTCGCCGCCAGTAGGGGCGAAGCCAGCGATCGAGATATTGCACCGAGAAGCTCTCGTCATAGGCCAAGACCACATAGCGAGATACGGGAGTGGAACCGACTTTGCCGAGATCGAAGCGATACGCCAGGGTAGGACCGTCCCAATCCCCGGCGGGCTGAGGCGTCTCGGCGTCACTGGTCGGTATCGACCCCGTCTTGGCAAAATCAGCTCTGGCCGCACGCCAGGTGGTGATGGCTAGATCCGTGCCGGCGGCTGGAGGTGCGACGACATACAGATATCCCCAGTCAATGCGGATGAAGTCTCCGGCCTTCTGAAGAACCGGCTGCTGTTCGCTGCCTACGCGCAGGGCCGTGAGGGCGCCGAAGCGAAGCCGCGAAGCTACGACTTGTTGAGCGGTGCTGTCCACGGCAAGCTGTCCTGAAGCATCGAAGTAGAGCGAGACGGAATGCTCCTTGCCGTCGGTGGACTGTGTGGTCCAAGTCACGTAGGTTTCCGGACGCGACATTACATCCAGATCGGCGGGCAGCGTGGGAGTCATGAACGTCAGGGTGATGGCGACGCCGGCGGCTTCGAACTCGTAAATCGTCCGCGTAGGCAGCACCTGCACTTTGCGCTGCTCCATGGCGGGGACCTGCTCCGGTTCGTTGCCGATGATGCGGTAAGGCTTGCCGTCGATGCGAACCAGGCCACTGAGCGATTGCGGGGTTCCGGTCCAGTGGCGGGTCACATCGTCGGTAAGGTGATCGGCCATCGACCAGACGCTGAAATACGGGCTGTTTGCGATCAATGGCACGGCCGGCGGACGAAAATCCTTGGCCATCGCTGTGGAGAATCCAAGGAGAACAACAATGACCCACTTCGTGATCAACTGGGACCGGCGTGTTTGCTGCATGTTGGCACCCTCGTTAAGAAACTGGATTGTTTTTGTTACTCAGATTCGGCGCGCCACAACTAAAGACGAGTTTGGTAGCGATTGCTTCGATTGCTATTGCTTCTGAACGGCTTTGGAATCTGGAACTGCGGTTCGACGACCATCGCGAATCTTGTTGGCAACAAGCTCTTCGGCATGTTTGAGCTCCTGAAAGGTCTGCAGGGCGGCCAGGCTTTCCTTTTGCTTTCCTTGTTTTCGATAGACCTGACTCAGGATGTAGAAGTATTGGGCGGAGGTTGGATTGAGCGCGATAGCGTTGCGTAGAGCTTCGGCAGCCTGGTCCGACTGGCCGGTGGACTGGTACGCTCTGCCCATTTGGTAGTAGCCCAGGTCGCTCTTCGGGTCCAGCTCGAGGGCCTTGCGAGCGTAATCAAGAGCCAGTTCCGGATTACCCAGTCGATTGTAATATTCACTCAAGTTGATGTAGGGGGCATCGAACTTGAATGCTTTCTGGTCGGCGACTTGTATTGCTTTCTTGTAGGCTTCAAGCGCTGCCTTGTCGTCTTCGAGAGACTCTTCCGTGAAACCAAGCGCGTTGTAAGCCTCAGCGTAGGTGGGATCGCGCTGAATCGCCGTTGTGAACTCAGTCTTTGCCTCTTTGAGCATGTCTTTGGCTGAGTAGACCTCGCCCAGGCTGTAGTGGATTTCAGCGGACTCAGGTTTCAGTCGCACCGCCTGCAGCAATTCGGTCTCGGCGTAATCAATTTCCCCGATGATGACAAAGTCTTTCGCGAGAATCTTGTGCGCTTCCGGGTTGTCGGCTTTCAGTTCCAGCGACTTGGCCAATTCCCGGATGGATTCGCCGACTTTGCGCATCCGGAACAATTCGTATCCCTGGATATAGTGGGCTCGCCATGAATTGGGGTGTTGGTTGAGGTAAGCGAGCACGAGAGGCTCGACGGCATCAATTTCGTCCTTTTCAATGGACGCTTCAAAACGCTTAATCTGGTCGAGATCGTCAGCGTCGGCGTTAGGAATCAGCTCTCCAGTTGAGGGCTGCGGAGATTTTGCGGGCCGCGGAGACAACGTTGCGGTTGACGCCGTCGGATTGCTGAGAGCCGTCTGTGTAGAAGCGGCTGTTTTGTCAACCTCACCAACGGCGGCGGCAAGATTTTCCCGAGCGGCCTGATCTCCGGGATCGATCTGCAACGCCTTTTGAAAGGCCGCGGCTGAGCCGTCCCGGTCTTGCTGGCCACTCAGCACCAAGCCCAATTCGTTATAGGCTTCGGCCGAAGAGGGTCGCAAACGGATGGCTTCGCGAAGGCTCGCATTGGCGCCGGCGAGGTCGCCCTTTTTGCTTAGAAGTTGGCCTAATCCAAATTGCGCGGC
>Ga0181537_10001399_pt1 | contig 22344 bp, 17 predicted proteins | sample PEATcosm2014_Bin_39_FD_119765 | JGI IMG/M metagenome (GOLD analysis project Ga0181537, IMG submission 119765) | Peatland microbial communities from MTU Mesocosm Facility, Houghton, MI, USA - PEATcosm2014_Bin23_10_metaG | ecosystem: Environmental > Terrestrial > Soil > Wetlands > Peat | place... | reverse complement strand
TGTACGACGAGGAAACGGGCGAGAAGGTATTCGACTTTTCGGCGCCGGATCAGCGGATGGTGATTGCCAAGGGCGGACGCGGCGGGCGCGGCAATGCGCGTTTCGCGACGTCGGTGCATCAAGCGCCGCGCGAGCACGAGGACGGACGCCCCGGCGAAGAGCATAACTACAAGCTCGAACTGAAATTGCTGGCGGATGTGGGGCTGGTGGGATTTCCGAACGTGGGCAAGTCCACGCTGATTTCGCGCATTTCCGCGGCACGGCCGAAGATTGCCGACTATCCGTTTACTACTCTGCAACCGAATCTCGGCGTTGTGGCGGTGGGTGACGCGAAGAGTGAAGTGAGCTTTGTGGTGGCCGACATTCCCGGGCTGATCGAAGGCGCGCATACGGGCGCAGGATTGGGCATGCAGTTTCTGCGGCACATTGAGCGCACGCGCCTGCTGGTCCATCTGGTGGATGTGTCTGATGCGAGTGGCCGTCCCGACGTGGTGAAGGATGTCGAGGTGATTCTGGGGGAACTGGTTAGCTTCGGCGCGCGTCTGGAAGAGAAGCCGATGATCATGGTGGCGTCGAAAATGGACGCGGCGAACAAAGACAGGGTCGCGACGCTGAAGCGTTATTGCAAGAAACATAAGTTGAGGCTGTATGAGATCTCGGCGGTTACCGGCAAGGGGATTGAGGAATTGAAGTACGCGATGGCGGAGGTGGTGCAGGAGCTACGCGAGAAGGAAATGGCTGCTGCGGCGGATGGTGATGCTTCGGTGGCCGACTGAGTAATTAAACGCGATTGGATGCCGACGATCGTGCGGCTTATGGGCATCCTTCTCTTCGTTCTGGATGACAGAGCTTTAGAGATTAGAAAAGAAGAAATGGAAAGGCGGCCGAAGGCCGCCTTTGTTGCATCATCCACCGCAGAACATCCGTACTGGGCTTACGCTCGTGGAAGGTGCGCGCCGTGCTGGAAGTGGTATTGCAGAATCCTTGCAGCGAGCGCAGGGCTCACGGTTGAGCCGTTGGCCTCGATGCTGCGCACCACTTCACCGCGGCAAACTACTTCCGTTGCCGAGAGGCCGGCGATTTCCGCCGGGAGCACCAGGTTGATTTCCAGTTGGGCGCTGGTTTGCACCATCTGTTCCGCATGGAAGAGCATACCGGACCGGCTGATGTTTTCAGTCTTGCCTTCGTGCCAGTTCTGTTCGCCGAGTTGGCGATAGCGGAGAGGCAGGTGAAGTTGAAATCGTTGAGCGCGGGCGGGGATGGGTTGATCCCAGCCCCGCGCCGCATGGCGTTTCACGGCATGAGTGGACATGGCGACCTCCGGGGGAATTGGGCCTGCGTCGAGCACTTCGCGCACTTTGTCTTTAAGGTCGCGAAGGTTAAAGGGCTTCTGAAGCAGGCGTACGCCGGCGTCCAGCATGCCGTTGGTTCCGATCACATTTTCGGTGTAACCGGACATGTAGAGGATCTTCACGTTCGGGCGAATTTCTGAAATGCGCTGTGCCAACTCGCGGCCGTTCATGCCGGGCATGATGACGTCGGTAAGCAACAGGTGGATGGTGCCTTCGTGGGCGACAGCGATCTGCATGGCCACCGCGCCGTCGGCCGCCTCGAGCACCTTGTAGCCTTGCTTTTCGAGGAACAGGCGGGCGAGATAGCGCAGATTGGATTCATCCTCGACTAGCAGAATGGTTTCGGTGCCGGGTTCCGTCTTGTGGGGCTTCTCAGTCACAGCTACGGGAGTCACATTCTCCCCAGCCGACGCCACCCGCGGCAGGTAGATTTTGAAAGTGGTGCCGCGGCGCACTTCGCTGAAGACCCAGATGTAGCCGCCACTCTGCTTGATGATGCCGTAGACGGTGGAAAGTCCCAGCCCAGTGCCTTTGGTGCCCTTGGTGGTGAAGAAAGGTTCGAAGATGTGGGTCTGAGTTTCCAAGTCCATCCCCATACCGGTGTCGCTGATAGCCAGCATCACGTATTCGCCCGCCTGAAGAGGCGCGTGGACGCGGGCGTATTCTTCGTCGAGCTTGACGTTCGAAGTCTCAATGGTGAGTTTTCCGCCGGCGGGCATGGCGTCACGGGCATTGACGGCGAGGTTCATGATTACCTGCTCGATCTGGCCGGCATCGGCGCGAACTGAGCCGAGATTTGCGCCCGGCATCATGACCAGGTCGATGTCTTCGCCGATCATGCGGTTGAGCATTTTGAGATTTTCGGTGACGATGCCGTTGAGATCGAGAGTGCGGGGAGCCAGCATCTGCTTGCGGCTGAAGGCGAGCAGTTGGCGCGTAAGCGTAGAGGCCCGTCCCGCGGCGCTGGCAATCTCCTGAGCCGGATTTCGCATCTCGGGGTCCGGCCCCAGGCGATCGAGCAGGAATTCCGAATAGCCGGAGATCACCATCAAGAGATTATTGAAATCGTGCGCGATGCCTCCGGCGAGGCGTCCAACGGCTTCCATTTTTTGCGACTGGCGAAGTTGCTGTTCCAGGGTGCGGCGTTCGGTGACGTCTTCTGCGAAGAGCTCGAACACGGTGTTGTCGTCACCGTCAGACACGGACCGGCCCGAAACTCGAACCACAGTGGTGGTGCCATCTTTTTTCTTCCATTCCGCGATCAAGCCGTTGAAATGTGAGGCCGAGCGGAGATAATCGGCGAGATCGAACCAGCGTTGTCCGTCGGCATAGAGGGCGCCCAAGTGCTGGCCCGCGATCTCGGAGGCGTCGCTGTAGCCCAGCATGCTCAGCAATGCGGGATTGGCGTCCAGCATCTTGCCGGAATCATCACAGCGGCAGATGCCGTAAGGAGCGTTGGTGACGAGCGACCGGAAGTTCAGTTCGGAGCGCCGCAATCCCTCCTGCGCAGCGCGCAGCGCTGCATTGAACCAGCAGATGAGCAGGGCGACGAAGAAAAACAGGCCCAGCCGGAATATTGCGGTGTGCATCTGCGCGGGGGTGCGTTCTCCGGCGAGCGCAAAATATGCGCTCACGGTCATGGCGAAGGCAGTGGCCGCGAGGCCGGGCTTCCAGCCACCGTACCAGGCGCTCACCATAACGGCGACGCCGAACAAGGCCAGGCGGCTTTCGGCGACATCGGCTAACAGAAGTGAGGGAATCAGGGCGAGGATGGTACTGAGCAGGGCGACCCCGTAGCGCAGAATCGTAGCGCGAGTGGGCGGCATGCGGAGTAGGGGGAGGGTTACTCGCATAAGAACGCCATGCTAGTTCCGAATCAGGAAACGCGCGAGTTACAGGAGTTCATGCAGGTACCTGGGAGATACCTACCATTGCTCCGCAAATGGCCTCAGGGCGCCTGGACCATGGCTGGCCTGCGGTGGTCCAAACGGACATAGCTAGTTTGACCAGGCCAGTCTCACTTTGAGAAGACAGCAAAGCCCCCGGAAAGCCATTGGACTTGCATCAGGAAGCCCAAATCGAGACACTACCGGAACCATGAACATCGGGCTGCTGGGCGGGACGTTCGATCCGATCCATCGCGGACACGTCGCCTTGGCGCGTGCGGCGACGGAGAAGTGCAACCTTTCGCGGATCTATTTTGTGACGGCAAACGTGCCGCCGCACAAGCAGCTGCAGCCGCTGTCGCCTTTTCTTCACCGCTATGCCATGGTCGCGCTGGCTACCGCGCCGGAAAAGGCGTTCATTCCTTCTCTGCTCGAGGCGCCGGAACAATCCTCCGGCGGCGAGTCGGCCGCAGCCCTAAGCAAAAGCAAAGACCAGGCAAAAGACGACAAAGACCGCACGCTTAAACCGAATTACACCATCGACACGGTGCGGCGACTCAAGCGGTCTTTGAAGGCGGGCGACAGGCTGTTTCTCTTGATCGGGATCGATGCTTTCGCCGAGATCGCCAAGTGGCACCAGGCGGAGGATCTTTTTCGGGAGTGTGTTTTCGTGGTCGCCAGCCGTCCGGGATATTCGCTGGCTGACGTGGCCAATGCGCTGCCAGAGCGCCTGCGGCCGAAGCCGGCGGTGACGCGTCCTTTTCAAAAGCAGGCGGCCACGGGGGACTTGGTTTTGACCGGGGCGACGGTTCATTTGCTCGAGAAGGTGCACCAGCCAGTTTCGGCGACTGCGATTCGCGACGCTGCCGGCGCGGGGAAATCGCTGGGGCGGCTGGTGGACGCGAGTGTGGCCGATTACATCAAGAAAGTTGGGCTGTACAAGTGAGGGCTCAGCTTTCGGGCTTCGGGCTCCGGCAACCCGCGCGGCGCGGCGCGCTGAGGAAAACGTGGTTGCTGAAATGTCAGTTACAATGGAGATTCACAGCTTAACGAATAACGATCAACGACTGAATCCTGAATGAAGAAGAACGCGACCAAAGCCCAAGTCTCTGCAGCGATACAAGCCTGCCTCGAAAAGAAAGCCGAAGAGCTTACCATCCTCGAAATGGAAAAAGGATCGGGGGCATTTACCGATTACTTCGTGCTGTGCAGCGGAACCAATCCGCGGCAGGTGCAGGCCATTGCCGATGAAGTGGAGTTGCGGCTCAAGGCCGAGGGGCTGCGGCCCGCGCACGTGGAAGGTTACAAGCAGGCAGACTGGGTGCTGGTGGATTACGTCGACTTCGTGGTGCATGTGTTTTCCGAGAAAGCGCGCAAGTTCTACGATCTGGAAAGGCTGTGGAAGACGGCGAAACGGCTGGAGCCGGCGGAGTTGAAGTCTGCTCCCAAAAAGCGAAAGCCTGCGACCGCTCCTACGGTGCGGAAGCGGAAGAAAGCGTAGCCGAAGCTTTCATCCAGTTGTTTCTTATTGAGTTTCTTGCGGGATCTTCTTCACGGCATCCCGCGCGGTTATGGCATCCACTCCTCACTCCGAACCGAGTTCCGAACCTGGCTGGGGAAGGCAGTACCGACTCGTCGCCAGCGAAAAATGGAAAGCCAAATCTGCAGAGATGGGGCGCCCGGTTACGGATGCACTGGTGCAATACGCTCAGCCGAAGCCGGAAATGCGGGTGCTCGACCTGGGCAGCGGAACGGGCGAGCCGGCAATCAGTCTCGCGACCAAGGTTGGAGCTCACGGGCACGTCACAGCGCTCGATCTCAGCGCGGAGTTGCTTGTGATAGCACAGCAACGGGCGCAGGCACGGGGTCTGACCAACTTCTCCACGCGGCAAGCCGATGCCCACAGCTTGCCGTTTCCCGACCGCAGCTTCGATCTTGCGACCTCGCGCTTTGGAGTGATGTTTTTCCGCGAACCGGAGCTGGCCTTTCGGGAGTTGCACCGGGTTCTGCGGCCGGGAGCGCGGGCCTGCTTTCTGGTTTGGGGAAGCGTGGAGCAACCCTATTGGCAGAGCATGATGGGCGTCGTGCACCGGCACGTCGGCGGGCCGCTGTTGGCGCCGGGTGGTTCCAATCCGTTTCGCTATGCCGAACCGGGAAGTCTCGCGGCAGTTTTGCGGAGCGCGGGGTTCGGCGACATCGAAGAGGAAACAAAGACACTCCCATGGACCTGGCCCGGGGCGGCTGAAGAAGTGTGGGAGCAGGCGCAAGCGGTTGCGGTGCCGTTTCGTCCGTTGCTAGAGCGCGTGCCCGCGAGCTTGTGGCCGGAGATCAATTCCCAAGTGATGGCTGCGGTCGGCAAGTATTCGGACGGCGAGAAGATAGCGTTTGGCGCGACCGTGGTACTGGTGTCTGGGAAGAAGTGAGTCCCGGGCAGGCGAAGTTCCCGGCGTTCGATCCTGCATTCATTCTGCATCTTTTTTGAGATCCGGTGTTGAAAATCAAGATTGCTTGGATTGGCAAGACCAAAGAACCGGCGCTGCAGGCGTTGACGGAGGACTATCTCCGGCGAATTTCACGCTATGTTCCGGTCGAGGGAATCGCGCTGCGGGATGAGATGGTTTTGCTCGAAATTTGCGGACGTACATCTTCAGCGAGATTATCAGCGAAGTCATCTCCAGGAAATTCTTCTTCTGCGAAGCACAGGAAGCCCGCAGGAGGCGTGAAGTCTACGCTGGTCTTGATGGATTCGCGGGGCAAGGAATTCTCTTCCGAGCAGTTTGCGCAATTCCTGGGAGATTATCAGGATCGCAATCCTTTGCCGCTGGTGTTCGCAGTGGGCGCCGCGGACGGCTTCAGTGAAGATGCCCGCGCTGCGGCTCAGTTCACAATTTCGCTCGGCAGGATGACGCTGGCCCACGAACTGGCCCGCGTGGTATTGCTGGAGCAGGTTTATCGAGCGTTCACTATTTTGAAGGGTCATCCGTATCACTGCGGGCATTGATTCTGTGGTGCTTCTTCGTCAAATCAAGATCAAGAGCTCTTAAGCGCCGAGATCGCCAATAAAAAAGCCGCAGAGGACGCAAAGAAATACCTTTACTCTTACCTTTACTTCTCCATTTCCCCGGACGAGATGCCGAGAACGATCTTCAGTATCTGTTTGGCGAGGTCACTTGCCGGCACGCCTTCCGTATTGGCGAGCACCACTACGCCTGCGAGGCGGTCGGGGGCGAGCACGAAGTCCGTGCTGGTGCCCTGCTGGCTGCCGCTATGGCCAACGAAGCGGACTCCATCTTCGGTGGATGAGCCAAAGCCCAGTCCGTAGTTATCTTCGGAACCGTCGGAGGGTTTCAGCGGTGTCCACATCAAGTCGCGGGTAGCGCGGCGGATTAATTTGTCATTTAGAATCGCAACTTCGAAGTGTGCCATGTCTTCGGCTGATGATAGCCAACCCCCGCCGGGAATCTTGTAGCTGGAATCTAGGAAATCGGCGTTCAGCACTGCGCCGGTTTCAGTTTTCCTGTAGAAGCGCGTGCGGTAGGGAATGATGGCGAAGCGGTCATCGACCTGCGTGTGATCCATGCCGGCGGGGACAATCACGTTCTGGCGCATGAAGTCGGTATATTTCATGCCGGAAGCGCCTTCCATCACACAGCCCACCAGCGTGTATCCCTGAGTGGAATAGTGGAAGTGAGTGCCGGGTGGTGAAACCAAAGCGTCATTTTCAAAAAAATTCAGGCCGGCTTGAATGGGATTCTCGAAGTGCTTCGTGTTGCCGCCTTCCGCGTCATCCTGCGAGCCGGATTTGTAGTGACGGATGCCGGCCAGGTGTCCGAGTGCTTCGCGCGTCGTGATGGCTGAGTCTCTCTTCGGGAAGGCCGGGCAGTATTCCTGGACGGGCGCGTCGAGATCGAGCTGGCCGCGCTCCCAGAGCTGCATGGCTCCTGTCGCGGTGAGCGGCTTCGAGATCGATGCGAGGCGAAACAGAGTGTGCTCGCTCGCCGGAACGTTATTTTCAACGTCGGCGAAGCCGAAGCCCGAGGCCCACTCATACTGGCCATTCTCGACGACGGCGACGGAGACTCCGGGAACGTGGGTGGAACTCATGAACTTTGCGACCGCTGCTTCAATCTGGGTGCGTTTGTCGGCAGAGAGCTGAGCTTGCTGCGCAGCACAGATTCCGGAAGCGGAGATCAGGAGGCTAAGAAGAACGAAAAGAAAAATCAGTGATGTGGATTCGCGCCATCGCAAGCGCGCACTCCGGCGTAACGAAACCCGCCGCCGCGAAATATTGATCATGGTTTTTGCCCTTGTGGAGAAAATGACCTCTCATTGTAGGCCAAACGTCTAGGCCAGACGCTCCGGGGGCTAAAGTCGCGCGCAGGAGAGCAATTCTATCGCAGCGCTCGAAGCGCTGCGTTACCCACGCCTACTGGGTCACGGTGGCCTGGTAGCTTACGGTTTGCCAGTGTCCGTTGCGCTTAACCCAGATTCGCGTGTAGCGGTAGGGGCCGCTGAAATCTTCGCCGAGCTGGTGGCCTTTGACATCGGCCCGGGCGGTGACGATCGCCGTTTCGCCGTAGACCCGCACCACCATGTCGGTTACGTCAATGGCTTCGTAACGCAGCTGCCCGCTCTTGCGTGCGCGTACCGTGTCCTGTTTGGTGGTCACCTGCCCGAGGGGAGTTATCGCAACGTAGTCGTCGGCGAGTGTGCGCTGGGAGAATTCGGCGTCACGCTGCAGGCTGGCTTCCTTCGACTGGCGCTCAAGGTCAACGATCTCGCGGATCGCATCCTGCTCGCCGGCCGGAAAAGGCGCCCTGGGATGCACCGCGACATGCTGGACCGCGAACGCGGGAAGAGCCAACAACGCCGAGACTAAAAACATCAGACACTTGTTGATCACGATTGAGACCTCCGCAGGGTGCCGCGAGGGGACAGAGATCCGCCTAGCCGAGCTACGCGAAATTGGATGCAACAGTTCCGTGGAAAATCATTGTAATTGTCACATTATTTGCATGATGGGTTCGGCGCGGCGATCGGCGAGGATGTCACAATACTAAAGACGTCTCCGGAGCAACTTTATTACAGGGTTTTTTCGCGGTCAGTGTCCGCAAGCGGTCAGTGTCCGCAAATGGACACGGGACGTTCCGCGGTGTCAACGCGGCAGGAGTTGCGGCAAGTTTATATGGGCGGGTTGATTGGGTGGGTTGATATGGCTAAGCGCACGTCTGATTTTTCGCGCACGTTCGCGGTTCTAGCAGGGACACTGCTGACGGGCGTGTTCATTATCGGTGCCGGCGGATGGCAGGCTCATCCTGATGCTGCACCAGCGATCGGCGGAAGCTCGCAACCCACGTTCTACCGGGATGTTCTTCCGATCCTGCAGAGCCATTGCCAGAATTGTCATCGGCTTGGAGAGGTAGCTCCGATGCCACTGGTCACATATGAGCAAAGCAAGCCGTGGGCTAAGGGGATGGTGGCCGAGGTCGAGATGAAGATGATGCCGCCGTGGTTTGCTGATCCGCGATTCGGGCATTTTGCCAACGACTCGTCGCTGACCGATAAGCAGATTGCGATCTTTTCGGCATGGGCCGAGGCTGGCGCGCCGGCGGGCGACGAGCACGATGCGCCTTCGCCACGAAAGTGGGCCGAGGGATGGAATATCCCGCCGCCGGACCGGATCGTGACGATGCCGAAGCCGGTGCAGCTTCCGGCGCAGGGTGAGGTGGAATACACCTACGAGATTGTGCCTACGCATTTTGCGGAAGACCGGTGGGTGCAAATGTCGGAACTGCGGCCGGGGAGTCCGGCGCACGTGCATCATGCGGTGGTCTATATCCGTCCGCCGGATTCGAAATGGCTGCGGCATGCTCCGGTCGGCGAGCCTTTCACGGCCTCAACGTTGACCGATCCCGAGCAGCGGCGCCAGGCTCATGAAACTACCAGTGATTTGCTGATCGTGTATGCGCCCGGGAGTTCGCCTGATGAGTGGGAACCGGGCATGGCCAAGTTTGTGCCGGCCGGATCCGATCTGGTTTTTCAGATGCACTACACGACCAATGGCTCGGCGGATCAGGACCAAACCAGCATGGGGCTGGTGTTTGCGAAGTCGCCGCCGAAGCAGCGCGTGATCACGCTGCAGTTGAATAATCACGCGCTCGTGATTCCGCCGGGCGCGGACGATTTTCGCGTGGAGGTGCAGGGGACTCTGCCGAACGATGCGATCTTGCTGAGCCTGTTTCCGCATATGCATTTGCGAGGGAAGCGGTTTGAGTACGACATCGTTCACGACGACGGAACGGTGGAAACGCTGTTGCGGGTGAATTATCATTTTCACTGGCAGTTAAGTTACCGGCTGGCGGAGCCGCGCCTCTTGAAGGCGGGCACGCGGCTGCGGGCGATCGCCTGGTATGACAATTCGAAGAATAATCCGCACAACCCCGATCCCGACAAGACGGTGACGTGGGGTGATCAAACCTCTGACGAGATGATGGTGGGATTTTTTGATGTGGCGGTACCGGCGGCGATGGATAAGTGGCAATATTTTGTGCGGCATGGTGTGGCGGACGCCGCGGAAAAGCGATAGACAGCAATCGGAACAGCTGGTAGTCGCCGGAATTTCTCGAAGGGACGCTCGCCGCAGGTAGTGGCTCAATTCCACAATTATTTCCGTCCGATGTCGTTCCGAGCGCGGCGACAGCCGCGCGAGGAACCTTACGCCGGCTGACGCCGTTGATGGCGTGGATGGGATGCCGGTGCTTGCTGCAGTGCCGGCGCTCCTCGCATCCGTACAACCGATGCTTGGGTTTCCCAAGGTCCCTCCGGAGCGCTGGGGGCGCTGCTGCGGGATGACATCGGTCGGCGAATCCGTAGGTGCACAACCGCAAATCGAGTCACTGCCTCTCAGCAAGAGACTTCGAATCCATCCGAAGACCTTTGTTACACTTGCAGGATTCCAACCGAGGCGATTTAAAGATGAATGGGAAACGAAATTTGCTTTTGGCAACCGCGGCATGCATCGCGGCTTGCGGCATCGTAGTCGGCGGCCTTAGAGCGCAATCCGCTGCACCCGGCTCACCCGCACAGAGCACAGCCAACGCGGCTCCGAAGCTGGCGGAGGAACAGTTCAAGAACATCAAAGTACTCAAAGGAGTTCCCGCCGACCAGGTGTTTCCGGCGATGCAGTTCATCAGCATCTCGCTCGGAGTGGAGTGCGAGTTCTGCCATGTTCAGGGCGCGGGCGGGAGGCTGGAATTTGATAAGGACGACAAGAAGCAGAAGCAGACTGCACGGAAGATGATCGAGATGATGTTCGCGATCAACAAAGATAATTTCGATGGACACCGCGAGGTGACCTGCAACTCGTGTCACCGCGGCAGTCCCGATCCGGTGGGTACGCCCCCGGTCATGAGCGAAGAGCCGAAAACAGAGGTCAAAGCGGCTCCCCCAGAAGCCAAGAAAGAAGGCGGCGAGGCGAAGGAGCCGGCGGGACCGCCCGCCGATCAGTTGCTCGACAAATATGTTCAGGCCCTCGGCGGCGCCGCGGCCATCGACAAGATAACGACCCGTGTGGCGAAAGGCACGATCGAGGTTGGCGATAAGGCATTCCCGATCGATTTGTACTCCAAGGATCCGGACAAACGCATTTCGTTTACGCACATGGCTGAAGGGGACAACGTTACCGCGTTCAACGGACAGGAGGGTTGGTTGGGAACCGTTGGCCGCCCGATGCGGGAGATGCATGGTCCCGATCTGGATGGAGCCGCGATCGACGCTGATCTTCACCTGGCAACTCATTTGCGGCGGACATTCACTAAACTGAACACGCGCGGAACAGAAAAAATTGCCGACCACGATGTGTACGAGGTGGTCGGGCAGCGCGAAGACAAGCCGCCGCTGCGGCTCTATTTTGACAAGGAATCCGGATTGCTGGTGCGGCTGGTGCGTTTTGGCGAAACTCCGCTGGGGCGGCTGCCCACGCAGATTGACTACGCTGATTATCGCGTCGCGGACGGCGTGAAGGTCCCGTTCCGCTGGACTCTGGCGAGGCCGAACGGGCGGTTCACGATCCAGATAACGGAATTAAAGCAGAACGTTCCCGTCGACGACGCGAAGTTCGCCAAACCGCCCGCGCCTCCCCCGCCGGTGCCTGGAGCGCCTCAGGGACTGAATGCTCAGCCCCACTAATCGTCTGCAGTTCGCTTGTTTTTCTTCTAGTGGAATATGGGCGCGGCTCTGAGAAGCGCGCCCATTCCGTGGTGCCCTTGCCGGGAAGTCCGCAGCCGATATCCGTGCGTCTTTCAATAATAAAACCTGATAGGGCCGATAAATAGATTGAATTTCCGGGAACGTGCTGCGGAGGATAGAGTGAGCGCGTCCAGGAGTCGGGCTGTGCCCTCTCTCCAAAACGCAGAAGAGGAATACTATGAGGAGAAGCTGGTGCGAGATCTGCCGGCAGGAATTTGCGATGACCTGGCGCGGCGATGGCGTTAAGGGCGCAGAACAGGACTCAAAAAACAACCCATGACTAAGGTCGAGGCGATCATTCAGAATTCCAAATTGGACGCAGTGAAAACCGCGCTCCACGAAGTGGGCGTCGAGGGCATGACCGTGCTTGAGGTTCGAGGTCACGGACGGCAGAAGGGACATACCGAGGTCTACCGTGGGCGCGAGTACAGCGTGGATCTGATTCCGAAAACCAAATTGGAAATGGTTCTACCCGACGCGATCGTGGAGAAAGCCGTGCAGGCCATTCTGGCTGCGGCGCGCACGGGAAAAATCGGTGATGGCAAAATATTTCTGACCCGCGTGGACGAAGCCATTCGCATTCGCAATGACGAACGCGGCGAAGGTGCGTTGTAAGAATTCAAGACATGTAGGCGAAGACGAGGCCCGACGGGACGCAAGCGGAAAGCATTTGAACGGCAGCTGTGACAGCAGCCCTCCCCACATGTGGCCTGCGCCGGGGGAGTACGAGTTCACTTTCATGACGGCAGCGTCCTCATTAATCAGCGAGTTGCGCGGTTCGCTCAACGAAGAATCGGCGCGGATTCAGCGGGAGTTCGCCGCTAGCGGAGACGGCCGCACTGCCGTGGCGCAGCGCACCGAACTGATCGAAGGCATCCTGCAGCGACTGTGGTTGGATTTGATTTCGCCCGAGGCGGACAAGCCGCGGAACTTTGCTCTGGTCGCCACAGGAGGGTTCGGGCGGGGATGGCTGTTCCCCTATTCTGATATCGATCTGCTTTTTCTGTTTTCTGACCGCGGCAACGAGCAGGCTTTCAAAGATCCGGTCCGGCGTTTCTCGCAGGAGCTGTGGGATCTCCGCTTAAAGTTGAGCCCGGCCACGCGCACGCTTGCCGAGTGCGAGCGCTACGACCCCAACAACACAGAGTTCACTATTTCGCTGCTCGATTGCCGCTATCTCGCGGGTGACCGCGATCTTTTTGCCCGACTTCACGACAAGGTGATTCCAAAGCTGGTGGAGCGGGAGGCCGGACCCCTTCTTCAGGGGCTGGCGGAAGTCACGCGCGAGCGGCATGGCAAATTCGGCCAGACGGTCTACCATCTGGAGCCGAATCTGAAGGAGACTCCGGGCGGTCTGCGCGATTACAACGTGGCATGCTGGCTGGCGCTGATTTCGGCCATGGACAAGCTGCACGACTGGCCCGATGCCAGTTCGTTACGTGCGCCGGTGCGCCGGCAATTGGACGCGGCGCTCGAGTTTCTGATGTCGGCGCGGTGCTTTCTGCATTTTCGCCACGGACGGGACGATAACGCACTCAGCTGGGAAGCGCAGGACGAAGCTGCGGCGCGCAGAATCGGGGTCACGGATTCCTCCGAACTCTCGGCTGCGGACTGGATGCGCATTTATTTCGGGCATGCCCGCGCCGTCCAGCGCACTGTGGAGCAATTGCTCGAGGAAATTCCGGAAGCGTGGTCGTCGCTCTATCGTCAATTTCAGAGCTGGAGGTCGCGGCTTTCGACGCCGGATTTTTCGGTGGTCGACGGACTGATTTTTCTGCAGCAGCCTTCCGCGATGCAGGATCCGGAAATCCTGCTGCGTCTGTTTCACTTCATGGCGCACCACGGCCTGAAGTTGAGCACGACTACGGAATACCGCATCGAACAGGCACTGCCGGCTCTGGCCTCGCATCCGCCGCGTGGGGCCGAACTCTGGCTCTACCTGCAGGAAACTTTGCTGCAGCCACATGCTGCGGACGCGTTGCGCGCGATGCACTCGCTGCGATTGCTAACTTTGCTTTTGCCCGAACTGAAAGCCATCGATTCGCTGGTGGTGCGCGATTTCTACCATCGCTTCACGGTCGATGAGCATTCATTTCTGGCGATTGAAAGCCTCCACCGCCTGCGGGAGTCGCAGTCGGAGTGGGACAAGCGTTATGCCGAGCTGCTGGGCGAACTGGAAGACCCGGAATTGCTTTACCTCGCACTGCTTTTGCATGACACCGGGAAGGGTGTGCCCGGAGGCAATCATGTGGAAGGCAGCTTGGACATAGCTGGCCGTTGCCTGGACCGTCTTGATGCGGACCCCAGCGAGCGGGCGGCGGTGCTGTTCCTGATCGGCAATCATCTGGAACTTTCAGCAGCTCTGCGGCGAGATATTTTCAATCCGGAAACTGTCGCGGCGTTCGCGGAAAAAGTGGGGACGCCGGAGCGCCTCAAGATGTTGTGTCTGATGACCTATGCCGACATCAAAGCGGTGAACCCGGAAGCGCTGACTCCGTGGAAGGCCGAGAACGTTTGGCAGCTCTACATTTCTGCCGCGAATTACTTAAATAGAAGTGCCGATCAGCGGGTGCACGCCGATGTGCACGACGACAAATTTGCCCGTTTTCGCTCGCTGGCTTCGGTGACCAGCAACAAGTTCAGGAGTTTCGTGGAAGGTTTTCCGCAGCGTTATCTGCGCGTGCATTCCGCGGAAGAAGTAATGCGGCATCTGGAAATGGCCGACCAGGTTGCCGACGATCCGGTGCAGATCGATTTGAAGCGAGGTCGTCATTGGTACGATCTGACGCTGGTCACACGCGACCGTCCGTTTCTTTTTGCGACGCTGACAGGAGTGCTTGCGGCCTGGGGGATGAACATCGTCAAAGCTAACGCGTTCTCGAATGAGGCGGGAACGGTGGTGGACACAATTCATTTTACCGACCGTTTTCGTACTCTGGAGTTGAACCTTTCCGAGTGGGCGCGTTTCAAGCGCAGCATCACGGAAGTTCTGCTGGGCGAAGCTGATCTCGAACGCATGCTGCGCGACCGGCAGCGCTCGGAAAAAAGCATCGCTACGAAAGTGAAGGTGGAAACGAGAATTGAGTTTGATGACGCGTGCTCTTCTTCGAGCACGCTGGTGCAGGTCATCGCCCAGGATCGACCCCGGCTTTTGCACCGGATTGCGTCGTGCGTCTCTCAGCAGGAATGCAATATCGAGATTGCTTTGATCGACACCGAAGGCCAGATGGCGATTGACGCGTTCTATCTCACATTAAAGGGCGCGAAGTTGACTCCACAGCATTGCAAACAGGTGGAGAAGGCGCTGCTCGAGGAGTTGCGCGGGGAATGAATGTCTGCGGCGAGGTTACATTCACGGCCGTACAACCACTGAGTTGAATATTGCTTTGGCCCTGCCCTCTGATTGCGACTCGGGCATGTCCACAGCTTCATAGTAGAAAATCATCACGACCCTAGTGCTTGCTAATAAGAGGCAATGAAAGCGCCGCTGCCGTTCTGAGTCGACGCCCCCGTATCGAGCGGCTAGTCGACCGTCGGCCTCTCCAAAGGTAGGTTCCGTCACAGCCACTGCGGCGAAACCCGGCATCTTCGTCTCGACTCTCCTTCTGATCTCAAACACACGTTTGAAGCCCGCTACTCGTTCGTCCCGACTCATTTGCCGGGCGATGACAAGGGGCACTGATACCGTCAATTGTTCGTTCTTGGCTTCGGTGTGATAGGACCATCGCGCCGAGTCGGGCGATGGCTCCTGGCTCCACTGGCCGGGCAAAGTAACGCGGAATTCGGGTTCGCTAATCGAGGTGAGTTTTGGTCCCGGCTCCCAGTTCCAAAACACAATCGCTCCCGCGCCGACCGCGAATATGACGCCGACAAAGAAGATAGCTGATGGGCCTCGCGGAGGCCTTGCAGCATCCTCCTATTCGTCTTCCAGATCCTTCACTTCGTCGAGAACTTGAACACCGCCTTCTCGTGAAACGTTTGCCCCGGCTTCAAAATCGTCGAAGGAAAATCGGGATGATTCGGTGAATCCGGGAAGTGTTGCGTCTCCAGGCAAAAGGCATTGCGGCGCTTGTAGACGTGGCCATGTTTCCCCGTGACCGTCCCATCCAGAAAATTGCCGGTGTAGAACTGCACTCCCGGCTGCGTGGTGAACACTTCGAGAATTCGCCCGCCGCCAGGTTCGTAGGCGCGCGCGGCTAGCTCCAGCCCGCTTCCCTTGCGGTTGATGATGAAGTTGTGGTCGTAGCCTTTTCCCAGCACCAGTTGCTCGTAGTTGTCGTCGATGCGGACGCCGATCTTGGTCGGCGTCGTAAAGTCGAAAGGCGTTCCTTTTACCGGACGAAGCTCGCCCGTCGGAATCAGGTTCTTGTCGACCGGCGTGAAGCGGTCGGCATTGAGCATGAGTTCAGTGTTGAGAATGTCACCCGAGCCCTCGCCCGCGAGATTGAAATAGGTGTGCTGGCTCAGGTTGATGGGGCTCGCTTTGTCGGTCGTAGCCTCGTAGTCGATCACGAGTTCATTGTCGTCAGTAAGAGTGTAGGTAACCTTCGCGGTAAGATTTCCAGGGAATCCTTCTTCGCCATCTTTGCTGAAATAAGTGAACGTCACGCCGGGCTTGTCGCCTTTGAGAGGCGCATCTTCCCAAACCACTTTGTCGAACGTTCTGGTAACCCCGCCGTGCAAGGTGTTGGGGCCATCGTTCTTGGGCAGAGTGTAGGTCTTGCCGTCGAGGGTAAAAGTTCCGTTGGCGATGCGGTTGGCGTAGCGCCCGACCACGGCCCCCAAATAGGGAGGATTCGGGGTGTATCCCTCGAGAGTTTCGTGGCCGAGAACAATATCAGCGAACTGGCCTTTGCGATCAGGGACGCGAATGGAAAGAATGATGCCGCCGTAGTTCATCGCACGGACTTCGATGCCGTGGGAATTAGTGAGCGTGTACAAGTTGATGGGCCTCCCCTCCCGCGTGCCGAAGGATTGTTTCTGCACTCCACGTGCTTGTGTGGAAGAAGTATTCTGCGCCGGAAGCAGGCAGCAGCCGAAAACAAGAAAGAGCAACGTATCGAAGACAATGCGTCGGGGCATCATGGCCAGAAGTGTACTACGGAACCGGACCTGCGGGTGGGGCGCGAACGGCGGAAAGACACGCTGTAAGAAATGCCGATCCTGGCATCCGCATGATTCAAGGTGGTACCATCGCGTCCGACAAATTTATGACGAAACCGCGTTGCATTTTGTTGGCGTACTTGTCGGTCTCATTCTTCAGCCTCACGTTCTTCGGCCTCACGCTCTTCAGCCTAACCTCGGGAGCGAATGGCCAGTCCCATGCTGATGCCGGGCACGCCATCGTATTGCATGCGGCGCGGCTGCTGGACGTAAAGAACGGACGCATCGTGAAGCCCGGCGAGGTACTGGTGCAGGGTGATCGCATCGTCGAAGTCGGAACGGCGGTGAAGCGTCCCGCCGGAGCCGAAGTTATCGAGCTGGGTGAGCGAACGTTAATGCCTGGCCTGATTGATGCTCACGTACATCTCTTCCTGCATCCGGGCGCGGAGGATCTGCAGACCGTGCAGGAGTCGGTGCCGCAACGCACGATCACCGCGACTCTGGCGGCTCGCGACGATCTGATGGCAGGCTTCACTGCGGAGCGCGACATGGGCACCGAAGGCGCCGGCTCGGCGGACACAGCGGTTCGCAATGCCATTAATGAGGGACTCATTCCGGGCCCGCGGCTGCGCATCAGCGGCAATGCGGTGAACGTCCTCGGCGGTCATGAAGATGCAATTGGCTACAACCCGGAGCAGCACGTTCTGCCAAACGCGGATTACGCGAATAACGCGGACGAACTGGTCGCGGTGATGCGCCGGGAGTTCAAGGAAGGCGCCGACTTCATCAAAGTTTATGAAACTGGGCCCGACTCGGTGGTGGATGGCAAGTTCCACACGATTTATCAATACACCGAAGCGGAGCTGGAGGCCGCCGTGCATGAAGCGGCGCGGCTAGGGCGAACAGTAGCGGTGCACGCCACCGGAGAACCGGGGACGCTTTACGCCGCGCAGGCGGGAGTGGCGTCGATCGATCACGCCAACCAGCTGAGCGATGAGACCATGCGCTTGATGCGGGAGAAACAAATCTTTGCGGTTCCGACTTTCACCATCTTCGAATACTTCGCCGAGCATGCTGCGACGCCGGCGCAAGCGGCCCGGGAACATCAGATGCTCGACTTGAAGGTGCCGGACTTCAAGAAGCAAGTCGCCGCTGGCGTTCCCATGGCGGTAGGCTCCGACGTAGGTCCATTTCCCCACGGGACGCAGGCCCGCGAGTTCGTGCTGATGGTGAAATACGGAATGTCGCCGCTGGCGGTGCTGCAGGCGGATCTGCTGAATGGAGCCAAGTTGCTCGGATGGGACGGACATATCGGAGCACTCGAATCCGGCTATCTGGCCGATATTGTTGCCGTTCGGGGCGACCCGTTGCAGGACATCAGCGCAGTGCAGAACGTGGAATTTGTGATGAAGGGCGGGGCGGTCTACAAGAAGTGAAATGCGAGCCAATCGCGGATAGCGCGGGCACTCTCCCACTTCCCGCAATCCAGCGCCGGAGCGGATCTATCGAGTGAATCGAGTGACGCTCAGATTGTCCGAAACTATAGTAAAACTATAAGGGCTGGAGAGGTGGCCGAGTGGTTGATGGCTCCGGTCTTGAAAACCGGCATGCCCGAAAGGGTATCGGGGGTTCGAATCCCTCCCTCTCCGCCATAGCTTTTAGTTTGTTATACTTAGACTGCTGTGATACTGTGGTGATACCGAAAATGAGGTCGGTCCACGGTGAATCGCAGCGTAAATCTGACCAAGCGCATCAAGACTCCTGACGGGCTACGGTTCTGCCCAGTCGCCCATTCTGCCAACGGTCGGGTCAAAGCCGACCATGTGGAAATCGCGGGGCGCGAGGAGCGCCATCCCGAAGGCTCCTACTACATCGAGTGGTACGAGGATGGTAAGCGCCTGCGCCGGTCCGTCGGCAAGCATGCGCTGGCCGCCGATGCGCAACGCCATCAGCAGGAAGAGATCCTGGTGGCGAAGGCGGCAGGGCTCAAAGCTGGCCTGAAGTTCGTCGATGACACCGGCAAGGTTCTGCTGTCGAAGGCCGTGACCACATACCTCGCGGACGTTCAGCTCACCAAGGCAAAGACAACCTACGACGCCTACAGCAAGTCTCTCGAATACTTCCAGGAGTCCTGCACGAAGCCCTACCTCGCCGATGTGGACCGCCGCGACATGCTGCGCTTCAGCGCGTTTCTGCGTGACGAGAAAGAGCTGGCACCGCGCACGGTCCACAATAAATTTGAGAACGTCATCTCGTTCCTGAAGGCTCAGGGCATTCGCGATCTGGTCGGGAAGAATGACTGGCCGCGCTATACGGAAGAGGAGCCGGAAATTTATGAGCGCGAGGAGCTGGATAAATTGTTTGCCGCCTGTGATGCCGAGGAGAGGATGTGGTTTGAGTTCTTCCTGAAGACGGGCGAGCGGGAGCAGGAAGTACAGTACACCTACTGGTCGGACATCAAGTTCGCGTCGTCCACGGTGCGCGTTAGCCACAAGCCCGACCGTGGATGGACTCCGAAGGCCTACAAGGAGCGCGAAATTCCTGTCTCCGATAAGTTGATGAAGAGCCTGCAGGCATGGAAAAAGACGGCGAACAAAACTTGCCCGCTCCTGTTCCCAACTGCCGGATGCAATCCCAAGCTCGATTTTCTTGATTGCCTCAAAGACGTGGCCAAGCGCGCTGGCTTGAACTGCAACCACTGTGCCGGGTGCAAGGGCGAGCAACAATGGTGTGAACGTTGGTATCTTCACAAGTTCCGCGCCACATTCGCGACCTGGACGCTGCGGAACGGAGTGGACTTGCGGACAGTACAAGAGCGACTCGGACACTCAGACATGGAGAGCACCGCCCGTTATCTGAAACCGGCCCACGGCGAGCACGTCCATGCCAAGGTAAACGAGATTTTTGACTAGCGGAAGGAACGGGTCAACATGGGCGGAGGCGACAACCCCGAAACCAGGCGCAAGCGCCAGCTCCGATGGCGGCGGGAAAATCCCAAGGCGTACCGGCTCATGCGGGCAAGGCAGAAGCGCCGCTATTACGATCAGTTCCAGAAGTACAACCGGAGAAGATTCAAGCGCTGGACCGCAGCCGAGATCGAGCGGATCACGGCCAAGGATCGGCCCACAGACCGTGAGCTGAGCAAGGCTCTAGGCCGCTCGGTTCAGGCTATTCAGAGCCAACGATACCAGGCTGGAATCTGACATAAGCCTTTTCGCTTGCCGCCCACCGCTTGCGTGGCCCGCCGATAGTGAACGAGATTCTTGCCTAGCAATACATTTGGCGTGATGCGAATCAGAATCTCCGCACAAGTGTTCGTCCCTAGATTTAGTACTACGCGCCCGGTCGTGCCATGCGTTGCCCTGTTCCCGAACTATTTACTTGACATCCACGACCGCCCGCGCGTAACGTCCCGTGCAATCAGCGCTTGGGATTCGCCGGGGGGCGGCGGATTCTCAGTTCCGTCTGTGATCCTAGACGCTGCTTCCCTTGAAGTGTTGAACAGATGTGCCTGGATGAGGACGAAGGACTAACGTTCCAGCGTTGTGGTGTGCATTGTTGCGGAGCGATAGCATCCGACCCACCATCGAGCGCTGGGTGGCTAACCCAATTCCATTCTGCAAGGGAGGCTGCAAATGACGCGTTTCGAAGCTGGGGTTGTATTTTCACGCTGTAAATCTCGCACAGGCCAGAGGCCGAGCTTCTTGCGTCCTTTGTTTCGTCTTTTTCTAGCATGCTGCCTTTCTGCGTTTTTCTGTCTTGCGGGCGCTTATGCGCAAAGTCCCGCGCCGTCGACGGCTGACGATCAGATGGGGACTCAGCCATACCAGTCGTATCACGGCGGGGATATTGACTCGGTTGGCCTTACCACTGGAACACTCAGTCTTCATTTTCCTTTTCTCGCGTATCCGCAGCGCGGCAAACTCAGCTTCAGTTTCGATTTGATGTATAACAATCAGCCGCAGCATCCGGGCTACCATTGTGGCCCCTCGATAATGGGAAAACCCCCGGTCTGCAAGTGGGTTTGGGGCTTCACGTTCGACACCTCACCCCTGCCGCTGGAAAAGGGCGATGTGTTCGTGGGATGGGGGCAACAGGTCGCCTTGACCGGGCAAGGGACGTGCCCACAAGTCCCCTGCGGAACCGGTACGCCGCCTTACCCTCACTACTACGCGAACTGGTCCCTGCAGACAGCCGATGGAAGCAAGCACATCTTGGGAAACTTGGGCACCCTGAGCTGGAACTATGACACTAATATCGGTTATCTTGAAGACCAGTCAGGTCCATTTGAAACGCTGGATGCGACCGGCTGGAGGGTCAACCAAGCCCTCGATGTCACTTCGCCTTTCAGTGCCTTGGGCGGTTCTTTCCTAGGGGCTACCCCTACCAGTGTGATCGGACCCGATGGCGTTACCTATGGTACTCAAGTCCAAGACCCGAACGGCAATCAAATCACGCCAAATTCCACCAACACAAGCTTTACCGATTCGCTTCTGCGCCAGATTCCGGCTCCGCCGACTGCGAATTCCACCAGCAATACAGGCACCTCCAGTTGCCCCGTACTTGGTGCACCGGATCCGCCGGTAAAGTTCGCCGTGTCCTGGACGCCACCGGAGTACAACGGCGGACAAATGGCGTATACGTTCTGCTACGCCTCCGTCGCGATAAACGCGCCGCCACCATCGGGCGGAATCATTACAACAGGCGGTGGACTGGCGTCTTCAGCCTCCAAAACGCAGCTTCAGAGCATCGTTTTGCCCAATGGACAGACCTGGAAGTTTGAATATAACGATCCTGGCGACGGAAGTACCTACAATAACGCACCCATCAGCTATGGAACGTTAACCAAGGTAACGTTCCCAACCGGCGGCACCCTCTCGTTTACCTATGCGTCAGTGCCTCCTGAATCGTTTGTCTGCCAGCAGGGGGGCCGCTGGGTCTTAAGCCGGACGAAGAATGCGAACGATGGGACAGGTTCACACACCTGGGCCTACGCCTACAACAGCGGAAATACGGTCGTAACCGATCCGCTCCTCAACGATGTCGTCCACACCTTTGGCTACCTAGCGGGCTGCCAGCAATACGAAACCAAGACGCAGTATTACCAGGGCAGCCATAGCTCGGGAACGCTGCTCAAGACCGTGAATACGACCTACAGCGGATCAACGGAGAGCGAAAATACATGGAGCACGCAGGTGACTGCCCCCATCAACCTGGTTCCAACCAGCGTCACAACGGTGTGGCAAAACGGGCAGACCAGCGAGGTTACCAAGTCCTACGATTCAGGCTATTCGTATATTGATTACTATGGGAGTACTACCGACCTTAGTGGCAAACCCAATGTTGGCATCTACGGAAGGGTTGTCAGCGAACAGGCCACCGATTACGGAAATGGCGCAGCGGGACCAGTTCTGCGAACAACGAACACCAGCTACGCGTGGCAGAGCAATTCAAACTATCTGAGCAACAATCTTTTAGACCTTCCGTCACAAGTCGCCACTTTTGCCGGGACGGGGTCTTCGGGTGCGTGCGGAGCCAACGGTGCCGTTGCTTGCACCACGTACGGTTATGATGAATCCGGCCTGCAGTCCTCCGGCATTGGAACCTCTGATCAACATGCCAATGGTGAGAGCCACCCCGGAAACCAGACCTCGGTTCATCGTTGGCTAAACGGCAGCACCGTGGGACAAGGTCCCTGCACCGGCACGGTATCGAACGGTTATCTGATTTCCAGCAAGGTTTACTTTGACACCGGC